>Ga0137308_101273_pt1 | contig 26519 bp, 24 predicted proteins | sample Inofrocosms_June_FD_97181 | JGI IMG/M metagenome (GOLD analysis project Ga0137308, IMG submission 97181) | Mouse cecal microbial communities from Vienna, Austria - N-Acetylneuraminic and N-Acetylglucosamine D2O microcosms_June | ecosystem: Host-associated > Mammals > Digestive system > Large...
CTGGAAAAAGCACGGTGGCTGAAATGCTTTCGAAAAAATACAGCCTATACTATTTTAAGGCGGATGATTTTTTAGAAACTTACATGAAGGCAGGTGCATCGCAGGGAGATCCTATCTGCAAAAAGAACGCAGAACTGGATGCGGAACAGATCTGGATGAGAGATCCTGGCATTCAATGCCAGGAAGAGTTTGCGTTTTACAATGAAATATTTGGCTACTTGTCAGCGGATTTAGCAAAACTTTCTTGTAAAAACGGTATTGTGACAGAAGGAGCGGCATATGTGCCTGCATTGATGCAGCGGGCAGGCATTCCATACAACCGCTATATCGCGGTAACGCCTACAGAAGATTTTCAGATTTTCCATTATAAGCAAAGAGATTTTGTTTCCTATGTGCTGCAAGGCTGCACGGATCAGGAAAAAGCTTTTGCGAACTGGATGAAACGGGATATTTTATTTGCGAAAGAAGTGCAAAAACAATGTCTGGAAGCGCACTATGCATCGATTGTAAACGATGGAAGCATCGATATTGACGAGTTTGCCAAATTGGTCGCTGTCCACTTTGGGCTGTGTGGCTGCTGACGAAAACTGGCTGATTGACATGCGGCGGGGCAAACTCATGGTACCCGCCGCTTAAAGCAGAATTGCTCTTTTTATCCAAGAGCTTCTATAATTTTTTCATTCATAATACGATAAGAATCCCATGCCTGGGATTTTTCGGCTGCTATGCCTGCATACCCTGTAAGTTGTTTGATAATTTTAAAAATATCCCATGCACTACTGGCTGTCCCTTCTGTCTTTTCTCGAATCCACTGGTCAGTAACAGATACGATTTCATGTGCCGCTATATTGCGCACCTGGCTTTCAATCTCTGTAATCGTTTTCACTTTCTGACAAAGCCTGCTTTCTCTGCATTTGGCTGAGATCAGTTTTTCCAAATGGTTCGAATAGACTGGACCAAACTTAAATGAGCCGTTATACGCCTTCTGAAACAGATCCAGCAAACCTGCTCTTTTTAATTTACCCTCATTCCATTTTAAAACCCCTTTCTCTGCTTTGCAGCAGTCCTTTAATAAAATACCGCATTTGGATTTTAAAATATATTCCAAAAGGTCTACCGTCAAAGGTGTAATACCTCGAATAAAATCTGCATAATCCTGTCTGATAATTTTTATCTCGAGTGCAAGCGCATACTCAAATACTTTTCGTTTATTTCCTTCTTCGATCGGACAAATCTGATAATTTTTACCAACTGACAGCCTATCCATCCTGCCTTGATCCAGCTTGATCCTTGCGTCTGCGATATTGAGCAGGCAGTATGCATCCTCGCTCAGATCCTCTTTTATTTCTTCTGCAACAGACAACGCCGCCGGATAATCATAAGCAAGTATATGCTTTTTGATCGTATCTATTTTTATCAGCTTCATCAGATTCATGCACTTTACTTCTTCGCAGCGGTTTGGCATATCTGGCAGATTATCCTCATTCAATTCAAATTCCAGATCATTTTCAAAATTTTCCCTATCCTCGTGATCCTTGTTCATTTTTTTCTTTGGTGTGGACACCTGTATCGGCAAAAACCTGTACTCTGCAAACGTCGCCATTACGAGCAACGCGCTTTTCATTGCAGGCGTCCCCGATGCCATATTTAGCAGCAACGTATCGCTGCTGTCCATATTCTGCTCAATCTTTTGCATTTCCTTTCTGAAATCTTCATAAAAAATATCGTACTGCTGTACATCAATTAAATCGTCCCGCTCAATCAATTCGATCTCAAACGTATGCCCAATCTGGGCGCCAAGCCTGTGAATCGCATCCACATAACGGTTATCCCTCCTGTGGTATTCCATCATTTCATGCGATAAATACAAATATACAACATCTGGCTGGTAATGCCTGCAAATATGCAGCATCGAACCATCTCGAAAGTACTTCATCGGGTCAGTCCCGCCGATTGGGCTAAATAATATTTTTTTGTTCATTGTATCTCCACCTTTCATATTATAATCACATCTTCTGTTTCTGCTTCTGCTGACGCTTTTCCAAATGTATGAACCTGACCTCTGCCCACTATTTTATACACCCTGATACTGTCTTCCCCGCCTGCGAACGCAGGCAGTTTTTGTATCAGTTCATTGTATTTTTTCTTCGTAATCACAGCTTCAAAGGCAGACTTTTGAATACGGAAGCCATAGCCTAGCAAAAACTTTGATAGCTTAAGCCTTTGTTTATTATCAATTATATCATAGATAATCAAAACAAAAACTTTATCGTTCTCAGAATTTTCTTTAATTTCAAAAAAATAATTTTCCTTGTCCATCTTACTTTACCTTATTTCAATCGGTTTATAAACAGACGCTTCTCCACTTTCAATAGCCTGTACTAATAAATCCATCTGTAGCGCAATGCCTCTTCGAAAACTGACAGCATAATCAATATAGTTTAAATATCTTACATCGGTCTGCAATTTCTTTTCCAGTTTTTTCAAATACAATTTAATTCCATTTCTCGTTAAATAACATCCTGGTTCATCTGTATTATTTTCAAAATCATCTTTATGAATCTCATGCCCATTTATCATACTCATAACAGTTGCATCCACAATCACTGCCCGCCATTCCTCCATCATATCGCTTGCAAGTGTCGGATGGTTTTCATGATCCCTATGTAAAAATCCAAAATATGGGTTCAGCCCCTTTGCTTCAATTTTTCCATATAATTCATTCATAATGACAGAATAACCAAGGCTTATCATAGAATTAAATTCATCCCTGGGAGGTCTTTTATTTCGTCCATGAAATGAAAATTCAGGATCAATGACTCTGGAAAGCCCTTCAAAATATGCTTTTGCGCCTTGTCCCTCATATCCCATAATTTCTGAGACCTTTAAACATTTCGAGACCTTTTCCCTGCAAATCCGCATAATTTTTAATTGATCTTCCACTGCTATATTTTTACTTTTTCCATAACGCTGAAGTACGACAATTTGATTTTTTAATTTCGCCCGAATAATTCTTTTCGATATCTCCAATGAAAACTCTGACTGATATAGCGCACACTGCTGCCTCTGCCTTTTTGCATTTACATGTCCAGTTGACTGCAATCTTCCAAAATAGCTTCCTCCTTTTGAATAATAAGAAACAGGTATGCCACGCTTTAAACATTCTTGTATACACTGCGTTGTCATCTGCGCATGTCCCATAATTGTTATATTTTCTAATGTTTCTACTGGAATCATTTTCTTCATCCCATCCGAATACTTCACAAAAAATCTGTTCGCTTCCACTCCTATGTATGCGTTATTTTCATTTACATATAGTAGGCTCATATTATTTTCTGTTACGCAAATTTGTATTCTTATTGCGCAAGGTCTCTCCTTTCCATAAACTTTGCTTAAATTATCTCAATTTCTTTTTCTGCTCTTTATAACTGTTTTGTTTCCGTCCCCTTTCGGGGTTCTATTCCTTCTAACACTTACCACTCTTTTTGTCTAAGAGTTCAACCTCGTGTTTCCGTCCCCTTTCGGGGTTCTATTCCTTCTAACTAACAAAAATAATTCCCCACACAGACCGCAAATCCAGTTTCCGTCCCCTTTCGGGGTTCTATTCCTTCTAACATGGACACAAGCAAAAGGTATGCTTATTCAATTATATGTTTCCGTCCCCTTTCGGGGTTCTATTCCTTCTAACTAAAAAGGATGGTAGCAGATATTATGACTGATAAACAGTTTCCGTCCCCTTTCGGGGTTCTATTCCTTCTAACTAAAAAGGATGGTAGCAGATATTATGACTGATAAACAGTTTCCGTCCCCTTTCGGGGTTCTATTCCTTCTAACTAAAAAGGATGGTAGCAGATATTATGACTGATAAACAGTTTCCGTCCCCTTTCGGGGTTCTATTCCTTCTAACTGTAATTTTTTCAAACACTCATTACAAAATCCCAGTTTCCGTCCCCTTTCGGGGTTCTATTCCTTCTAACAAGGTGATAATAAGATGAAAGAAATCTTAGCCTGGTTTCCGTCCCCTTTCGGGGTTCTATTCCTTCTAACAAAGCTTGCGAGTATGCAGTACAGATGTATATGGTTTCCGTCCCCTTTCGGGGTTCTATTCCTTCTAACTAGCAGAGGATGAGACAGGTAGTATGTTCGCATTTGAGTTTCCGTCCCCTTTCGGGGTTCTATTCCTTCTAACAATGCTGGGTTGGAGTAAAAGGAGGATATACAAAATGTTTCCGTCCCCTTTCGGGGTTCTATTCCTTCTAACAATGCTGGGTTGGAGTAAAAGGAGGATATACAAAATGTTTCCGTCCCCTTTCGGGGTTCTATTCCTTCTAACTTTATCTACTTTCTTTTTTTTGTATAAAATTAGTACACAGTTTCCGTCCCCTTTCGGGGTTCTATTCCTTCTAACAATGCTGGGTTGGAGTAAAAGGAGGATATACAAAATGTTTCCGTCCCCTTTCGGGGTTCTATTCCTTCTAACAATGCTGGGTTGGAGTAAAAGGAGGATATACAAAATGTTTCCGTCCCCTTTCGGGGTTCTATTCCTTCTAACTTTATCTACTTTCTTTTTTTTGTATAAAATTAGTACACAGTTTCCGTCCCCTTTCGGGGTTCTATTCCTTCTAACTGTTATCACTGTTTCCTTGCATTATTTTATTATATAGTTTCCGTCCCCTTTCGGGGTTCTATTCCTTCTAACAAAAAGAAAGAAGGTGATAATAAGATGAAAGAAAGTTTCCGTCCCCTTTCGGGGTTCTATTCCTTCTAACGTCTCACTCCTGAATTAAAGGATTTTTTGCAAAATGTTTCCGTCCCCTTTCGGGGTTCTATTCCTTCTAACTTGCAAGGTTACATAACGATAATAAGGCAAGTATAAGTTTCCGTCCCCTTTCGGGGTTCTATTCCTTCTAACAAAATATGTCCATACAATATAATAAACTATTTCTAGTTTCCGTCCCCTTTCGGGGTTCTATTCCTTCTAACCCAAAATAGGCAAATCATGCGTGTCACATCCAGGTTTCCGTCCCCTTTCGGGGTTCTATTCCTTCTAACCCAAAATAGGCAAATCATGCGTGTCACATCCAGGTTTCCGTCCCCTTTCGGGGTTCTATTCCTTCTAACCCAAAATAGGCAAATCATGCGTGTCACATCCAGGTTTCCGTCCCCTTTCGGGGTTCTATTCCTTCTAACTAAATATCTTTCTTTACTGGATGCATGTATAACCATGTTTCCGTCCCCTTTCGGGGTTCTATTCCTTCTAACTAAGGCATTGGGATATAAATATCCAATCATATTAGTTTCCGTCCCCTTTCGGGGTTCTATTCCTTCTAACATAAATCTTTTTGAATTCAATCAAAAGATTATCGGGTTTCCGTCCCCTTTCGGGGTTCTATTCCTTCTAACATTCCTTCTGAATATTTTGAAGGTGGAAAAGTGCCAGAAGTTTCCGTCCCCTTTCGGGGTTCTATTCCTTCTAACATTTATTCTAGGATCAGTATGCAGCAACCTTTATTGTTTCCGTCCCCTTTCGGGGTTCTATTCCTTCTAACTTGAAAACAGCAATGGCAATATTCCTGCCAGAAAAGTTTCCGTCCCCTTTCGGGGTTCTATTCCTTCTAACACTCTCCCCCGCAGCCCGCCATCCAAGCCATCCTTAGACATCATTTGCGGGGGAAACTATTTTTCCTCTCTTTTTCAGCCATTATAAGTTACAAAACACCACCAAAACCTCCTGTTTACAGGGCGCGTGGCAAACACGCTCTAGGTTAAAATTTCAAAAAATGCCCTTTTAAACATTCGGATGGATTTTCACAATACGGCACAGTCCCATCTGCAAGGTTTTTCCTTTATATTTTGTACATTTTAAAATATGTGGCGAAACTCCGATTTCTCTGTCCTGGTCATGCTTATGGATTTTGAAATTCTTTCCAAGCGTGATTTTAAACACCTGCTGTGTTGTTTCGATTCCTTCTTTTTTCCCATACATAGGATAAAGAATCGTCTTTGAGGCAAATCCGCATCCGCCGCCAAGCAAGACATGATTTTTCTTTGGTTGGGCAGCGCCTGGAAAAGCAGATGCAAATGATTGGTAATAATGCTGCGCAAAACGGCTGACTGCATCCATTAGGGTCTGAATGGACAGGCTACATATTTTTGTATCGATTGTAATGTCAAAATGAATGTCTATGCCTGGCATAACGCATTCTCTAAATATCGGCAGCGTTTTTTCCACACCGTTTGTATGCAGCTCTACACTCTGGCATAATACAAGTGATGACAGTGAAAGAGGAGCGCTGTCACTGATTTTACATCCTTGCAGGACGTCATTAACCGCATCGCCAGGTTCTGTACGCTCTCTCGCAAGAGTACGAAATGCTGTGGCTTCGATCTGTGAAATATCCCTACTTAAATAAGTGTTCCTGCCTGATGTTTTCAGCGTGTTTCTTTTTAAAGAGTTTCGGCTCCTTTGGTATTTTGCTGGATGTTTTATGATGTCACTGCCAAGAAGGATGGTTCGCAGCATTCCTTTTAAAGAGCTGCCCGGCACATAAGGATTGCCATAAGGATCTTTGATGCATTCCAGAACCTGCTTTTTTCCGCGTTCGATCACTGCATCCGTGCAGTCAAGCGTGTATTTAAACATATGCCTGATTTCGTTGGTATTGATCTTTTGTTTCCTAAGCCACAGATTCAGATCCGAGCCGCTTGTTCCAAGCAGGTATGTTTCCAGCTCTCCTGCTTTCTTTCGCTGCGACATTTCCTGATAAAACTTTTGAATGTCCAAAATACCTGCCTGGTGCTCATTGATAAACAGGTATTCCTTTTTTCCTATTTCTTTTCCGCTGCCGATAAATACCGGCCCTTCTGTACGTATCACGGCATGATAATTCTTTAAATATTGATCCATGCTTATACCTCCATAAATATAGGCTTCGCATACCTGTATACCGGGTGATTTCCGCCCTGCCCGGATACGTCATAAACATCTCCCTCATACTTCGTACGGAAACAGGAACCAGCCTGAAGGACATAGAGATCTCTTTTTCGCATCTGCGTATTTGCATACTGTATGGAATCTACAAAGCCGCTCCTTTTGCATACGAGATATTGTGCTTCAAAAAGCGCCTGATCCAGCTCGTCATCGCGCGGCAAAGATACCGACAGCGACATGTATGTTTTATGCTGCGCTTCTGTCTTTTTTAGAAATCCCTCAGATAATTGTGCCGGAAGCAGTGAAAACCTGCCCATTCCAGAAGCCTTTTTTCCGCCAATCCCGCTGTAGGAAAGTGCCTGCAACAGCTCCTGCACCAATGACAAGACCTGCTTATCCTGATATCCCAGTATCAAATACAAACCATTCCCTTCGTGAAAATAGTAGGTCTCCATGCGGTACGGCTTTGTCTCTTCTTCCCCACGAATCGAAGCGGATACTTTCATTACGGATTCTCCCATACCACTTAGATCCGGCGCATGTAAAACGTCATACTGCCCGGACACATATTCATGCATTGCATCGATTGGAATGTATTTTAACTTTTTATATGCCTTTTTAACTACCGAGTCCCCTCTGGAATGATTCGACTCAATATGCATCACCGGTTTTGGCACAAAATAACAGTCCTGCGCATACGGAAACGCGTCTGACAGCAATAGCTGCCCGCTTTTGGCATACGCGTAAAATTGCTGTAAGGTATCCCCGTCTTTTTTCAGCGCTTCCTGGCATAAAGCGGAAAATAAAGTATCGGCACAAAAGCTGCTACAACCGCTTTCCAGAGAATGGCTGCCAAAATGTACAGCACCTTTAAATTTTAATCTGTAAGCTTCATAATTCATGCCTGGTCTCCCGTCTGCGTCCCTGTCTTCTGGATCTGGACAGCCTGACGCAGCAGCTCCTTGCACTGGCTCATTAAAGGTGCAGGCACCGTTCCTACCACAACAGACACCTCAATATTTTCAAACCGTACTTTTCCATAGCCTCTGGAGCCATTGCCGCCCAGGTAATCATACTGTATCAGCTTCATTCCTTCTGCCAAAACGGACAGGTCGTCTACAATTTCTTCCTGCTTTTCTGCCTCATAAATCATATCCAGCCCGAACGATGTCCCTCTAAACACCCTTTCAATCTGTCTTGGATTTGCCACGGCGGTCGCCCGGTTAATGGTATTTTCAAATTTGATCTCGGTCATGCTTTGCAGCCCCTGGTTTCTTAATTCCTCTTCGTTTAATAAAAAAGAATCCGAAATCAGTATCCTGCTTCGTTTTATATTGCCTGTTTTTGCACATCCAAACAGCCTTGTCAGGCATTCCGCATCATCGTCCGGCTTTTTTGCAAGCTGTGTGTTATACTGCTTTGCAAGCAGAGAACGCATTTTCCCTTTCAGCGAGCTGCCTGGGATCATCGGCAGATTTGTCCTGACATCTTTAATCACTGGCGCATCTACCGCCCCAATCGGCGAAAAAACGGTGGAACCGCCGATGTGCATACCTGTTTGTACTTCTATTCTCCCTGTAATCTGTATTTTTGCATACATGCCGTTCCCCTCCTTAATCTTTTCCGCCATGATATTTATGGAATGCTATCAGCGCTTCCAGATATCGATGAAACGCCAGATACCTTTTTTTGCTTGTGCGAATGTCTTTTAATACGTTTATCATATCTGATTCTTCAACAAACCTTCTTACTGCCTCTTCCCTGCCTGCTTCATACAAAAAACGCACGCGCAGGTATTCGATCCGCGAACAGAGATCCTCTGTCAGGTTTTCGGATTTTTGATTCATAACCTCATTGTAGATGTCCGTTGCCATAGCCAACAAGTTTCGCAGCTTTGTCATCGTTACCATAGGAACTGCGTATCCATTTGGCCTTTTCATATTTTTAAGTTTGAGAATGACTCTTTCAGCTTCATCTACATAGTTTTGTTCATTTACCGCCATCCGGTTTCCTCCTTCTCCCTCGTCATATAAGCGTACAGATGGATTGCTGTCTTTAACTGCAAACAATCCGTTTCATTTTTGATCCATGCATACATCTTGGATGAAAAGTCCTGATAAGCCTGTACCTGCTCTGGCGGTGCATTCCGCTCAGGCTCTAGGCGGGATAACAAATAGACATATCTTGCAAAATTTATCTTTTCATTTTGGCTGCGTATCAGTTGCAGCAGATGATAGAGAAAATTTTTCCCGCGTTCATTTGTCGTTGTAAAAAAATCATAAAGGACGCGGTATTTTTCTCCCAATACGCCCTGTTCAAATTCCTGCCAATGGTAAGTACCGTCACTGACCGCCACGTTTTTTCCAAACGCATCCATTACCATATGCTCCTGCCCGTCCCTGCATATCGTGACTGCATTTTTACCAGGCAGCCGCTTTGCACAGTCTTCCAAAACCCCTGTTTCGCCGGCAGCCGCGCTGATCGGATAGCTATGCGGATAAATGCCGATTCCAGCAGACAGTGTCAGCGTATTTTGCGTGTATTTTGCAAATTGCCTGCGGATATCAACCGCCAGCGCAATGACCTCATTCCAGGCACCCACTAAAAACAAATCGTCTCCGCCAGAATAGCAAATCGTGGCATTTCTTGGATGCGTCTGCATACCGTTAAAAGAATAATCAGGTTCCGCCAGGATCTGATTGATATACAGCTTAAAAAACAGCGACAACTGCCTTGAAAGCGCCGCTGTCCTTGACAATGTGACATATCTGTCCTGATTTCCCGGCTGATCGAACCCAGCTACAAATGCCTGTCCTAAATTGTCCACATCTGCACGCAGAATGCCGATTCGTCCGATTCCTTCTGCCTGTGCCGCGTATTCTTCAAAGGTCTTTCCCGTCGTATAATCTCCAACCCAAAGCTTTGTCGCGGCATCTGCGCCCACAGCCATCCGGTTCTTACTGTATGCCCGTACAAATCCATCTTCTGATATCCCATGCTTCTGCCAGGAATCCCGGCTGTCAGCCGTAAGAAAGCAGCCTCCTGGAAGCGGCAGTGCTCCCACTGTCTTTTTCTTTGTTACGATAAAAAAATCATCATATAAAATATTTTTGGAAAATTTTTCGATCGCCTGGCAAACCGGACAAATCCCCTCCGCATTGACTTTTCCTATCCTTTTGCAAACGCTGCATTCCCTCGTATGGTCTTCCTTTATTTTTGCATTCAGCATCCGAAGTTCTGCCGGCGTATACCTTTTGCTTTTCTTTTCTGAAATTTTAGACCCCACCTGCATAAACAGCTCGGCATAACTGCCCTGCGGCTCATTTTTTAACGTATTGGCGCTGCACGGCGCTGATCCAGACGCTACATATAGAGAAATCTCAAATGTTTCCATAAGCCAGCCATTTAACATATCCATATATTGATCCGCTGCCTGCGCTGCCGTTTCGGTATTTGGCAATAATAAATAGCAATGTCCTCCGCCTGAATAAAGCAGGTTCGCCCTCGTTAAGTGCAGTTCTTCCAAAAATCCGTCAATCATATGCTCCATCATGATTTCCAGATAAAAAGAACGCGCCCGCAAAGTTTTTAAAGCATTCTTACTTATAATCGTATAAATAAAATCCTGTATTCCCGATACATCCATAGAATACAGCAAAAAAGCATCTTCTTTATTAAAATCACGCGTATTTTCAAACAGCCTGTTTTTATAATCTTTTGTTTCCGTTTCGTGCAAATACTGATAAATACAGGAAGCCACCGCCGCCGTCATTTTCAGATGGTCATACAGCGAAATATCCTCATTTCCATCCTTTCTTGCCGATGCTGGTACATACGAAAGGCTGGCTTCCAAAACAGACAGCAAAGAATTTATGCCTTCTTTCGTCCATCGCAGGTTCGCGGTACTTTCCTGGATATCCGCAAGTATTTTTTGATAAAACTCCGGTTCCAGCCGCTGATTCTCTGCCTCAGGATATCGGACATGCTCTGCCATATACAAAGTCCCTGACGCATATGAGTATTTCCCTTGATTTCCATTTAACCTGTTAAATATACTTTGCAGCGGCATATGGATATCAAGTGCCGCCTCCCTTTGGCTGCCCTCCCGCCGATCCGCCGCAGACGCAATCTGATCGGCAGCGTATATCACATATGCAAGCGAATCCCGCTCTACCTGCGCGTGTTCCAATGCCGACGCATGATGATACCGCACCGCTTCTAGCATTTGCCGGCTGTCTTCCCCTGCAAGCCCTGCCTTATTTTTCAAAAAATCATACCCGCTCTCGCCATGCGCCCTCTGATCCACTCCCTGGCGGTAAACAAGCTTTCCAATATCATGAAGCAGACCGCCCGCGACCAGCCTGATCTCCGTATCCGTCATGATTATTTATCCTCCCAAACTGATGGTTTTTGTTTGATCTAGTACAGCGTTGCAGAAATAACAGTGCATACAGTGCACGTTATTTTTGCAATGCTGTACTAGTTTTTTAGACTCTAATAAACTATAGCATAGTTGCATTTGGAAAACAAACCTTTTATTGGTTATTTTGTGGATTTTTGTCGTCTTTTTAGGAATTTACAGGAAGGGACGCTGGGAAAGAGGTTGTGCCTCCCCTGGCTGCGTCCATTCCAGAATGCTAAGAATCCCTAAGTATCCTGCTGGTACGCTGTGGCTGTGGACGGTCGCGGCACCTAGTTCGCTGCCTGCTGGCAGCTAAAGGTGCCGCTTGGCTGCGCCCCTGGTTGCTCCGCAGAATACTAAGGGCTTCTAACCATTCTTCCAAAGCCGCTGCCAGGGGAGGCACAACCTCTCTCCCGGCTGCTCTTCGTAAGTGCTACTGAACAAGCTCGATGTGGTTTGTGTTAGTTTAGCACAACTGGGATTGTGTTATAACACATAGGTGTTTTGAACGATCAAGCAGGTAAATTTCACTTCTGCTGGATATCTTTTAAAGAAGAACAGGATTGACAAATCAGTTAACAGTGTTTAGAATCTCCGTCCCCTCTCGGGGTCTTTTCTTTCCAAATAGAAAATGACAGACATAATAAAAAAGAACGGCTACATGTTTCCGTCCCCTTTCGGGGTCTTTTCTTTCCAAATGAGAAAGAACTTCCATTAATGCCGGATGTAGCGTTTCCGTCCCCTTTCGGGGTCTTATCTTTCCAAATTCGAGGAAATTTGCCGCCTTGAAACAAAATATGCACAGTTTCCGTCCCCTTTCGGGGTCTTTTCTTTCCAAATTATATGAAAGCAATAAATATTAAGTGAGATACAGATGGGTTTCCGTCCCCTTTCGGGGTCTTATCTTTCCAAATGAGGTCATCTTAACTTTGGATAATAACGGCACACCAGTTTCCGTCCCCTTTCGGGGTCTTATCTTTCCAAATAATGAAAAGGATTTGTAACAAAATGGTGTAGCTAGTTTCCGTCCCCTTTCGGGGTCTTTTCTTTCCAAATTCAGACATTCTTTCATCGTTTCAAAAAGACAAGTTTCCGTCCCCTTTCGGGGTCTTATCTTTCCAAATAAATGAAAATTTAACAGAAAAAGAAAAGGAGTTGATTGTTTCCGTCCCCTTTCGGGGTCTTATCTTTCCAAATAGGTTCAGACACATATGAAATGATGTGTGATTCTAGTTTCCGTCCCCTTTCGGGGTCTTATCTTTCCAAATATTCCTTCTTTCTTGTTTTTACTTTTTATAGAAAATGTTTCCGTCCCCTTTCGGGGTCTTATCTTTCCAAATTATATGAAAGCAATAAATATTAAGTGAGATACAGATGGGTTTCCGTCCCCTTTCGGGGTCTTATCTTTCCAAATAAAACATGGACGAAATGAAAGAATTTGTTGCATACAGTTTCCGTCCCCTTTCGGGGTCTTATCTTTCCAAATAAAGTCCCATGATGTTATCATCTCTAATAACTCGTTTCCGTCCCCTTTCGGGGTCTTATCTTTCCAAATCTTCTTTTGCCAATTTCATAAAATAATCACGCACTGTTTCCGTCCCCTTTCGGGGTCTTATCTTTCCAAATCCTCATCTCCACACCCCGCCTCCCATGCCATCTCAAACCAACCTTTGCGTGGGAAACCTTATTTCCATCGAAACCCCACCACCAAAACCCGCAAAGCATCCTAAAAACCCACTATTATCAACATGCGTGGCAAAATCGCATCCAAACCACCCATATAATATAACATAACACAATTCCATTTATTTTCATTCAAGCCAAACCATATCGCCCTTGTTTTAGCAACATTCTATGAAAACCAGCCTGGAGCGGGGATTGGCACACCCTGACGGCGGCTTTGGAAGAATGTTTAGAAGCACTTTGCCTTCTGCTAGGTAACCAGGGGCGCAGCCAAGCGGCACCGATAGCTTCCGGCAGACAGCCGGAAGCGGACAAGTTGGCGCGACCGTCCACAGCCACAGCATACCAGCAGAAGGCTTAGTGCTTCTTTACATTCTGGAACGGACGCCGCCAGGGCGTGCCAATCCCCGCTCCAGGCGTCCCTCCATAAAACCCCCACTAAAACAATACAACGATCCACCATACTACCCATCACCGATTTTCATTCCACCCATCCCAATCGCCGTCTTAATCCCAACGCCTGAATACTCCCCAAACCTGGCAAGCAGCCTGACATATTTTGCCATTGTATTCGTACCATTCAGCTTGATACGCACCTCTCCTTTAAAAGCCGGTATTCTTATTCCTTCCAGCGGAAAACTGGTACTTTTCATCCGGTATTGCGTAATCACACTGCTGCCCGTAAGCTGGTGCAGTGTTTCCTCATCGTACATATTCAGCTCATTTGACGCAGCACTGTATTTATTCATCAGACTTTGATAAATGTAGTGCAGATCTGGCAGAATAATGTAGCGTCCCGCGCTTTTAAAGGAAGCCGGTGTCAAAAATTCCAGGTGAATGGTTCTGCCGCATGGTTCTGAATAAAACTCTTCCAGCAGATCCTGGTAAGCGATCGTTTGAATTTCTTTTTTGCAGATTTTTATATGGATCTGCTTTTTTTCTATGTGAAACTGCGCAAAACTGCTGTCCAGCAGCGGTGCAATGATCTGCTGGTAGGCTTCTTTTGTAAGTGTTTTAATGCGCCATTCTTTTTTCTCCTTGCCTGTCAGATACTGGCTGTAAGGCTTTAACCCCTGCTCATGCAGCGTTTGTGCATATCCGCTGTCAATCTGTTCCATTAAGACACCATGCAGGTTAGACGACTGAAAATACCCAAAATTCGCACTGTCTGGCGCCAGTTCCATCCGAAGCTCTGCTAACATACGATCCCCCTTTTCACGAACGCACACTAATCCTCTTATGATAATACAGCATTCCCGCCAAATCCGCAAGCCCCCATCCAATCGGAATCGCCCACCAGATCCCCGCCGCGCCGACGGCTGGCGCAAGCGCATACGCGAGCGCCACGCGCGTCCCCAGTGAGATAACGGTCAGTACGACAGAAACCGACGGTTTTCCAATCGCCCGGTAAAGCCCGTAAAATAAAAACAAACACCCGATCCCGCAGTAAAACGGCGCGACGATATGCAGATACTGGACGCCTTGTGCGACAATCGCTACCTGCGACGCTTTAATAAAAATAAGCATCATCGGCTTTGCCAGTACGCAGATCAGCACGGATACGCCGATACAGTAGCAAAATACTGTCAGCACCGCGCAGCGGATGCCTGCCGTTACCCGTTTTTGCTGCCCGGCGCCTTTGTTTTGGGCGATAAAGGTAGAAAACGCATTGGCGTATTCCTGCGCCGGCATATAGGCAAACGCTTCGATTTTTACCGCAGCCGCAAATGCCGCCATTACAACCGTTCCAAAGCTGTTTACCAGCCCCTGGATCAAAAGGATGCCAAGGTTCATAACCGACTGCTGCATACAGGTCAGAAACGAATAGCCTGCGATCTCTGCAAGGCAGCCCTTTTGAATCCGAAAGCCGCAAAACGCCTGGCGCACTTCCTGCTGCTTAGCCAGCACATAACTGCCGATCCCAAACGCCGCGAAATACTGGGAAATCACCGTTGCTAAAGCCGCGCCAAAAGTTCCCCAGGAAAAAACCGCTACAAACAGCAGGTCTAGTATAATATTGGACACCGTGGAAACGCCTAAAAACACGAGCGGGACGAGCGAATTGCCGACTGCCTTTAAATAGGCGGCGAAAAAATTGTAGGCGGCGACGGCTGGGATTCCCCAAAACACCACTGTCAAATACTCTTTTGTAATCTGTGTAATCTCCTGTGGAATATGCATCCACAAAATAAGCGCCGAAACGCCAAAAAGCGAAAGCGCCGTCAGCACAGCCGCAACAACGGCAAGCAAGAAAAACGATGCGCAAATGCTGTTTTTAAGCGCCTTTATATCCTGCCTGCCAAAGCAAAGGGAACACACCGTGCCGCTCCCCATGCAAAGCCCAAGCAGCACCGATGTCAAAAACGTCATCAGCGCAAATGCAGCCCCGACAGCCGCAAGCGCATCCGGCCCGGCTATATGCCCCACAACCCAGGTATCCACGATGTTGTAGCCCTGCTGCAACAAGTTGCCAAAGATCATTGGCAGCGCAAATACAGACATCGTCTTCATTACATGTCCTTTTGTCAAATCCTGCTGGTTCACAGCTCCTCCTTTTCGAACACTTTGCCTGGGAGAATCAGCAGTACGTGCAGCAAAAACACCTGATCCTGCACTTTAATGCTCATTGCCCCGTGATATTTTTCCGCTATTGTTTTTACATTGGAAAGCCCTGTTCCCTGCCGGTAAATGCCGCTTCCCTGAAAACTGTTCGCAACCTCGATCAATAAAAAATCTCCCTGGAGGCGCCCGGATACCCGAATATATTTTTGCGCGCCGTCCTCCATTTTTTTGCACGCATGAATCGCATTGTCCAGCGCATTCGACAGGATAATGCACAAATCGATATCACGCACGCCGCAAGGATACGGCAGGACGAGCGGGCAGTCCACATCAATGCCCATGCCTGCCGCGATGCCAAGCTTTTTCCCCGCCAGGATGTCCACTACCGGATTGTTCGTACTGCATGAAAACGACAGTTCTTCCGCCATCTCGTCCATATCCCTGATATAAGTAAACGCCTGTTCCAGCTTTCCGCTTTGCAGCAGCTTTTTTAACACCGCCATATGGTTTTTGACATCGTGCCGGAACGCCTTTGTTTTTTCATAGTGTTCCCTCGCCTGCTCGACATACTGGTTCAGGAAATGCTCCTCCTGCTCAAGCAGCGAAAGCTCTGCGCTAAGGCACACACTCGCAAGCAGCTTTTTATAGGAAAACAAAATGCAAAACAGGCTTGCGATCGCCAAAAGCTGCATAATAAACATCTGGCAGTGGTTTGCAGATACCATAAGCCCGCTGCTGTCTGAAACGCTGCATCCATATACGACAGAATGAATATAGCCATTCATAATAAAAATCATAAGGACAGGGATTAAAACGAGAAATACATACTGCTTTTTGACTGCTTCATAATAGGAAAAATACCGCCATACAAAATAGCAGCACGCTCCAGACAGCAGCAGCGCTGCCGCATCCCCGCAAAGCATCAGCAAAATGCCGACCGCCCTTTGATCAAAGCCAGACAGCAGCGGGTAACAAATGCCTTGCAAAATACTTACAAGCCCATAACAAAGCTGCATAACCTCAACGACAAGCGCCGTATATAAAACAACTGATTTCCAGCCTGCACGAAGCAAAAGCTTCCCGCTCGCCAAAAGCAGCAGCACATACACTCCAAGCCCCGCACTTGCAAAAGAAGTCGTAACCTGGATCAGGCTTATCACGCCAATCCCGCATACAGCAAACAGGATATAAGCACCAAGCCGGATCTTTTTATGCAAAAGCTTCGCCAAAAAATAAAACCCCAGCAGCGTCTGAACGCTTCCCATCACATAGACACTGTAAAAATCGATGTACCGAACCATTCCACACCTCCCGGCACGACTACTTCATACAGTCAGAAATTAGAGTACTACCTGTTTTTCATATACTGCAAAATTACCCCTGAAAACTCCTTGCTGCGCAGCCGTGATACCGGGATCTGTTTTTCGCCCTCCAGATAGGCTGTCCCGTTCTTGTAGCTTTTTAAATATTGCAGGTTAATCAGGTAGCTTCTGTGGCACCGGAAAAAACGGTCGTCCAGTTTTTTCTCCAGATGGTCAATCCGGTCGTAAAAATCCGTTACTTCCAGCGAAGCCAGATGCAAATACACCTTTCTGTCAATAATTTCACAATAAACAATCTCATCCAGCGGAATAATGCGGCTTTCACAGCCTCTTTGCACGAGCAGGTTCGCCTGTCTGGCATTTTTCATAGACGCAAACAGCCGTTCCATCGTTTTTTCAAACTGCCCCTTTTTAAGCGGCTTGACCAGGTAATCATACGCCTGCACTTCAAATGAGGAAAATACCATCTCTTTTAAAACGGTAATAAAAATTAAAAATCCCTGAAACCTGCGCCTGCGCAGCTCCCGTGCCGTTTCCATGCCGTCAATCCCCCGCATCTGGATATCCAAAAACAAAATATCAATCGGCGCTTCATAGTTTAATAATTGTTCCCCGCACGAAAACCGCACGGTCACTGTCTCCATATTTTTTCTGCGGAAAAAATCAGATGCCATCGCACAGATGCTGTCAGACATCGATTTTTCGTCATCGCAGACTGCAATGTGAATCACACCATCACCTCCCTGTGCGCAAAAAACCGCCCCACGTTTTTTTTCGGCAGGTATTGCGGCCTGCGAAACCTCTTCTGCGCCAAATGTATGTTCCATGCCGTAAAATGCGCCCATACAGCAGTCATTGACTTTCCTACAGGAAATTATTATAATTTTATCAGGTAAAAAACACCCAAAAGGAGACTGTTTTTATATGAAGAGGAGAAATAAAATCTATCTGTACATAACCGTACTCCTATTGCTTGTTTACATTGGGCTGCTGGCGGTTTTGTGCCTGTCTGAATATACGGACAGCAATGCTACGATCCGTTCCTTCGGCGATGCCTTCTGGTATTCGCTCGTGACGTTTACGACTGTCGGGTACGGTGATTTGACACCGGTAACGCCGGTCGGACATGCCGTCGGCGTTATTTTCCTGCTGCTTTCCGCCGGCATTATGATGACGCTGTTTGGCGCCGCCATCTCTTTTGTAACGAGCGAAGGGCTGCCGCTTTTTCTGCTCGGCTTCCAGCGGGAAAAAAACTGGTATTATTTCGCGGACTACGGCGCGGAAGCACATATACTGGCTGCCAATATATTCAAGGAAGACCCGGATACCGTCATTATTTTCGGCGAAAAAAAGACCGACGAAATGGAATTTCCAGACTATCCCTGCCTGTTTATCAACGTATCTCCGGCAAGGATCGTCGCACGCAAGAAAAGCACCGGGTCAAAATGCAAGATTTTTCTTATGAAAGAAAATGACATCGGGGTAAACAGCCGCGCCATCGGGCTGCACCAGCTTCCGGTAGACGTGTATGCCAGGACGACAAACGGCCAAGACCACCTGTCTGGCAATATCCGGTTTTTCCACAGCTATGACTGCTGCGCCAGGCAGTACTGGCGTTCCAGGCCGCTTTGCAGCAATGAACATACTATCGTCTTAATCGGCTTTGGCAACTACGGGCTGAGCATCCTTGAACGGGCGATTTTTACGAATGTCATCTCGGTCGGGCAGCATGTGGCGTACCATATTTTTGGAGATGCAACGGAATTTCTCGCCACGCACAGACATCTTCACGAAGTATTTTCCATCGGAACGGTATCGCAGGACTCGGATTCCCTGCTCTTTTATAAAGAATGCTGGGAAATGCACCACGAAGTGTTAGAGCTTGCCGACCGCATTATTATCTGTCCCGACGACGAGCCGGAAGGATGGAACATTTTCTGGCGCCTTGGCCGCTATTATAAGCTGCACGGACAGATCCATCTGCACAGCAACCGGGAGGCGCCCGGCGTATCGTATTTTGGGACAAACGAGGAAATCTATACCCCGAACCAGATTATGCGCACGTCACTCAACCAGGCGGCGGTTACGATCAATGAGATCTTCCGCAAATCCGTCTCCTATCCTACGCTTAGCTGGGAAAACCTGGACGATTTTCACCGGGAGTCCAAAATATCCGCCGCAGACCATCTTTTAATGAAAATCCGCATTCTTTTAAAAGATGAAACGATTACGGATTTTTCCGCGGATACCGTGGAAAAAGCATACCGGGAATACTGCGAGACGAAAAAGGATGCGGCGGTACAGGAGATGTACCGCAGGATTGACCATCTTCGCTGGCTGCGCTTTTATACTTTTTACAACTGGAGCTACGGAGCCGCGCGCCACGACGGCGCAAGGCAGCACCCTATGCTGTGCGCCTACGAAAATCTCACGCCTGAGCAAAGGCGGGAACGCGACGCCGCATGGGAGCTGCTTGGCAGTATTACGGTGGAGCTGAAATAGCTGTCCGTTTTTGAAGCTGCGCATACATCTGGTAGCCGTTGCTTTTGCACTGCGGGCATGGACAGACGGCCATGTGCACCAGCCCCAGCTTATAGGGGCACCGCGGGCACGGCGGCTTGACCGGATGCAAAATGGAAGATTTTTGCATGTTACTACCTCCTGTTCTCTAATTCCTTTTCCTCAAGCGCGAGGACTGCCGGTGCCTTTGTTCACGATCAATATCTGCGCGAATCTGTGCACAGACCGGCACCGTGTCCTCATAGCCCTGCTGGATACGCCTTTTGGCATGTTTTGCATGAAAATCAAGAGTGCCGGAAAAAAATCCGCCCTGTTCCTGCTTCGGCACAATTTCCAGGCAGCGCTTCCCGGACGGGACATTTTTTCGATAGCCCGTTCCCGTTCCCAAAAGTACCGCAACCACGATGTCACAGCCAGACTGAGCAAACAGCGGCATAACCGGCACATTGTCCAATAGCCCTCCGTCCAGGTAATAATCGCCCCGAATTTTGACATCCGAAAAGATCACCGGGATGGCGGAAGTCGCTAGCAAAATTTGCCTGCGCGTTTCTACGGATTCTTCACGCATTTTAAAATACCGCACCTTCGGAAGCAGATAAGCGCTCAGGCTCAGACTGTCTTTGATATCCTTTGAAAACAGCTTTTTCTTAAGGTCATAAAGCAGGTCGGTCTTGACCATGCACCCGGTCAGATAGCATTCAAGCCTTGCCTGCGTAAACAGTTCCAGATCCAGATACTGGTCGATCATCTGCTCTAACCCATCCCTGGAAAAAAACGCCCCTTCATAGCCAGCCATTCTGTGATAAGCGTCCACTACCGCCTGTGGCAACAGATAATCAGCCAGCCGGTGGTAAGCACCCGCTACCGCCTGCGGCAACAGATAACCAGCCAGCCGGTAGTAAGCACCCGCTACCGCCTGCGGCAGCAAGTAACCGTTCGGATAGCCAGCCATCCTGTGATAAGCACGTGCTACCACCTGCGGCAACAAATAGCTGTCCGACTTTGATAAGATCTGCTCCGGCTGTATATGCTCCCAGATATACTCCGCTTTTTCATAATCTCCCTGTACAAAAAGCGCGGCATTCAAGCCGCCTACCGAAGTGCCCGCTACCGCGGCAACCATCGTATCTAGCCGGTATTCTCGCATTGCCTTCCATACACCGATCTGATAGGCTCCCTTGCCACCGCCGCCGGCAAACGCAAGCCCGATTTTCGGATGATTCGGATCATTTTGACGCATACTATCCTCCAAGTCTTATTTCAAAATAAGAATCTGTTCCAATTTTAGCGCAAAAACCAGCAGCCGTCAATGCAAATGCGCAAGTTCCCCTGCCCCGTATCTGTGACTTTATCACAGAATCCACACTGTTTTCGCTGTATAATACAGGAAAAAAAGGAGCTTTCCCATGAAAAAAAGAAAAGCAGTAATCAACAGGAAGCAATGTGTTGCCTGCGGCTGCTGCATGAAAGTATGCCCGCGAAATGCGATTACCATTTCAAAAGGCATCCATGCAGACGTGAACAGGCAGTTATGCGTCGGATGCAGAAAATGCGCGGCTGAATGCCCTGCAAGCGTTATTTCATTCGAAGTGCTGGAGGTGGCAGATTCATGAACAAAAAAAAGAAATGGTATGATTTTCTCTGGATCGTTTCTCTTACTTATCTGATTTTGGGATTTTTTAATATCCTGTTTGCGTGGCTTGGGCTTTTGTGCTTTTTTATCCCGCTGATCATAGCAGTTGGAAACGGAGGCAAAGCTTACTGCAACCGGTACTGCGGCAGGGGGCAGCTATTTTCCCTGATTGGCGGCAGGTTCGGGCTGTCCCGGAAAAAAGACATTCCAGGGTGGATGAAGTCGAATGCTTTCCGGTATGGATTTTTAGCGTTTTTCTTTACGATGTTTTTCCTTATGCTGTGGAACACCTGGCTGGTATTTTCCGGCGCAAAAGATCTTGGCACTGTCGTCACGCTGCTTTGGACATTTAAGCTTCCGTGGCACTGGGCATATCACGGCACCCTGTTTTCTGACGGCGTCGCGCAGTTTGCCTTCGGCTTTTACAGCGTAATGCTGACTTCCACCGTACTTGGCTTTTTTACGATGGTTTTATTTAAGCCGCGCTCGTGGTGCGTGTACTGCCCGATGGGAACGATGACGCAGCTTATCTGCAAAGCAAAAAATCTAAACGATTAGCTGGCGCAGGCGCTTTTTATCCAGGATCTTAACGCCTCCTCTTGAGACTTCCACGATCCCTTCACCGGCGAAATATTTTAACATCCGAGAGACCACTTCACGGGCAGACCCCATATACCGGGCGATCTGCCCGTGCGTCAATGGAATGGTATCTAAACCCGTTCTTGCCGATTCATCAGAAAGGAAAATTGCCAGCCTCCGATCCATGCTCATAAACAAGATCTGCTGCATCACCCACATCACATCGGAAAAACGGCTGACCGCCGCTTCCAGCGCAAAAATGCGAATATCAGGATTCCGTTTCGAAACCGCGGCAAACGCGTGCCCGCTGATTACGCAGCACTGGCTGTCCTCCTCCGCGTCTACAAACACATCAAACGTAACCGAATCTAGCACACAGGAAGCAGACAGCATACACAGGTCGCCTTTATGCAGGCGGTAAAGCGTAATGTCCTTTCCTTCCTCAGACATCATATAAAGCCGCAGGCTTCCCGAACGTACAAGGATCACACCCGAGCATTCACTGCCATCATGAATATTTTTCCCTTTCGGATAAGTAGCATCACAGGAATGCTGACAAATATACTCCTTGTCCGCATCCGATATCTTTTCCCAAAAAGGGAAAATTTCTCTGTAAATAGATTCAAAACTGATTTCCTGCATGTTGTTTTTGCCCTTTCCTTATTTTATATCATCATCCCGCCAGACATGTTTAACTTGAAGCCAGGAAATCGCAGAGGTATCCGCCGTCAACCAATACTTCCTTTCCCCAAAAAGCAATGCCATAGATCCGTATTTTATCCCTGGAGCATTTTTGTTCTAAAGCCGCCGCGTACTTTTTCTCAAGGATCTGCCTGACTGCCGCCTGTACCGTATCTTCCAGGCTTTTTTCTTTTTCCGGGTCAATCACTTTAAACTCCAAAATAATCCCATCGTCCTGCCCTGCATAATAAGGCTCCATCAGGATATCATACCTTCCCAGCCCGCTTTCTCTATTGGACGTAATCTGATAAATTTCCCTTAAATCTGCTATCAGCCCCAGTACAAAGCCATGAAAAAAATTTTCCTGCACCTTATGCCTAGAATACTTCACTCCTGTATCAAAAAAGCTGATTGTTTCCAGCGTAATCTCGCTTAGATATTGGTTCATAAACACTTTATCGCCCACAAGCAGCGCATCTGAAAATTCATTATAGTCCAGTCTTTTATTTGAAAACCAAGCGATTACCATTGCGTCAAAAATCATACATACTTCTTTATTCGTTAACGAAAGAATATATTCCTTTTTTCCTCTCCGGTTTTGCTCCGTACGCTTTATTTTCAAGTATCCGCTTGCCAAAAGCAGGCTCCATACCGCAGACTTTTTTGTATCCAGATCCTGAAACCGCACCTCTTCTTCCAACTGTGTACGAAAACTGCCGCCATGCAGCAAATCTTCCATTATTAATTTTATGCTTACATCGGTTTTACGAATCAGCTTCCCAATCAATCCATTCGAACTCGTATTTGCCCAATATGGCGCAAATTCTTTCTCATCAAGATATTTAATTACCGACCAGGGATTGTAAACACTGTCCGTATTGCCAAACCGGAATCCATCATACCAGCGTTTTACCTCTTGTGCTTTCTCCTGCAATCCATACTCCTCTAAAGACTGCCAGACTTCCTGCTCTGTAAATCCAAAAGCTGTCTCATATTTCTTTGAAGCCGTCGTTACAACCTCAAGGTTATTCAGGTCAGAAAACACAGATTCTTTGCTGATTCTTGTAATGCCAGTCAAAATGCCCCGTTCCAAATATGGGTTCGTTTTAAAAGCGGCATGGAAAAATCCCCGCATAAATTCCACGATTTGATCCCAATACCCATTTACATACGCCTCCTGCATCGGCGTATCATATTCGTCCAGCAAAAGAATCACCTTTTTCCCATAATATTGGTACAAATATCTACATAACTGAAAAAGTGATAGTTCCGAAACAGCCTGATTCATAGACACAGAAACCCTATGATAAAACGCAGCATCTTCGCCGTTAAGAAAACCGTCTTTCACAAGAAAATCATTGTCTTGATATAAATTTACAATCTGCTGGTACATTTTTTCTTTTACCGTTTCAAAATCTCTGCCTTTTATATTTGCAAAGCTCAGAAAAATAACCGGAAACGTCCCTTGAAGCTTTCGAAACTTCTCCTCTTTCCAAATCCGAAGCTGTTCAAATAACCTGCCTGAAAGCATATTAGAATACCTGACCGAAAAGAACTGTTCCACCATACTCATCGTAAGTGTTTTTCCAAACCTGCGCGGACGTGTAATCAGGGTAACTAAATCTCCATTTTCCCACCACTCTTTTATAAAACCGGTTTTATCCAGGTAAAAGTAATCCTTTTCGATCATTGTGCGAAAGTCCTGTATCCCAACTGCTATCGTTCTTTTCATGAAATCCCCCTAAATTTACCTATGGTACTTAACGATAAAGTCCATATAATCATGATACAATTCACCGGTAGCAGCATCTATAAAATCAAACTCCATAACTGGAAATTTAAAATAGTGCTCGATACTAATGGTCAAATCCTTGCGCTCCCCAATCTTTAAAAACCATTTCGCACAGTTATTTCCGCAAGCAGTCGCCCAGATTTCCCAATCTGTCTTTAACGCTAAAATCAATGCCTTCACACCGCCCGACAGCTCGCTTGGCGGAATCTGGCCAAGTACCGGGCTTTCAATACAATGCGGTGAAAGAATCTCTGATTTATCCACATCCAGCACCATTTCTTTTACAACTGGATCGTTCAGCCATTCATCCTCATAATTGTTATCAAAAACAGAATCCACCAGTTCAATCGTATCTTCTGTTGTCCCCCATCGAATGCTTAACATTTAAAACACCTCCATTCTGCCCATCGCTTCGTTTATACGTATATCTGGCTCAAATGTATCTTTTTCCACCATTTTCTGCAAGTACCTGATTATCTCAGACTTTGAATTTGCAGAGGCAATATCTATATTAAAATGCTCTCGAAAAAATTCAAATCCGCTGGCTTTATCTTCTGTTACTATATGCTTGATTCCAAGAAAATTCCTGATACCAGTAACCGTATATTTTTGCACAAGCCAATGTCCCCTGCCGTTTGTCCGCATCTCATATAAATTTTCAACACACAAAGGCAGAAAGTCTAAATTTTTTCTATAAATTATAATAAAGTAATTATCTGATTCCTGCAACATAGACGCTACATTCGGTTCTCGTGACATCCTCCCCCGCCTAAAGAGGCGGAGCTTCCTTTCGCACAATGCGAACAGTCGGTTCTCGTTCGATAGCACCAATGTGCTAAGCATAGGCGAGCTAACCCCGTGTGCCCCACGGTTTTTTATTTTGAGTTATGCAGTCACTAACTGCATACCCTTATTTCTGATATTTATTGCTGCGTTTACATCTCTGTCGTGATGCGCGCCACATCCAGGACAATCCCATGCACGAATACTGAGATTCTTAGCCGCAGTATTTTTATAACCGCAACAGGAGCAAATCTGACTGCTTGCAAAGAACTTGTCGACCCTTACAAGCCGCTTTCCTATATTGGTAAGTTTGTACTGTAAGAATGTTATAAACATTCCCCAACCGTTATCACTCACAGACTTTCCGAAATTCAGCGACTGCGCCATCGCTTTCATATCAAGGTTTTCTATGCACACACAATCATAGGCATTGGCTATCTGTCTTGACTGTTTATGTAAGAAATCCTTACGCTGATTCGCAACCTTTTCGTGCATTTTAGCTACTCTGATACGTTGCTTATCGCGGTTCTTTGAGCCTTTCCGCATAAGCGACAGCTTACGCTGCCCGCGCCTTAACTTCTTCTCTGCCTGCCTGTAATATCTCGGATATTGCGGTTCACTGCCATTGCTGTCCTTGTATAGCTCATGCATCGAAAAGTCAAGCCCGATGAAAGTCTGCGGTTCTATCTGCTGTACTTGGTTTTCGTACGCAAACAAGACGCTCACATAGTACTTTCCGCCCGGCGTTTGGCTTACCGTAACAGACTTTAGTTTGTAACCAGACGGTATAAGCCTATGCTGTTTCAGCTTTACAAGACCGACTTTAGGCAATTTGATATATCCGTTTTCTATTAATATATTTCCGTTTACACAGTTGGTTGTGTAGCTTCTGCGGTTAGACTTCTTTGACTTAAATTTAGGAAATCCAACTTTGGGACTTCTGAAAAAGTTGTTATACGCAGCCTGTAAATTCATCTGCGCATTGGCAAGCGCAAGACTGTCAACCTCTTTCAGCCACTCAAACTCTTTTTTGTACTGTGCGGGGGTATTATTCAGCTTTTGTTTCGTTTCCTCATAATACTTGATTTTATCGGAAAGCATACGATTATAAATAAACCGCACACATCCGAAAGTCCTTGCAAGCATTGTACGTTGCTCCAAGGTTGGATATATTCTGAATTTGTAGGCTTTGTTCAATGCTTCTCACCTTGACTTTCAATATATTTTCGTATTACTTCAATAGGTGCACCACCCGTTGTAAGCAAGCAGAAGCTTTGACTCCAGAAATACTCCTTCCAAAGCTTTTGGCGTATTTGCGGAAACTCTTTTTTCAAAAGTCTGCTGCTTGCACTTTTGTAAGCGTTTATGAATTTGCTGATTTCGGTTTTCGGATGCGCCTTGAAAAGTATATGAACATGGTCTTTATCGTGATTCCATTCCTGCAAAGTAATATTGTATTTGGGAGCGATGTACTCAAATATTTCCTTAGCACGATTGGATATATCATCATCAAATACCCTTCTGCGATACTTCACAACGAGTACAAGATGATAATACAGCAAAAACACCGAATGCGCATTACTGTCCAATTTCACTAATAATCAGTCCTTTCTTGCAATTCGACCGATTAT
>Ga0137308_101274_pt1 | contig 26455 bp, 29 predicted proteins | sample Inofrocosms_June_FD_97181 | JGI IMG/M metagenome (GOLD analysis project Ga0137308, IMG submission 97181) | Mouse cecal microbial communities from Vienna, Austria - N-Acetylneuraminic and N-Acetylglucosamine D2O microcosms_June | ecosystem: Host-associated > Mammals > Digestive system > Large...
CCCTCTAGAGTTCCTTCACAGGCACAATAAAAGTATTGTCAGCCAGCGTGAAATCAACGTGGATACCGACAGCTATGCAACCGCTCTTCGCGCTGCGCTTCGCCAAAGTCCTGATGTTATCCTACTTGGTGAGATGCGTGACTATGAGACTATCCAGATTGCTATGACTGCTGCTGAGACGGGTCACTTAGTCTTCTCCACTTTGCATACGCTAGGAAGTGCCAATGCTATCGACCGTATTATTGATGTCTTCCCACCAGCCCAGCAGGGCCAGATTCGTATGCAGTTATCCATGGTATTACAAGCCGTTGTATCCCAACAGCTTGTCCCAACTGTAGATGGCAAACTAACGCCTGCCTTTGAACTTATGACCGTTACTCCAGATATCAGCACCATGATTCGGGATAACAAGATTCATCTTGTCAACGGAAAAGAAGCTATCTCTATGGATAACGATTTGTTAAAATTATATCAAGAAGGTAAGATCACCAAAGAAGTAGCTCTGCGCCATGCGGTAAACGAAAGCGAACTCTCTGAAAAAATTGCAAGAAATGATTCTTCAGCTTCACAGCCTTCCGAAACCAGTGAACCTGAAGGCTCCAACCGCCGTGGGATTTTCGCTAAAAAAAGATAGATACTGTATAACAAAACCATTTACAATATATTTGGAGGTATAAAAATGAAAGTAGGATTTGGCTGTGACCATACAGCAATCGACCTAAAAAAAGAACTTATGGAGTATATGACTGCCAAAGGTTATGAGTGTGTAGACTATGGCGCATATGATGCAACGGTACGCATTGACTACCCAGACCAGGGCCTGAAAGTAGCGGAAGCCATCAAAGCTGGCGAAGTGGAAAAAGGGGTTCTAATCTGTGGCACTGGTATTGGTATCTCCCTTGCCGCTAACAAAGTCCCTGGCATCCGTGCAGCCGTCTGCAGTGAGCCTTACTCTGCTATGATGACCGCCAAACACAATGCTTCCCATATCATCGCCATGGGTGCCCGTGTTGTTGGCAATGAGTTAGCCAAGATGATACTTGACGCTTTCTTTGATACCGAATTTGAAGGTGGCCGCCATGCAGAGCGCGTACAGAAAATCTGTGATATCGAAGCAAAATATAACAAATAAATTTTTTCATTCTTAAGAAATTCTTCAGATAATATCACCCGTTTTTCTGCCCTATTTTGCTTGATTTTAGTGGTCAATAGTGGTACACTGTAGAAGATGTGCCAAATATAACAAGGGCCTGAATTTTAGCAAAAATGGAGGATGGATGAGATGAAAAAAATTGTTCCTATGTTATTGGTTTTGACGCTTACCCTTGCCATGATGGGTTGCGGAAAGAAAGTTGACAGCGATGGCTACAAAGAAGGTAAACTTGGCGATACTATGAAGACTTACTTCTTTAACTATACGGTCAACAGCGCTTATCTGACAAATGATTTTGAAGGCTATACTCCAAGCGAAGGCAATACGCTTCTTGTTGCAGAAGTGACCGTTAAGAATACCTTCAAAGAAGATATTGAGATGTATGACACCGATTTCCAGGCACAGTGGGATAGTGATGGGGATGATGATTTCAGCGTACCAATTACTTACGATGGAACCGAAGAAGGCGTTGCACCACTAAATGACAAGCAGTTTGCTGGTACTTATAATCTGCCAAAAGGAGAAGAGATGACTGGACTTCTCGTATTTGAGATTCCAGCTGGCAATACGGATTTATCTATCTCCTATATGGAAGCATTTGATGACGACAGCACTGGAACTACTTATTTTGTATTCTTTACAGCAGAAGAACAATAAGCTGCATCAGACACATAAAAGCGGAAGATTTGAAAGTTCAAATCTTCCGTTTTCTTTTTGTTATAGATTAACTTTGATCTCTAATGCCTTTTGATGATTTTCAATTAAAGCCGAAGAACAGTCACCGCCAAACTCGCCGTCCAATGTCCATGGAACTTTTATATCGGCCTCTATCAAAAGTTTTGAAGTCCGAAAAGAATACATATATTTAGAATCAATTTCCTTTAGGATAATCGCTCCTAGAATCTCCTGAAGCTCTACTGGATTCTTTGGTGTGCGGATAAATGTAATCTCAAAGACACCATCATCAAACTGTACCTTTCTTCCGATAATGCTCTTAAACCCGCCAACCGAACGTGAGTTCGTTACCATTCCAAAGATAAAATCGCCTTCTTCTGTCATCTCTTTGCTGGAAAACTTCATATGATAAGAAGGGATATTGGTCAAGCGCTTGACACCTTCTAGCAGATAGGCCATATGTCCTAGTACATTTTTCATATTCTGCTTTGTAGAATAGGCTACATCGGTAAAGATACCAAATGCTGCAATATAGACAAAATGCTGTTTATTAAAGGTGCCCATATCACATGCAAAATTCTTGCCACACACTGCAATCTGTGCTGCCTTCTTCATATCCCGCGGAATCTTTAAGCTTCTTGCAAAATCGTTGATGGTTCCAGAAGGAATATAGCCGATAGGAATCTTCTGCTCGCGCCGCATCATCCCCTCGACGACTTCATCCATCGTACCATCTCCACCACTACAGACTACCAAATCATAGTCCTCTGACAGCTCCTCTATCTTCTCTGTCGCGTCTTTACATTCTCTTGTTGGATATACGGTCACTTCATAGCCAGCCCTCGAAAATATCTGCAAAATATCCGACAATTTGTTGCGTATCTGTTCCCGTCCAGAATGAGGATTGTAGATAAAATACAGTTTCTTCACTTTTGCGACACCTCGATTCCCTAGTGAATCAACGCTCCTAACAGTCCATAGGAGAAAATAGACATAATAATCGTTGCCATCACAATTCCCAAGATAACCGCCGGAAAGGCTTTTTTAAATTTCACACCCAGAAGCGATGCAATCAAAGAGCCTGTCCAAGCACCTGTTCCAGGAAGTGGAATACCTACAAAAAGTACCAGCCCCCAGAACTGATATTTCTCAATCTGTTCACTTTTTCCCATCGCCTTATGCTCTAGCTTCTCCACAAGGGGGCGAAAAAGACTGGTCTGCTTTAGCCATGCAAAAATTGGTGTAATCAACAGAAGGATAAAAGGCACTGGAATGATATTTCCAATCACACAATACCAGATGGCTTTTATAATCGGTATCTGTAAAAGAGATGCGGCAATCAACCCACCACGAAGTTCCAGAATTGGAACCATGGAGATAATAAATACCGTAATCTCCCGTGATACCACTCCTCCTAGCGTCTCGGTAAACCAGATTACTAAACTATCCATATGTTACTTACCTTTCTTTTTATATGTCCGCAGAAATTCATAAAATGTCTCCATCTGTGCATCTGTGCCAATCGTCACCCGAAGATAATTGTCAATCTTTGGAAGTGCAAAATAGCGCACGTAAATATCCTTTTCTTTCAGTGCCTCAAATAAATCCTTTGCCCGATGCTCTGGATGGGTGATAAATAAAAAGTTGGATTTGGAATCCGGGAATAAGAATCCCATCTTTTTTAGCACCTGTTTCGCATGTTCTCTGGTTCCTATTATCTTCTCAATCGTCTCCCGAAAATAGGCATCGTCCTGAATCGAAGCTACTCCTAGCTTTAATGTAAGCTGACTCATCGTATAAGAATTAAATGAATATTTTACATCATTTAGATACCGAATAAGTATCGGACTTCCAATTGCATACCCAATTCGCATACCAGCCATTGAGCGGGATTTGGAAAATGTTCTGACGACTAACAGGTTGTCGTATTTATCTATAAGAGGCAACGCAGAATCCGCTCCAAAATCCACATAGGCTTCATCCACTATCACCACAACATCCTGGTTTTTCTGTACGATCTCCTCTACTTCTGCAAGTGGCAGAGAAAGAGAGGTCGGCGCATTCGGATTGGGAAAGATAACACCGCCATTTTCCACAAAATAATCTTCTTTCACAATTTGAAAATCCGAGGCAAGCGCCGGTGTCTGATAGGAAATCCCAAATTCCTCTGCCCATACTGGATAAAAGGAATAGCTAATCTCTGGAAACAGAATCGGCTTCTTGGAATTAAAAAAAGTCATAAAAGACATCGCTAACACATCATCAGAGCCTACACCTACAAAGACCTGTGAAGTATCTACCCTGTGATAAGCGGCAAGCGCCTCTACAAGCTCTGTTGCCGCCGGGTCTGGGTAGAGACGCAGACAGTCTGTATGAAAGTCCTTTAGAGCCGTACGCACGCCTGGCGCCGGAGGATAGGGATTTTCATTGGTATTTAGCTTAATCATCTTGGGTCTGTTAGGCTGCTCTCCTGGTGTGTAGGGAGTCACCTTTCGAATATTTGCTTCCCATGTTCTCATCACTTTTCTCCTATCATCGATACGACGCCTTTTTCCACCATAAAGATAGGATGATAGGACAATTTGGCCTTTCGAAGTCCTTCTTCTCCGGTGTCATCTTCCCGGTTGACATATAGATAATCTGCAACTTCATGCTCCAAAAACTGCTGGTTAATCATCGGATAAGCGCCCCGGATATTGGCATACGCCTTCTCAATATGCACAACAAAAGTATCTTCGGAGACTGGCTCACCCATGGTAAATGCCACAATCTCCCCATCTGCTCTTAAAAGACCGCCACAAAGCTCAAGCTCCTGAAAAAGTCTTAAGGAATTAAGCGTTACGCACATCTCTTTATTTTTCTCCGGGTCTGCCTCACAGCCGTTAAACTCTCTCCAGCGAAGCGCCATCTGAAAACACTCTTCCACATTGTCCTGGCTGATTGGCTCATAGCTCCAGTCTGGATAAGCAGCCTTAAACTGATTGATATGGTTCTTCTTGCCATGGTATTTTTTGCCGGAGAGCGCAATCAGTTTCTCGGTCTCATATACATAATCTTCGACGTCTCTTACCCATTCTACCTGAAACGTCCCTGGAAAATATTGTTCCAGCTCTTCTAGTTCTGCCTTATTGACTCCATGCAGCCAAAACTTACGGCCTTCCCTTTTACACTCTTCTAGAATCGCCGTAATTGCTGCTTTCCTGTCCCCGCCTCCAACTGGATAGGTATAGGAAATCTTGCCGTCAATCTCCGCCCGAAATATTGCTGTTCCTTTCACTTCTGCCCACACCAGATGATAAAATCTGGCCCAGAGATAGACATTGGCAAATGTCCTCTCACAGCTTCTATAGGGCTTATAGCGCAGATAGGATAAAATCGTACTTCGGTCGGAAAGTTCGACTTTTCTAAATGGAATCTCTGTCATAATCTCTACTCCTGTAATGGTCGTCAGTCAAATAGTTTTTCTTTGTATACACCAGCCTTGATTAATTCCAAAAATGATTTTACAACTGCCGGCTTATCTTCTTTGTACGTAACGCCAAACCATTTATCTCTGGACTCTAACACTGTGACATCTGCTTTTTCTGTCTGTATCAGCTGGTCAATAATCGTAGGTATCAGATATTCTCCCTTCATTGGGTCTGTAAGCTTCGAGAGAAACTCTGCAAATCCAGCCTCTAATACCGGGAATATCTCTGGTGTTAATCCCCACATATTCATAGAAACCGGACAATCTCTGTCAATAGGAGTGAAAGACTTGTCCTCTTTTTCGATGGCTGCACCGTCTGATGTCTTGACAATATTTTTAGTCTCGGTTACTTTGGTTAGATGTCCTTCTTTATCTACGCTACAGACTCCTCTGGTCACACCGCCAAACTCGCTTAAGGTATTGCGAAGCAGAAAACCTGCCATGCAAAAATCCATATGTTCACTTGTCTTATGCTCATTAGCTAAATAGTCATGCACTTTTACAAATGCTTCTTTTCCATAGTAATCATCGGCATTGATGACGGCAAATGGCTCCTTTACCAGGTCTTTGCAGCACAGAATCGCCTGACCGGTTCCCCAAGGCTTTGTACGACCCTCTGGCAAGGTAAATCCCTCTGGCAGATTTGTAAGCTCCTGGAAGGCATAGGCAGTCTCAATACGCTTCTCCATGCGGTTGCCAATCACTTCCCTAAAATCCTTTTCCAGGTCCTTACGAATAATAAATACCACTTTGTTAAATCCAGCTTCAAGAGCATCGTGAATGGAATAATCCATAATAATCTCCCCGGACGGGCCAACAGGCTCTAACTGTTTAATTCCCCCACCAAAACGGCTGCCAATTCCAGCCGCCATCACGACCAATGTTGTTTTTTTCATAGTTCCCTCCTGTGTATATTAAAACATATAATGATTACATCACGTTTTTCATCGCATCGATGACCTTTTTGACATATTTTTCACAAAGTTCCTGTGTAGTTGCTTCCACCATCACCCGAAGAAGTGGTTCTGTACCACTCTCGCGCACCAGAATCCGGCCATCACTTCCCAGTTCTTTTTCTACTTCAGAGATTGCCTCTGTTACCTCTTTATGATTAAGTACGGCCTTTTTATCGGTTACACGCAGATTTTCAAGTAACTGAGGATAGATTTTCACCTCGGAAGCCAGTGTGCCAAGTGTGGTCTTTTTCTCTAAGATAACTTCCATAATCTTAAGAGAAGTTAAGATGCCATCGCCAGTCGTTGCATGTTTACTAAAGATAATATGCCCCGATTGTTCACCTCCTAAACGATAACCATTTTCCATCATATTTTCAAAGACGTATTTATCGCCAACTCTGGTCTTCTGGTACTGTAGGCCAATCTTATCACAGGCTTTATACAGACCAATATTGGACATCACTGTTGTGACAATCATATCGTCTTTTAGCTGGCCAATCTCTTTCATATATTTTCCACAGATATACAGAATCAAATCGCCGTCGACTACATTACCATGCTCATCCACTGCAAGACAGCGGTCTGCATCTCCATCATAGGCAAATCCAACATCCAGCCCTTTTTCCTTAACAAATGCCTGCAGTGCTTCTATATGGGTGGAGCCGCAGTTCTCATTGATATTGGTTCCATCCGGGTCGTTGTGCAGAACGTATGTTCTTGCTCCCAGTGCATCAAAGACACTTTTGGCAATCGCAGAGGCACTTCCATTGGAACAGTCAAGTCCTACACGCATCGTCTTAAAGGAGCGGGTAGGCAGTGAGATAAGATAGCCGATATAACGATTACGCCCGGCAGAAAAGTCTATGGTACGGCCGACATTCTCTCTTGTTGCCAGTGGAATCTCCTCCATCTCGCCGTCAATATAGGCTTCAATCTGTTCTTCTATGGAAGCCTCTAGCTTGTAACCCATGCTGTTGATAACTTTGATACCATTGTCATAGAAAGGATTGTGGCTTGCAGAAATCATAATACCACAGTCAAAACCTTCTGTACGCACCACGTAGGAAACACTTGGTGTCGTTGTCACATGGAGCAGATAGACATCGGCACCAGAAGCTGTAAGGCCAGCCACTAAAGAATATTCAAACATATAACTCGAACGTCTGGTATCCTTTCCAATCACCACCTGCGCCTTGTGCTCACGGCCATAGTACCATCCCAAAAAACGCCCTACTTTAAACGCATGTTCCACCGTCAGATTTATATTAGCCTCCCCACGAAAGCCGTCAGTTCCAAAATATTTTCCCATTTTATTCTCCTATTGAAAGTCCCGCAAATATCCATATGGCTATTTGCTGTTTTAAAGGTTCCGCAGTTACCCTATTATACGCAAAACATCTGGTAATTTCAACCAATTATTCACTTTCATTTAATTTGCTAAGTCTGGCTGCCTGGTCGGCTGCGATGCAGGCGTCAATAATCTCCTGGATATCACCGTTCATAACCTTGTCTAGCTTATACAGGGTCAGATTGATTCTATGGTCTGTCACACGGCCCTGTGGGAAGTTATAGGTTCTAATCTTTTCTGAACGGTCTCCAGTGCCTATCTGGCTTCTGCGGGCCTCTGCCTCTGCGTCATGGGCCTTCTGGCACTCGATATCATATAATTTTGCACGCAAAAGCGCAAATGCCTTCGCCTTGTTCTGAAGCTGTGATTTCTCGGTCTGGCTATAGACGACGATTCCTGTTGGATAGTGTGTCAGGCGCACTGCCGAGTCGGTTGTATTGACACACTGTCCTCCATTGCCAGATGCGCGCATTACATCAATGCGGATATCCTTCTCATCAATCTGTACATCCACTTCCTCAGCTTCCGGCATCACAGCCACCGTAATCGTAGAGGTGTGAATCCTTCCACCAGACTCGGTCTCTGGTACACGTTGTACACGGTGCACCCCGGATTCATATTTCATCACCGAATATGCACCCTGCCCTGTCACCATAAAGGTCACACTCTTCATTCCGCCGATGCCAATCTCATCCGACTCCATCACTTCCACTTTCCAACGCCTAGACTCCGCATAATGTGCATACATCCGGTAGATTTCCGCTGCAAAAAGTGCTGCCTCATCCCCGCCAGCGCCGGCGCGAATCTCCACAATAACGTTCTTGTCATCGTTAGGGTCTTTGGGAAGCAATAAAATCTTCATCTGCTGTTCTAACTCTGCTGTGCGTTTTCTCGCATCTGAGAGTTCTTCCTTTAACATCTCCCGCATCTCTTCATCGGATTCTTCTTCTAACATTGCCACACTATCCAAGACCGTCTCCTGGCATCTTCGGTATTCCAGATAGGCATCCACAAGCGGCTGCAAATCCGACTGCTCTTTCATCAGGTTCCGAAAACGTTTCTGGTCATTGACGACAGAAGGCTCTGTTAATTCTTTGGTAATCTCCTCATATCGCCTCACCAGGTCCTCTAATCTGTCAAACATACATTCCTCCATCTATTCTCTTAAGCTTCCATATACTACTCTGTCTAAACCAGCCAGATCCTTTACTACATGGATATCTTTATAGTCCTTCTCCATCATCCCACAGACCGCCTCTGCCTGTTGATATCCAATTTCCAGAAAAAACATCCCTTTTGGCGTTAGATAGTCAGGACTTTGTTCCACTAATCTTCTATAATAATACAAGCCGTCCGCATGTCCATCAAGCGCCATCCGTGGCTCATAAAAGCGTACTTCCTCCATCAGTGTATCCAACTCCTCTGTACAAATATATGGAGGATTGGACAAGATACAGTCATACCTTTCTCTCACCCTATCAAACAGATCACTCTGTAAAAATTCGGCTGTAATACCCAGATTTTCCATGTTTTTTCTTGCTATACCAAGCGCTTCTTCAGAAAGGTCCACCCCAGTTCCACAAAGGCCACCCTGAAGCTTTAAAACACTTAATAAAATACAGCCAGACCCTGTACACATATCTAAGACTTTCATCCCATCCTGAAGATAGCGAAGCGCCTCCTCCACCAGAATCTCTGTATCCTGCCTTGGAATCAGCACATGTTCATCGACAAAGAAAGAAAGCCCCATAAATTCCTGGCTGCCCGTCAGATACTGCAGTGGAATATGGAAGCTTCTCTTTTGTATCAATTCTTCGTATCGCTGCTCTTGAAGCTCTGTCACTTCCTGCTCTGGATGTAAGAGATACGCATGTCTAGTACAGCCAGTCACATATTCCAAAAGGAACCATGCATCTAGCTCCCACTCTGCAATCTGCGCCTTTTTCAGCTTCTCTTTTCCACTCTTTAGAAGCAACCCTAATGTCATGCTTCCCCCTTCTGGCCAGCCCATTCCTTTTTCTGAAATTCCTTCCAGTCAAAGACAGCTTCCACAGCGGCAATCGCAACCTCAATCATATCATCATCTGGTTCTTTGGTCGTGAGCTTTTGCATCCCCTTTCCTGGCAGACTTAAAAAAGACACCAGAGGATTCTCACTTCTGCCAGCCAGACGAATAAACTCATACGACACCCCTGCAATCACCGGAATCAGCAGAATCCGGTACAATACCCGAAGCGCTGGAGCCTCCACCCGGATAAAGATAAAGAAAACAATACTGATTATCATTACGATAAACAGAAAACTCGTTCCACATCTCGAATGATATCTGGAACTGTTTCTGACATTTTTTACATTCAGCTCTCTGCCGCGCTCAATACAGTTGATGCACTTATGCTCCGCACCATGATACATATAGACTCTGCGAATATCCTTCATCGAAGAAATCAAGACCACATAGAGCACAAATAACCCTAAGCGAATCCCTCCTTCAATAATCGCAAGCAATGTATTACTTACAATATAATCCCTGAAAAAACCAGAGATAAAGTAAGGTAAAATCATAAAAATCGCAACCGCCATCACCACTGAGAAAGCCACCGTACAGCCCATCACCACTTTCTCTGCCTTTTCACCAAAGAGCTTTAAAAGCAATGTCTCAAATCTTCCGGGCTTTTCCTCTTCTTCCTCCTCATAAAAGCTGGCGGAATACGTCAGTGTCTCCATACCAAGCACCAGAGAATCTATAAAATTCACCACACCCCGGACAAATGGAATCTTCGCCCATGCATGGTCTTTGGCAATCCCCTCATGCACACTGGTATGCACCTCTATCTCCCCGTCCGGTTTTCTAACAGCGACAGAATACTGGGTCTTATTCTTCATCATAATCCCCTCAAGTACCGCCTGTCCGCCTATTCCTGATGGTCTCAATTTTTCACATCCTTCTTCTTTTGCTTATGATTAAAAACAGGTTGGGATTATTCGACCCATAACCCCAACCCTACTTTTCAAAAGCTTATTTGTTGATACCATATTTACGATTGAACTTGTCAATACGTCCACGGGCAGCTGCCACTTTCTGCTGACCAGTATAGAAAGAATGGCATTTGGAGCAAATCTCCACATGAATATCTTTCTTTGTAGAACCTGTTACAAATGTGTTCCCACAGTTACAGGTAACGGTTGCCTGGTAATATTCTGGATGGATTCCTTCTCTCATATCGTTTCACCTCTCTGATTATATTCGTGAACTTCTGGCCTAGCCAATTCCCGGTCAATGTCGCTCCGATACTTCCACGACAAGCTATCCCGGACTATCCCTGCAAGTCCCTGCAGTTCTTTTTTTACGTTATCTTCGATATTATATCACAACGCATGTAAGGGTGCAAGCGTTTTTTGTGTAGTGATGGTGTGACTTTTTTATTTTTTTTGGCTGGTTGGAATGTTTTATTACAAGGGACGCTCGCCATGGCCTGGCAGATGTTCCTTCCATCCTAACGTCCTCTACACCACAAAACATAAACTTCTATTTACATTTTCTCACTTTACATCTCCCCCAAAAAAGCATACAATAATAGTCAATAATTCTTATATTTAAAAAAGGAGATTCTTATGAGTGTTATAAAACGAACCTTACTAAATACCATCCTATATAGTCTTACATACCTTGTAGTAACCTTCCTGATGAAGCATAACATAGATATTATGCTCCTTCTCGCCCTGACGGTTGTATGTTTCCTCTTAAACTACATCCTCTACTCCGTGATTGACAAGGCCGCTAACTCCTGATAATTCTATTCTCTTTTATCAAAAAAACCTTGTCTTCTTTGCATTCTGTGCAAATTCTTCGTTATTTTTTGTGCGGGCGAAAAGATTTAGAATAGTCTCTACCGCATCGTCCGCCTTCATCCCGTTTAAGGCTTTCCGAATATTATCCATTGCCTGCTGTTCTTCTGTATTTAATAGTAAATCTTCTCTTCTTGTGCTCGATTTGGGTATATCAATCGCCGGAAAGACTCTCTTTTCTGCCACTTTTCTATCAAGGACTAGCTCCATATTTCCGGTACTCTTAAATTCCTCATAGACCACATCATCCATCTTGCTTCCCGTATCCACAAGTGCCGTCGCTAATATTGTCAGACTTCCGCCCTCTCTCATATTGCGCGCTGCTCCAAAAAATCGTTTTGGCATATGAAGTGCTGCCGGGTCAAGACCACCGGATAATGTACGCCCGCTTGGCGGAACGGTCAGATTATATGCACGCGCCAAACGTGTAATACTGTCTAATAGAATCGCCACATCTCTTCCACTCTCGACTAAGCGCTTTGCCCGCTCTATCACCATCTCTGAGATTCTCTTGTGACGCTCTGCAAGCTCGTCAAACGTAGAATAGACCACCTCTACATTTTTTCCCTCAATCGCCTCTTTAACGTCTGTAACCTCCTCTGGGCGCTCGTCAATTAAGAGGATAATCAGATACATCTCAGGATTGTTTTTGGTAATCGATTTTGCCACGTCCTTTAAAAGTGTGGTCTTGCCTGCCTTTGGAGGGGAGACAATCATACCACGCTGTCCTTTTCCAATTGGTGCAATCTCGTCCATAATCCGCATCGCCATACTTCCGCCCGCGCGCTCTAAGCGGATACGCTCATTGGGGAAAATCGGCGTTAAATCCTCAAAATTGGGTCTCTTTGCATTGGCCTCCGGGTGAAGACCATTGACGGATTTTACATAGAGAAGGGCACAGAATTTCTCCTTCTCAGTCTTTACCTTTGTATTGCCGATAACAATATCGCCTGTCTTTAATCCAAATCTTCGAATCTGTGCAGGAGAGACATAGACATCGTTTTCTCCTGGCAGATAGTGATCGCTTCTGATAAATCCAAAACCATCTGTCATCACCTCTAAGATGCCTTGTATGGTCTGTCCGCTGTCTAGCTGCTCCATATCCTGCGTAGACTTCCCGCTCTCTACCGCCTGGGCTTTTATTGCTTCTGTCGCCTGGGCTTTCTCATCCTCTGCAACCATCGCTTCGATAACGGCTTCCTTTCTCATAGAAGAAGTCCCTTTAATGCCACGGTTTTTAGCCACATCCCGCAGTACGGTCAGTGACAGAGATTCATATTTTTCTCTCATACTATTCATACATTCCTCCTTTTGTTTGCGCTTGTTCGTTCCTGTTACTTAACTACTGGGGAAGCCTTTGCCAGAACTGACAGATGCTTTTTACGAATCATTATAAGTATACTATCTTTGTTTAAAAATGAAAAGGGGAAATTTTCCGAAATTCTTGATTTTTACAAGTCACTGTGATAAATTGTTAGAATGAAATTATGGAATGATAAACCTTATCACTCACTTGATTATGAATTAAAGAGACGTTTTGGTGAAAAAGTCTATCGCTTGTCTTTGCATGGCGGGATGACTTGTCCGAATCGGGATGGAAAACTCTCCTATGGAGGCTGCATCTTCTGTAGTGGCGGCGGTTCTGGGGACTTTGCGGCCAATCCAGCCCTATCTATCCAGCAACAGATAGAAGCAGGGAAAAAGGCGCTTCTTTCTAAGCGTCCTGTGCAGAAATATATCGCTTATTTTCAGGCTTTTACCAACACCTATGCCCCTGTCTCCTATCTAGAGTCCATCTTTTTAGAAGCGCTTTTAGACCCCGATGTTGTGCTTCTCTCTATCGCTACTAGGCCAGACTGTCTAGAGCCAGAGATTGTAGAACTTTTATCAAAGTTAAATAAGATAAAGCCGGTCTGGATAGAGCTTGGACTACAGACCATGCATGAAGAGACTGCTATATTTATCCGCAGAGGATATACGCTTTCGGTCTTTGAAGATGCTGTAAGAAGACTTCGGGCGCATGGGATGGAAGTAATTACTCATGTTATTCTTGGACTTCCAGGAGAGAGTAAAGAACAGATGCTTCGCACAATACAATATCTAAATACGCAGGATATTCAAGGCATAAAACTCCAGCTGCTGCATATCTTAAAAAGGACAGACTTAGCGGACTATTATCAAAAAAAGCCATTTTTTGTCTTTTCTATGGAGGAATATGTGCAGATGATTCTCTCTTGCCTGGCACTTCTAAGACCAGATATTGTGATTCACCGACTGACTGGTGATGGGCCAAAAGACCTTCTAATTGCGCCTCTGTGGAGTCAGGCCAAGCGCCAGGTTCTCAATGAGATTCATAAAGCATGTAAAAGACAACAGATTTATCAAGGCAAATCCTATACTGGTAAAGGAGTGTAACCATGGCTGATACACGGACTCTCTATAAACTGATTGTGCTTAAGATGTTAGAGCAGATAGATGCGCCTCTTACCAATTCCAGAATATCAGAATTTATTCTGGACAAGGGCTATACGAACTATTTCTCCCTTCAGCAGTCCCTTTCAGAGATGGTGGAGACGGGACATGTGGAGGTGACTTCAGATGCCAACAGCACACTGTACCATATTACAGATTCTGGACGTGAGACGCTGGATTATCTTGGCAATAAGCTCTCTGACGCCATCTGTCAGGACATCAAGGAGTATTTCCGGGAAAATGGGCTACATATCAAAAGCGACCTTTCTACGATTGCCGACTACTATCTGGGAAAACAAAATGATTACCTGGTACATTGCCAGGTATTAGAACAGAATGCAACGCTGATTGACCTGACTCTCTCGGTTCCCTCAGAAAAACAAGCCATCTCTGTATGCCTGAACTGGAAAGGAAAGAGCCAGGAAATCTATGCGTATGTGATGAAAGAATTGTTGTAATGATTATTGGTTGTCGTCTTCTTGCCAGGACTTTATGCTCTCATGTAGCTCTCTGACATTGCAGATAATATGTTCAAAAGCTCCTGCTTCGTAAAATTCAATCAGAATAAGCCCTGCCGGGACTGCGATAATCATACCTAAAATCCCATAGATACGATATCCGACAAACAATAAAAACAGCGTTGTCAGCGTATCAATCCCAATGCTGTCTCCTACCATCTTCGGCTGGATAAACTGTCTTGTAGCCTGCGTAATCACATATAACACCAACAGACCTGCTGCCCTTGGAATGGAATCACTCAGCGCACAAAAAAGCGCCCACGGAAGCAAGACGGTACCTGTTCCAAGCATTGGCAGAAAATCAAGAAGTGCAATCACCGCTGCCAATAGCAGTGCATATTCGATTCTCATAAGGAGAAGTCCCACGGCTAATATCACGCCAACCACTCCCATAATCTTAAACTGCGCGCGGAAATATCCGCCCACTGCATATTTCATATTGGACCAGACAATCGACATCTTTTCCATCACGCTGTCTGGAATCAAGCCCCGGATAATTCGATGCACCCGTTCTCTCTGTGCAATAAAAAAATACGCAAACAACAGCACAAAGATAAAAGAGACCATAAGAGATGGAATCTTCTGTGCCATCGTTCCGGCAGCAGCTACCGTTCCACCGCCAAGACCGCTGATTATCTGTCCTAGATAGTCGGTAAAATGGTCTGTAAAATCTGCAATCTTCTCCCGCATATCCGGCGACATCTTAGAAGCGATTCCCTGTAGATTCTCTGCGATTCTGTCAAGGCCCTGCACCAATGCCTGGTAGTACACCGGAAGTCGCTCAATCAGCTCTCCTGATTCTCTTACAACCCACAGTACTGCATAATAACACGCCAATACAATCAGAAAAAGAGTGCCAAAGATAATCCCAAAAGAGCTGTGTCGGCGCACAATATGCAGATGCCTTTCCAAAAAACGCACCAAAGGATTGGCAAGCTGTGCAATCAGCCACCCTACAATCATCGGAAGAAAAAATCGAATCAGTGCCGGCGCAACAAAGACAAGCAGCAGAATTTCCACAAGAAAGATTCCGATATTTAAGAGGTTTCGAAAGACTTTCATATCGCCTTATCCTCTATCAGCTTTTCCATCACTTCCCAGATTTCTTCTCGCCCCTGCTTTGTCTGTGCGGAAAATGGAAGAAGCTTTGTGCCTGGCAGAAGCTTTAGTTCTTCTTTCAGAAGCTTTAGCTGCTTTGCCACCTGACTTCTTTTAATCTTATCTAATTTTGTTGCAATAATGATTGGCTCATATCCTTGACTCACAATCCACTGATACATCTGCTTATCATTGGCAGACGGCGCATGTCGAATATCAATCAGCAAAAATACAGCCCTTAGCTGTTTGGACTTATGCAGATAATTCTCTACCATCCGTCCCCATTTGGCGCGAATCTCCTCGCTTGCTTTGGCATAACCATAACCCGGAAGGTCGACCAGATAAAGCGATTGATTTACATAATAAAAATTAATCGTCTGGGTCTTCCCTGGCTGCGAAGATGTGCGAGCCAGGGATTTGCGGTTCAAAAGCCCATTGATAAGGGAAGATTTTCCCACATTTGACTTGCCGGCAAATGCTACTTCTGGATACAGATTTTCTGGCAGACTGCTTGTGATTCCACATACAGTCTGAAGTTCTGCCTGTTTAATTACCATAGTCACCTCTTATACAAATGCATTTGTCAGCACTTCATTCATCGTCTCTGCATAGACCATCTCCAAATCGCCGGTAATCTCTTTGGAGAGTTCTTCTACATCCCGCCGATTCTTCTTTGGCACAATCACCCGCTTGATGCCAGCACTTTTGGCAGCCAAGAGCTTCTCCTTTAAGCCTCCGATTGGCAGCACTCTCCCTCTAAGCGTAATCTCTCCGGTCATCGCCACATCGGCACGCACAGGCTTCTCTAGGATAGCAGAGAGCATCGCTGTTGCCATGGTAATTCCGGCAGAGGGTCCATCTTTGGGTACGGCCCCTTCCGGGATATGAATGTGGATATCATGCTCTTGAAAATACTCCCTCTTTAGTTCATATTCCTCACTGACGGAACGGATATAGCTGACTCCGGCTTTGGCAGATTCCTGCATTACATCTCCTAGCTGCCCGGTTAGCTCCAGATTGCCTTTGCCTGGCATCAGATTAACTTCAATCTCAAGCGTATCACCACCTACACTCGTCCATGCCAGACCACGAACAATCCCTATCTCATCCTTGTCATTTTTATCCCGGAATTCATATAAGGTCTTCCCCAGATATTTTTCCAGATTCTTCTCTGTCACCCGGATTCGGTTCTTGTTATCTTCTAGGATTTCCCTGTCTGCTTTTCTACAGACCGCCGCAATCTTGCGCTCTAGATTTCTGACACCAGCTTCTCTGGTATAGTGATGTATCATCTTCTCCATCGCCTTGGTATTAATCTGAAGCTGTGTCTTCTTAAGACCGTGGCGTTTTCTCTGCTTAGGAAGCAGATGGTCCTGTGCAATATGCAGCTTTTCATTCTCTGTATAACTGCTGACTTCGATAACTTCCATACGGTCTAGAAGCGGCCTTGGAATTGTCTGTACATCGTTGGCAGTACATAAAAACATCACTTCTGATAAATCCACCGGAAGCTCCACATAGTGGTCGCGAAACTTTACATTCTGCTCACTGTCTAATACTTCCAAAAGTGCAGAGAATGTATCTCCTCTGTGATCACTGCTGACCTTGTCAATCTCATCAAGCACCATTAATGGATTTTTGACGCCGGCCTGGCGGATGCCATCCACAATCCTGCCTGGCATTGCACCAATATAAGTCCTTCTGTGACCGCGAATCTCTGCCTCATCGTGTACACCGCCCAAGCAGATGCGTACATATTTTTTATTAAGCGCATGGGCAATCGAGCGCGCTACCGATGTCTTTCCGGTCCCAGGAGGCCCTACCAAGCACAGAATCGGACTCTCGCCCTCTTTTAGCATCTGGCGTACGGCCAAAAATTCCAGTACCCTCTCCTTTACCTTCTCTAACCCATAGTGCTCTTTCTCCAACACCTTACGCGCTTTTTTAAGGTCTAGGCAATCCTCTCTTCGTTTGTCCCATGGAAGGTCTAACAGAGTCTCAATATAGCCCCGTATCACCGAAGCCTCGGCAGAATTAGAGCCAGCATTTAGAAATCTTTGAATCTCTTTTTCAATTCGCTCCTTGACTTCCGCGGAAGCGTGCAGCTTCTCTACTGCTTTACGAAACTGCGTTGCTTCTGCATTTGGTCCATCATCTCCTAGTTCTTCCCGGATGACCTTCATCTGCTCTCTTAAAATATATTCTCTCTGATTCTTATCCACGCGGGCTTTTACTTTTGCCTGAATATCTCTTCGATACTGTTCAATCTCTATCTCGTTGTTTAACATAATACAGAGGGCTTCGTAGCAATCTGCATAGCTGTTCGTTTCCAAAAGCTTCTGCTGCCGTTCCCATCCAAGCGGGGTATGAATCATCACCTGTACAATCAGTCTCTCAAGGTCTGTACTCTCCATCACCTGACGCACAATATCTTTCCCTATCTTGTTGGTGTTATCTGCATATTTCTGGAAAATATCCTGAAGATTGCGATACATTGCCTCTGAAGCACTGTCGTGTAAGATATCAAAGCCTTCTTGCTCAACCTGTACAAGAGAGACCTCTAGATATTCTTCCTCCTGAATCTCCAAAAGCTCTGCCCGGTACAATCCTTCCACCAGAACCCGCAAAATATTATGCGGCATCTTGACAATCTGCTTAATCTCGACCACGGTTCCAAAAGAAAAGAGGTCTTCTTTTTGGGGCTTTTCGGTCTCTGGATTCTTCTGTGTTACAATAAACAACTTCTGTTCCTGCGTCAGCGCACGCTCTACTGCCTTTACCGAACGAGTGCGACTGACATCAAAATGGGTAATCATCTCTGGAAGGATCGTCATTCCACGCAGAGCAACTGCCGGCATCTGTAATTCTGGTCTTCCCATGTTCCCCTCCTATTCAAAAAGGGCTGTTTTATGACAGCCCCAGTCTTTTATCTTTTATTTTCTTGTAATAATCGGGACACCTGTCCCATCCACTGCTCCCTGTGTGATGGTACAGCTTCTGATACTGTCATCGGATGGAATCGAGAACATCAAATCCATCATCGTCTCTTCCATAATCGAACGAAGTCCTCTTGCCCCTGTCTTTCTAGAGATGGTCTTCTTCGCCACTGCCTTAACCGCATCCTCGTCAAAATGAAGCTCTACATCATCTAGTTCAAAAAGCTTCTGATACTGACGGATAATCGAATTCTTTGGCTCTAAGAGAATCCGCACCATATCATCCTGTGTCAGTGGGTCTAGAGATACCGCAATCGGCACACGTCCCATAAACTCAGGAATCATACCAAACTTAATAAAATCCTCTGGCAATGCATTTCTTAAAAGTTCACCAACATTTTCTCTTTTTCTGTCACGAATATCAGCGTTAAAACCGATGGATTTGCGGTCCATACGAGTCTCGATAATCTTATCTAGCCCTTCAAAAGCGCCGCCGCAGATAAACAGAATATTGGTCGTATCAATCTGTAAAAGTTCCTGGTGTGGATGCTTTCTGCCGCCCTGAGGTGGTACGGATGCAACGGTTCCTTCTAGTATCTTAAGAAGTGCCTGCTGTACACCCTCACCGGATACATCTCTGGTAATTGAAGGATTCTCGGATTTGCGAGTTACCTTGTCAATCTCATCAATATAGATAATCCCTTTTTGTGCCCGGTCAATATCATAGTCTGCGGCCTGGATAATCTTCAGAAGAATATTTTCCACATCCTCACCTACATATCCGGCTTCTGTCAGCGTCGTTGCATCTGCAATCGCAAATGGCACATTGAGAATCCGTGCCAAAGTCTGGGCTAACAAAGTCTTACCAGAACCAGTCGGGCCAAGCAACAAAATATTACTCTTTTGAAGTTCAATATCAAGGTCTTTGGAAGATAATATCCTCTTATAGTGGTTGTATACAGCTACAGAAAGCACTCTTTTTGCCCGCTCCTGGCCGATGACATACTCATCTAGAAAGCTTTTAATCTCCTCTGGCTTTAAGAGATTGATTTCTTCTTCTATCTCAAAGCCGCTCTCCTCTTCTCCGAGCTCCTCGTCGATAATCTCTGAGCAGAGTTCTACACATGCATCGCATATATAGACGCCGTTAGGTCCCTTTAATAGCTTCATAACCTGACTCTCGGTCTTGCCACAAAAGGAACATCTGATTTCATTTCTAGCCATGTAATTCTCCCTTAATGTCCTACTAGAATCTGGTCGATTAGCCCGTAATTCTTCGCCTCTTCTGCAGTCATATAGTTGTCGCGTTCCGTATCCTGCTCAATAACTTCTAGTGGCTGATTCGTACGCTCTGCCAAGATACTGTTTAATTTTGCTCTGGTGCGCAGGATATGCTTTGCAGCAATCTCAATCTCGGTCGCCTGTCCTCTTGCGCCTCCTAGAGGCTGATGAATCATAATCTCTGCATTGGGCAGTGCAAAGCGCTTCTCTTTTGCACCGCCAGCTAGTAAGAATGCTCCCATACTAGCTGCCATACCGATACAAATGGTCGAAACATCACATTTGATATAATTCATCGTATCAAAAATCGCCATCCCCGCAGTTACGGAACCGCCTGGGCTGTTGATATACAGGTGAATATCCTTACCTGGGTCCTCGGACTCTAAAAATAAAAGCTGTGCGACAATCAGACTGGCTGTTGTCTCATTGACTTCTTCTCCAAGGAAAATAATTCTCTCTTTTAATAACCGGGAGTAGATATCATAACTTCTCTCCCCCCTGCTCGTCTGCTCAATGACGTAAGGTATTAATGCCATCGTTTTCCTCCTCCTAATTGTCTGACCTACCATATGTTATGAACAAAGGGCACAGCCCGCCAGCTATGCCCCCTTTGTGCCGCTTCGCCGTACAAGTTTTCTGAATGATTATGCCTCAACTGCTGCCTGTGTTACAAGGTCAATCGCTTTCTGGAGCACAATATCCTTCTTAATCTCATCCTTTTGGAAGTCTCCCATCATCTCTTTGACTTTGTCGAGCTCCATCTTGTACATATCTGCCATTCTTACCATCTCAGCTTCCAAATCCTCATCGGTCGCCTCAAGATTCTCTGCCTTTGCAACTGCCTCAAGCACCAGTCTGCTCTCAATGTTCTGTTTTGCTCTTGGCTTCACTTGCTCTTTGTAGTTCTCCTCTGTCATACCGGTAATCTGGAAATACTGCTCGATAGACATTCCCTGCATCTGGATTCTCTGTCCAAATTCCTCTAACATCTGCTCGGTCTGGAAATCTATCATTGCATCTGGAATCTCCATTGATGCACCCTCGATAATCTTCTGAATGACTGCGTCCTCTTTTGCTCTCTTAGCCTCTGCTTCTTTATCTTTGAAAAGTTTTTCCTTGATATCTTCTTTATATGCATCAAGTGTATCAAATTCGGATACTTCCTGTGCAAATTCATCATCTACTTCTGGAAGCTCCTTCACTTTGATTTCATGAATCAGGCATTTAAAAACAGCTTCTTTGCCAGCTAAATCTTTGGCGTGATACTCCTCTGGGAATGTCACCTGAATCTCTCTTTCTTCATCAATAGCTGCGCCGATTAACTGCTCTTCAAAACCTGGAATAAATCTCTTAGAACCAATCGTCAACTCCTGATTTGTTGCCGTGCCGCCCTCAAACGGTACCCCATCTACAGAGCCTGCATAGTCTAAAATAATCATATCTCCATCCATCACGGCACGGTCATCTACCGTAATCGTTCTGGCGTTGGCTTCTCTTTCCTTGGTAATCTCTGCCTCAATCTCTGCGTCTAGCACTTCAATCACCGGCTTTTCTACCTGCACACCCTTGTACTCACCAAGTATTGCTTCCGGCTTTAGTGCTACAGAAGCAGTAAAGATAAGTGCCTTGCCGCTCTCCATCTGCTCAATGGAAATCTTTGGACGGGATACTACTTCTTCCTCACATTCCTCTAACGCCTCTGCATAGGCAGTTGGCAGTAAATTATCAAGTGCTTCGTTGTAAAACACTTCTTTACCATACATCTTCTCAATTAACTGGCGTGGTGCTTTTCCCTTGCGGAATCCCGGAATATTAATATGCTTTCTTTCCTTCTGATATGCGGACTGAATTGCTTTCTCTACTTTCTCAGCTGACACCTCAATTGTCAGCTTTGCCATGTTTTTCTCCTGTTTCTCTACCTGTACACTCATAGTTGATAATGTATCCTCCTTCATATTCATATCTCAGTATTCCCTGATTTACATACTCATAGACATTATTGAAGTATAGCACAAAAAAATGAGGCTGTCTAGGCTAAAAAACCTCGACAACCCCATTATTTTTGCTATTTTCGTTCTTTATTTACCAGAAGACATCTGCTGTTCCTGTTTCATGATCATCTTCTTGACCATTTCACCACCGATGGAACCAGCCTGTCTGCTAGTTAAATCGCCATTATAACCATCCTTAAGCGGTACACCAAGCTCGCTGGCAACCTCCTCTTTAAAACGGTTCATAGCTGCTTTTGCTTCTGGTACTGCCATACTGTTCGTACCGGATTTGTTATTCTGATTAGACATTTTTATCACCTCCATGCCCATAGTATCCACCAAAACGGATAAGACATACTGGAAGTTTCTGGCTTAAAGGGTCCGATTAACCATGTCCATAGATAATGCCTTTTTTCAGTTCTTCGGCTTTTTCCTTGGAGACTAGCTGTGCTACCAGAGACAGCGCAAAAGGAATCGCAGTTCCCATCCCGCGGCTTGTTGTGATATTGCCATCTACTGCTACCTTTTCATAGATAACCTCCGCACCTGTTAGGCGTTCTTCAAAGCCTGGATAGCAAGCCGCTTTTTTCCCCTTTAAAAGACCAAGGTCACCAAGGACACTAGGCGCTGCACAGATAGCAGCTACTTTCTTTCCTTCTTGACAGAATGTTGTAAGCTGCTTGTTAAGAACTTCACAAGCTCCTAAATGCTTTGTACCTGGCATCCCTCCTGGCAGCACCAAAAGGTCCGCACTTGAAAAATCAGCATCTTTGATACAAAGGTCTGCCTGCACCATAATCTGATGGCTTCCTGTCACGGCCTTCTCCTCGGTAATTGATACCATCTGAGTCTTTACACCAGCCCTTCGCAAAATATCGACCACAGTCAGTCCCTCAATCTCTTCAAAACCATCCGCCAAAAATACATATACCTTACTCATATGTTTCCTCCTATTATTTTTTCTATTCTATGATTTTATTGTTTGCTCTCTAAGAACCACTCTCTAACAAGCGATACTTGAACATTTATCATTTTGGCAATCGTATCCTCATCCATACCCAAATTATGAAGATTCCATGCTGTCTCCTTTGCCTGTTTTAATGCACCTTTTTGTATGCCTTTCTGTATGCCTTTCTGTAAGCCTTTTTGCATCCCTTCCTTTAATATTGTTTTTGCTTCATACTCAAGTACTTTTCCACCCATGACAGATATCACTCCTTCCCTGATTTTTATCTTATCATACAAACTGCTGGTCGTGTAACTTTATTTCCCATTTTTAATGCAAATTTAATAAAAATAGACTATGATATTTATAATATTCTTAAATATAAAGGAGGATTTTTGATGAAATCTCTAGAAATTGAGCGAAAGTTCCTAATACACACGCTTCCAGCACAATTAGAAACTTATCCGTTTTATGAAATTGAACAAGGGTATCTATGTACAGAACCTGTTGTACGAATTCGAAGACAGGATGATTCGTATTATTTAACTTACAAATCCAAAGGACTTATGGTACGAGAGGAGTATAATCTTTCGCTGACAAAGGAAGCCTATGAGCATCTAAAAGCTAAGATAGATGGCCATCTTATCTGCAAGAGACGTTACAAAATCCCCTATCAGTCCTATACCATAGAGCTTGATATCTTCCTAGCACCCCAAAAAGACCTCTGGCTTGCGGAAGTAGAATTTTCTTCCAAAAGCGATGCGCTTTCCTTTATAGCACCTGACTGGTTTGGCGAAGAGGTCACACATTCTTCTCGTTATCATAACAGTAATCTAAGTCAGCTTTGACCTTTTCTTAATCTCTTCTAGCATCTGTTCTGGAGTCTTGGCATCATCGGGTATCTGCATCCTGACAAAATACAACCGCAAAATTCGAAGTTGGATGCGGAGCTCGATGTAACATTTTCTAAAAAATCTTTTCATATTTTACCCCTTTCTTTTTATTATATCTTTTCTAATAGTTACTAAAAAGTAACTATTACTATTATTTTCCTGTATTATAAGCTTTTTATTTCTGTGTTTTGTTGCATCATCCCAATGTAAACAGGGAACTTGTTATAATAGCAACGAAACAAGCAAGAGGTGTATTATGACCGACGAAAAAAGTACAGAAATTATTTCTAAAACATTAAAAGAACTTCGTATCCATCTTCATCTGACGCAAGAACAAATCAGCAAAGACTTAAATATTGCTCGTCAGACTTATTCCTACTTTGAAACAGGAAACAGAACACCAAGTCTTGAGATGGCCCGCAGATTGGCAGAGTACCACAATATCACGATTGACCAGTTGGTAAATACGGGAATTCATCCCGCATACAGTGACCCTTTTGATTCTCTGCCAGAGCCATACCAGAAGATTGTGCGTGCCTATCACAAATTGTCTCCTGGCGCTCAAAAAGAATTTGAAAGTTATCTTGAATATCTAGTGCAAAAAGACCAGAAGTAACATGCAAAAACTCCTCTAGGATTACAGACTGTACACGATATTTCCTTCACAGATGGTATAGTAAATCTTTCCTGGAAGCGTCCAGTCTTTAAAAGGCGTATTGGAAGCTTTTGATGCAAAGGTATGTGGTATCCAACGTTCCTGCTCGGAGAAAATCACAATATCCGCAACCGCCTTTTCTTGAATACTTGCGGGGGTTCTGCGATAGAAGCGAGCGGGGTTCTCACTCATCAGTGCCAAAAGCTCCATCAAAGAGAGATGTCCTTTCGCCACTAAAGAGTCTATACCAAGTGCAAGAGAAGTCTCAAGTCCTGTGATACCACTAGGAGCACTTTCTAATGGTCTTGCTTTTTCTTCTGTGGTGTGTGGAGCATGGTCTGTAACAATCATATCAATCGTACCATCTTTTAACCCTTCAATAATCGCTTGACGGTCTTCTTCCGTACGTACAGGTGGATTCATCCTCGCAAGTGTACCATAGGTTAGGACTGCATCTTCTGTCAGGGTAAAATGATGCGGGGTTGCTTCTGCATGAATATCAGCTCCCATTCGTTTTGCGAGCCGTACAAGCTCTACGGAGTTTTTTGAACTGATATGTTGGATGCAGACAGACGCACCTGTATGCAGTGCCAAGATACAATCTCGTGCTACCATAAGGTCTTCTGCCGTTCTATCAGCACCACCATAGCCAAGCTTTTCGGACACACTACCTTTATGGACTCCTGCCGCCTGTACAAAGAGTGGATGTTCTTCATGAAGGCTTAATGGAAGATTTAGTTCTTTCGCCTTTTTCATTGCTTCTAGAAGCAGTGCTTCATCTAAGAGTGGAATCCCATCATCGGTAAAGCCAGGCGCTTTGGCGGCTGCCATAGCTTCCATATCTACCAATTCCTTACCTTTTAGACCTTTACTGATTGCAGATGCCTGCAAGATATGAATCTTTGCAGTCTCTGCTTTTTTTTGTATAGCTGTAAGTATTTCTCTATGGTCTACCACTGGATTTGTGTTGGCCATACAGACTACCGTTGTAAATCCACCTTTGGCGGCAGCAGCGGCTCCTGTCCATAAGTCCTCTTTATCGGTATAGCCTGGGTCGCGAAAATGCACATGAGCATCCATAAGCCCTGGTGCTATGATAAGGCCTGCACAATCCAGTAGCTTTGCATCGGGTGCGCTAAGGTTGGTGCCTAACTTTATAATCTGGTTGCCATCAATTAAGACATCTTGTATCTTGTCTACTTTGGTTACTGGGTCTATGACTCTTCCATTTTTTAGTAATAACATTGGCTTTTCCTCCTAGAGAATGGTATATTGTTTTTAGTATAGTATAGTTTTTATAATGGGTCAACGCGATTGAGAGTGTAAGCTTATTTTTGGTGTAAGGGACGCTCGCCACGGCCTGGTAGATGTTCCTTCCAGACCCCGCTCCCGTCCTAGCGTCCGCAATTTGACTTTGTATCCCATCCATGCTACGATAAGTCTCTAATGAGGTGATAAATTTATGAAACACTCTTTTCTAAAAGGCCTACTATTAGGAGTTGGCATTGGAAGCTGTTTAGTCTTAGGTCTGTTGGTACACAGTCAAACAGGAAATCTTGAAGAGTTGCCACCCGAAGTAAAAGTAGCCGAAGAAATAAAGACCGAAGAACCCGCAGATGAAAAAGAATCCACACCAGAGACAACATCCGATGATATGTTGCCAATAGAAGAAGACACTGCCAACGAGCCTGAAGAAACAGAATCAGAGCCCGAAGAAGATATAGCAGAAGAAAAAGACGTTGTACTTGCCTTTGCTGGTGATGTGATGTTCTCTGAACAATATCTTGCCGCTTATGACAGAGATGGTATCTCAGTGTTTGCTGACCAAGAGATGCTCTCTTTTATGCAGGAAGCGGACCTTTTTCTTTTAAATGAAGAATTTCCCTTTAGTCTTCAAGGAGAAGCGATGGAGGACAAGCAATATACATTTCGTATAGACCCCAAATATAGCAAAATATTAAAGGATTTGGGAACAGATATTGTTACGGTTGCAAATAATCATGCTTTGGATTTTGGAGTAAATGCGTTTTGTGATACTTTAGATACCCTAAAAGAAGCCAAGATTACCTGTATTGGTGGTGGCTACAATATCGCAGAAGCCTCTGCTCCGGCAGTCTATAGCATCCATGGACAGAGTTTTGCCATCTTTGGCGCCACTAGAGTATCGCCATCTTACGACTGGTATGCCACAGACAGTAAGCCTGGTATGTTTCAGACC
>Ga0137308_101275_pt1 | contig 26454 bp, 28 predicted proteins | sample Inofrocosms_June_FD_97181 | JGI IMG/M metagenome (GOLD analysis project Ga0137308, IMG submission 97181) | Mouse cecal microbial communities from Vienna, Austria - N-Acetylneuraminic and N-Acetylglucosamine D2O microcosms_June | ecosystem: Host-associated > Mammals > Digestive system > Large...
TGAGGGCGTGAACGACTATATCACCTCCCCGGTAAATATCCCGGAGCTAATCCGGCGGGTGCTGTTCTTTGTGGAATGAAGTGAACTTAATGGCATTGCTCACCGTGAGACGCATTTTTATTTGACAGGAGCAGACTATGAAAAACGCACAAGCGAAAACTGGCGAAGTCGTTTTAATTGACGGCCATAAAATCATCCTGCGTTATGCAGACAGACCCCAGCCTAAAGTGATGGAAAACATACAAGATATATTATTTAATCAGAAAATTCCCCCGGAAAAAGGCCCTAAAATTTGCAATCAGGGCGACAATATGAGATAATAATAGTGTAAGATGTACCTTGACAAGTAAATATAGAGAGCATACACCAAGGACACATACACTGTTTTTCAGCAAAAAATGAGGTGTATGTATGGAAAACTTAAAGCGCGTTTATTGCCTGTATCGAGTGTCTACCGTAGGCCAGGTTGTAAGCAAGGCCAAACAGGAAATCCAAACGCTGACCGCAACCGTAGAGGCCGCCAAACTGGAGCTTGAACAGCATTTAGCAAACTCGGATTTGGAACAGCAGGAGTATGAAAAAATCAAAGACTGGGCCGACTTATACGACACTTGCACTTTTGCCGCGAAAAAAATGATTATATCCCAGTTTATTAAGGCCGTCTATGTTTACCGGGACTACACACTGGAAATTGAGTTTAATGTTTCCTTTGAGGAGTTTAGAACGATGGACACCGAATGTCAGGAGCAGGGGATCAACAAACAGCCCATTGTATATGTTACAGCATAAAAAGGCAGACTTGCAATTTGCAAGTCTGCCAATGTGTTTCATTGACAAAAAAGATGCGCCAAGGAAACCTTGTACCGCAAAGGATTTAATCTTGAAACGGCCTCACTTAATCTGTCAGATATAAGTATTGGTTCACAATAGATAGACTATTCAATCAGCTCCTTCTGATGAAAGATAAATAAACGATTGTGGAGGTAGATTAACATTAAATTCACCCAACTCTTTTGGCGGGTCATATCGTATAACTTGTCCTAATTGATAAGCATATGCGACTTTGCAACCTTTGAAATATTTCCGATATTTCTCGCGGGATATACCTGCAAATTTCTTAGTACATTCCCATAAAGCGGTAGGTGAAGCTGATATCGTTTCTATAACTTGAACCTCTCCAACGACTTTCATTATTGGCGCTGTCGAATATATTAGAATTTTATCAACTGTTTTGATAGCTAACCGCTTTCGGTATTCATATTTTTTTGAGCCAGCAAAGATTTTATCCACGTATTCCGGATTAACTGATAACAGTATTGACCTCAAGTGTTTACCTCCAGTAACGGCTCAAATCTGTTTGAGCCTCTCTCAGTATCATGTTAAACTGCCCATCTGTTATGCGTGTAAACGGTCTCGGTCCTTTCGGAAACGCAATTATATCTGTGTCCCAAAGAAATTTCAAAATAGGGCGCTTCACAAAACTTTTCACAAAAACAAACTTCAGAACAATTTGGTTACCATGGTGCTGATGCCAAAAGTTTTCTAATTCATCATTTGTAAAAACGCTGCGATTCTGAACGTGGCCCATATATTCTTCCTTTGAAGCAAAACCGCTTATAGCTTCTTCAACAATGGCAATAGAGGTCAAAACCGCAGTGTACCCAGCATTGCCTGGTACTCCGGTTCTGTAAAATACAACAATGTCTCCGGGGCGGATATTCCTTTCTGACGAAAATGATATATATACCTTTTGCAATGCATAGCGATATGGAGTTTTTGCTAAAAAATCGTTTTCGTTCTCATTTCGCAGAATCGAATCTGGCAGCAGAGATGTGTGATATTGCGGGAGAATCGGCAATATAAACTTTTGCACTCCATAAATAAGATTTGGAAAGTTCTGACGAGGAGATAGTTCAGGGAAATATTGCCTCATCTGCTTAGTTAACACCGTTTCACCTGTGCTTATTTTTGTTCCGTGATTTTCAAATCCCCATCGAGAAAGCAACATTGCAAGTGTTTCAAGTTCTGGTCGGTTTTCAAACAGAGTTACATATACTTCGTCTACATTTTGTTCAATCGCATTGTCCAAAATTATCTTTATAAATCGCTCCCCAAGTCGAAAGCCGGTTGCTACAACTTTAAATGTGCCAATCTTCAACCGCTTCTTCGGCTGAAAACAGGGAGAGATATCAGAATAATTTTCCTCTGTGTTTTCTACTTTTAAATATAGGAATCCAAGCAATTGGCCCGTATCATCACGGCAGATATACACATCCTCATCGCATTTCCTACTAAACCATGCATCGAAGCCAGCGTAAGCATTCCGCAAACTATCAAAAAACTCATTATTCACGTTGAGCGTTCCCATTGGAACTTTCTGCACCGCAAGAGCTTTATATTCAATAAGATCAGGGTTTTCGCTTGTGACGATTGTAAGAAATGCATTTATAGAAAGGACCTTATGTCCAAGTCCTAATAATTCTGCTTTTCGCCGGAGTCGCTTGTCTTCTGTAATAAGGAGATCAACGCGTCCCTGATACACTTCATTGAGTAAAGATGTATCAACTCTATCATTTTCATTTTTATCTGTTGTAGCGGCAAGAGTTGCAACTTGTGCGGCCATCGGAGCCTGTGTTTTTAGTTCCTGATACGCATCAAGTTTGAGGGTCATCGCTTCAGCTGGATCAGCGTACTGATACTGAGCAATCTCTTTTTTTGTCAGTGGATGTATGAGCTTGTCATACTTTAGTTTGTCAAGCCAGCGAAATAAATGGCCAATACTATAATTGGTCATTTTCTTATTCTCACGGTAGATAATGATATTGGTATCCAGAAGAACTCTCATAGCTCACCCTCCTCTGCAAAGCAAAGAAGCAACATAATTCAAATCTCTATCAGTAAATGTCATTTTATAAATATAAAGCGGACATTTTAACTGTTTGGAAATCCGCTCACTTTGTTCCCGCTCTTTTTCACTCAAGGCAGTGACACTCTTTTCTGAATAATCCTTTCCATCACGGTGGCGCAAATTTGAAATAATATCTTGAACATCAGCTTCTAATAAAACAATTTCTGTAATATTTAGAGCGGGGTAGACCGATTCAGGGAGAACTTCAACATCATCACACGCGTTAAAAATGCAAAAATGACCGGCAAGGATAATTTTCCTATTTTTGCTATTAAGTTCCTGTACACGCATAGCTAACAAAACTTGGTTATTATCCTTGTCGGCAACTGCTTTGTTTGTACCATACTGCTCACCGTTTATCACACTAATCAAATCACCGGCAGAAAATGCTGGGATGTGAAGCCTTTCGGCCAGAGCTGAACATATTGTGCTTTTGCCCGTGCCATAAACTCCAGCAATAAATATCGTTGAACCATTCATCACTATTCTTTGCTCCCTTAACAGGCAGATAATAATATTGTTTTATAACTTGAGCAGGGCCATTTATCCGGGCAACAATTTATTCGGATAGAGTAAAGCTATTCAATTCCATCCTTCAGCTTCTTTTGTAATCCACTTCGAAGAGCCTCTTTAACCCGTGTACGCTCTAAATCATCCAAGTTCAAACTCAAAAAGCTGGCTTCGGTGGTCTTGTCCATAAGTGCGGGATATTGTTGGGCGATTCCCTCAAGTTGAGCAATTACCGTATCGAAGCCCAGATTCTGTGGGTCTACGACATTGGCATTGGAGAGCTGCTGGTAAATTTTCTTCATCTCGATGTAATGGCCAAGCATACTCAACACACTATTCTGAACTTCTTCAACGGTCATGGTCGTCCTCTGCTCCTGTGAGGATTTCATGGGCCGAACCATGGGCGTATGCAGAGTTGGCTTTGCCTGCGATTTGTCTTTCTTCTTGCTTTTCTTGGGAACGAGTTTAGTTTTGATGGTTCGGAATTGCCCAGCCACATTTCTCCCGAAAATAGCAACGCCATCCTTGATTTTGAAAACTACATCTGGGTGTTCTTCTAAGAAATCAGCCACAAGGCCAAGTCCCTCGGCAACGAATTTCATTACAGCTAAGTAGTCATCAAATCGGTCTGCTTTCCGCTGATGCTCCGCTAAGGCGTATTGCCGAAGTTGATCCGCTAAATCGTCCGCCCCTTCGTTCTCTGTGTCTTCGGTCAATTCCACCAAGTCATACACTTGTGCCGAAAGGGTACCATCCTCTCTGCGACGACCACCAGATCCCAGTTTATCTGCAGAGATGTCGTTGCCGTCTTTATCCCGTTTGCGAACCTTCCCTTTCACCACCACATAGTCGAGGTCGACATCTTCTCTATGACCCATTATCATGCCTCCTCTCGCCGCCATTCTTGGGTGTGATTAGCTCAAATATCATACAAAAGACCAAATAGCAACATGACTTTACCATTCCTTATTGCTTGCTCATATGGTGGGCCTTTAATTATTTGTAACAAACGATACTCACTTTGATGAGACTACATTTGCTTTCTAACAATCGCCAACCGCACTTTCGGATCTAACCATAAATGGAAGTCCGCAGCAATTTCAGGATAAGCACTTACGCCTCCACCTTTGCCCTGTTTTACATACATTCCGACAGCATGAGTCCTTCGGATCCACAAAGACGGCGTAATGGTAAGCGATGTTGTATGCCCTTGCCGGATTAACTCATCGCAGGCCCTATCATCAAATTCCTCATTTATGTCATTTTCCCATTGGCGGAGAAATTCCAATGTGTTGCGGCTACGCATCCAGCTTTGAATCACATATCCAGGAGATTCTCCAGAATACTGCTTTGCCAACTCGGTCAAGGACACCATATCCTTGCAGGTCATCAACTCCATATATAGGCGCATAGTTTCACGGTAGTCCCTAATTTTTTTAGATGTTCGTAGCTTTTCTTCATTCAATGAATCATAAAACTTCTCTCTCGATGTAGTAGCAAGGTCCGTATCTATGATTTGTCTCTCTAAGAGTGAATCAATCGAGGACTCGTATTGAAAAGCCAAGCGTGTGTAGAGTTCACCGACTTCTTTCTCTGTCATGATCCCATTCTCCCTTTTTTTTACAAGTATATCAGAAAGGACAGGATTTGTACAGCTTTATTCCATTTCTATGGAGGGGGACTGATATCTGGTCGATCTTCTCGGATGTCCGGCTTTGTCATAATCCACATTACACCGGCGCTCCTTTTCGAACTGAGCATCCATATACCCGTTTACGCCAACAATTGGGATATATTTCTTATTGGCCAGAAGCTTATCCACAGCTGCCCTGGTCCATTTTGGATTCCCTGTCGGGGAGAGGATGCCTTTTGCAAAGAGCATATCAACAATCTTTCCTAAATTTGCTCCGGCAAGATAATACTCGAATATGCTTCGGACAGTATCTGCCCTTTCCTCATGGATGACAATCCGTTCGCCATCTAAAACATAGCCATATGGAAGTTTCATAGTAACCTCACTTTCTGAAGCATAAACAAAAGCAGGTTTAAGAGAGATTCAATCTCCTTAAATCTGCTTAGTGACACCCGTGATGTGTAATTGTAGCCAATTTTAAGACTTGATTTTAGTGCAATTTTGCCAAGAAAGGACAAAACCTACGTATAACTATCGTTAAACGCAGGTTTTGTCTACAATGTCTTGTGTTGACAAAAAAGATGTACCATCAAACTGTTACTCAAAGACTTCTACGTAGCATTGTGAATATTTCTATAAAATGTAGTAACTGTTTGTATTATGATTTGCAAAAAATTGCCGATATAAAAAATAAACATATGTAGATTTTGTAAAATTATGACGGATGGTATATGAAGATTTATGCTTAAGCTTTCTATTCGAGAGAAACAGCAGCTGAACGAGAAATATAAGCTTTTGTCAGGAAGAGGGCCGGACAATCACTTACTCGGTCGGGCTATGCGGACTCTGCGTAGTCATCGCGCCGTGTTGCCGCCCGAAAATGCCTTTGGACTGTTCAGAACTGCCGACTATGTACAGCTGTGGATTCAGACAGAGGCCTGCCGTCACAGCAAAGCTGGGAGCTGTACGGTCTGCAACTATTGGAACGGAAAGCATTGCCCGGGTATCATAGATGAACTGATTGTCCAAGATCAACTCCCTGTTGATTGTCATACCTTGTTGCTCAACACCTGCGGGAGCTGTTTGGACCCGTTGGAGCTTTCTCGAGAGGAACAGGACAAGCTTTTTGCTTGGATCGCTAGGTATCCCTACAAAAAAATCATATTTGAGACTCACGCGGATACTTTGGATCAGGAGACCGTTGGGAGAGTTTGTGAGCACTTTCAGAAACAGGAAGTCCTGTTTGAGTTTGGAATCGAATCCTCATCCGCAGATACGCTTTTTTATTGCCTGAATAAGAGGCCTCCCCAAAAGAGCGTTCCCGAGATCGTGGAAATGGTTCATCAATATGGTGCGTTCTGTATCGCAAATGTCTTGCTGGGAGCACCGTTTCTGTCAAGGCAAGAGCAGGTTGAGGACGCCGTGAGGACCATTCAAGAGCTACTCCAGCAGGGAGTTGACTATATTACCTTGTTTCCAGTTAATATCAAGGCATATACATTGCTGTACTTTCTATGCCAGCATCAACAGTATGATGTGGTTTGTGGGGATATGATTGTAGACGTGCTGGCACAGTTCACCGCAAGTGAGTTGCCGAGGATCGACGTAGCTTGGTATGGGGAGCACCGGGAAGAGGGAACGGTTCCGCCCCATTTCTGCTCAAGGTGTCAAGTGGAGCTGCCAAAGCTGCTCCAGAAGTACAATCATGTGGAATCTTCGCTGGAGCGGGAAATTGTTCTTACAAAAATGCGGAGTCTCCGTTGTACCTGCCTGCCGGAGGACGCGAGGATCAGGCAGGCGGATTCACTCTACAGCCGCTTGGACAGAGGATATGGCTTGATCCAAAAGAGACTTTTGCCCGAAAGTGAGGTAAATTAGCGTGCAGCCACAACTTGAAGTGCATCTTCATACCAACTACTCATGCAATCTCCGCTGTGGGCACTGCTATAACAACAGCGGCGGTAGGAATCAGGAAGCGCTACCCCAGCAGTTGGTAATGGGGATCATCACGGCGTTCTGCGCGGCGTACGATGTAGAATTCCATCTGGAAGGCGGCGAAATTTTTTTGTGCCCGGAGTTGCTGGAGCGCATGGATACATTTCCTGACAACATCCTTCAGCGGATCACCATTACAACCAATGGGACGATTCAGCTTGAGAGCCCAAGGGCACTCTCTATGCTGACACGGATAGGTGCGCTGCGGATATCCGTTGAGGGGCATACGGATAACCAGCAGCGAACCGTTCGGGGAATCGGACTCGCCCCAGTCCTTGACACTGCGGCTTACTACCAACAACAGGGAGTCCCAGTTGTATTCCGAGTCACATTGAGCGGCGCCAATTATGACCGTTTTGTTGAAGAAACCATTCCGGGGTTGATGAAGCAGGGGTGCAGGACACTTCAGGTATATGAGTTTCAGCAAGTGGGCCGGGGATTGTCCAGCGGCAGCCAGCTCGCCCTGGGGAAATCAATCGGGGAGCTTCTCATCGCACTGGAAACACATGGCGCATTTTTGAATGGGAGCGTGAAATTTATGTTTCCCAGGGAAAGAATATCAGAGATTTATGCGCATCAGGAGGCGCTGGGCCGAAGCGGGTTTAACGTACAGCTGATCGTGCCTGAAAACAGCATTAGCATCCATGCGGATGGCGGCGTGTATATTTGCCCTTGGGACAATGACAGAAGCCACTGCCTATTTAATATCAAGGAAATGGATCTGAAGAGCGCTTTGAGGCGTCTCGACCAAGAGGATCTTACGCATACATGCAGGCATTGTTCCGCGATCCGAATTGTTTGCTGAGAGGTGTGCTATGCTTCAGGATATGAGCGCTTACGGAATCGGAAATACGCCGTTGATCGAATTAAATGCTGTCCATGGGAACAGGCTTTTTGTGAAGCTTGAGAAAATGAATTTTCTCGGGAGCATTAAGGCCAGGAGCGGCTATTGGATGGTCCGGGACCTCCCGGCGGAGGCGGAGGGCAGGACGATCGTGGAGTCAACCTCAGGAAACCTGGGCCTGGCCCTTGGATACTTCTGCCGGCTGGAGAACCGGGAGTTCTTATGCCTGGTCGACCAGTCGACGGAAAAAGGGAAGCTGGAAAAATTGCAAGAGCATCACATCGCATATGAGATCGTTCACGGATCCGGCGGAACAGACTTTCGGCGCGCCCGAATTCAACGGGCGCAAGAGCTGATGGACGGAGGCGGCTGCTATTGGGTTAACCAGTATGACAATCTGGCGGGAGTTGCGGCGCATCGCATGACGACAGGTCCTGAGATCTGGGCGCAAACGCAGGGAAACATTACTTGCTGCGTTTGCCCGATCGGTTCCGGAGGAACAATCTGCGGCGTCAGCCAATTTTTGAAGAGCAAGTCTGAGAAGATCCAAATCTGCGGCGTGGAGCCCTTTGGGTCCACGATTTTTGGCACGGTTTGCAGGCCCTACCTAAATGCGGGCGCTGGATTGGCTTGGCCGCCCCCTAATCTGAAACGCAGCGGCGCGAAGGTTGACGAGAGTTTTGCCATTGATGACCGGGAGTCCATCTGCCGCGCCCGGGAACTGCATGAGAGCTACGGGCTGTTTGTTGGGATCACAAGTGGAATGGCCTATGCCGCCGCTCTGCGGCTCGCGGAAAAGACGGAGGGGGAGACCATTGTGCTGATCGCCCCGGACGGAGGGGAGACTTACCGGGAGCGCCTGGAGGGACGTCCGGTTTTGGAATGAAGTTACACGGAGGGGACAAAGTGGAGTACTGCGGCAAGAGCCTGGACGGATTTGAGTATGCGTTTTCCTCCTTGCTCTTGGCGAACGGAGTGAATGCGGATCCCTTGCCAAGCTTGGATTGCCTGAGCTTTCGCAGTTTTGCTTTCAGCGGCAGCGGGAATGTAAGGGACTGGTTTCGCCCGGCGGCGGAGTGGCGGTTCTATTTGCCGACGCTGGCCGAAAACCTGGGCTGCGCGGACATGTTGGAAGTGCGAAGCTCTCAGGATACTCCGCCGGATGCCTTTCCAATATGGACGCTGGTCGGAGAAGCTCCCTATCCGGGACAGCGGACGAGCGTACGGAGCAAATTTTATAGCGGAACGCCGCCCTTTCTCCTGTGCAAAAGGGTCCCGGGGCGGGGCGAAGTCATAGTCTGCGACCCGATGGGCGGTTCCTTTGATTTGGTCGAGGAGGATGCGCTACTTGCCAGGCTGAGGCGGTCCCATGGATTTTTGGCGTCGTTTCATGAGCCGCCGGCGGTCCATGTGGCGCCAATGGAGGCGGTCCTGGACCAAGCGCTGACATGGCGGGAAGCGTGCGGCCAAGGCATTGCCGCAAAGGATTTCCCGTTTGCGGAGCATTATCATGGCAGCACCCAGGAACAGATCTCTCTGCACTATGGTCTGATGAACGGATGCGTGCAAATGGATAAGACGATCCGGTTCTTTGCAAACGCCGGATTCCTCCCGGCGCCTGTTTTGGAGCGGCTTATGCAAATGCTTACAAGCCTCTCCGATGTATGGAAAAATGGCCGATTTGAAGTGCTGCATCAGTTGGACGAAACGTTATGGGCCGCTTTAGAGAAAGCGAGGTGAGCGAGTGGCTTTGGCACAGTCCCATCCTTCCTGCGCCGCGGCGGCGGCCGCCCGGAAGTACGGTACGCCCTGCTTCTATTTTGATGTCATGCGGTTTCGGAGTCGGATCGGCCGGCTGCGGAGTTCTTTGCCGGAGGGGGTGCGAATCTGCTTCTCTGTGAAGAGCAATCCGTTTCTGGCGCGATATGGGGCGGCGGCCGCCGACAGCGTTGAGGTGTGTTCCCCCGGTGAGTGGGAGTTGTGTGTCCGGCAGGGGATCCCCCCCAACAGAATCGTGGTGAATGGCGTCTACAAAAGCCCGCAGGAGCTGTCCTGGCTGGCGGAGGCAGGACCGGCGCGCATCTCCATCGAATCCGTGCGGCAGTATCGGCTGCTGGCGGACTCTGCGCGAAAGTGCCAGAATGTTCTGCTGCGGCTGACCAGCGGGAATCAATTTGGAATGAATCTGGAAGAGATCCAGGATATCGTTCGCCATCCGCACCCCTACATAGCGGTGCGCGGACTGCATTTTTATTCCGGGACACAGAAGAAAGAGGCGGCGGCCATTCAGAAGGACCTGCGGCTCCTTTGGAGCGCGCTGTCGGAATGCGGTCTTGCGGCTCCCGAGGTTTCCTATGGTCCCGGACTGGGCACCCCGCTCTTTGAGGGCGCATCTATGCCATATGAAGCTGCGTATGACGCGATGCTCAAGGAGGTCAGGCGCCTGCATAGCGCGTATCCGGTAACGCTGGAGCTGGGCAGACTGCTGACGGCAGACTGCGGCCTGTATGTCACGCGGGTCGTCGACAAAAAGAGGAATGGCGATCGGACTTTTTATATTGTGGACGGTGGGATCCACCAATTGTGCTATTATGGTCAAATCAATGGCGTCCCCGCGCCGGTGATTCATCAGATGTCCGGCGGCGCGCCATCTGAGGCGACGGTATGCGGGGCGCTGTGTACGGCCGGTGATATCCTTGCGAAGGATGTGATATTGCGGGAAATGGAGATCGGGGACTGCTTGATCTTTGGCAATGCCGGCGCCTATTCGGTCACAGAGGCGAGGAGTCTATTCTTGTCTCGGCCTCTGCCAGCGGTCATTGTATCGGACAACGGCAAGCTGGTGGAGATTCGAGAGAGCGGAAGCACCAGCCTTCTGAATATGTGCAATAAAAGGATGGATGAAGTTGGATCAGAAGCTGTTCAATGAGGTCGTGGGGTGTATCCGGACCGCATGCGAAGGGACCGTGGGTGAGGTGCGTCCAGAAAGCCGGCTGCGGGAAGATTTGAACATGGAATCTCTTCAGTTGGTTCTGCTGCAGGTGGAGCTGGAGTCGGTATTCGGCTTTACGTTCGATCCTCTGGACGATGACTTCCGGAAGATTTTCCAGACTGCGGAGTCCGTGTACCGCTATGTGAAGGACCGTGCCGATGAATGACGATTACAGCAGGGTCAATCCAATTCTGCGCCGGATCATGGCGGAAATCTATCGAAAAAGAACGCCGCTTCCGAAGGAGAATTTAACAAATGTCCGCATGGAACGGGTGCGGGATCAGGCCTTTTGCGAGATCTGGTTTATGACGCCCGGATGTTCTCACGACGCGCTGGGTGGCTGTACCATGTGCAACTACGGCAAAGGATGCGCTGTCACGGCGACAGAGGTTTTGAATGAGCTCCGGCTCAGGATTGAGGCGCTGCCCCACCGGCTTCAGGAGCTGATCGTGACTCCGACGGGCAGTATGCTGGATGAGCGGGAGGTTCCGGCGGCGCTGAGGGAGCAGATTTTTCAGTTGCTTCGGCGGCAAGGATGCCGTGATTTCTTTGTTGAGACCCGGGCAGACACCATAACGCCGGAGAAGCTGGAGTCGATGAAGCATCATGTGCGGGCGGAGAGGCTCCATATCGAGATCGGCGTGGAGTGCTGCCAGGATTGGGTGCTACGGAACTGCATCAATAAAAATATGAAGTACACGGACATTGGAGCAGCGGTGGACCTGATCCATGGCGCTCAAATGTATGCGTGCGCGAATGTGGGCATCGGGATCCCATTTTTAAGTGAGCGGTGCAGCATTGAGCTGGCGAAGCGTTCGATCCATCAATTGTTCGCAGCCGGCGTCGACTATGCAGTGCTGTTCCCCTACCATGTGAAGCCAGGAACATTGTCCGCATGGCTGTGGGAGCGGCAGCTCTATCAGTGTTGTTCCCTGTGGGCGGTCGTCGAGGTACTGTCGGACTTTACGGCGGAGGAGCTGGAGAGGGTCCAGATTTCCTGGTACCGCAATTATTATGAGCAGGAAGGGAAAGTGCTTGCATCCCCTGCAGCCGCGCCCGACTGTATAGAGGAAGTGCTGTCGCTGCTGGATCAATATAAAAATTACCCGGGCGCCGCATCTCTGGCCCCGCTGCTGGCGTTTTCCGGCGGGGACCGAGCGGAGTGGCGCCGAGCTCTGCTGAGTCAGCCGGAGGGGATCGATTTCTATGAGGTCCGGGAGAAATACTGCCTGCTGGCAAGCTATTTTGACATCCCTGCATCCGCTTTGGAAACGGAGTTGAACTATATGCGGCGTACGCTGGAGAGTGACTGCTTTGATTGAATTAAAAAATCTTACCGTAGACGTTCAACCGCCCCTGCCGGATGGAACCGCCGTTGTCCATCCCTTCTACAAGACCTCCTTTTTGAGGCTGTCCGGCCTTGCGGAAGAGGACATCGCGCTCTTAGAAGCGGCGTCTCCCCGCGCAAACGAGGATTTTCTCGCGCCCCTTCTTTGTACCGTCGGCGCGGGCTATGAAAGGGAGATCACGCGCTTCTATGATATCCGCACAACAGAGGAGTATGGTCAGGCCGCGCCGGAATACGCACTGCTGGCCAGGGCGGGGATGCGGCGAGTCAGCCCGCTCAGCGTGAGAGGGAAGAGCGCGCTTCCCTTTGCGCTGGAATTGGCGGAGGAGCAGCTGCGGTGCGGAGAGACCGTTTTGTTCTGCTGCGCCGAGCTGTATACGCCTTTGGATGGGCAGCGCGGGAAAGGCCGGGAGGCCTGCGCCTTCTTGCTGCGCAGATGCGGCCCCGAAGGCCCTTTGAAGAGCAGGACGCTTCTTCTAAGGCACCGCTGCAATGTGTCGAAGGAGGAGGCCTTGACCGCCATAGAGCGCTCGGGCGCTGCGCTGGTCTGTTCGGACGATAAAGACGCCGGCTCCAGGGCTAAAGGCCGCTGCGTGGAAACGACAGGCTTGGTCCGGCCATTTACGGAGTTGCTTCAGGCTCGAGAGAATACGGATATATTCATAGTCTCTCATGACGGCGGCCGGTACAGCTATTTTCATATCCTCAAAGGAGGGGAGATGCCGTGAAATCGGATGAGGAGATCGGGCGGGAATTGCCCCGAATCATAGATTTTATCCACCGGTACGTTTTGCCGGGGGAACAGGTTGTCGTTCCCGTCTCAGGAGGGCTGGATTCTGATGTGGTGGCACGGCTGTGTACGCTGGCGCTGGGCCGGGAACGTGTGAGATTGTTCATCGTGCGCCAGCCCTGCATGGAGGAAAAATACCTGGCCAACGCGCAGAGGCTGGCGGAGGATCTCGGCGTGCCGCTGGCAGTCGTGGAGGCTGGGGATATGAACAGGCAATTGATTGGCGCTCTGCAAGAGGCGGACCCGGATGTAGGCTTTGATCTGGAAAGCCTTCTGGATCCGGCCCGTGCCAACTGCTCTCTCCGCACCGCGCTGATTTCCTCGTATCAGGACAAAGGATACCTCATTGCCGCCAACTCCAACAGGAGCGAAATCGAGCTGGGATTCTTTATGCCGTTCGGCGATAACCTTGGCCATTTTAAGCCCATTTCTCATCTCTACAAGTCGGAGGTCAAAAAGCTGGCGGTTCTTCTCTGCTCCCGGGACGAGGTGATCTCTCAAAGCCCATCCGCCGGTTTCTGGGAGGGGGAGAACGACCTGGAGGATATTGCCTATTGGCTGTACAACGGCGGGCCCATCCCGGGCGGCCGAACATTTACCGACCAGGATGTCGCCGCGGTGGAAAAACTGAGAGGGCAGCTTTCTCAGGAGAAGATCGACGAGAGTCTCATTTTGCTCCATGAAGGTTGCAGCTACAGCGAGATACAGGAGCGGACAAGCCTGCCCGTATCGATCGTGGAGGCCTTGGACAAAACGGTCAAGCATTCGGCGCGGGCCAAGAATCGGGATCTGATGGCGCGGCTGGAGAGAACGTGATGCTGTACGAAAAGTTGGTCGAAAACAACCTGGACTGGCCGTATCCCATTCTGACCGATACTTGTCGGACCTATACCTATGCTCAGCTGCACCAGGAGGTGCTGGAGCTGTCCGAACGGCTGGAGAAACGAGGCGGCCGGCCAGGCCAGAGAGCGGTCATCATCAATGGGAACACCCTTGAGACTGTGTTTGCCATTCTGGCGTGTATCCGGTCCGGAATGTGTTTCATTATGGCCCCCAAGGAGGCGAGTGAGGAACACATTCAGTACATCCTTTCGGACGCACGGCCCGCTTTGCTGCTGGATGCCCGAAGGAAGGGCGAGGTGGGGATGAAAGAGACAGGGATGGACAGTGACGGGGAAGAGCTGGTATACATCATCTATACCTCCGGCTCAACCAGCGTGTCAAAGGGCGTTATGGCTCCAGAAGCACAGGTACTGTTCTGCATCGAAACCATCAACGACCGTCTTGGCAACAATCAAGATGACGCTATCCTCTGCTGCCTGCCTCTTTCGTTTGACTACGGCCTGTACCAATTATTTTTTGCGCTGAGTTTCCGTTCCCGCTTTGTGCTTCAACCCGGCGAGGTACCGCAGCAGATCCCGCAGCTGCTGGTGAACGAGAAAATCACAGCTTTTCCAGCCATGCCGGCGCTGCTGGCTATGCTTTTGCGTACCGGGCTGCTGCAAAGAGTCGCGCCGCTGCTGCAATTGCGGTATATTTCCTCGACAGGAGACGATTTCCCGACAGCGCTGATCCGGCGCCTGAAGGAACTGCTTCCGCAGACGGAGATTATCCCGATGTACGGCCAGACAGAGTGCAAACGGGTTTCGATTATGCCCTTTGGGCGCTTGGACAAGGCGCTGGCCGGCTCCTGCGGCCTGCCGCTGAAGGGAACCTCCGTCTGGCTGGAGGACCCGGACGAGGAGGGTGTCGGCGAGCTGATCGTCTCCGGCCCCCATGTCATGGCGGGATATATGAACGCGGATGCCGACTCGTCCGCCTATTTTTTCCTACACCCCCAGTATGGGCGCTGCTTGCGGACCGGGGACCTGTTCCGGATGGATGAAGAGGGCTACCTGTATTTTTACGGGCGGAAACGTCGGATCATCAAAGTCAGCGGCCATCGGATCGGAAATGTGGAGTTGGAGCGGAAATTGGAAGAGAAGATGGACGGAGCCTCCCGGCATCTGCGGGTGATCGGTTACCCGGATGAGCTGGCCGGGGAGAGGATCCTGGTCTGTGTCTCCACGGACGAGGACAGCGGGTCCGTTGTGGAGCAGCTGAGGGCGGCGGTGGCCGAGTGGCCCAAGTATCAGCGGCCCACAGGAGCGTACATTTTTTCTGAAGCGTTTCCCCGGAGTACGAATGGGAAGGTCGATGATGCGCTGCTCCTGAAGGAGGCGATCCGGAATGGAACCACCGCTTTATAACGGGACCTGGATCACGTGCGGCTCATACGCCTTTCTCCATGCGGCGGGACTGGACAAAAAGCTGCTCCTGTCCGTTGAGAACAGCGCCGGGGTGTCTTTCGGCATGGCCAGTATGCAAGAGGCGTGGGACTACACCCAGCTGCTTACCCCAGCCTTTGACTTCCACGCTGGCATTGATGCCGCCGCCCCGCTGTGGGGGGTGGCGCTGGAGCATAATGTGTGCGACGGTTTTGCGGAATTTATCGCCGCCTATGGGGCGGAGCCGGGAGATTACCTCGTAGGTCCGGTCAATATGACGGGATTGCGCTATCTGCCACTGGCGGGACAATACCACTACGCGGATCACTATGTTGCGCTGCGTCGGGAGAGTGGCTGGACGCTAGTGGATTCAGAGGGTGTTCTCGGACTTCCCATTTTGACGGATGAGCTGAATGACATTCTTACTGGGCGCGGCATTCCTGAATCCGGCGGAAAGCTGCATATCCGGCGGGTCCGTCGCATGGGAGAGATGGCTTCGTTTCCGGAACGCGCAGTCTTTACGATTGAAAAGGGAGCATCAAATCTGAAGCGGGCCAAGCAGCGAGGACAAGGGCCGCAGGCTTTTTTGAAGTGCGCCACTGCCATTGCGCAAAGCGCCCCCGTGCTGTGGCGGGAAGGGCTCTCGTACGATCTGGATTACACAACACAGAGGCGTTTGATGATTCTGCGGTTTCTGGGGTCCATTTCTGGCAATCCACGATTTGAGGTGGACCCCAGGCTCCCGGAGCTGATTGGCCGGCAAATCCAAGCCGTGCTAAGGGCTAAAGCAATGCTGCGTCGGGAGGACTATGCCCTTCTGAGTGACTGCCTATATCGCTTGGGTGAATTGGAAGAGACACTGACACAGCAATGGGAGGTGTGGGTTTCTTATGATCGGGATTAAAGAATTTGCGTTTGAGCTTGGCTCTGATATGCGAACAGTGGAGGATATTGCATCCATTTGTCCCGCAGGTGAGGCAGAACAAATGCGCAGCATCGGACTGGAGCGAATACCTGCAGACAACGAGCGGATGTTGTGGGATATGATCGAAGCTGCATATCAGAGGATTGAAACAAAACCGGATTGCATCTTGATCGCTCATTCGCTCCCTTTCATTCGTACAAACGGCGACAACCACGAGCTAGATCCATCCATTCCCACCTACTTCCTGAGCGGTCTCCCCTGTGTTATTATGCACCGGGCGGTGGAAATTGGGGCGCGGTTGATCCGTAGAGGTATGTGGCAAAATGTGCTGGTGATTGGTGCAGACAAGGCCTACTCAGACCAGGAACGAGTGTTTTTTCACACCATTATGGGAGACGGTGTAGTGGCCCTGCTTCTGTCTGAGCAAGCGGAAGGAAATCTCATCCTGTCCAGCTGGATTTCGACCACCATTTTTGCACCGGAAGGGGAAAACTCCGATCCAGAAGACATCGCTGATTTCCGTCAGCGAAATCCAGCCATGATGCGTGCTGCAATTGAAAAGTGTCTCTCGCAGGCGGGCCTGGCAGAGGTCGATTACTTTGTGACGCATACCTCGAACCGAAAATTCTGGGATGGACTTTCTGCGTTGTGTCATGTTCCGCGAGAGAAGTTTTTGGACGGAAACATTTGCAATACCGGACATATGAATTCTCATGACAGCTTTTATCACTACTTTTATTGGTGCCAACAGGGGGTCATCCGGCCTGGGGATAGGGTAATGTTGATCAATCCAGGCTTTGGTGGCTCGCAGGGATGTACCTTGATTCAGAGGTAGAGACATGCGGGATATTTAGAATTTGCTAAGGAGGAGTGTTCATATGGAATTTCTTCCAGCTATGGCAGATGGAGTGCTCAAAGAAATAGCAATTTCTAAGTGTCTGGATTTGCTTTCCCTTTTATCTCATCAGACGTGGTTGATTCCGCTTCTCGCTATTTTGCTTGTTAGAGCGCGGGCGGCGCTCAAGCATCAGAACGGTTTGAGGGAAAAGCTGTGTATAGAGGGGAAGCCATATCATGATATCATATTGGACCTTCTCTACTTTTTCCGGAATAAACCACTGAATAAGTGTAGAATTGATGCATTGGAATGGGATTTTATTTGTACCTTCCACCCAGAGAACCAGGACTTCCTTGATATAAAGGAACAATGGACGATACATTTTTCCGCTAAGACTTGTGCGGTCAGCACTCTAAAATTTGGGATACATGGGGGAAATCCCAATGATTTGCGACAAGAGACGGTCACGGCGGATCAGGATGGTAGCCCTCTCAATTTGCCGAAACCATTAGTTATAACTGGAAAGGATTGCGAGTCTATAGACTTTCCTCTTAATTCAGATGTTAAGCGCGGGGAGTCCAGTAAGGTTACGGTCTCCTTTGTATGGCAAAAGTTTATTATAGTAAACCGTAAGGATGACTACTTCTATTTCCTGCCAAAGTCTCTCGCGAATGAAGTGGACGAGTTCCACTTTAAGGTGAAGCACCCCTATAATTGTGAGCCTGTTGTTTATCTTTTGAAACGCACTTGGACTTCCAATTATATAAAGTCCCAAATCACAGATAAAAACGAAAGTAAATATAAGTCCTCGTCCAAAAAGCAAGGCCCTATGGAGTTTGAGTTTATCATTAAGGGTCTTGGGGCCCTGGACGTGATCCTCATAATTTTCAACAGGTCCAATGATCCCCACCCATAACTCTCCGCCAGGAGATCGGAAGCAAACAGTTAAGCTGGAGGACATGTATGCGGAACATCTGCGGTTTTTCGGCCCATCCAACGGAAAAGGTGGCCTACGCGGGAATCTCTCATTTGTATGAGAAATGGTGCAGCGGCGATCCCGCCTATGAGCAGACAAAACGATTTTATGTACGTATGCTTTCCCGGTGTGAGGGGCCGTTTTTGGAGCTGGGCGTTGGAACCGGGAGATTGGCGCGCGAATTGGTACAGCGCCAAGCGGTAGACATCACAGGAGTGGATATTTGTCCGGAGATGCTTTGCATATGCGAAACCGCTTATCGGCAGCAGAAAGAGAAGGGCTGTCCCGGAACCCTGCGAGTAGAATTAGAGGATATGACGAAATTGCCATACAAGGATGAGTTCCGTACCGCATACCTCCCGTTTCGGACAGTGGGTCATCTTCTGACGGAAGAAGACCTTGCGGCAATGTTCCGGGGAGTATTCTGTGCGCTAAAGCCCGGCGGGATATTTTTGCTGGATCACTATATGTTTGACCCCCAATGGGCGGAGGAGCATCAGGACCAGGATCGGCCGATGTACTGCGACGATACGGTGAAAATTGAAGATCATTACTATTACCACTTTGAAGAGGGCTATATGGACTGTGTCATCAAGGTGAATGGCGTGGCGGCGGATGGGTTCCGGTTCCGGTGGTACGCCAAAGAGTGCCTGGGCCAGGCGGCAGAGAGAGCGGGGTTTGTCCTGGAAAGGCTGATCGGCGAATTCGACGGATCCGCCTGGAATCAAGAGTCTGGCAATCAGATTTGGCTTTGGAGGAAGCCGGAATCTCAAATTTCTGATACACGGAAGGATCTGGCGTATGAGCTGCTGTGAGATGAGAATAGACCAACTGAACTTTCATACAGAAGCAAACTATGAGGGGATTCAGTTGTTTGGCATTGGGCATGAGAGTTGCGTCCTTAAATTTATCAGAGTCATCCGGGACCTGCAGTTGCTGGAATTTGCCGAGAGGCAAAAAAAGTTTGGGAAGAAGATTCGGATCGTTACGCCGTTCATCCCGGAACGGCACTTGGGTGAGATGAAAACGGTCCTGCGGGAGACCTTGGCGCGCCCGGTGTTTGAGGATTGTGTGGTGGTGGTGAATGATCTTGGTTTGATGAATTATCTCCATAGAATTGATGAGAGGCGGCAGATGTGCCTTGGAAGAGGTTTGATAGCCTGCTTTGACTATGCCCCGTGGGGGCGGAGCATTTACAAAAACGAGTCTCCCTCTATACAAAAAGCAGTGGCACAGGTCAGTCTTTATGATGACGAAGAAATGGCGCTCTTTCGGCGCTATCAGGTCACAGAGGTAGAGGCAGATCTGACAGAGGGGAGCGCTGAAAGCCTGAAGGAGCTCCAGAAAGAGGGCTTTAGGATCTACGTACATCGCTCCTCTATTTTATATGGAACCCAGAGGAGCTGCTATATCCGACGCCGTTCCTCTGACCAAACGTGCAGCGGCATCGAATGCGAACGAGTCGAAAAGATGGAGCCGGACCAGCTTTGGGACAGCGCTGGTTTTTTTGAAATTCCACCGGATACGAATTTTCCAACCATGTATCTGCGTGGAAACCAGATCTGCGGCAGGGCGTACGATGTTTCCTGCGATTGGGCAGATGGAATTATTTTGCGTATGGAATGACGCACATTGGAGTAATGCGTTATGAAATTAAAGGTGCCGGTTAATTCTTATGAGTCAGCCGTGAAGCAGATTGATGCAGGAGCTGACGAGATTTACATGGGACTGGAAGATGCTCTTTTCAGCACGATGTCCTTCTCCGCCCGGGCGCAGGTCACCAGTAACGGGTCACGTTCCACCCTGACGGAAGCGGAATTTGCAAAAAGCGTAGAATATGCCCATGCAAGGAACGTGGCTGTCAATTTTACCGCAAACTGCCAGCATATCACGAAGAGCCCGGACGACTTTTACCGGCGGACCTTTCTGGACTACGTTCAGCGCGGGATTGCATTGGGTGTGGATGCGTTGATCGTGGCCGATATCGGGAATCTGATCGCCCTGCAGAAAGCAGGTGTTAAAACACCGGTTATCGCAGGGAGTTACTTGAATTGCTTTAACAGCGAAACGGTGGATTTCCTCAAGCGGCTTGGCGTGTTTCGGATTTGTATCCCGGACCATGTCACCCTCGAGGAGATCAAAGCGATGAAGAATCATTCGGATGTGGAAATTGAGGCCTTTATCGGGTATGGCTGCTCAAACCTTGGCGGCATGTGCCATCTTTACCACAACAGCGGAGAAAAGGTTCACGTCGGTGTGCCTTGCCGCGCCAGATTCTTGTTGGAAGGCCGGGAGCCGGAGTGCATCATGGACGTTTGTCCGGACTGTGCGATCTGCAGTATCCCCAGGCTTTGTGACGCAAGGATCGACAGCTTGAAGCTTACCGGGAGGGAAATGAATTCTGAGGAAGTGGTAAAGCTGACCAGAATGTACAAGGATGCGATCCTAACCTATACGGAGGGACGGGAGTTCAACAGGAGAACGATCATTTCCGCCATTCCCTGGTGGGAAAGCGATATGTGCGGAGATACACACTGTAAGCGGTGCAGGTATGAGGATACCAGCTTACTGCGTTCCTATATCTAAGCCTTTGGACAGCTTGAGGGCGGCAACAGTCAAAAACTGCTGCCGCCCTATTTTGCCGCATGATGCCGGAATGCGGGCGAAGACTACATTTCTTGCAGCCGCTCGCGCAGATATCGCCCTGTTACGGAAGCCTCACAATTTACAATCTTGTCCGCCGGGCCTTGAAAGATGACGGTCCCTCCGTTCTTTCCTCCGTCCGGCCCCATGTCGATGATCCAATCCGCTTGAGCGATGACGTCCAGATTGTGCTCAATCACGATCACAGTATTGTCCTGATGCACTAACAGGCGCAGTACACTGATAATTTTCTCAGTATCCTTCGGATGCAGTCCGCGAGTGGGCTCATCAAAAATGTAGGTGTTTCCCCGCTGGCTGAGTTTCTGAGAAAGCTTGAGCCGCTGGCCTTCACCACCGGAAAGCGTATTCAAGGGTTGCCCCAATGTGATGTATTCAAGGCCAATACGATTCAATATGCGCAGATTCTCCACGATTTCATTGCTGCCCTGGAAAAAATCCAACGCTTCGGATACCGTCAGATCCAGCACATCCGAAATGCTCTTGCCGCGATACTTAAATTGGAGCACGCGCTCTTGGTAGCGTTTGCCGCCGCATGCGTCACAGACGTTCCGCACATTGCCCAGATAGTGCATATCCGTTTCAATATATCCGATACCATTGCACTCTGGGCAGCTGCCCTCGCTGTTGAAGGAGAACAGAGAGGGACTCTGTCCCGTATGGCTGGCAAAGAGGGCGCGAATCAGATCAAACACGCCGCTGTAGGTTGCGATGTTTCCCCGGGAGGTCGAGCCGATCTGGCTTTGATCCATTACAACTGTCTTTGGCGTATTGGCGCAAATATAAGTAGATAGAGAGCTCTTTCCGGAGCCAGATACGCCGGTGAGGACCGTGATGCAGTTTTCAGGGATACGGACGGACGCGCCGTGAATGTTGTGTATGTGGATATTCTCATAGTGTCTGAATCTCGTCCTTTCGGAGATCACCTGCCTGTCCGGATGTTTGACCGGCGAAGTGTTGAACACAGAAAACAGGCTGGAGTCTTGGTTTTCGCTGATTTTTTCCGGCGTTCCTTCGGCGATCAGACGGCCGCCTTTTGCGCCCGCGCCAGGACCGATGTCAATAATGTGATCCGCATGACGTAAAATGTATGGATCGTGTTCGATGACGATCACGCTGTTCCCACGCTCAACGATTCTGTGCAGGCTGCCGGACAGCTTGCGCACATCGCGCTCATGAAGTCCGGCTGTTGGCTCGTCCAGGATATATGTGATATCTGTCAGAGAGGATACCAGCTGCTTTGCCAGCTTCAGTTTCTGCGCTTCTCCGCCCGACACTGAAGAGATGGAGCGGTTCAGATTCAAATATCCGATTCCCAGGTCCTGGATGCTCTCGACTTGTTTTGTTATGATAGAAAACAACGTCTCGGCAATCGGTCCGGTGCAATTTACCTGCGCCAGCAGAGAGGGGATTTCGGAAAGCTCGCACTCGACAAAGTCTTTCATGGTAAAGCGGCCGTCCAATGTGGCGGTCCTTGCCCTTTCGGACAATCTTACACCGCCGCAATCCGGGCATACGCCATCAGAAAAGAACTGGCTGTCATAGTCCGCCGCGCTCAGTCCCCGCTCATCCTTCTTCCGCTTAATCAGCCGCCTTGCGATTCCTTCGTAGGAAAAGGATTGTGCGACCTTAGCTCCCTTGCTCTGAATGGATACTGCCTCGCTAAAAAGCAGCCGATCCATTTCCTCGGGGGTAAAATCCCGTAATTTTTTGTCCATATCGTAAAATTCGCTCGCCTGTATGATGTTCCAATATCTGGAACCGACCTTCCAGGTTTTGTGCTGGATTGCACCCTCGTTAAGGGATTTGCTCATATCCAAAAGCTTTTCGCGGTTTACCGTCATAGCCGTGCCTAACCCGCCACACGTGGGACAAGCGCCAGCTGGTGTGTTGAAGGAAAAATCTCCGGCGCTCAGCATAGTGTTCCCCAGCCGGGAAAACAGGAGTCGCAAATGGGTATACAACTCTGTATAGGTTCCAACGGTAGACTTCGGGTTCCCGGTAAACATTCCCTGATTGATTGATATGCAGGAGGTAAGTCCTTCGATCCTGTCAAAATCTGCCGCCTCATAACGGGGCAGAATACGCCGCGCATATGCGCTGAGGGAATCCAAATACTGCCGTTGAGATTCGTTGAAGAGAATGTCATATATCAGCGTCGATTTTCCAGAACCCGATACTCCTGAAACCGCCGTCAATTTGTGCTTCGGGATACAAACATCGACATTTTTCAGGTTATTTTCACGCGCTCCCCAAATTTTTATTTCTGACATAGCAACCTCCATTAGCCGATTATTGAACCGATTTCAACCATTCCAAGTTTATTGATTTCAATAAATTTGTTGCAATGACATGGAACACTGCCAACTTCGGAAAGAAGCTCTTTAATTGTCTTATCTTTAGGAACGACATTTAATCTACTAATATTTTCGCCCTTTCATGTCATAAAAATGATTTTTAAAATAAAGCACCATATGGGGATTCCAATACGGTTTGCCTGGGTGACGTAAAGGCCTACTATTAATTAATTATAATACAATTAGGCGAAAATTACAATAAGATAGAGTTCACTGATTTCTTCCTCTTTCATAACCCCAATCTCCTTTTTTACAAGTATAGCAAAAAGAGCGGGATTTGTACAGGCTCATTTTATTTCAAGAGAGGGAGATCGATACCTATCTGCTTTTCTCGGATGACCAGCTTTGTCATAATCTACATTACACCGATGCTCCTTTTCGAATTGAGTATCCAAATATACCTTCATACCAACGATTGGAATATATTTCTTATTGGCGAGGAGCTTATCCACAGCTGCCCTGGTCCATTTGGGGTTCCCCGTTGGGGAGGGAATACCCTTTGTAAAGAGCATATCAACAACTTTTCCCAAGCTGGCTCCAGCAAGATAGTATTCAAATATGCTACGGACAACATCTGCTTTTTCTTCATGCACGATGAGTTCCTCGTCAGCTAAAACATAGCCATATGGAAGTTTCATAGTAACCTCACTTTCTGAAACATAAACAAAAGCAGGTTTAAAAGAGATTCAATCTCCTCAAATCTGCTTAGTGGCACCCGTGATATGTAATTGTAGCCAATTTTAAGATTTGATTTTAGTGCGATTCCGCCAAGAAAGGACAAAACCTGCGTATAACTATCGTTAAACGCAGGTTTTGTCTACAATGGTGGACGATATGGGGATCGAACCCACGACCTCAGCGTTGCGAACGCTGCGCTCTCCCAGCTGAGCTAATCGCCCGTATGGGTGGCACCTGAGTTACGTGCCACATTTTGTAGAATTAACTTTTTTGTGATGTGAACCGAATGGCAACCATCCGAGTTACGCCCCTGAAACGTGGGGCATATAACTGGCCCGCTTGCACTCCCAACTGCGCTACAGGCCCAAATTTCAAGCTGATTCAAAAGACAGCTTCTACATTATAACAGATTTTCCGAAAATGTAAAGGGGCTTTTTTGTCTTTCTTCAGATTCTGGAGGATATCTCCAACCAGTTGTGCGAATTGCATTGACATAGCGGGAAATTTACACTAAAATAGAGGGAACCTTGGGAGAAAAGGGAGGACTTATTATGGATCTGAAAGAGAGAAAACCGAAGCAGAACCCGGCGGCCTTGCTGCCCATACTGGTGTTCCTGACGCTTTATCTGGGCATGGGGCTGGTTTTTGAGTACGGCTTAGGGGTGGAGATGGCCTTTTACAACATTCCCATCGTGGTGGTGTTCATGGTGGCGCTGCTGGTGGCCTGCCTGCAGAACCGGGTGCTGAAATTTGATGACAAACTGGCCATTATGGCCCAGGGCGTTGGGGACAAGAACATCATGACCATGATCCTGATTTTCCTGGTGGCCGGCGTATTTGTGGGTGTTACCGGGCGGAGCAGCGCCGAGGCGGTGGCCTATTTCCTGCTGTCCGTCACCCCGGCCTGGGCCTCTGTGGCGGTACTGTTTGTGGCGGCCTGCTTTGTGTCCACCGCCATGGGTACCTCGGTGGGCACCATTACTCTGATTACCCCCATTGCCGCTGCGGTGTCCAACGTGTCCGGTTTTTCCATGGCCCTGTGTGTGGGGTCTGTGATGGGCGGGGCCATGTTTGGCGACAACCTGTCCTTTATCTCCGACACCACCATTGCCGCCTGCAACACCCAAGGCTGCGAGATGCGGGACAAATTCCGGGCCAACTTCAAAATTGCCCTGCCCGCCGCAGTTGTGACCCTGGTGGTGATTCTGGTCCGGTCACTCAGCGCCGGAGTGGACCAGATCGACATTCCGGAGTACAATCTGCTGCTGCTGATCCCCTATATTCTGGTGCTTTTTGGCGGCATTGTGGGGTTGAATGTATTTGTAGTGCTGCTGGTGGGCATTGTGGCCGGCGTGGCCATTGTGCTGCCCACCGGGACGGCGGACTTTATGAGCCTGTTGAGCAGCATGGGCTCGGGCGCGGCCGGGATGTTTGAGACCATTATGGTAACGGTGCTGGTGTCCGCCATGTGCGCCCTCATTCGGGAGTTCGGTGGCTTCGAGGCCCTGCTGGCCTTTATCCGCCGGGTGTTCAAGGGCCGGGTGGGCGGACGACTGGGAGTGGGCCTGCTGGTGGGGGCCATGGACATCGCCACCGCCAACAACACGGTGGCCATCGTGATGGCCGGCCCCATTGCCAGGGAGATCAGCGAGGAGTATAACATCACCCCCAAGGAGTCCGCTTCTCTGCTGGACACCTTCTCCTGTGTGTTCCAGGGCGTGATTCCCTACGGCGCGCAGATGCTGGTGGCCATCTCCGCCTCAGGCGGTGCGGTGTCCGCCTTCCAGATCATGTCCTGCCTCTACTACCCCTACCTGCTGGCGGCGGCTTCCATCGTATACATTCTGGTGGGCGCGGGGAAAAAATCGAAGTAAGTGCTTGCAATCCCGGGGAGACCATTGTCTAATGACCACAGAGGAGCGCTCTTCTAATCTTTTGCATTGCAAAAGATTGCTTTGCTTGACATAGGAGAGCCTCCTTGTAATTAATCAGGTACACACCTTTCAGTCAAAACCTCCGGCTAAGCCGGAGGTTTTGACTCCGTGAGAAGCGGGAGATGGACTTCACCAGCACCCGGTCAATTTTGCCCTTCCGGCAGTCGGCCAGAAGGTGGTTGAAGTCCTCCCGCTTGTCCGTTTTCGTGTCGCTCACCGCCTCATCGGCGTAAATGTCCACCAGCTCCCAGCCCTCATGCTGGCTGATCAGCTCGGTGTAGCTGCGGATCTGGGAGGCGTAGGACGATGCCTGCTCCTCCATATCCGTGCTGACCCGGCAGTATGCCGCCACCCGAAGAACATCGGGCCTGCCCTCGCTGGGCGGGATGATGGTGATATTTTTACTCATTGGGCGTGGCCTCCTTCCATCTGGGTACCGACAACACTACCACACCTTGGCGGGAATAGCTATCACTATTCCCAAACAGTCTGGGGGCGGTATTTATCCCGCGCCAGCCGTTTGGCGGCGTACAGTTCCTCCAGGGTCAACAGGCCAGCGGAGGCGGTCCTTTCCAGCAAGCGGGTCAGCAAAATATACCGCAGTTCATTTTTTGTGTCGATCATGCGGATGCCTCCCGGAAATAGTCCGGCCCTTTCACCGACTGGATAAATTTCGCCACGTCCTTCAGGCTGCCGGTGACAGGCATTTCCGGCAGAGCGGCCAGCACATCCTTGCTGTAGCGCTTGCCCTTGGCGGCCCGCTCATCCAGGATGGCCACCACACAGGTGTCGGTTTCG
>Ga0137308_101276_pt1 | contig 26434 bp, 32 predicted proteins | sample Inofrocosms_June_FD_97181 | JGI IMG/M metagenome (GOLD analysis project Ga0137308, IMG submission 97181) | Mouse cecal microbial communities from Vienna, Austria - N-Acetylneuraminic and N-Acetylglucosamine D2O microcosms_June | ecosystem: Host-associated > Mammals > Digestive system > Large...
TCGGGCAATTGCCACCCCCGCCAGCACCGGAAGAATCAGCAGCGCGACCGCCCCTGTCCATAGCGACCCCGGGTCACGGCTGCGGAAATACATGCACAGCAGCGCCAGAATCACCCCTGCGTTAATCAGCAGCAGCGCGATTTTGTGAGCCAGGGAGAATTTCGGCCTTTTCATGGCGTTGTATCTCCTCTTCAAAAAATGTTCTCTCAAAGTCCCTCCGCCAGCTCCACCAGCTTGCGGAGACGGTGGTTCAAGCAGGATTTCGTCACCGGCGGGTCAAACGTTTCCGCCAGCTCCGACAGGCTCAGCTCTGGATACTCCAGCCGCAGAGCCGCCGTCTCCCGAAGCTTGTCCGGCAGCCGCTCAAGCCGCCCCGACGCCTCCAGCCGCCGGATGGCGGCCCCTTGGCTCTGGGCGGCCTCCACCGCCTTGTCCAGGTTGGCGCTGTCACAGTTCAAGCGGCGGTTCACACTGTTGCGGATGCCCTTTTCCACCTTGGTGGACATGATTCGCATCGCCGCCGCCGGCGCGCCGATGAGGGTGAGGAAGTCCTCTATTTGGTCGCTTTGCTTAAAATAAGTGACGGCGCTGCCGTTTCGGGTCACGCTCTTGGGAGGATAGCCGCTCTCCCGGAGCAGGACCTCCAATTCCCGGCTGGCCTGGAGATGAGAGCTGGTCAACTCCAGATGATACCGTTTGGAGGGATCTGTGACGCTTCCCCCGGCAAAAAAACAGCCCCGGAGAAAGGACGCCCGGCAGCAGTCCTCCTCCAGCATGGCGAAGTTGACATGAAGGGCCAGGCTCTGCCGGGGGTCGTAGCCCAGGAGGTCGATGATATGGTCCAGCTTCTCCCCCTCCGTAATCTGAAAGACCATCTTCCCCTCCGGCGTTTCCCCGCCGGAAATATCCGGCTGCCTGTCAAACCGGAGGTCAAACGCCCGGAGGAACAGCCGGGGAAGCCTCGCGGCAAAATGGGGATTCTCCGTAATAATCCGGACCTCGGAAGAGCAGAAGGTACGGCAGTACAGCAAAATGCCGTAAGCCTCCGCCTGCGCGCAGCAGCGCCGCTGAACCGGCAGCCTGCAAAGCTCATTTTTCGTCTCAAAAGAAAAGGACACCGGCAAAACCTCCTCGGCAGCAGACAATGTAAAGGACTATCCCATTACTCTTTTCGGTAGCGCCCCCCCGCAATGCGCACGTTGCGCTCCGCATGGAGCAGGATCAATTCCTGGGCCAGTTTGTCGGGATGATGCCGGACATAACCGTCCTGTACCGTAGCGATGGGCCGGCCGATCAGCTCCACGCCTAAAGCGGCGCACCGATCCGTATCGTAGCGCAGCATCTCCGCCCCCTCCTGGGCATAGCGGTCCGCCGCGTCCTTGGGAATGGGCGAGGAGTTCACCAGACACAGGTGAAACAGCCCATTCACCGAGTGCTGAAACAGGGCCGCGATATGGTCCGAGGCGGTGTAGCCCTCTGTCTCCCCCTCCTGGGTCATAACGTTGCAGACGTAGATTTTCAGAGCGGAGGATTCCCGGATGGCGTCCACGATGCCGTCCACCAGGAGATTTGGAATGATACTGGTATAAAGGCTTCCGGGCCCCAGGACGATCATATCCGCCTCGTAAATAGCGGCCAGGGCCTCCGGCAGAGCCTTGGGATGCTCCGGCAGCAGCCGCACCTTGGTAATCCGGCAGTCCTCTTTTTTCTTGCAGTAGAAGATTTTGGACTCGCCGACGACGCTGGCGCCATTCTCAAATTCCGCCTCCAGCTGCACGTCGGCAGTGGTAACGGGCAGCACCCGTCCGGTGATGGCCAGGACCTCGCTCATTCGGCGGACCGCCGTGTCGAAGTTGGGGGAAATGCCGTTCAGCGCCGCCAGAAACAAATTTCCGAAGCTCTGCCCCGCCAGCGTTCCCTCCTGAAAGCGGTAGTCCATCATCTGTTTCATCAGCGGCTCCGTGTTGGCCAGAGCCACCAGGCAGTTTCGGATATCCCCCGGCGGCGGCATTCCCAAATCCTGGCGCAGGGCGCCGGAGCCGCCGCCGTCGTCTGCCACCGTGACGATGGCGGAGAGATTTTCCGTATAATCCTTCAAGCCCCGCAGCATATTGGACAGCCCATGCCCGCCGCCGACGACGGCAATCCGGGGCCCATGCTTCCGAGGCGCGCGGTAAGGTTGGTATTCCATAGGGTTCCTTTCCGGCTCAAACGGCCCGTTCCATGTCCCGATGATGCTCCGCTGCTTGATAGCCCTGCTCCCGGATAAACTCCGTCAGCGCGTGGGCGATGGCTACGGAACGGTGGTGTCCCCCGGTGCACCCTACGGCAACCACCAGGCCGGTTTTTCCCTCCTCCGCATACAGCGGCAGGGTAAAGCGCAGCAGATCCTCCACCTTAAGGAGGAAGTCGCGCGTCTGCTGAAAGCTGAATACATAATCCGAAACCGGCTTGTCCAGGCCGGTCTGGTGGCGCAGCTCCTCAATGTAGAACGGGTTCGGCATAAATCGCACGTCCAGAACCAGATCCGCCTCTAAGGGCAGGCCATGCTTGAAACCGAAAGACGTGACGCTCACCGTCATCCCCGCCTGCTCTTCCTCGCCGTTGAAGATACGCAGCAGCTCGCTCCTCAGTTTGGCCGTTGAAAGCCGGGTCGTGTCGATGATAAAATCCGCCCTCTGCTTTACCGGGAGCATCAGTTCCCGCTCCTTCTCCACAGCCTCTTCCAGGGAATCCGTCTCCTTCTCCAAAGGGTGGCGGCGGCGGGTTTCCTTGTAGCGCTTGATGATGGCCGCCGGGGACGCCTCCAAAAACAGCATCCGGCAGACGCCCTCCATCCCCTTCAGTTTGTCCAGCACGTCAAAGAGCTCGCTGAACGACTCCGCCGTTCGCACATCGTACACCAGCGCCACCCGGGCATAGCGCCCGCCGCCCCCGGCGCAGAACTCCGCAAATTTCAAGATCATGGCCGCGGGCATATTATCCACGATATAAAAGCCGCTGTCCTCCAAAAAGGACGCTGCCTTGCTCTTCCCTCCGCCGGACAGGCCGGAGATAATCAGAATTTCCATGGCACGACTCCCCCTCACTCCACAAACTTGACCTCCGGCTCCAGCCGGACGCCGGTCTTTTCCCCGACAACCGCCTGCACCTGCCGGATCAGCTCCTTGATGTCAGCACAGGAGGCCCCGCCCCGGTTGATGATGAAGCCCGCGTGCTTTTCCGATACCTGGGCCCCGCCCACCGTCCGGCCTTTCAAACCGCACTGGTCTATGAGGGTCCCGGCGAAATACCCCTCCGGGCGCTTGAAGGTGCTGCCCGCGCTGGGCCATTCCAGCGGCTGGCTGGCCTTCCGGCGGGCCATCAGGGACCGCTGCGTCTCCCGGATTTCCTCCGGGTCGCCAGGGGTCAAGCGGAACACCGCATGCAGCGCCGCCGCCTCCGGATGTTCCGTGAGGAAGCTCCGGCGGTAGCCGAAAGCCAGTTCCTCCCCAGAGAGAAACCGCACGCCCTCCTCCGGGAACAGCGCCGACACACCGGCGGCCACCTGTTTCAGCTCCCCGCCGTAAGCCCCGGCGTTCATGCACACGCCTCCGCCCACGGTTCCGGGGATGCCGTGGGCAAATTCCAGCCCCGCCAGCCCCTGCCGGCAGGCGAAATCCGCCAGACGGGCCAGAGGGACGCCGCACCCAGCGACAATGGAATCCGGCTCTTCCCCCATCTCCAGGCGGCAGAGGCGATCGGTCCCGATGACCAGCCGGTCCAGTCCCCCGTCCGGGGCCAGCAGGTTCGTGCCGTTGCCGATGATCAAGGGCCGGGCCCCGCACTCCCGGGCCATGGACAGCAGCAGCACCAGCTGCTCGCTCTTTTCCGGGAACGCCATCCGCTTCGCGGGACCACCCACCCGGAAGGAGGTGTGCTTTGCCATGGGCTCCTCCTTCAAGACGCTCACATCCGATAAGTAGTCTCGCATCTGTTTGTCAAGCCGCTCCGCCCAGTCCATGTAAGGGCCTCCTTATATTCAAGATACTTCCGCAAAGCGCTTACATCACCCGGCCCAGCATCGCCGCGCCGATGATGCCCGCGTCGTTTCCGCGCTCAGCCCGGAGAACTTTTGTGATCCGCCCTCCATGGCGGGAAAAGCTCTCCTTCGCCACGGCCTCCCGCAGGGGCTCCAGCAGCAGCCGCTCCGGCGCCGCCGCCACGCCGCCGCCGATGGCCACGGCCTCCGGGCGCAGGATGTTGATGAGGCTTGTCAGGCCGCCGGCCAAATAGTTCACGTAATTCCGGCAGACCTCCAAGGCGGCCTCATCCCCTGCCTCCGCCGCCTGGAAGGCCGTCCGGCCCTCTACGCCGCTTTCCGCGGCAATCTCATGAAGCAAGCTTTCCGGGTGTGCCTCCATAGCCCGTTTCGTCTGCTGGATCAGGCCGGTGGCGGAGGCGTAGCGCTCCCAGCAGCCCCGGCGGCCGCAGTTGCAGGGTTCCCCGTCCTGAATGATGACCATATGGCCCGCCTCGCTGGAGGCCAGGCCGCCCCGGAGCTTTCCGTCCACGATGATGCCCGCGCCCACGCCGGTGCCCAGTGTTACCACGGCAAAATCCCGGGTTCCCTTCCCCGCGCCGCCGAAGAACTCGCCTACGGCGGCGCAGTCCGCGTCGTTGCCCAGCAGCAGGGGCAGATCCAAATGCTTGCGGAAGAGCCGCTCCAGCGGGACATTCTCCATGGGGATGTTCGTGGTGAAGAGCACGTCGCCGCCGTCCACCGCACCGGGCAGACCTACGCCTACCCACCGGACCTTCTCTTGAATGACTCTCTTGGACAGCTCCGCCAGAATCTCCGCAAAACGCTCCGGGCCTTGAAAATCCAGGGGGACTCGTTCTACCTTGACAATATTGCCCGCCTCGTCTACCAGTCCGGCCTTTAGATTCGTTCCGCCTACGTCGATGCCGATATACATAGCGTTTCCTCCTTACAGCTTTCCATCCGCCCGGGCGTCTACCTTTTGGGCCAGCTCCTGGGCTGCGTTATATCCTAACTTCCGGTGCCGGTTGTTCATGGCCGCCACCTCCACGATGCTGGCCAGGTTCCGCCCTGGGCGCACCGGGATGGTCAGCGTGGGAACCTGAATGTCCAAAATATCCACATAGTGGTCCTCGATGCCCAGACGGTCATAAAACTTCTCACTATCCCAAGGCTCAAAATTTACCACCAGATCCAGCTGAGCCTCATTTTTAACAGCCCGGACGCCGAAAAGCTGCTGCACATTAATGACGCCGATGCCCCGCAGCTCAATATAATTACGGATGACCTCCGGTGCGGAGCCCATCAGACGGCCGGAGACCCGCCGCAGCTCCACCGCGTCGTCGGCCACCAGCCGGTGTCCCCGCATGATCAGCTCAATGGCCGCCTCGCTCTTGCCCACGCCGGAGTCGCCGGTAATCATAACGCCTTCGCCATAAATGTCCAGCAACACGCCGTGGCGGGTGACGCAGGGCGCCAGAACCCGGTTCAAATACTCAATGGTGCGGCTGGTGAAGGCCACTGTCACCTCGTTCGTCCGCAGCAGGGTCTTCTGGTGCTCCCTGGCGCTTTCGATGCATTCCGGGAAGCAGTCCAGGCTCCGGGCTATCACCAGCGCTGGGATGTCGTAGAGAAAAAGGTCGTCGAAGCATTTGCGGCGCTGAGCGTCGCTCAGTCCCCGGAGATAGGTAACCTCCGCCTTGCCGATCACCTGAAGGCGGCAGGGGTCAAAATAATCGTAAAAGCTGTGAAACTGGAGGCCTGGCCGGTTTAAATCCGGCACCGTCAGCAGGGCGCTGTCGAAATCACTGCCCTGGTTCAAAACCTCCAAATTGAAAAGGGATACAAAATCCTTTACCTTTAAACCATTCTCACGCATGGCGTTTCTCCTTTTCCCGCCAGAAGACCGGGCGTCCTTGGTTTTCGCGTCCTTCACGCATCCGTTTCCATTATATATGAAGTCTACCGATTCCGCAACACTTTCCAAGCAGAAGATCCCCAGGAAATGCCGTGAAAAAAACCTCAAAAACCACCGTGCGCAGCACCGCGGCTTTTGAGGCAAACATTTTAATACTTGCGCGCCTTGAACCCGCACTAAAGACCGGCCCCGACGGCGCGAGGAACGCAAAAAAAGGGGGGGGCGTCACCCCCCCTTTCAAGTCATCAGACCAATTTCGCGGTATTCATCCGCACGCCGGGGCCCATGGTGGCGGCGGCGACGCAGCTGCGGATATACTGACCCTTAGCCGCGGCGGGTTTCGCCTTCACAATGGCTCCCATCAGGGTGTTGTAGTTCTCCGTCAGCTTCTCGGGACCGAAGGAGACCTTGCCGATGGGGCAGTGGATGATGTTGGTCTTGTCCAGGCGGTATTCGATTTTACCGGCCTTGACTTCCTGCACGGCCTTGGCTACATCAGGGGTCACGGTGCCCGCCTTGGGAGAGGGCATCAGGCCCTTGGGGCCCAGCACCTTACCGAGACGGCCCACCACGCCCATCATGTCGGGGCTGGCAACCACCACGTCAAAATCAAACCAGTTTTCCTTCTGGATCTTCTCAACCAGATCCATCTCGCCCACGTAATCGGCTCCGGCGGCCTTGGCGGCCTCGGCCTTGTCGCCCTTGGCGAACACCAGCACCCGGACGGTCTTGCCGGTGCCGTGGGGCAGAACGATGGCGCCGCGGACCTGCTGGTCGGCGTGCCGGGAGTCCACGCCCAGCTTCACATGCAGTTCGACGGTTTCGTCAAACTTGGCGGTAGCGGTTTTGCAGACCAGAGCCAGGCCCTCGGCGGGCTCATACTGGGTGTTCTTGTCAATCTGCTTGGCGCTGTCCTGATATTTTTTGCCTCTAAACACTGTTACTTCCTCCTCATAGTGGTTCTTCGGAACGGAATCCTCCCACTGTATGGAGCGGCGATCCGGCCGCTCTTAAAATATTGGTCAGTCGCCGACGATGACGCCCATGGACCGGCAGGTCCCGGCGATCATACTCATGGCGGACTCCAGGTTGGCGGCGTTCAGATCCCGCATCTTGATCTCGGCGATCTTCTGGATGCTGGCCTTGGAGATGGTAGCCACCTTGGTTTTGTTGGGAACGCCGGAGCCGGATTCGATGTTGCACTCCTTTTTGATCAGCACCGCCGCCGGAGGCGTCTTGGTGATGAAGGAGAAGGAACGGTCCGCATATACGGTGATGACGACGGGGATGATCATGCCCGCGTCGTTTTTCGTGCGTTCATTGAACTCTTTGGTAAACGCGGCGATGTTTACGCCGTGCTGGCCCAGAGCGGGGCCGACGGGGGGGGCGGGCGTCGCCTTGCCCGCGGGGATTTGCAGCTTTACATAACCAGTGATCTTCTGTGCCATGGAGCGGCACCTCCTACGATTTAAAATGTGGTTTGGCGGGACGGTACTCGTCCCTCCCACCTGCGCGCCGACGCGCGGTCAGAACCTGTGTCCGGCAGTTGTGCGTACAGGCTCTCAGTTCAAAACCTCGACCTGATCCAGCTCCAGGTCCACCGGGGTCTCCCGGCCAAACATGGAAACCATGACGCTGACCCGGTTTTTCTCCGGTTCGATCTCCTCCACCACGCCGGTGAAGCTGGCCAGCGGGCCGTCCATGATCCGCACATGGTCGCCCAAGCCGTACTTGACAACGATCTCATGCTTCTCCATGCCCATGGCCAGGACCTCTTCCTCCGTCAGGGGGATGGCCTTATTGGCGGTGCCCACAAAACCTGTGACGCCCCGCACGTTCCGCACCAGATGCCAGGTTTCGTCCGTCATGATCATCTTGATCAGCACGTAACCGGGAAAGACCTTTCGGGCCACTTCCTTGGACGCGCCGCTCTCCGTGATCTCCGTGACGTTTTCCATGGGGATTTCCATCCGCAGGATCATATCCTCCATGCTCCGCCCGACGACAAGCTTTTCAATGCTGGTCTTGACGGCGTTTTCATAGCCGGAGTAGGTATGCACAACATACCATTTCGCGCTGTCTGCCATCTCGTGTTCCTCAGGCGCCGAAAGCGCTTAGAATCATCTGGACCAGGGAAACGGACACAAAGTCAAACACCCAGATAAACGCGCCGATGATGGCGGAGCACAGCAGCACGGTTCCCGTGTTTTTCATCACCGTCTGCTTGTTGGGCCAAACGACTTTCTTCAGTTCGCTTTTCATTTCGCGGAACCAAAGGCCGCGATCCTTCTTTTTCGCTTCTGCCATTGTTCAAATACGCCCTTTCTTCATTTACTTCGTCTCGCTGTGGAGCGTGTGCTTCCGGCAGAAACGGCAATACTTGTTCAGCTCCAGCTTGTCCGGTGTGTTTTTCTTGTTTTTCATGGTATTGTAGTTTCTCTGCTTGCACTCGTTGCATCTCAGGGTCACTTTTACTCGCATTCTTTCGGCACCTCCTTATATTCGCCTTCCTCCTGGGAAGGCCGACTGCCTCCCTGCCGGGACCTGTCCGCCGTGGCTTGAAAAGCGAAAAAGCGCACAACAAAAAAGCCCCGCTCACAGGTAACATTGAGTATAGCACACGTTTCTGTAAGGGTCAACACTTTTTTCAAAAATATTCCTCGAAAAAGCCGCATATTAAAATGGTGTAAAAAAACTTCGGTTTTTTTGAAAATTCTTCTTGCATTTTTCGATGGATTCTGTTATGATACCACTTGTGCTTGTGGAAGCACGCACATATTATGTGACAGCAGGGAGGTGCAATGGATGGCTAAGTGCGAGTATTGCGGCAAAGGCGTGACCTTTGGTATTCAGGTTTCTCACTCTCACCGGCGTTCCAACCGTCCCTGGAAGCCCAACGTGAAACGTGTCAAGGCGATCGTGGATGGTTCCCCTCGCCACGTATATGTCTGCACCCGGTGCATGCGCTCCGGCAAGGTTACCAGAGCGGTCTAATGAGAGCGAAAAAAGCTCCCGGACTTTTTGTCCGGGAGCTTTTTAATCCCGGGCGGATAAACCGGCGCTCCCCTGCCCTACGGGCGCCGAAAATCCATCCGCAGGAATTTCTTTCCGTTCGGGAGCCCCCGCTCCGTCCGCTGAATCACACGGTAGCCTATCGCCAGCATGGTTTTCTCCAGGGCCTTACCGTCTAAGTCGTGGTGCACCGCCTCCAAAGCGTCAAACGCGTGCAGATACGGCGAATCGGATACCCAGCCGTTTTCCGCGTTGATTTGAAGGACGCAGGAGGCATATTCCGGCCCAACCTGCCTGATTAGCCTTTGAAAACACGAACAGCCTATGTATTCAACAAGCAGGTTCGCAATCACCAGCTCCGCCGCCGGAAGGCGGCAGGGCTCCTCCCTCAAATCCACCCGAAGGCATTCCAGCACGCCCGCCAGATTCGGATGCCGGGCGGCGGCCGCCTCCAGATAAGCGGCGTTGACGTCCACCCCGTACACCTTTTCCACGCGGTCCCTTCGGATATGCTCCAGGCCGTTTCCGCCCGCGACCCCCAGTATCATAACCTTGGAGGCCGGATAATCCTCAAGCTGTCCTTTCATCATTTCGTTCAGCGCCTGGAGCTGGAGGACAGAATCCAGCCTCATGTGATTTTCATAATCCTCCAGTGAAATTTCTTCCCAAGGGTTTTTCATTCGTCCTCCCTGCTAAGAACGCCCGGACTTGATGTCCGGGCGTTTTTGCCGGCCTTCAGACCCGCTCCGCCAGCTTCTCGCTGTACTCCGCCCGGAATTCTCCAAAGCGCCCCGCATCCAGGGCCTCCCGGATTTTTGCGGTCAGCTCATTATAAAAGTAGAGGTTGTGCAGCACCGCCAGCCGCAGGGCCAGGGTCTCCTCCGCCTTGAACAGGTGCCGGAGGTAAGCTCGGGAGAACCGCTTGCACACGGGACAGCCGCAGCTCTCGCTGATGGGACGGCTGTCCATGGCGTATTTGGCGTTGAGGATATTGACCATCCCCTCCCAGGTAAAGAGCTTCCCGTGCCGCCCGTTCCGGGAGGGCATCACGCAGTCGAAGAAGTCCACTCCCCGGGCCACTCCCTCGATGATGTTGCTGGGGGTGCCCACGCCCATGAGATACCGGGGCTTGTCCTTCGGCATGTGGGGCTCCACCGCGTCAATGATATCGTACATCACCTGGGTGGGCTCCCCCACCGCCAGCCCGCCGATGGCGTAGCCGTCGCAGTCCAGCTTGGCGATCTCGTCCATATGCCAGACGCGAAGGTCCGCAAACGTGGCCCCCTGGTTAATGCCGAAGAGGAGCTGTTCAGGATTCACGGTGTCCGGCAGAGCGTTCAGCCGGTCGTGCTCCCGCTTGCAGCGCTCCAGCCAGCGGAGGGTCCGCTCACAGGAAGCCTTGGCATATTCATAGGTCGCCGGATTTTCCACGCACTCGTCAAAGGCCATGGCCACGTCGCTGCCCAGGTTGGACTGGATGCGCATGGACTCCTCCGGTCCCATGAAAATCTTTCGCCCGTCGATGTGAGAGGAGAAATAGACTCCCTCCTCTTTGATCCGCCGGAGGGGGGCCAGAGAAAAGACCTGGAAGCCGCCGGAATCCGTCAAAATGGGGCCGTCCCAGTTCATGAACTTATGGAGTCCCCCCATCTGCCTCACCAGCTCGTCGCCGGGACGGAGGTGAAGATGGTAGGTATTGCTCAGCTCAATCTGGCAGCGGACCTCCCGGAGGTCAAAGGCGTCCACGCCTCCCTTGATAGCGGCTTGCGTGCCCACGTTCATAAAGACCGGCGTCTGGACCATGCCGCCGTGGGCGCAGGAAAACTGTCCGCGCCGGGCGCGGCCCTCTGTCTTCAGCAGTTTGAACATCTTTCTCTCCTATTTTATTGATAAGTTGTCGAAAAAGGCCCTTAGCTCCGCCTTTTCCTCCGCGGGAATCGCTTTCTTTGGAACGCCCAGCTCCGCCCCGGCCAGGGCGGTGAGCTGATGGAAGCAGGCCGTGGGGTCCACCTGGGCCCGGATACGGAGAAAGGCCTCCCGGGCCCCCGCTTTTCGGAAATCCTCGGGGGTTTCCAATCCCACCCGGCGGAGGTTATCCGCCAGCTTGAGGCCCACGTTGGGCAAATCCGTCAGGAGCATGAAAAGCCCTCCCTCACGAGATAAACATGGCGTCGCCGAAGGAGAAAAAGCGGTATCGCTCCTTCACCGCCTCCCGGTAGGCGGCCAGCACCGCCTCCCGTCCCGCGAAGGCGGACACCAGCATAATCAGGGTGCTCTCCGGCAGATGGAAGTTCGTTACCAGGCCGTCCATCACCTTGAACCGGGAGCCGGGATAAAGGTAGATATTCGTCCAGCCGGACCGGGCCTCCATGTGCCCGTCCTCCCCTGCCCAGCTCTCCAGCGTCCGGCAGGAGGTGGTTCCCACGCAGATAACCCGGCCTCCGGCCGCTTTGGTGCGGTTGATAAGCTCCGCCGTCTCCGGCGGAACCGTGCAGAACTCGCTGTGCATATCGTGGTCCTCGATGGCCTCCTCCTTCACCGGGCGGAAGGTTCCCAGTCCCACATGGAGAGTCACATAGCCCAGGTTCACACCCTTGGACTCAAGTTCCCTCAGCAGCTCCGGCGTAAAATGGAGCCCTGCCGTGGGGGCGGCGGCGCTGCCCAGAACCTTGGAGTAAACCGTCTGATACCGCTCCTGGTCCTGGAGCTCTTCTTTGATGTAAGGCGGCAGGGGCATCTTCCCCAGGCGCTCCAGCACCTCCAGGAAAATTCCCTCATACGCAAAGCGGACCAGGCGGTTTCCGTCCGCCAGCTCCTCCGCCACCTCGGCGGTAAGGGAGCCGTCGCCGAAGGTCATCCGGGCCCCGGCGCGCAGCTTCCGCCCAGGCCGGACCAGGCACTCCCAGACATTTCCCCCCTTATCGGTCAGCAGCAGCACCTCACAGGCCCCGCCTCCCGGCAGCCTCCGCCCCAGAAGCCGGGCGGGCAGGACCCGGGAGTCGTTCATAATCAGGCAGTCCCCGGGCCGCAGCAGGGACGGCAGGTCGTAAAAATGCCGGTGTCCCGTCTCCCCCGTCCGGCGGTCCAGGGTCATCAGCCGGGAGCCGTCCCGCTTTTCCATGGGCGTCTGGGCGATGAGCTCCTGGGGGAGGTCATAGTAAAAATCGCTTGTCTTCATGTCATATCCTTATCTGATGGTAATATCTGTGTAGTAGAAGTTCAAAATCTCTTGAAAGCTGTAGCCCAGTTCCGCCATGGCCTTGGCCCCGTACTGGCTCATGCCTACGTTGTGTCCGTTTCCGGTGCCGGTGATAACGAAGGTCCCGTTGGAATTTCCCCCGCCGGAGGGCTGGCGGACCTCGGCGGAAACCGTCACGCTGCCGGAGGACGTCATGGCTGAGGCAGAGTTTCCCCACAGCGTGCTCACTGTTCCGCCACCGGAAATCACGGAAACGCCGTCCAAAGAGGAAAGCTGCCCGGTGCCGTTGACGGAGAGGCCTCCGGTTCCGCCCCTCCGGCCGTTGATGTCGAAACGCATGCTGCTGACGGACTTTTGATATGTGCTGCTGTAAAAGATCATCCGGCAGTCGTCACCGGTGAAGGTCTTCGTCCCGGCGGTTCCCACAAAGGTCACCTGCTTCACGTTCCCCAGGGGGGTGTACTCCGAGACATACACATCCTGGACCGTGCCCACCGAATGGCCCTTTTGATCCAGAATCCAGCTCAGCTCCCCGGCGGTATAGGTGACGGAATAGCTGTTGTTGGGAACGGAGGTCTGGGCCTCGTAGGGGTCGGCCTTCCCTTTCAAATACCCGGTCTCCGTGCCCCAGACGTTGGCCCCGTCCTCCGTAGCCCCGCCGTCGGAGGAGTGGTAGACCGCGTCCTGCACCAAGGTTCCGTTGTAGTAGATGCAAAGCCCCGCGGTGTTTTCCACCGCCCTGTCACTGGTCTCCGAGGGGCCCGCTCCGCCGCTGCCGTGGCCGTTGTAGACCTGGCAGTCCACGCCGCCGCACACGTCGAAGCCATACTCCCGCAAGTGCTTGCTGTGTCCCTGGACAAAGGTCCGGGCGCAGACGGCCTGGGCCTCCAGAGCCTCCAGGGGCCAGTCCCCCGGCATCTCATAGGGAACCACGCCTTTTACATAGTCCTCCAGGTCCACTACATTGATGACCCTCAGGCTTCCCGCACTCTCTGGAACATACTCAAAGCCTCCGGCATACCGGCAGCCCTTGAACCAGGTAATCGTTCCAAAGGGGCGGACGCCCAGCGGATGGTCTCGATCAAAGTGCTCATAGAGGACCTCCGAGGTACCGGTCCGGGTCACGGTAACGGCGGAGCCTCCGGAGGGGCTCATGGTGATAGTGGTTACATCCGTCTGTCCCAGGGCCACGAACCTCCGGTCCCCGTCATAATAGCCGAACTCATAACCCGCCCCCTCTGCGTTCTCCAGGTTTGCGGAGGCCAGGGCAGAGCTGCCGTAGCGCAGCCCCACCTTTACCACGCCGTTGGTCACGGCGGAAGCGGACGGCGCGCTGAGGAGAAAAAATGTCACAACGAAAAAGAGGGGCAGCAGCTTATTTTTCATGGAACCTCCCAATGTTCCCCGGCTTGACGCGCCGGAAAAATCATGATACCATTACGTACAGAAAACATTTGTCCACATGTCAGGCACAATTGTTGTCACATGCCCATATTATAATACAAGACCGCGTTGAATTCAACCAGGAAATCCGAGAGCGTACAAGCACCAGCGCGGCGGGAGGAGCATACTATGAAACAGTACAAGGCCGGCGTGATCGGCTGCACCGGCATGGTGGGCCAGCGCTTTGTCACCCTTTTGGAAAACCATTCCTGGTTCCAGCTGACGGCGGTGGCCGCCAGCGCCCGCAGCGCCGGAAAAACCTACGAGGAGGCCGCGGCCCCCCGCTGGGCCATGACCTGCCCCATGCCGGAGGAGGCCAAGAACCTGGTCATTCTGGACGCTGAAGCCGACGCGGAGAAACTGGCGTCCCAGGTGGACTTCTGCTTCTGCGCCGTGGACATGAAAAAGGAAGACATCCGGGCTCTGGAGGAGAAATACGCCAAGCTGGAGTGCCCCATTGTCTCTAACAACTCCGCCCACCGCTGGACGGACGACGTACCCATGGTGGTACCGGAGCTGAACGCGGAGCACATTGAGGTCATCGAGGCCCAGCGCAGGCACCTGGGCACCAAACAGGGGTTCATCGCCGTGAAAAGCAACTGCTCCCTCCAGAGCTATGTCCCGGCCCTGCATCCCCTGCTGAAATACGGTGTGGAAAAGGCCCTGGTTTGTACGTATCAGGCCATCTCCGGCGCGGGGAAAACCTTTGAGCGCTGGCCGGAGATGGTGGACAACTGCATCCCCTACATCGGCGGCGAGGAGGAAAAGAGCGAACAGGAGCCTCTGAAACTCTGGGGCAAGGTGGAAGACGGCAAAATCGTCAAGGCTCAGGGCCCCGCCATCACCGCTCAGTGCTTCCGGGTGGCCTGCCAGGACGGTCACATGGCGGCGGTATTTGTAAAGTTCCGGGAGGGCAAAAAACCCTCCATCGAGCAGATTAAGGCCGACTGGGCCGCCTTCCGGGGCCCCGCCCAGGAGCTGAGCCTTCCCTCCGCCCCCAAGCAGTTCCTCCACTACTTCGAAGAGCCGGACCGTCCCCAGACCCGGCTGGACCGGAACCTGGAAAACGGCATGGCCGTCTCCCTGGGCCGTCTGCGGGAGGATACCCAATATGACTATAAGTTTGTGGGCCTGAGCCACAATACCCTCCGGGGCGCGGCGGGCGGCGCGGTACTCCTGGCCGAACTGCTGTGCGCAAAGGGCTATATTGAGGCGAAATAAGTCCGTTTTTACCAAGGAAGAGGCTTGCCGCAGACGCGCGGCGAGCCTTTTTCTATACAAAGAAAGGAGTTTTATCTGTGAAGCATCCTATCTTTACAGGCTCTGCGGTTGCAATTGTCACGCCGTTCAAGGACGGCGGCGTGGACTTTGAGACCTTGGGGGAGCTGCTGGACTTCCAGCTGGAGAACGGGACGGACGCCGTGGTCGTCTGCGGTACCACCGGCGAGGCCAGCGCCATGACCTACCAGGAGCGGTCGGAGGCCGTCGCCTTCTGCGTCCGGCATGTGGGAGGCCGGGTTCCGGTCATTGCCGGGTCCGGGTCCAACTCTACGGAAAACGCCGTCACCCTCTCCCGGGAGGCGGAGCGCCGGGGGGCCGACGCCCTGCTGGTGGTGACGCCCTACTACAACAAAGCCACCCAGGCGGGGCTGCTCCGGCATTATCGGACCATCGCGGACGCGGTTTCCCTGCCCATCATCCTGTACAACGTCCCCTCCCGCACCGGGGTCAGCGTTGCCCCGGAAACTTACGCCGCCTTGGCGGAACACCCCAACATCGCGGGAGTCAAAGAGGCGTCGGGAAATCTGGGGAACATCCAGCGGACCCGGGCCCTCTGCCCAAAGGACTTCACCATTTGGTCCGGCAACGATGACGAAACCGTCCCTATCTGTGCCCTGGGGGGCAAGGGGGTTATCTCCGTGGTGGCGAATATCCTCCCGGCGGAAATGCACCGGCTGACTCAGCTGTGCCTGAAAAACGACTTCGCCGCCGCCGGGGAATTGCAGGTGCATTTAAAGGACTTCTGCGACGCCATGTTCTGCGAGGTGAACCCCATCCCGGTAAAGACCGCCCTTTCTCTGCTGGGCTGGCGGGTCGGAGCGCTCCGCTCTCCCATGTGCCCGCCTGTGTCCGAGAATCTGGAGCGCATAAAAACCGCGTTGTCCCAGTATGGGCTTGTGGTGTAAAGGAGAAATGCCGTCCAGGGATTCTTGGGCGGCAGTCTCTTATTCCGCTGGTCCCCCGTACTCTTTCTGAAATTGTTTTAGCGCTTGTTCCAGTGCGGTGACATCGCTGTAGTCCACATTGCCTAAGTCGATTTCTCCCCAAAGCGTGTTCACCAGCTCCTGGCCCTGGTCCAGATACCCGTGGAGCTCCCGCAAGAAGGCGGCGATCTTCGGAATGTCAAAGCTCTCATGGACCGGACTGCCGAAGTTGATGTCGAACTCCATGTGGTTTTCCCGGAAAATCACCGGCTCCCCCGCGCTGTCCAGAGAGAAGATCCAATACTGGTAGGAACCGAATCCCTGGCCCATGCTGGGAACATACTGGAGCAGGTAGTCCTGCCCGTCCAATTGAAGGGCGTAAAAGCTGTTTTCACCCACATGATGCGCCGAAGCGGTATCCTGCCAGAGAACCTCCTTTCCGTCCAGAACCCGCAGCTCCAAGTATTCCGGCGCATCTCCGCCTGGAAACAGGAGCGTCTCCAGCTCCACCGTCTCCGGCTGTCCGTCGTGGGTGAAATCCCAGCTTCCCAGGGTTTCCAGGGTCCTCTCCCGGGATTCCCCGGTCACGCCGATCTGGTTCACCCAAACATCGCACTGATAGAAGCTCTGCTCTCCGTCGTCTCCGCCCCGGCCAATGGTCAAATCCAGACTGTTCTCGGATTTCCACTCTCCCCATGGCTCGTTGTACGGCAAAAACGTATACTCCGGGATAGAGCTTCCGTCCGGCAGGGCAACGTCCCAGCTGGTCCAGTTCTCCGTCTCAAGAATAGTGATACAGCACCACGTCCGGGCGCTCCGGGCCAGGGCGGCAAAGCCCCCCTCCGGGGACCAGAGGATGGACTGCTCCAGCCAGCCATGGTCCTGCCACAGCACCTCACCCGTCTCCCGGTCTATGATTTGCAGATACTCCGGGGGTTGTATGCCGCTGACATACTCGCCGCTGGCCCCCTCGGCCCTGGCCTCAAAGCGTCCATCCGGCGAAAGAGGCTCCCCTCCTACCTGGGCAACCGGCGTAGCCGCAATCAGAGCCTCATATTCGTCCACCTCCTCCGGCGTTTCCGCCGGAGCCTCTGTTTTCGCCTCCTCCGGAGGCATTTCCGCCATCTTCGCCTGCCCGCAAGCCGCCAGCAGCAGCACCAGCGCCAAAACGCCCAGCAGTCTTTTCATGCTCCCCGCTCCTTTATAATAATATTATATCAGCAGTATACGTCCCGCCCGCTCCGCTGTAATCTCAAAACGGTAACATTTTTTTACAACCCGTTACGGAAAATTTTGTTTTGGGTATTGACAATTCCCCTCCGCATGCATATAATAACAGTTGCGTTCCAAAGACAGCAGGTGGGCTTTGCCTGTAAATCCTGCCGAGGGCGGCAAATGTGTATTTGCTATGCGTCCTTGTGCCTTCGCGGACACAGGGGCGTTCCTTTTTTAGAACGCGCATTCCCATTCCTATGGAGGTGAAAACAACCATGCCTAACGCGAAAGTCTTATCCGAGAAGCAGGCCATCGTCGCCGAACTGACCGAGAAGATCCAGAAGGCCACCGCAGGCGTCATCGTCGACTATAAGGGAATCACCGTCGAAGAGGATACCGCCCTGCGCCGGGAGTGCCGTGAGAACGCGGTGGATTACGCCGTTATCAAAAATACGCTGCTCCGCTTCGCTTTCAACAACACCGGCCTGAGCGATCTGGACGATCTGCTCAACGGCACCACTTCCCTGGCGCTGTGCGACGATCCCGTGGCTCCCGCCCGGGTCATGAACAACTACGCCGAGAAACTGAAGGACAAGTTCGAGATCAAGGGCGGCTTTATGGACGGCAAGCCCGTGGACCTGGCCACCATCAAGTCCCTGGCCTCCATCCCCGCTCTGCCCGTCCTCCAGGCCCAGGTCCTGGGCACCATGCTGGCCCCCATCACCGGCCTGGCCGTGGTCCTGAAGCAGATTGCCGAGAAGCAGGGCGCGCCCGCCGAAGAAGCCCCCGCCGCCGAGTAAGCGGCCCCCCATCCTTTCATAAAAATTTACTATCAGGAGGTTCCATACAATGTCTGAGAAAGTTACCGCCATGATCGAAGAGATCAAGGGCCTGACCGTTCTGGAGCTCAGTGAGCTCGTCCACGCCCTGGAGGAGGAGTTTGGCGTTTCTGCCGCCGCCATGGCCGCTCCCGCCGCCGGTGGCGCCGCTCCCGCTGCTGAGGAGAAGACCGAGTTCGACGTGGTCCTGACCGGCTTCGACGCCGCCGCCAAGATCAAGGTCATCAAGGTTGTCCGCGAGATCACCGGCCAGGGCCTGGCCGAGGCCAAGGCCACCGTGGAAGGCGCTCCCGCCACCATCAAGGAAGGCGCTTCCAAGGACGACGCCGAGGCTCTCAAGAAGCAGATCGAGGAAGCCGGCGGCAAGGTCGAGCTGAAGTAATTCCGCTTATCCGCACATTCAAAAGAGGCCGTGGCAGTCCGCCATGGCCTCTTTTTCCCTTCCCGCCGGGTCCGGCGGCATCACCAGCGGCCCAGGCCGCGGAAAGAGGGCTCCTATGCGCATCATGGCCATCGACTACGGCGACGCCCACACCGGCGTCGCCATCTCCGACCCCACCGGATTCCTGACGGGCTTTACTATTACCATCACCGCCTACCGGCCGGAAACGGTGGCGGAGCAAATCACCGCCCTGGCCCGAGAGCACGGCGCGGAGGAACTGGTGCTGGGCCATCCCCGGAACATGGACGGCACCCGGGGCCCCCGGGCCGAGAAGGCGGAGGCCCTGGCGGAGCTGCTCCGGGAGGTCTCCGGCCTGCCGGTGGTCCTCTGGGACGAACGCAGGACCACCATTGACGCCCACCAGATTCTCTTCAACGCCGGAAAAAACGGCAGACAGCGGAAGAAGACTGTAGACGCCGTAGCGGCGTCCCTAATCTTGGAGGGCTATCTGACCTATAAAAAAAGTGCCGGTCGATAAAAACATCGACCGGCTGCTTTATTATCTGAACGATGATTAAAATACGCCTTGCGCCATCATGGCGTCGGCCACTCTCTGGAAGCCCGCGATGTTGGCGCCCGCTACCAGGTTGTAGCCAAGGCCGTACATTTCCGCGGCCTCTACGCTCATGCTGTAAATCGTGTCCATGATCTGGTGGAGCTGCTTGTCGACCTCTTCCTCGGTCCACACCAGCCGCTCGCTGTTCTGGGCCATCTCCAGGGCGGAGGTGGCCACGCCGCCCGCGTTGACCGCCTTAGAAGGAGCCACAATCACACCGGGCTGCTCCATCAGGAATTTCAGCGCGTCGTTGGTGGTGGGCATGTTCGCCACTTCGATATAGTATTTCACCCCGTTGGCGGCAATTTGCTTCGCCTGTTCCATATGCACATCGTTCTGCATGGCGGAGGGCATTACCACGTCCACCTTCACGCCCCAAGGTTTCTCCCCCGCGTGGAACTCCACGCCGAACTTGTCCGCGTAGTCCTTCACCACGTTCCGTCCGCTGTTCCGCATCTCCACCAGATAGGCGATTTTCTCCGCCGTGGCCACGCCGTCGGGATCGTACACATACCCGTCGGGACCGGACAAGGTGACGACCTTGGCCCCCAGCTCCGTGGCCTTCTTGCAGATGCCCCAGGTCACGTTGCCGAAGCCCGCACAGGCAATGGTCTTGCCCTTTAGTTCCTCGCCCTCATGCTTGAGGACATTCTCCAAGTAGTACACCGCGCCAAAGCCCGTGGCCTCGGGACGAATGAGGGAGCCGCCGTAGCTGAAGCCCTTGCCGGTCAGCACGCCGTTCTCAAACGCGCCCTTCAGGCGGCGGTATTCGCCGTACAGGTAGCCGATTTCCTTGGCCCCCACGCCCATGTCTCCGGCGGGCACGTCCACGTCGGGCCCGATGTAGCGGTACAGGGCCTGCATGAAGCTCTGGCAAAAACGCATGATCTCCGCGTCAGATTTCCCGGCGGGGTCGAAATCGCTGCCGCCCTTGCCGCCGCCGATGGGCAGGCCGGTAAGGCTGTTCTTGAAGACCTGCTCAAAGCCCAGGAACTTGATGATGCCGGGGTACACGTTCTTCTGGAACCGCAGACCGCCCTTGTAGGGGCCGATGGCCCCGTTGAACTGGCAGCGGTAGCCGATGTTGGTGTGCCAGGTGCCGTCGTCCGCCATCCAGCAGACCCGGAAGGTAAACATCCGCTCCGGCTCCACCATGCGGGTCAGCAGGTCGGCCTTTTCATATTCAGGGTGCTTCTCGATGACGGGTTCCAAAGAGGACAAAACCTCCTCCACCGTCTGGACAAACTCCGGCTCGTTGGCGTGCCGGGTCTTTACATGCTCGATGACACTGGAAAGATAGGCGTTCATATAAACATCCTCCTCTAAAACATAAGGTATCCGCAAATCCCCCCTAGGGGTGTTGCTTTTAGTGTAACATTTACGGCGAAAATAAACAAGGGCCCAATCCAAAATCCGGAGAAATTTTTTTCCGATAATTCAAAAAATGCCGGAAAACCTTTGTACATAATGTCCATAAACTCCGCCCGTGCCGGGAAAGGGACGCCGGACGCTTGATTTTCCCGGGAAAGCTTCTATAATAGCGGTGAAGGCCCGTCCGGGCCTGCGGCTCTTCCGCCTGATTCCTAAAAATCCGGAAACCCTTGTGCCGCAGCGGCCGCAACCAACGGTTGACAAAGTTCCACCCGCCGCGTTCTTGCTTTTTTCGGTAAAGCGGGCTAGCATAAGGCCAACTCAAGAGAAAGCGAGAGGATTGCATGAAGACATTTTCTGAAAAACTGCTGGAGCTCCGCCGCCGGGAAGGCTTATCCCAGGAGCAGCTGGCGGACCGGCTGGGGGTGACCCGGCAGTCCGTCAGCAAATGGGAGAGCGGCGCGGCAGCGCCGGAGCTCACGAAGCTCGTCGCCCTGTCGGAGCTGTTCTCCGTCAGCGTGGACTATCTGGTCAAGGACCGCTTGGAAAATCCCGAACGCCCCTCAGAAGCTCCGCCTCCCTCTACGGCAAAGCTGGAAGAGCAGATGGAGGAAATTTCCCGGTTCTTCCGGGCCTGGACCTGGGAAAGCAAGGCCACGCTTTTTGGCCTTCCATTGATTTCCATTTGCTTGTCCTTCTATCCCCATATGCTGGGCAGTCGAAAAACTGCCCGGGGCATCATCGCTATTGGAAATATCGCCGTCGGCGTGGTGGCTCTGGGGGGCCTCAGCTTGGGTGTTTTCAGCATCGGCGCCTTCAGCATAGGAGCTGTCGCCCTGGGCGCTCTGGCCTTTGGGCTGGCGGCATTGGGGCCGGTGGCCGCCGGACTGCTGGCTTTCGGCCCGGTGGCGCTGGGCCTGTGGTACGCCGGGGGCGTGGCCGCCCTGGGCGGGAAGATCGCCGTGGGCGTGGCCGCCGTTGGGGAAACCGCCGTGGGTTACGACGCCGCCGGAAAGCACGTTCTCCTCTGGGGAAGCGGCCTGACCCAGCCGGAGGTGGAGGCGTTCCTGCTGGAGCACCACCCCAGCCTCTGGAAACCGCTTTTGAAGCTGCTGGCCGTCTTCGGGGCGAACATCAAATGAGAATGACGCGCGGAGGTCAACCCTCCGCGCGTCATTTCTTTCCCAGGACCTCCCGGCGGACAAAATCGAAGGCCGCATCCTCCCCCTCATCCCGGAGGATTATCAAAATCTTTTCCAGCAGCGCCGCCGTGCGGGGATGAAGCAGAAGCCGCCGCCCCTTCCCCCGCTCAAAGAACTTGTAGGGATGTCCGGTGTCAAAATTCTCCCCCTGGTAAACCTTGCTGGCGGCCAGCCGGTCGCAGAACATCTCCGCCACGTACTTGGGCGGCATCTCCACGCCGCCGATGCCGCTGCCGTCCATCTGGTAGTCGGTCCAATATTCAAAATGGTGCTTGTTCCGCCCCTTGTGGTGGAGCCAGGCGGCGCTGTACCCCTCCTCCCGCCTCTGCTGGTCGTTGGGGCTGTGGTCCCCCTGGAAGTACTTTACCCCCGGCCAGAACTCCACCGGGGAGTATTTGGAGAGGTCATGGGTCAGCCCCTGCCAGTAGAGCCCCAGCCGAAAGCAATGCTTCCGCACCAGGGCGCGGTGGCGGTTTACGGTCTTTAAGTGTTTCCAAAAGTCCATACTGCGTCCCCTCGGTCTGGTTGTTTTTATAAAGCCTGCCGGTTTTCCTCAAACACAGCGGCGGAGGGATATTTGCTTTGACTTATCTCCGACTTTACTTGGATGACCCGTTCCAGATCCACGCCGTACAAATTGGCAATCGCAATGGCATAGTACATGACATCCCACACTTCTTCGTCAACCGTGCCGCTGATTTCTCCTTTGTCCGCCGCCCTGAGCCCTTTCCGCATCGCCCGGGACAACTCGCCCACTTCCTCCGACAGCTTCAAAAAGTAGTCTTTCAGCAATTCCGGCTTATAATCTTTTTTTCTGATATATTCCTGCAAATATCGAACCGAGATGTTTCCATCCATTCAGAGTCCCCTCTTCCGTGCGGTTTTCCGGCGTCCCCAAAGCCTGTTTTCTGTATTGTACCACATCCGGCGGAAAAAGACGAGGAAATTTTGCATGGAATCTCCGAGGAGGCCTGCCCGGCGGCGTAATTCCCCAATACGGAAAATCAAGCGGGAAACTGGGCGCGGGCGCTTTCCCGGCGGAACCCGCTCTTGTGATTTTTGAAAATACGTGCTATGATGGATATATCAAAAAGAGGAGGTCTGCCATGAAAAAGGGAATGCTTGCCGCGCTGCTCTGCCTGTTCCTCCTCTCCGGCTGCGGAGGGAAGCCGGAACCGATTCCTTTGGAGGAGCTTCCCCAGGACTACAGTTTGGAACAGGCCAAGGCGGATGGTTGTCTCGTCACAGAGGACGGGACCGTCACCAGCGGGCGGGAGAGCTGGGAGGATTTCTTAGAAGCTGTTGACGCCGGAAAAGCCGCCTCGGTGCGGCTTTGCAGCTACTACACGCTGGACGACCCTTCCCGGTATGACCCGGACTATTACGAATCCGTCAAGGACGACTACCCCATGATGTTCCTGAAAGACTTGTCCTATGATGGAGAGCGTTTTACCACCCTTTCCTATGAAGAGGGCCAACGGCATGAGGAGACCTATTCCTTCCTCCGGCGGCGGGAGCAGACCGCCCCTTCCTCCGGCGTCAAAATCATCCAGTACATTATCACGGACGACGCGGAGTCCTCCCTGGAAAAGATTGGTTCCCAGCTCTACAGCTCCTCCTTTTCGCCGGAGGACTGGATTCCCTTTGACATCGTATACCAGGAGATCATTCCCCCGGAAGCCTGACCCACCCTGCCCATGAGAGGAGAAGTGGATGGAATATATCCCCGCCAAGTCCATCGTGAACCGGACCAAGGACCCCAGCTGGTTCGGCACGGAGTACAATATGAACATCTACCGGGGCTGCTGCCACGGCTGCATCTACTGCGACAGCCGGAGCGACTGCTACCACAACGAGGACTTTGACCGGGTTAAGGCCAAGGCGGATGCCCTGCGGATCATCCGGGACGACTTGGAGAGTAAGGTCAAGGTAGGCGTAGTGGGCACCGGCTCCATGAGCGACCCCTACAACCCCTTCGAGGAGAAGCTCCAGCTTACCCGCCGGGCCCTGACGCTGCTGGAGGCCTATGGCTTCGGCGCGGTCATCGCCACGAAAAGCGACCTCATCGTCCGGGACGCCGACGTGCTGGCTTCCATTAACCGAACCATGCCCGCTATCTGCAAAATCACCCTCACCACCTGCGACGACGCCTTGGCCGCCAAGGTGGAACCCCATGCCCCTCCCCCCTCCCGCCGTCTGGCGGCGGTGGAGCGGCTCAGCGCGGCGGGGCTGTTTACCGGCATTTTGATGATGCCCATTCTTCCCTTTTTGGAGGACCGCCCGGAGAATATCCGGGATATCGTGAACCGGGCGGCGGACGCGGGAGCCCGGTTTGTCTACCCCGCCCTGGGCATGACCTGCCGGGCGGGACAGCGGGAGTATTTTTACCGGAAATTAGAGGAGCATTTCCCTGGTCAGGGCCTGGCGGAAAAATACCAGAGGCGGTACGGTCCCCGGTACGAATGCGCCAGCCCAAAAGCCCGGGCGCTGTGGGAGGTCTTTCAAGAGGCCTGTAACCGCCGGGGGATGCTGTACTCCATGGGCCGCATTGTCACCGCCTCCCGGCGGGGGCACGAGACGGACCAGCTCAGCTTATTTTAGGACTTGGTTGGAAGGCGGCGAAACGCCGGTTTTCAGCCGGGTCCTAAAAAAATAGCCTGAGCGTGCAGCATTTTCCCCCTCTGGACGGTATTCCTGATAGAGCGCTCACCATCCGCCAAATAGGAAGAAGGTGCAAAATGGACACGGAATCCGCCGTGGAGCGGTATGGAACCATGGTCTACCGCCTGGCTTATGCCCAGCTCCGCAACCGCCAGGACGCCGACGACGTCTTTCAGGAGGTTTTCCTCCGCTACCACCGCGCCGCCCCGCCCTTTGAAAGCGAGGAGCACCGAAAGGCCTGGCTTTTGCGGGTGACGGCCAACCGCGCGAACAGCCTTGCCGCCTCTCCCTGGCGGAAACGCAACGTCCCGCTGGAGGACGTCTATTCGTACAGCCAGCCCGAGGAGTCCGGCCTGGACGCCGCCCTGGCCCAGCTGCCGCCCAAGTACCGGGCCGTCATCCATCTTTACTACTATGAGGGCTATGACACGGAGGAAACCGCCCGTATTCTGGGGCGCAAGCCCTCCACTGTCCGCGCCCAACTGACGCGAGCCCGGCAGGCCCTGGCCCGCCTTTTGAAGGAGGATTTATGAACTTTACAGAGACTTACCAGCGTCTCAACACCCCCATTGCTCCCTCCCCCCGCTTAATCGAAAAGACCCTGGCAAAAGCACGGCGTCCCTCGTTTCCCCTCCGCCGCCTGATCGGCATTGCCGCGGCGGCTGCGGTGCTCCTGGCCACCCCGGCTTTGGCGGCGCAGACCGAAGCGGGCTACCATCTGCTCTACGCCCTCTCCCCCGCCGCCGCTCAGTTCTTTCAGCCTGTGCAAAGATCCTGCACGGACAACGGCGTGACGGTGGAGGTGGTTTCCGTCCGTGTGGAGGGTGATACCGCGCAGGCGTACATCGCCCTTCGGGGGAACACGGTGGACGCGAATTGCGACCTCTTTGACAGCGCCAGCTTTCACTTCCCCTTTGACCAGACCGCCCACTGCGAGCGGACCGGCTTTGACCCTGCCACCAATACCGCGCTCTTTCTGGTGACCACCCAGACCATGGACGGCTCCGCCATCCCCCAGGGACGAAAGATGACCTTCTCCCTGGGCTGCTTCCTCTCCGGCAAACAGGCGCTGGAAGGTGCGGCGGTTCCTCTGGCGCTGGCGGACCACGCCGCGGAGGCAGAAACCGCGGAGGGGTTCTTCCGCACCGGCGGCGGCGGAAACCTGGAGATGGCGGACTCAGTCTCCATGCTCCGGCCCGGCGAGGCCCTGGCGGAACCGGCCCCCGGCCTTCCCGTCACTGCCGCCGGGTACGCGGACGGCCTGTTCCATGTTCAGCTCTGTCAGGGCAACGCCGTAGAACTGGACAACCACGGACGGCTGTGGCTGGAAAGCGAGAAGGGACAGCGTTTGGACTGTCTCGCTTCCGCTTTTTTTACTGATTTGACAGCGGAGGGCGCGCGGCTGGATTATCAGGAATTTGCCTTTGACGTCGAGCCGGAGGACTTGGCAAACTATACGCTCCATGGTGACTTTTACACCGCTTCCGCCCGGATTGACGGGAACTGGCGCATTACCTTCCCCCTGGAAAACGCCGCGTGAAGCGCTTGCGGTTCCAGCGCGAATATAAATCGCCCCAGGCCATGCGCTTCGCATCGCCTGGGCGGTTTCGATCTTGGGTTCCCTCCATCCAGGGGCTTACTTTCAAGTCCTAATGCCGGTAGAAAGTCGAAAAGGAGAACCGTCTTTCAAATCTGCCAAAAACCCACAGCCAAACGATTAGGAGGGCTGTCTTCAATCAGTGAACAGCGGCGTGGAGAGATAGCGGTCGCCGGAATCCGGCAGAAGGGCTACGATGGTCTTCCCCTTGTTCTCCACCCGCTTAGCCAGCTGGACCGCCGGTGTCTTCCCAGATTTCCGGTCCGGTAGAGGCCCTGTGGGCGGCTGGGTGGGCGGGATTTGCAAACTGGCCGGGGAGAAAGGCGCCGGGTATTTCCTTGGACAGCTCCCCGGCTTTGGCGATGGCCCCCCGCATGCCCTTGGCCCCCTCGGTAAGGACCAGCTCCGCACCGTAGGCCTTCATAATCTGGCGGCGCTCCACGCTCATGGTTTCGGGCATGACGATGATAGTCCGATACCCTCTGGCGGCGGCCACAGAGGCCAGGCCGATGCCGGTGTTGCCGGAGGTGGGCTCAATAATAACGGAGCCGGCCTCTTTCTTTAGGGCGTCTGCGCTCCCAAATAGGCCAAGTGAAGTTAACGGATGGAACCTACAGCAAGAAGTACCAGCCTCTTGGCTGGTACTTCTTCGTTTGTCGTAAATATGCCGCAAACCTAAAAAGCAGCGTCCGGCATCGCAGAAATCCGAAAGGCTGTCAAAGCTTTTTCCCAGGAAGCCACCCATTCCGTGAAA
>Ga0137308_100242_pt1 | contig 26431 bp, 25 predicted proteins | sample Inofrocosms_June_FD_97181 | JGI IMG/M metagenome (GOLD analysis project Ga0137308, IMG submission 97181) | Mouse cecal microbial communities from Vienna, Austria - N-Acetylneuraminic and N-Acetylglucosamine D2O microcosms_June | ecosystem: Host-associated > Mammals > Digestive system > Large...
GGTTTTTAGGAGCGGAGGGAGAGGTCGAGGGCGTAGGCGGCGCGGTCGAGGGGGAGGAGGTCGGTGGCGGTGGAGAGGGCGGAGAGTATGCGCGCCTCGGCTGCGTCGAGGGTTTCGGTGGAGAGGTGGGCCGGCCATGCGGCGCGGGCGAATGCGAGGAGGGCGCGGAGAGTGTCGCTGTCGAGTCCGGTGGTGTGGAGCAGGGCAGGGGCGTTCGTGGCGGCAAGCTCGGCTTTGTATTCCTGCTGCGATGAGGTGAGGGCGAAGAGATTGGCGCGCAGAAGTATGGCTGCTCTATGGAATGCTTCTTCCCGACTTATGCCGGGGAATGCGGCGTCCTGTCGGCTTTCGCGAAGCCAGCGTTCCTGTGTGCGTACGTACCACGATAGCTTTGCGGGCTGTACGCGGCGTATGTCGCGTGCCATCGCATCGCCTATTATGCGCATTACGTCTGTTTCGAGTATAGCCGTGTCGCCGGCAAGATACGCTTCGATTATGCGTTCGTGAGCATTGGCTATGGCGTGTTCGGGCGCCGGGCGGTGCCGGGCTATGCGATGTAATATGTCGAAGTACGCCGTTATTTCGATGAGATGCCGGGGTTCTATGGTAGGCAAAGTGCGTTCGCATTCTGCAAGCCAGACTGCGGCCTCTTTTGAGATGCGGGCGAGTGTCGAGTGGCTTCCATCTGCTGAGGCGGCGCTGTATTCTGCCGTAAGCATATGGGCGTGAGCCGCCACTTGCCGTCCGTCGGCAAAATCTGTTTCGGCATAAGGTCGCCTGATAGGCTGCGGAGAGGTTATAACCATCATATGAATCTGATGTATTGCGGGTCTGCTTCGACAGAAGCCACGATTAAAGACGGTATTTCGATCAGCAGCCGCCGGCGACGGGAGCCGCGCACTGCGAGCAGGTTGCCTTCATTACCGTCGAGAGGGCCGCCGACTATCCGCACGCGCCGCCCGAGCATAGAGTCTGTGATTTCGTCGGGGCTGTAATATTGCGGGTCCGGGTCGGAGTTGACTGCTTTGATAAACCGTTCCATATCGGCAGTTCTTACCGTCAAGGGTTGTCTGTAGGCCTGTCCTTTGACGTAGCGGTATTGCAGCGTGGCTATGGATTCCACCACAGGGTCGAGTTCGAGCCTTGATGCCTTGACAAACAACAGGTCGGAAACGAATGGCACTTGGCGGCGTTCTGTTTTTCCGGCGTGTTCGGCAAGAATCCACTTCAGAGGAGTGAATGCTTCGATGCCGTATTTTTCAGGCAGAACTTTGTAGGCGGGTGTTTTTGCGTTGGGGCGCTTGAGGTCGCGCATCGCAAACCATTCTACCGGCTGCTCGTCTTGTGCTGTCACGTGGCGAATGTTCGTTTTTGGCAATACCTTCTAATCCTGCTTGATTACTTTAGGGTAGTATTAATCAAGAAGTTACGGTTTAAAGTCTTGTAAGGTGCGAACGTCTCGCCCGCTATGAATTCGGTCATAATTTCAGTTTATCTCTTGGTAAGAGATACTTAAACAGATGCTAAATAGCATAAAGCCAGTTATTTATAATTTGCGCGCACCCCTAAATACGTAAAAAAGGCGATTTTCACACATAACAAAAAGAGCCAACTTCTATATAAATATAAGCAAGAACTCGAATAATGATTTCATCACTTGCATAATTCGCCCGATTGTTGTAATTTTGTCGCAGTTTAAGTATCTCTTACCAAGAGATTGTGGCATTTTGGCTCTTTTGGGGCTATTATAATTAGGTAAAATCCCGCTGTCTTATCAGTTTTTTGTCGGCAAAATCAAATAAGAATATTTGCTTTTGCGCTCGACTTATTCGTATCTTTGCAATGTCCATGAGATACCTTAAAAACTGATATATGAAATTGAACCGTATTTTTGTTGTTGCGGCGCTTGCCTTTATGGCAAACTGCGCATTGGCTTACAGCCCGGCCGGCGACAGAATCAAGACCGAGTGGGGTGAAGCCATCAATCCCGACGAAGTGTGGCAGGTATATCCGCGTCCTATTATGGAGAGAGCCGATTGGCAGAATCTAAATGGACTGTGGGAGTACGCCATTGTGTCGGCGCAATCAAAGCAGCCGTCTGAGTTTCAAGGCGAGATACTCGTGCCGTTCTGTGCCGAATCCTCCCTGTCCGGTGTCGGCAAGGAGGTGGGCGCCAAAAATGCCTTGTGGTATAAGCGGAACTTCGCCGTGCCGGCGGCATGGAAGGGTCGAGATGTGATACTGAACTTCGGCGCTGTCGACTGGCAGGCCGATGTATGGGTCAACGGCGTGAAGGTAGGCAGCCATACAGGAGGCTATACTCCTTTCTCATTCAATATAAGCTCGGCGCTGAATGCCAAGGGCGCCAACGAGCTTGTGGTGCGCGTGTGGGATCCGACCGACGAAGGCGTGCAGCCCCACGGCAAACAGGTGGCAAAGCCCAATGGCATATGGTATACCCCGGTTACAGGTATCTGGCAGACTGTGTGGCTTGAACCTGTGGCTCGTGTGCATATAGAAAATGTGAAGATTCTTCCTGATATAGACCGCAATACTTTGACTGTCGCAGCCTCAGCTTCGAGCAGTGCTCCATCACAGTTGGTGGAGGTTATAGTCCGGGATGGTGGCAAGCGAATAGCTTCAGGCCGCAGCATCAATGGCGAGGATGTGGTGATAGACATGCCTTCCGACGTCAAGCTGTGGTCGCCCGACAGCCCCGCGCTGTACGACCTTGAAATAAGTCTTTCCGATGGGGGCAAGGTACTCGACAAGGTGAGCAGCTATGCCGCTATGCGCAAATTCTCCACTGCCCGCGACGAGCGCGGCATAGTGCGTATGCAGCTCAACAATAAACCTCTGTTCCAGTTCGAGCCTCTTGACCAAGGCTGGTGGCCCGACGGCCTGTATACCGCGCCGTCCTACGAGGCTCTGATATACGACGTAGACAAGACCAAGGATTGGGGCTTCAATATGATTCGCAAGCATATCAAGGTAGAGCCTGCCGTATGGTATACGTATTGCGACCGCAAGGGCATAATCGTATGGCAGGATATGCCCAGCGGCGACAAGGGGCCCGAATGGATACAGCACCGCTACTTCGACGGCTCGGAGCGTGTGCGAAGTGCCGAGAGTGAAAAGATGTACCGCGATGAATGGCGGGAAATAATGGATTGCCTCTATAATTATCCGTGTATATCCACATGGGTGCCTTTCAACGAGGCCTGGGGGCAGTTCAAAACACCCGAAATTGCTGCGTGGACGAAGGCGTACGACCCTTCGCGCCTTGTGAATCCAGCCAGCGGCGGCAACTTCTATACCTGCGGCGACATTCTTGACCTGCATAATTATCCGGCGCCTGCGATGTATCTTTTTGATGCCACCCGCGCCAATGTGCTCGGAGAATACGGCGGCATAGGAATGGCCGCCGAAGGGCATCTGTGGAGCCCCGAGCGCAATTGGGGTTACGTCCAGTTCAAAAGCCCGAAAGAGGTTACAGATGAATATGTGAAATATGCCCGCCAGCTGCTCGATTTTATTGATAAAGGATTTACCGGCGCCGTTTATACTCAGACGACTGATGTGGAAATCGAGGTTAACGGTCTTATGACTTATGACCGTAAGCTTATAAAAATCGATGAGGACAGGGTGCGTCAGGCAAACAAATCCATAACTTCTTCGCTTGATAATAAATGATGGAAACAGCGCGCGTGTTGCTGAGGCGGTGGACGGTAGCCGACGCCGAGGCTTTGTTCAAGTATGCGTCCCACCCGGAGGTAGGCCCTGCCGCCGGGTGGCCGCCCCATTCTTCGGTCGCCGAAAGTTTGGAGATAATACAGACGGTGTTTTCAGCCCCCGAGGTATATGCCATTGTGCTTAAAGAAACAGGAGAGCCTGTAGGCAGCTGTGGCATAATGTTTGCCGACGGCGTGCATAGCGCCGCGATGGGGGAGTGCGAGGCAGAGATAGGATATTGGATAGGGCGCCCGTACTGGGGGCTTGGCATTACCACCGAGGCCGTTTTGGCTTTAAAGGAAAGAGCCTTTGCCGACCTTGGCATGCGAGCGCTGTGGATAGGCCATTACGACGGTAACCACGGCTCGCGGCGCGTGGCCGAGAAGTGCGGCTTTGTATACCATCATACCGAGCCTGCCAAGGAGTCGCCATTGGGCGATATCCGCACAGAGCATTTTCTTGTGTGCCGCTTCGATTGCTAATCCATAGAATTATAGGCGAGTACGAAAATCGGACGAATTGCCGAGAAGATTTTTCTTAAAAAATATCGAAAAAAATTTGGCGGCGTAAAAAATAGTTTCTAACTTTGCACTCGCAAACGGCGGGATAGCTCAGATGGTTAGAGCGTCGGATTCATAACCCGGAGGTCACGAGTTCAATTCTCGTTCCCGCCACAGATAATAAACCAATCATAGCTCATCGAGCCGGTAGCAATAACGCAACCGGCTCGCTTTTGTATGAACACAACTAAAGAACAGCGAATACTGCGTATAGAGCGCAAGGCCGTCCTTCCTTCCGGATGGCTGCATCTGGTGCTTGTCGACCCCGACGGTGCTCCGATGTTTAATGCCGAGCCCGGGCAGTTTGTGGAAGTGGCAGTTGATCGTGCCAAAGTATTGCTCAACCGTCCATTGTCGATTTATAATAGGACAGAGCAGTCGCTTGAGTTGCTCGTAAGTCCTGTCGGAACCGCTACGCGCGCACTCGAAGAGTATGCCGAGGGCGATAGCCTTCGTGTTATCGGCGCGCTTGGCAAGGGATTCGGCATACCCTCGGGCAAAGTGCTGCTTGTGGGAGGCGGCGTGGGTATCGCACCCTTGTATTACCAGATGCGTCGGCTTTTGGAAAAAGGCTGCGAGGTCGAGGTGCTTTTCGGAATGCGCACGGCTCCCGACGATGCAGTGTGCCGCCGTTTCAGCGAGCTTGCCCCTCTCCATGTGTGTACCGACGATGGCTCGGCAGGATTCCACGGCCTCGTGACTGCGCACCCCGTTTTCACAGCCGGAAATTACTCGATGATTCAGATGTGTGGCCCGAAGCCTATGATGAAAGCCGCTGCTGCTCTTGCCGCAGCAGCCGGAATAGAGGCAGAAGCTTCGCTTGAGAATATGATGGCTTGCGGTCTTGGAGCCTGCCTTTGCTGCGTGGAGCCGACCGTGAAAGGTAATTTATGCGTGTGCAAGCACGGACCTGTGTTTAATATCAAGGAATTGCAATGGTAGATTTAAATATAGAACTGGGTGGCCTCCATCTGAAAAATCCCGTGCTAACCGCGTCGGGTACATTCGGCTACGGACTTGAATACGCTGATTTCTTCGATTTGGAGCGTCTTGGCGGCTTTATAGTCAAGGGCACGACGCTTGAGCCGCGCGAAGGCAATCCCTACCCCCGTATGGCTGAAACGCCCTCGGGCATGCTGAACGCTGTGGGGCTTCAGAACAAGGGTGTGGAGCATTTCGCCACAGAGATATATCCGAAACTCGAGGCGCTTGACACCGAGGTAATGGTGAATGTGTCGGGTGCGTCGGTGGAGCAATACGTTGCCACGGCCGAGCGCATAGCGCAGCTGCCGGCTGTCAACGCCATTGAACTGAACATATCGTGTCCCAATGTGAAACAAGGAGGCATGGCTTTCGGAACCACCTGCGACGGAGCCGCCTCTGTCGTGAAGGCTGTCCGAAAGGCTTGGCCTCGTCACCTTATGGTCAAATTGTCGCCCAATGTCACCTCCATAGCTGATATTGCCAAAGCGGTAGAAGCCGAGGGCGCGGACAGCGTGTCGCTTATAAACACGCTGCTGGGCATGGCTATCGATGTGGAGCGTCGCCGCCCGATGCTCAGCACAGTAACCGGCGGCTTGTCCGGGCCGGCGGTGCGCCCTGTGGCCGTCCGCATGGTGTGGCAGGTTGCCAAAGCCGTGGGAATCCCCGTTGTCGGGCTCGGAGGCATAGCCACGGCTTATGACGCCCTTGAGTTTATAATGGCCGGAGCGACGGCTGTGCAGGTAGGCACATGCAATTTCACCGATCCTACCACTTGTGTCAAAATTATTGACGGACTTACTGAATATTGCGAGCGTCATGGTGTTAACTCCATATCCGAGCTACGCGGTATCATATAAAATATGAGCAGAAAAAGAAAACCGATGCCGGTACTCGAAAATTTCGAAATCACCGGTCTTGCAGCAGAAGGCAACGCGCTCGGACGCCATGGCGACATGGTTGTGTTTGTGCCCTTTGGCGCCCCCGGCGATATTGCCGACGTAAAACTCGAAAAGAAGAAAAAATCATATGCGCAGGGACGCATCGTGGCATTGAAGCAGCCAAGCCGCGACCGTGTGCAGCCTCCTTGCGAGCATTTTACCATATGCGGGGGCTGCCGGTGGCAGCATCTGCCTTACCGGATGCAGCTCGAGGCAAAGCACCGTCAGGTAGCCGACGCGATCGACCGTATAGCCAAGGTGGAACACCCTGCAATACCTAAGACATTGGGCAGCCGGAACATATGGTGCTACCGCAATAAGATGGAGTATACCTTCTCGAACCGTTGCTGGCTTACTTTCGAGCAGCTTGAAAGCGGCGAGGAATTTCCCGATCGTGATGCTGCCGGATTCCATATCCCCGGAGCGTTCGACAAGGTACTCGATATAAAAAAATGCCACTTGCAGGACGATTTGGGCAATCGGATACGCCTGTTTGTCAAGGCATATGGGAAGGAACATGGCCTTACGTTCTATGACCTGAAGGCACAGAGCGGCTTCCTGCGCACGCTTATGATACGCATAGCGAGCACAGGGGAGTGTATGGCCCTTATGGCATTCGGCGAGGACCGTCCTGCAGATATCGAGGCTTTGATGCAGGCTCTTGCCGACGAGTTCCCGTCGCTTACTTCGATTATGTACGCTGTCAACACCAAGGTCAACGACACGCTCGGCGATATAGACATAAAGCTGTTTAAAGGCAAGGAGTATATCGAAGAAGAGATGGAGGGGCTTCGCTTCCGCGTTGGTCCAAAGTCTTTTTATCAGACAAACTCAGAGCAGGCATACGAACTGTACAAGGTGGTGCGAGATTTTGCGCGGCTGAAAGGCGGCGAACTGGTGTATGACTTGTATACAGGCACCGGCACGATTGCTAACTTTGTGAGCCGTTTGTCCCGCAAGGTGGTTGGAATAGAATATGTGCCCGAAGCCATTGCCGATGCCAAAATCAACTCAGCAGTGAACGGCATCGAAAACACTGTGTTCTTTGCCGGCGATATGAAAGACGTGCTTACCGACAGCTTTATAGCCGAGCACGGACGTCCCGACGTGATGATTATCGATCCCCCTCGTGCAGGCATGCACCAGGACGTTGTTGACACCGTTCTTAGAGCCGAACCCGACGCGATAGTCTATGTGAGTTGCAATCCGGCCACTCAGGCACGCGACCTCGCCTTGCTTGATGTCAAATACTCAGTCGAAGCCGTGCAACCTGTCGATATGTTCCCGCATACACAGCATGTTGAGAACGTGGTGCGCCTCGTGCGCCGTCAGCAGGCTCAGATGGCAGACAGCACAGAGTTGTAATATCTGGGATTCCCGGTTACCTCCTCGCCGATGAATGGCGGAATGACGAATGCCGACTCTGGTTCCGGCAGTTCTATCTCGGCAATCGTCAGCCCGTCGAGTTCGCCGTGAAATTCGTCGATTTCCCATTTGAGTCCGTTCTCGGCCGGAACTATGTGGCGGGTCTTCACGATAAGGCGGCTTTGGCAGCATGTTTCGAGCATTTGCCGTGCCTCGGCCGGGTCGACAGGGTATTCCCATTCGTTGCGGACGACTCCTACATTTCGGCTTTTTACTGTTATGAAAGCCTTGTTGCCGTTTATCCGCACCCGCACAGTGGCATCAGGATTTATCGACAGGTAGCCTTGCACTATTTCCGATTTATAGATTGCCATTGAACGGTAAGAGTCGTCGGCAACCAAAAATTTACGTTCTATTTCTTTTGCCATAGTGCGAATTTAGTAAGAATATGCAAAAACTCAAAGCACTTTTAGCCCTATGCGGTATTCTGGCATGCGCTTTTTGCGCTACGGGGGCTGAAGTGCTGCATATTCGTGGTATCGTGCGCGATTCGGTGAGCGCGCAGGGTTTGCCCTATGCCTCGATATCGGTGGCAGGCAGCCATAAGGGAGCTGTGGCCGATTCGCGGGGCATTTTCGAGCTCGCCGTACCAGTCGGGACGCGCAGTTTTTTCGCCTTTTCGCAAGGATATAGAAAAAAAGAGATACCGGTTGTTGCCACGAGCCATAATCTCTACGACATATACCTCGCACCCGAGGCCACAGAGCTTAAGGAGCTTGTGGTAAAGAAAGGAAAGTATAGCAAGAAAAATAACCCTGCGGTGGATTTTGCCCGCAGGCTTCGCAAGGGAGCCTCGCTTACCGATCCTCGCCGGAATAGCTATTACAGCTACGACCGCTACGAGCGCACTTCGTTTGGAATCTGCAATTTCAATCCGGACAGTGCCTCGGCTATTATGAAGCGCTTCCCGTTCCTTAAAGAACACGTTGACACGTCGGAAATCAGCGGTGCCCCGGTGCTTAATCTGTCGGTCAAGGAAAAATCTTCGCAGGTATTGTTCCGCAACACTCCAAAGACAGAAAAAGAGCTTGTCGACGGATTCAGAAGCAGGGGCGTGGACGAATTTGTCGAGAGTGCCAATGTGCAGGCTGTTCTCGACGACATACTGCGCGAGGTCGACCTGTATGACAGCGACATAGCTTTACTGCGTAATAGCTTCGTTAGCCCGCTGTCGTCAATCGCCCCTGATTTTTATCGGTTCTACCTTGTCGACACCGTGGCCGTTGAGGGGCATCCGTGTGTAGTTTTGGCCTTTTATCCGAGAAACAAGGCCTCCAATGGCTTTTCAGGCCATGTGTATGTGGATAGCGGTGATTCCACTATGTTCATACGCAAGGTGGATATGCACACGGCTGCCGATATCAACCTTAATTTTATACGCAATCTTACCATAACTCAGAATTTCGGACGTGGGCCTGACGGGTCGCGTTGGAAACTTTCCGACGATTTGGTGATAGAGGCTGTGTTGCTGCCCGGAACTCCCCCTGTGTATATTTCTCGAAAAATTGGATATAGGAATCACAGCTATATGCAGCCGGACAGCCTTGACGTGTTCGACAATCTTGGTACCACCATAATGGAGGAAGGTGCTGATAAGCGAGGCGATATTTTTTGGGAAAGCGCCCGGCTCAGACCCGAAAAAAGCGGTGAAAGCAATATCGGCAGTCTTACTTCGCGCTTTCGTAAGGTTCCCTTGTATTATTGGGGCGAGAAAGTGCTCAGAATACTTTTTACAGGATATGTGCCGACCTCGAAAGACAGCAAATTCGATTACGGGCCTGTGAATACAACCATAAGCTACAACGGACTTGAGGGAATAAGACTGCGTGCCGGAGGTATGACCACGGCGAATCTCAGCCGCCACTGGTTTGCCCGTGGCTACATTGCCCGTGGTTTCCGCGACCACAGATGGAAATACAGTGCGGAGCTTGAATATTCGTTCAATGAAAAAAAGTACCATTCGAGGGAATTTCCGGTACACTCCTTGCGGCTTACCCATAAATATGATTTGGATCATCTCGGCTCGCATTATCTATTTACCAATGCCGACAACTTTGTGCTGTCGCTCAGCCGTATGTCGAACAGGAAAGACACCTACCGCCGGTTGACGATGCTTGAATACACGCTCGAGCTTGCCAATAATTTCTCTGTAACGGCGTCGTTGGAGAATATCCGCCAGCAGGAGAGCCCTTATGTTCGTTTTATCGACTGGAATGGTCGCGGATTCGGCCATTATACTGAGAATGTTGTCGGTGTGAAGCTGCGCTATGCTCCCGGAGAGAAGTTCGTTCAGACCAAAAGCTACCGTATACCTGTGAATGAGGATTCTCCCACATTCACCCTTTCACATCGTTTTGCCCCGAAAGGATTTCTGGGTTCCCGATTTGCCATAAATAAGACAGAGTTTGATTTTAGCAAGCGATTCTGGCTGTCGGTATTTGGCTCGGTAGATGTCGCTGTCGGAGCAGGCCACGTGTGGAGTTCCTCACCTTTTCCCGAATTGCTTATACCGAATGCCAACCTGTCGTATACCATACAGCCCCAAAGTTTTGCATTAATGAATGCTATGGAGTTCGTCAATTCCACCTATGTGTCGTGGGACTTGGTATACCGGGCGCGTGGTGCTTTGTTCAATCTGATTCCGGGACTGAAAAAACTCGGTTTGCGCGAGGTAATCGGTTTCAGAGGCATTTACGGCCATTTGTCTAAACGCAATACTCCCGGCGAGGCATATCCCGATTTGTACCGTTTCCCCGACGAAGCGGGTGTGTGCAGTATGTCAAGAGGCCCTTATATGGAGATATCGGCAGGCCTTGACAATATTTTGCGCTTTCTTAGAGTTGATTATGTATGGCGTCTTAGTTATTTGGACGTGCCTTATAAAATAGACCGCAGTGGCCTGCGTGTGGCCTTGCATTTCACATTTTAGATTATTTCGGTATGGATATGGAAGTTCTTCTTAACCGTCTTCATGATATTCTTGTATACGACGCTTCTGCGCCGATGCTGTTTAATACGGGGCTTTTCCTTGTGTTGTTCGTGCTTTTTCTTCTTGTATACCATTCGCTGAAGAGATTCAGGAATGCAAAGATGCTGGTTGTGATAGCCTTCTCGCTATATTTTTACTATAAATCGAGCGCCGAATGTGTCTTTATCTTGATAGGGGTGTGCCTCAGCGACTATCTTCTCGGTTTGTGGCTCGGCAGGCTTAAGCGAAATTGGAAACGCAGGCTCATTGTGGCTCTTAACGTTATGCTCAATGTAGGTATGCTGGTCTGGTTCAAGTACTTCAATTTGCTGGCAGAGGCATTTGCATCGATTACTTCCACACGTTTCGACCCATTGGAAATAATACTTCCGGCCGGCATATCATTCTTCACATTCCGCTCCATCAGTTATATGGTCGATATATATCGTCGCGAAATAGAGCCTTGCCGTAATCTTTTGGATTATACGTTCTTCCTTACATTTTTCCCTCCTTTGCTCGCCGGCCCGGTGGTGCGTGCCAAGGATATGCTTCCTCAGATCAAAGCCAATGCGATGCTTTCGAGGCGAAAGACATCGGAAGGCCTGTTCCTGATTATGACGGGTTTGATAAAGAAAGTGGTGATAGCCGACTATATTAGCGGCAATTTTGTAGACCGTATATTCGACAATCCCGCCCTTTATTCCGGCTTTGAGAACCTTATGGGCTGTGTCGGGTTTACGATTCAGCTATATTGTGATTTCTCCGGATATTCGGATATGGCCATAGGACTTGCCCTTATGCTCGGATACAGGTTTAAAATAAATTTTGATGCTCCATTCAAGTCGCAGAATCCTACCGAATTTTGGCGTCGCTGGCACATATCGCTTTCGTTGTGGCTGCGCGATTATCTGTACATACCCCTCGGAGGCAACCGAAAAGGTAAATTCAGAGCATACTTCAACCAGTTTATAACGATGGTTCTCGGCGGTTTGTGGCATGGTGCGTCGTGGATGTACATTATCTGGGGCGCATATCACGGTCTTTTGCTGGTGCTTCACAAGACTGTCAGGAGCATATGGCGACTTCCCGAGAGCATGCGCGGCCGCGCGGACATAAAGGCATTCAATATAGTGCTCACATTTGCCTTGATAGTTGTAGGATTCACATTTTTCAGGGCGCCATCGTTGGAAACCGTTGTGATGATAGGCGAGCAGATAGCAGGTAATTTCCATATCGACATTGCCGGGCAGTTTGTGGAGAGCTATATGATGATAGTTGTGGCGATGGCTCTTGGATACATAGCTCATATGACGCCCAAGACATGGACGGCAGGTGCCTCGCAGGCATATATGAGCATGGCGGCCATATGGCAGGCCTTGCTTTTGGCTGCGGTTTTATTTGTCGTGGTGCAGACCCGGCAGAGCGATCTTGTGCCCTTTATCTATCTCCAGTATTGAACATGAGCGCGGGGTAGTTTGTTCCATATTCATAAATATATAGAACATATTACCTCATAATGAAACACTTGAAATTCATCATCGCGTCTGTTATGCTATTAGCTGCAGGCGTTGCGGCTTTCGCTTGCTCAAGAGTGGTTTATCTTGGCGACAACGGAATAGTCCTTGCAGGCCGCACACTCGATTGGCGCACGCCTATCCCCACCAATGTCTATGTATATCCTAAAGGTATTGCAAAAGAGAGTATGCCCTCCGGGCCGAGGCTGGAATGGGTGTCGAAATACGGCTCCGTGCTTGCTGTCGGATATGACGGAGGCGTCACTGAGGGTATGAATGAGAAGGGACTCGCTATGGGCGGCCTTTTTTGCAAGACCTCATCGTATAAAACTGCCGACGGCTCTGACTCGACTCCCGTTGTAAGTCTTGCCGTGCTTGTAAGCTATTTCCTTGATAACTTTGCTACTGTCGATGAAGTCGAGAATTGGCTTAGAAACAACGAGTTTGGCATTTCTGGAAAAACTTTCGACGGCGGTACTGTGTCGCTGCTTCACTGGGCTGTGACTGACAAAAGCGGAACCACGCTTCTTATGGAATATGTCGACGGCAAGCTCAATCTATACAAAGGCCGCGAGTTGCAGGTGTTGACCAACGATCCTCCCTACCCGCAGATGGAGGCAATCAACAAATATTGGCAGGCTGTGGGCGGAGCCAATATGCTTCCGGGCACAGTCCGCAGTTCCGACCGCTTCGCAAGAGCCGATTTCTTTATCAAGCATGTCCCTACCAATTTTGAGTATGCCGAGGCACTGGGCTGCCTGTCGAGCATAATGGGCACTGTAAGCGTCCCCTATGGCTATGAGATAGTGGGTGAGCCAAATATCTCGTCAACCCAATGGAGGAGTATCTGCGATATAAGCGGAGGCAAATACTATTTGAAATTTGCTGATTCGACCGGCGATTTCTGGATAGACCTCGCACGTCTGCGATTGGGCAAGGGTGCGCCTATACTGAAGTTGGATACCTCGAACCATGTTGATCTGATGGGTTGCGCCAACGACAAACTTAAAAAATCGCCCGGTTTCACCCCTATGTGGTAAAACACCTTACAAGAATCGCTCTCGGCTAATATGCTGAGGGCGATTCTTGTGTTTTTTCATTCTTTTTTCGCAATAGAGGTATGTCGGGCCGCAGATTATCAATAACTTTGACTAAACGCCTTAGAAGCTCTGCTCGACAAAAGCGAATAAATTTGTTTTGCGCTCGACTTATTCGTATCTTTGTCGATTATGGAGGTAAGAATAGAGGAAAGTTGGAAAAAGGCTTTGGAGGCAGAGTGGGAAAAGCCATATTTTGCCACACTTGCATCTTTTGTGAGAAACCGTTACGCAGCCGGACCGGTGTTCCCGCCTGCCGGAAGTATTTTTGCTGCTTTTGACGCCTGTCCTTTTGAGGACGTGAAAGTGGTAATTCTCGGGCAGGATCCATACCACGGAGTAGGGCAGGCCAACGGTTTGTGTTTTTCGGTGGCCGACGGAATAGAATTTCCGCCATCGCTAGCCAATATTTTCAAAGAAATGCTTGACGACGTTGGCGCTCCCGGGCAGACTATGCCTGCGAGTGGCGACTTGTCGTATCTGGCGCGTCAGGGCGTACTGTTGCTCAACGCTACGCTTACTGTCGATGCGCATAGAGCAGGTTCGCATCAGGGTCAAGGTTGGGAAACATTTACCGACGCGGTGATTGCGCAACTTAATTCAACGAGGCAGAACCTTGTGTTTATCCTTTGGGGGTCATATGCCATACGCAAAGGAGGCTTTATCGACAGGAACAGGCACCTTGTGCTTACTTCGCCTCACCCATCGCCCTTATCGGCCTATAGAGGATTCTTCGGCAACCGCCATTTCAGCAAAGCTAACCAGTATCTTTCCGAACACGGCATAGAGCCGGTGAAATGGATTTAAGGCGCTGTATATATTTCTGCATGGTGGTCTTGTGTTCGGTGCCTGTGTTTGGCTCCGACACTATGACGGGGATATTCGACGAGAAGATAAAATCGTTGCAGGTACGTTTGGACGGCAATGATTTTGCCTCACCTGTCGCAGTGCTTGGTTCAGCCGACCGTATACGTATAGATTTCGACAGAATTGCCGAAGATCGCGATTTTCTTCGGTACAGCCTCGTGCACTGCAGTGCGCGCTGGCAGCCATCAGGTCTTGTCGACAGCGAGTTTCTCGACGGCTTCAATGAAGGCACTATTGAGGATTATGACTTTTCGCGAGCTACCACTGTCCACTATGTGCATTACTCGCTCACAATTCCGAACGAGCAGGTATCACCTCGCTTGTCCGGAAACTACTTGCTGAAAATATACAGCGAGGATAATCCTGACGATGTGTTGCTGCAATGCCGCTTTATGCTGTGTGAGATGACGGCTCCGATAGAAGCGTCCGTAAGCAGTCGCACGGATATTGATTATAACGAAGCCAACCAGCAAGTGAACTTTATGGTTGATTTGGAGCGGGCAGAGGTGGACGACCCGTTTAACGACCTGCTTGCCGTCGTGGGGCAGAACGGCCGTCTTGACAATGAGGTCGCCATAGGCCATCCTCTGCGCTTGCAGGGGCGAAAAGCCGTTTTCGAACACCTGCCAAAACTTATTTTCGAGGCCGGAAACGAATATCGGCGTTTTGAAATTGTGTCGGAGCAATATCCGGGTATGGGTGTTGACTATATTGATTATTTCGACCCTTACCGCCACTATATGCTGTATGTTGATACGCCAAGGGCCGGAGAACCGTATTCTTACGACCAGACACAGCACGGACGCTTCTTTATCCGCAGGGCTGATTCGCAGGACGGCGATGTTGATGCCGATTATGGCATAGTCCATTTTGCGCTTGATATGCCCGAACAGCCCGGAACGATGATTTTTATTGATGGCGATTTGGTTCAGCGCCGGTTCGGGCCGGAGTCGCGCATGCAGTATAATGCTGCGACAGGACGCTATGAACTTTCCATGTTGCTGAAGCAGGGTGCGTATAACTATCGTTACCTTGCCGTCCCGCCCGGTGCCTCGCGCGGGTATACAGGCAGTATAGAAGGCGACAATTACCAGACGGTCAATGAATACGACGTTAAGATATATCATCGCCGCAGGGGGGAGCACTACGACCGTCTTATAGGCTTCACGACCACACGCTCGGATTTGTAACTCTAACAATATAAAAAAGTAGATTGATATAGATATGCTTCAGATTCAGGACACTCTTGTTTCTCTCGACCTCGTAGAACGTTTTTTTTGTTGTGACCTCGCCGCGTGCAAGGGGCAGTGCTGCCTTGACGGCGATGCCGGTGCTCCTTTGGAACCGGGAGAGGCAGAAGAAATAAAACGGGTGCTTCCCGAGATATGGGATGATCTCCTGCCGGGAGCAAAACGCGAGATAGAGGAATCAGGCGTTAGCTATATCGACTCAGAGGGCGATGAGGTGACATCGCTTGTGGAAGGGTGCAACTGTGTGTTTGCCACTCTCGATGATAACGGTAACTGGCTGTGCGCTCTTGAAAGCGCCTACAGGCAGGGGCGTATCAATTTCTACAAACCGATTTCCTGCCATCTCTATCCTGTGCGTATTAAGCGTTACGACAGTTTCACGGCTGTCAACTACCACCGCTGGGGTATATGCAAGGCGGCCGAAGTGCTCGGCCGCGCAAAGGGAATAAGGGCATATAAATTTCTTGAAGGACCTCTGCGCAGGCGTTTCGGTGACGCTTGGTATGAGGAACTTGCGCTTACCTGCGAGGAATATCTCAAAACATACCCTCAGTGATTGGGTATATGCTCGTCGAGGAAACGACGTGCGGCAGGCTTCTGCTTTTTCTTTTTGTCGTCTGATGCTTTAGTTGTTTTTTTTACTGAGTCTGCGCCAGTGGAGATCTGAACGGGAATTTCATATTCTTCTGTTATTGGCACGCTGCGCGGCGGAGGCTCCGTTGTGAGTAATTCGTGGCAAGCGCGGGCGCCAAGCGCCAGCACTGTTACCACGATTACTCCGGCTATAAATTCGCGGCCAAGCCTTTGTCTATCTTTTGTCACAGCAGAGGGAATATTACGATTGCAGCTATAAGAAGAGGTGCTATATAGCGGATTATGAACAGCACTATTCCCGTGGTTCTTGAGCGGATGGTGCCGCAGTTGCTCAACTGGTCGCGCAGCAGGTTCTTAGGCGCGAACCAGCCTACATATAAGCATACACCGATCGACACTAACGGCAGCAGCCAGTTTGTCGAGAATTTATCAAGGAAGTCAAATATGGTATGTCCTGCTATTTTGAATCCCGACAGACTGCCGAACGATAGTGAGCACAAGGTGCTGAATACGAACAGCGGGAGCAGCACTGTGAGTGTGGCCCACGTGCGCTTCATCTTGAAGCGGTCTTGCAGCATGGCGATGGATACTTCGGCAATAGATACGGTAGAGGTAAGTGCCGCCACCAGAAGCAGTAAAAAGAAAAGCGACGACCACAGGCGGGGCATAGGCAGCTGCGCGAATACTTCGGGAAGGGTCACAAACACGAGCGTGGCTCCGCGCAAAGGTTCGTCGTCAAGCCCGAAGCTCTTCACTGCCGGGAATATCACCAGCCCCATCATAATGGCCACGAGTATGCTGAGCAAGGAAACCGTGAGCGATGTAGAGCCTAAGCGGGTGTTGGCAGGGTAGTATGAGGAGTATGTTATCAGTATGCCCATGCCGAGGCTCAGGCTGAAAAATGCCTGTCCGAGAGCGTTGACAACGACTCCGGCATTGATTTTTGAAAAATCCGGCTCAAGGAAATAGCGCACTCCTGCGCCTGCGTCCGGCAGCGACAAGGTGAGGCAGCATATTGCCGCAAGAATAACGAACAATAGCGGCATCATTATATTAGACAGGCGCTCTATGCCTTTCTGCACGCCTCCCAGGAGTATGGCTATATTTAGTATAATCATTAAGAAAGTGAAAATCAGCGGAGGTACGTCGGTGGATATATAATCGTCCATACGCGTGCTGAACAACTCTCTCAGCGAGCCTCCGGCATTGTCGATACCTTCGTATAATCCTCCCGAAACGCTTTGGTAGAGATATTCGAGAGTCCAGCCGGCAACAACCATATAGAACGCCGTGATCAGATATGCTGCAAGTATGGCTCCCACCCCTACGAGCCACCACGGCTTTCCGGGCGAGAGCGTGCGGAAAACGCCTATGGAGTCGGAGCGTCCTCCGCGGCCAAGCGAAAATTCGGCAAGCATCACAGGTATGCCGAGGCATAGAACGCAAAGTATATAAACAAGGAGGAAAGCCGCGCCGCCGTTTTCCTGGGTTTCGGCAGGGAAACGCCATATGTTTCCAAGACCGATGGCAGAACCTACAGTGGCAGCAATAAGTCCGATTTTGGAGGCAAATTCGGTTTTAGTTGACATATATCTAACTATTTTTGACTATTTTTGAATGAGTTCATACCTACAAAAGTAATCTATATTCCTATCATTTCAAAAAAATATTGCTACCTTTGCAGTTGGAAAAAACGCCGCTTCTGATTGGCGGCTGTGACTGACAAAACCACACATATACATAATATTACTTAAAATGGTAAATTATAAGACTCTCGGCCTTGTTAACACCCGCGAGATGTTCAAGAAGGCCATCGCTGGCGGATATGCTATCCCCGCGTTCAACTTCAACAACATGGAGCAGCTCCAGGCCATTATCAAGGCTGCGGCTGAAGAGAAATCCCCCGTTATCCTTCAGGTTTCCAAAGGCGCACGCAACTATGCCAACGCCACCCTTCTCCGCTATATGGCAGAAGGCGCTGTGGAATATGCAAAGGAACTCGGTTGGGCTAATCCCCAGATCGTACTTCACCTTGACCATGGCGACAGCTTCGAGATTTGCAAAAGCTGTATCGACAGCGGCTTCTCAAGCGTTATGATCGACGGTTCGCATCTTCCTTTTGAAGAAAACGTTGCTCTTACCAAAAAAGTTGTTGAATACGCACACCAGCACGACGTGACTGTGGAAGGTGAGCTCGGCGTTCTCGCCGGCGTGGAAGACGAAGTATCTTCCGACCACCACACATATACCGACCCCGAAGAAGTTATCGAGTTTGCTGAACGCACCGGTTGCGACTCCCTCGCTATCTCTATCGGTACAAGCCACGGCGCATACAAGTTCACTCCCGAACAGTGCACCCGCAACGAAGAAGGCAAGCTCGTTCCCCCGCCGCTGGCATTCGACGTTCTCGACGCCGTAATGGAAAAACTTCCCGGATTCCCCATCGTGCTCCACGGTTCGTCTTCCGTTCCTCAGGACGAAGTTGACACCATCAATATGTTCGGTGGCAAACTTCCCGACGCTATCGGTATTCCCGAAGAGCAGCTCCGCAAGGCTGCCCAGAGCGCGGTATGCAAAATCAACATCGACTCCGACAGCCGTCTTGCAATGACAGCTGCTGTTCGTCGTGTGTTCGCTGAAAAGCCCGCCGAATTTGACCCCCGCAAGTACCTCGGCCCGGCTCGTGACAATATGGAGAAACTCTATCGTCACAAAATCGTGAACGTGCTCGGCAGCGCAGGCAAAGCTGAATAATTTAGCCATAACAGTATAGGCAGGGTAGCCCCGAAAGGAGCTATCCTGCTTTTGTTTTTTTATATCTGTAAAACTTCTAAACTATTTAAAAAATACCGCGTTATAATATCAAAGGCGCAGCTACCGGCATGGAGCTCCGGCCCAATAATAATAATACCATAACCAAATAATTCAATTATGATTGACAAAAATTATCGATATGGCGACGCTAAGACCGATGTGTTCGGTTCTGACGCCATGTTGCAGCCGGCTCCGGTCGACAGAATCCCCGACGGGCCTACAACGCCTCAGATCGCATACCAGATGGTAAAGGACGAAACATTCGCCCAGACGCAGCCTCGACTCAATCTCGCCACATTTGTCACCACATATATGGACGAATACGCGACCAAGCTGATGAACGAGGCTATCAACATCAACTATATCGACGAAACGGAATATCCCCGTATCGCCGTTATGAACGGTAAGTGTATCAACATTATAGCCAACCTTTGGAATACTCCCGAAACAAACACATGGAAGACCGGCGCGCTTGCAATCGGTTCTTCCGAGGCTTGTATGCTCGGAGGTATTGCAGCGTGGATACGCTGGCGCGAGCGCCGCCAAAAAGCAGGTAAGCCCTTTGACAAGCCGAACTTCGTGATCTCCACCGGCTATCAGGTGGTGTGGGAAAAATTCGCGCAGTTGTGGCAGATAGAGATGCGTACCGTGCCTCTGACCCTCGAAAAGACCACGCTCGACCCGCAGGAAGCACTCAAGATGTGCGATGAAAACACCATCTGCATTGTGCCTATACAAGGTGTGACATGGACCGGCCTCAACGACGATGTGGAAGCTCTCGACAAAGCCCTCGACGAATACAACGCCAAGACAGGATACGAAATTCCTATCCACGTGGATGCTGCGAGCGGCGGCTTCATTCTCCCGTTCCTTGACCCTGACCGCAAATGGGACTTCCGCCTTAAATGGGTGCTGTCAATCAGTACTTCGGGCCACAAGTTCGGCCTCGTATATCCCGGTCTTGGCTGGGTGGTATGGAAGGATAAGAAGTATCTTCCCGATGTAATGTCGTTCAGCGTCAACTATCTTGGCGCGGAGATAGCGCAGGTGGGCTTGAACTTCTCGCGTCCGGCCGCGCAAATTCTGGGCCAGTACTATCAGTTCATACGCCTCGGCTTCGAAGGATACAAAAACATTCAGTACAATTCCCTCTCCATAGCCAAGTATCTCCACGACACAGTGGCTCAGATGCCCGAATTCCAGCCATACTCCGAAGAGGTGCCCAACCCGATATTCACATGGCTGATGAAACCGGAATTCCAGAAAACGGCCAAGTGGACTCTGTTCGACCTTCAGGACAAGCTTGCGCAGAAGGGCTGGATGGTGCCGGCCTACACGCTGCCTGCCAACATACAGAATGTAGTGGTGATGCGAGTGCTCTGCAAGCAGGGTTTCAGCCGCGATATGGCCGACCAGCTCCTGAACGATATTCGCTTCGCGATTACCGAGCTGAACGCCCTCGAATATCCCACCACAACGCGCATCGCTATGGAAAAGAACATTCCTCTGGTGCCTAAATCGTTTAATCATACCGGCAAATAAGCTGTAACGAACATTGTCGACCGGTCGGCTTAAGCAGCAGGTCTGTGTCAAGTCGGCCGGTCCTCGTTTTAACTTACTCTCTAACACGTTATCTATATGGATAAGACTATAAGTATAGCCCGTGTAAGGCAGGCTGCCAGGGATGCATATGATGCCGCGAAGAATCTTTCCGGTGGGGCTAATGCGAACTATATACCGTATCTTGCCAATATCGACTCTGATTTGTTCGGACTGAGCGTCACACTTGTTGACGGCACTTCCATAAGTATCGGCGACACTTCGTACAAGTTCGGAATAGAGTCTGTGTCGAAAGTTCCTACGGCGATTCTGGCTATGATACAGCACTCCCCCGAAGGGGTATTGGAAAAGATTGGAGCAGACGCTACCGGGCTGCCGTTCAATTCCATATTCGCCATATTGTTGGAAAACGACCACCCTTCCACCCCCCTGGTCAATGCCGGGGCTATATCCGCATGCTCTATGATTGAACCTAAGGGTGATTCTGACGCCAAGTGGAAGGCTATAACCGACAATATAGCCGCACTTTGCGGCTCGGCGCCGGAGCTAATAGACGAGCTTTATAAAAGTGAAAGCTCTACCAATTTCAACAACAGGGCCATTGCGTGGCTTCTTAAAAACTACAGCAGGATATACGACGATGTGGATATGAGCCTTGACCTGTACACGCGTCAATGCTCTCTCGGCATCACTTCCGACCAACTCGCCGTAATGGCTGCCACCATAGCGAACGGAGGCCTCAACCCATTGACAAAGACTCGTGTCTTTGACCCCGAAATCGCTCCTAAGATTACAACACTTATTGCCACGGTCGGATTCTATCAGAATACCGGCGATTGGCTGTACACATCGGGCATACCCGCCAAAAGCGGGGTCGGTGGCGGTGTGTTGGGCGTGCTGCCGGGCGTGCTCGGAATAGCAGCGTTTGCACCACCGCTCGACGGAGCCGGCAATTCAGTAAAGGCTCAGGCCGCCGTCAAGGCATTTATGCAGTCGCTCGGACTTGGCATCATGAACGGCGACCGTGTTATCATACAGAATTAAACACCCTATAACAGTAACACTATGGCAACTAAACCTGACATGGGTACGACCGGCACATCTGCGTCGAAGCCTGCCACTATAAAGGCGGCGGCCAAGCTGGGTGTGTTTACCCTTATGATTATGAATATCGTGGCGGTGGTTTCGCTGCGAGGGCTGCCGGCCGAAGCCGAATACGGCATGAGCTCGGCATTCTACTATCTGTTTGCGGCCTTGGTTTTCCTTATCCCGGTATCGCTCGTGGCCGCCGAGCTGGCATCGATGTTTCCCTACCAGCAGGGCGGTATGTTCAGATGGATAGGCGAGGCTTTCGGTCGAAAGGCAGGCTTCCTCGGCATATGGCTCCAGTGGGTTGAAAGCACGATATGGTTCCCCACAGTGCTGACCTTTGGCGCGGTGTCGCTCGCGTTTATAGGTATGGACCATGTGGCGGACTCCCATCTGGCAGCTAACAAGCTGTATACCATCATTGTCGTACTGGCCATATACTGGATTGCAACCCTCATATCGATGAAAGGACTCGGCTGGGTCGGAAAAATATCCAAGATAGGCGGTATAGTCGGTACTATCATTCCAGCAGGACTGCTTGTGGTGTGCGCTGTGGCTTATCTCGCCGGAGGCGGCACATCGCAGATGGATTTCCACGGCGATTTCATACCCGATTTTTCAAATTTCGACAACATAGTGCTGGCTGCGTCGATTTTCCTCTTCTATGCAGGTATGGAGATGTCGGGCATACATGTGCGGGATATGAAGAATCCTACGGTTAATTATCCGAAGGCGGTATTTGGCGGTGCTATCGCCACCGTGCTTATATTCGTCCTCGGCACATACGCTCTCGGAGTCATAATTCCTGCCAAGGACATCAACCTTGTGCAGAGCCTGCTCGTAGGCTTTGATAACTACTTCAAGGCCTTCCATATGAATTGGTTCACACCGGTCATAGCCATAGCGCTCGCGTTCGGCGTGCTGGCAGGTGTGCTCACTTGGGTGGCCGGTCCTTCCAAGGGTGTGTTTGCGGTGGGTCAGGCAGGCTATTTGCCTCCTTTCTTTCAGAAAACCAATAAGGCAGGCGTTCAGAAGAACATTCTGTTCATTCAGGGTGGCGCTGTCACGCTGTTGGCTCTCCTGTTTGTTGTGATGCCTTCGGTAGAAAGCTTCTATCAGATACTGTCGCAGCTCACAGTCCTGCTGTATCTTATAGCCTATCTGCTTATGTTTGGTGCCGCTATCTATCTCCGTTATAGTATGAAAGACGCCGAACGCCCCTTCCGTATCGGCAAAAAAGGCAACGGGCTTATGTGGCTTGTGGGCGGTGTCGGATTCCTCGGCTCGCTGCTTGCCTTCGTTCTCAGTTTCATTCCACCGGATCAGATACCTATGGGTTCGCCCGCGGTATGGTATGCTGTTTTGTTTGGCGGCGTGGCTTTGTTCGTGATATTGCCGTTTGTGATACTACATTTCCGCAAGCCGTCGTGGGTTGACCCCAAGAGTGATTTCGTGCCTTTCCATTGGCAGAAAGATGCCGAGTCGCAAGCACGTCTTGCTGCGGCACGTGAAGCCTTTGAGAAGAAATCAGCTCAATCTTGAAGTAAATCAGGTATATAACAGAATCGGGGCGCCTTGCAAGGCGCCCCCATTTTGCTATATAAGAGGATTGTATCAGGCAAGGAAGCCGAGGAGGACGCCGGCTGCAACTGCCGAGCCAATCACGCCGGCTACGTTGGGACCCATGGCGTGCATCAGCAGGTAGTTCGACGGGTCGTACTCCAGACCGAGATTGTTCGATATGCGAGCCGACATAGGAACGGCCGACACACCGGCATTGCCGATAAGCGGGTTGATTTTCTTATCCTTGGGAAGCACCAGGTTGAACAGCTTGACGAAGAGCACACCGCTCGACGAAGCAATGATGAATGCCATAAAGCCAAGGAAGAAGATAAATATGGTCTGAGGTGTCAGGAACTGCGAAGCCTGCGTGGAGGCGCCCACGGTCATACCGAGCAGTATGGTCACGATGTCGGTCAAGGCGTTGCTTGCTGTCTTAGCCAGACGTGTGGTGACACCGCATTCGCGAAGGAGGTTGCCGAAGAACAGCATGCCAAGCAGAGGCAGACCGGACGGTACCACGAAGCAGGTAAGAAGCATACCCACGATGGGGAATATGATTTTCTCGTTCTGCGACACGGCGCGGGCGGGCTTCATCTTTATGAGGCGCTCCTTCTTGGTGGTGAACAGACGCATCAGCGGCGGCTGAATCACAGGCACAAGAGCCATATATGAGTAAGCCGATACTGCGATGGCACCCATCAGGTTAGGAGCAAGCTTCGACGAAAGGAAGATGGCGGTAGGACCGTCAGCACCACCGATAATGGCTATGGCGCCTGCCTGGTCGGGCGAGAAGCCGATAGCGAGAGCCACCATGTATGCTCCGAAGATACCGAACTGGGCGGCGGCTCCGATAAGCATAAGCTTGGGGTTGGCGATGAGTGCGGAGAAGTCGGTCATGGCACCGATGCCCAGGAAGATGAGCGGGGGATACCAGCCGGCGGCCACGCCATTGTAGAGAATGTTGAGAACAGAACCTTCTTCGTAGATGCCGATTTCGAGGCCGGCTTCAGCGTTGAAAGGTACATTACCGATAAGTATGCCGAAGCCTATGGGCACCAGCAGCATGGGCTCGAAGTTCTTTTTGATGGCCAGCCAGATGAAGAACAGGCCTACGGCAAGCATCACGAAGTTGCCGAACTGGGCGTTGGCAAAACCGGTGAGCTGCCAGAACTGCAGCAGGTTGTTATAGAGAAAATCGCCGAAAGACATAATTCGATTTACTTACGTTCGGGATTATTCTATAGTTATCAGTACGGCGCCTTCGAGTACGGAGTCACCGGCGTTGACAGCGATGGAAGCCACTCGGCCGTCTGTGCCGGCGTGTATGGCGTTTTCCATTTTCATAGCTTCGAGCACTACCACGGTGTCGGCTGCTTTCACGGTGTCGCCAACCTTTACAGGTATGGAGAGCACAACACCGGGGAGCGGAGCCTTGACTGCGGCGCCGGGACCGGCGGCTGCGGGCTTGGAAATAACTTTTTCGCCGCTTGCAGTGCGGGGAGCGGCGGCAGGACGCGGGGCTACCGATTTTACTGCGGCGGCCTTGGAGCGTTCAAGTTCTACTTTATAGGGCACTCCGTTGACTTCCACCTGGGCGATGTTGTCGTCGATGTCGCCTACGGCAACTTTGTATATGTTGCCGTTGATTTTATACTTGTATTCTTTCATTGTTGAATCGATGCTTGTATTGTTTTAGCGGATGTCACTTGGCCCGGCGGTGTTCGGGCACTTCGCGCAGACTGTATATCTTGGAGCTCCAAGGCGAGTAAGCGCGTTTTACCTTGTTTATGGTAAGGATGGTGCTTTCGGTGTCGTGAGCGTTGAGGTGTTCGTGGAGCGCCATTACGATTGCGGCGATTTCTTCGCCTGAGTCATGGGGCGCTATGTCGGACTCTTCGCCCTTGGCCACACCGTGGGCACGCATCTTGTTCATCATCGACACGGCTCCGCCGATCTTGCCTATACCGTAGAAGCAGAGGCACAGAAGAAGGAGGGCGCTGAACACGATAGCCATAGCCATAACGGTCATACCGAAGCCGTTGGCATCTTTTTCGGCAAAGTCTTCAATCTTCTTGTTGGTGTCTTTGATAACGTTTGCGCTCGACGGGGTGATGTAGTCGTTGTTGCCGCCGGTGCGGATGGCCCATTCGCCGTATCCGTCTTCGCTGCGTGCCCATGTCTGGTTGGGAAGCAGGCTGGCAGGCACTATCACCTGGTCGATAAGTGTTCGTCCGTCGGCATCGTATATGCCTATCCAGTTGTCCTGTCCGGGAACGAGGGTGAAGTTCGTATGGAAAGTACCCTTGTTGGGCTCTCCGTCGGCATAGAACACTACGTGCTGGCGGGTGGGAATTTCGGTATTCACGTCGCCGATGGGCACAGGGTATTTGCGGGGCTGTGTCGAATCGTTGGTGATGAATATACTCGAAATTTCAAGCGGGGCGAAGTTTGCGTTGAAAAGTTCGATCCACGCGCTCCGTCGGCCGTAGTCGTCGACTATGCTGCTGTCGTTGCTCACCATCACCTCGTTTATGCGTAGCGCGCCCCTGCTCTGAGCCGAAGCCGACAGGGAGGTGCCAAGCATAGCGGCGGCTATGGCGGCGGTAGTTAGTAGTCTTTTCATATTCCGGCTGTTAGAGGGGGATGTTGCCGTGTTTTTTGGCCGGGTTTACAACTTTCTTGGTGGCGAGCTGCTGGAGTGCGCGGATTACGCGGAAACGGGTGTTGCGCGGCTCGATAACGTCGTCGATGTAGCCGTATTTGGCTGCATTGTAGGGGTTGCAGAACAGCTTGTTGTATTCGGCCTCGCGGTCGGCAAGTACCTGTGCGGGATTGTCCGATGCCTTGGCTTCTTTTGCATACAGAACCTCAACGGCGCCCGCACCGCCCATAACGGCGATTTCAGCAGTAGGCCATGCGTAGTTCATATCGCCGCGAAGCTGTTTGCAGCTCATCACGATATGGCTGCCGCCGTAGCTCTTGCGGAGGGTTACGGTAACCTTGGGAACGGTAGCCTCGCCGTAAGCATAGAGAAGTTTGGCTCCGTGGAGGATTACGCCGTTGTACTCCTGTCCTGTGCCGGGAAGGAAGCCCGGAACATCAACAAGCGTCACCAAGGGAATGTTGAAGGCGTCGCAGAAGCGAACGAAGCGGGCACCCTTGCGCGATGCGTTGCTGTCGAGCACGCCTGCGAGGTACTTGGGCTGGTTTGCCACGATGCCTACTGCCTGTCCGTTGAAGCGGGCGAAGCCTACTATGAGGTTCTTGGCGTAGTCGCGCTGTACTTCGAGGAACTCGCCGTTGTCGATTATAGCGCCGATTACCTCGTACATGTCGTACGGCCGGTTGGGCGAATCGGGTATGATTTCGTTAAGAGAGTCTTCCAGACGGTCGATGGGGTCGTTGCATTCAACAAGCGGAGGCTCTTCGAGGTTGTTCTGGGGGATGTCTATGAAGAGTTTGCGTTTGATTTTGAT
>Ga0137308_101278_pt1 | contig 26368 bp, 17 predicted proteins | sample Inofrocosms_June_FD_97181 | JGI IMG/M metagenome (GOLD analysis project Ga0137308, IMG submission 97181) | Mouse cecal microbial communities from Vienna, Austria - N-Acetylneuraminic and N-Acetylglucosamine D2O microcosms_June | ecosystem: Host-associated > Mammals > Digestive system > Large...
TAAAAGAGCGTTCCGCTTCCAAGGTTTGTGGTATGGCAACGTTGCTGACGCGGAGCTTCTGCATAAACATATCAATATGATGCAGCCTTTGGTTCATCAGGACTCTCTGGTGGGCAATCAATTCCGTGAACATAGGATTCTGTTCCTGAGTTTTGCTCAATGCGGCAGGGAACGGACAGTAGGTCAGCAGAATTTTCCTTGCCACCTTGTTCAGTCTGGGAGATCCGGTTCCCTCAAAGAATATCCACACAATATAGTCTCTTACAAACATTTCCTTGAAACTGTTCTTAGCCCTTTGCAGGCTGGTCTTAATTTTTTCTTTTGCATCGTTGCTGAGGTCATGATTCTTCCGATAGAACTGTACATAATCAAAATATTCACTGGTGAGGGAGCGCTCGGAAACATCATTCCAGCGGCTGCCCTGTACACGCTTGCACATTTCCCAACGGAATTCTCCGGCCAGACGAACCATGGTGGCGCTGATGTCCTCCATGTGGAAAATGGAGAATATCATTCGGGAAGGGGAGTTACGTTTCTTACCCTCGATTTCCTGCCACATAACGCCCCTGACACCTACATTCGGCATCAGAATCACATCGGGAAGGAACTCCAGATGGATGGATTCCTTGCCCATGATGCTGGAATTTTCAAGGTCGAGGCTCTCACGGAAAAATACGGAATAGTCTACTCCTTTTATCATTTCCAGAGTCTTGCTGATCTGGCTTACGGTGACATAGGAATCCCTCAAGTCTCTCATAACATTGTCTTCCGCGAAGAGAGGGCAGAAGGTGGTGATGCGTCCTGACGTTATTTTGTTGACCGATACAAACAAGTTATCCATCTCGAACTTTACTTTTAACAGAGCATCGTTTTTCATGGCGGTTGCCTGAGCTTCCGTCAGCTTTCCCGTTGCCTTCTGCTTATTGATGTTGTCGAAGAAGTCCTCGTCAAACTCGTTGCGGCTGGGGTTTTTGTCCCCGTTATAAACGGCCAGCAGCCAGTGGTAAAAGGTGTACACGCCGAATTCGGAGTGATTTTCCATATTGCATGCAAGGTCGTAGAGAACGGCGCAGTTAGCGGCGCCGGCCAGTTCTTCATCCACATAGCCGAAATAGAGGAACATGCGCACCGGAATAGGAAGAGTGGTAGTCTGCAGGGAACGTTCGAATACGGCGGCATACAATTCGTTGAATTCGGCGGTCAGCATTCGGCGCAGCCTGCCCACTTCTTCTTCCGTGGAGTTTTTGTCTTCCAATGCTTTATAGGCTATGACATGCTGGCGGAAAGCAGGTCCGATTTCCAGATCTGCTCCTGCAAATCCCAGAATAGTGGTTAAAGAGCCGGAAATCTCCGACAGCACTGTGGAATTTCCGGAAGCTTCCGCGTCCGCCGTCTCGGCGGCAGAGGTATCCGGCTTCGCCATTGCGGAAAGGCTTTTCTTAAAAATCTGTACTCTTTGGGAGACGGCTTTCTGATCAACGGCAGGATCCTTTTCGAATTCCTGTATGATTCGGTTGATAATCGAAAGAAGGGCGCCTGCATCTTCACAATTCGGGCCGAGGCGGATAAACAAGGAGGTCAATACCTCGAACAGGTCATCGCCGGAGGGATCAAAGTAGAATGCGGCAATCTGTCTGCGGTATTGGAACTGCTCATCCAGACTGGCATAAGTCTTCTGGAAATCCTGACTGCCTCTTATCAGGATACCCATGGCCAAACCGACTTCTTGACACAGGAATTTACCGCCTTCTCCGGCATAGGCATGCTGCAGTCCCAGATAATAATCTCCCATCCATGCATCGGGAGTCTCGGCGCCGAGATAAGCGTTCATTTCCGACAGATTCAGAGCCCGCGGCTGAACGCGGTATCGGCTGCAGAGCGCCGTATATTGGCTGTAATCGTTAGTCAGCGCCTGATAGAGATTGTCACAGATAGTCTCTGCCGGCATAACCTTTTCCAAGACAATATTTAATTGCCGGAATAACGACAGCAGGAAAAGCTTTACCATTGCCGCATGAGACCGCAGGACTTTTTCCAACGCGTCGATATTATTCAGGGGATATGTCATGAGGGTGGTGTCTTCCAATGTGATATAATCTACAAAGTGCACTTCGGAGCATATCTCACAGATACCGATTACATCTCCCTGAACCAGCGTATATGTACCGCCGGGATAGGTAGCCCGTACTTTCCCCTTTGCGATGATATGCAGTGCGGTCATGGGCTGTCCGCTTGAATAGATTAGTTTCCCTTTTTCTAAAATACTACCCGCCATTTTCCTATCTCATTTCTGCCACAGCGCGGCTTTTTCTGCAACAGTTCCGCCGCGGAGAGGTCTTTGTATGTTTAAAGATGGAACTGCTGTTTTTTATTATACTACAAAGTGGGTGCAATTTTCTACTGTACTTTTAATAAAAATGTGATAAAATAAAAATACATATGTGTCAGTTTTACTGCTGTTCACTCCTTTTACGGCATATATGCAATGAGTCCGCAGGACTCTATATATGGCTGCCGCGGATTTGGCACGTCAAAACAGCGTGAAAACCCCCCGCGGCGGTATCGAGCGGACAGTGACTTGTTTTTTACAAATTATCGGAAAGGCATGGTTTTGGTTATTATGGAAGAAAACATGGAATACACACAGAAGCTGATGGAAGAATATAAGGAGGCCGCAGGTCCTTTGATGAAATATCTGCCATGGCTGGAGCAAAATGCAGGCAAAGCAGGAAATTCCTTTTACAAGGGTCCGGAGTTTACGGAACATTCTATGGCCATTCCGGTGTTTGATTCTAACTTGATGAGTTTTGTAAAAGAGGCAGGAAATTCGCCATTGATGGATCGCAATTATCCGTATACATATACCAGAAATCGTATAAAGACACATGACGACGAGCGGAAAATTATCACTCGTGCGGGAATCCGGGATTGGAATATTTTAAAAGGTATTCTCTCCAAATATGTGCTTGGCGGAAGGACGAAAGGACTGCTGTGGAGCGAGGGGCTTCAGGAGAATATCTTTTATCTGATATTGAAGCAGATGCAGCAGATTATTGAGTACTGGGACAAGCCCGCGGATATCGAATAACGTGGGCGGCCGCAGTATGGTAGAATGAGAGGTTGTATGGGCGAAAAATCAATACAGAAGAGAAAATATATATTGGAGACTGCCAGAAAAGTATTTGTGGAGAAGGGCTTTAAGAGAGTCACCATGAAGGATATTGTGGAGGCCTGCGATATCAGCCGGGGGGGTCTGTATCTCTATTTTGAAAGTACCAGCCAGATTTTTCTGGAGGTTTTGAAGCTGGAAAGCGAGGAAACCGATGACGTGTTTTCCGACAGCATCACGGAGGACGCTACGGCTGCCGACATTTTGGTTCTCTTTTTACAAGAGCAGAAAAAGGAGCTTCTCCGCAAGGAAGATACTTTGACGCAGGCGATTTATGAATTCTATTTTGAGACGCAGCCGAATAAAAAGGAAAACGTGCTGCGGAAGCAGTTTGAGGAGGCCGTGAAAATTATAGAAAAGCTGATTGAGGCAGGAGTGGACAGCGGTGAATTTTACTGCGAAGATTGTAAGGGGACGGCGCGCAATATCATGTTTATTTTGGAAGGACTGAAAATATCCGCACAGACCATCGGCATTACGGCAGATACCGTGGACAAGGAAATTTTATACATATTAAAATCTCTGGGGGTGGGAATTTCATAGCGGTTTTTCGGACGGCAGATATTAAAACGATAACAATAGAAATCAAATGGAATTTGTAGACCAGATTGGCACATGGAGGAGCAGTATGGGAAATGTAAGGCGTATTTATGTGGAGAAGAAGGAAGATTTTGCGGTTAAGGCAAAGGAGCTCCACGAAGAGTTGAAGAATTATCTTGGAATCAATGTGGAGGGAGTTAGGGAGTTTATCCGCTATGACGTGGAAAACATTTCGGACGAAGTGTTTGCAAAAGCGTGCAGAACCGTTTTCTCCGAGCCTCCCGTTGACATTTTATATGAGGAGAAGATTGAAGTGCCCGCGGGCGGCAGAGTGTTCTCCGTAGAATTTCTGCCCGGGCAGTTCGACCAGAGGGCGGATTCCGCCGTACAATGTGTGCAGTTTTTAAAGGAATCGGAGGAACCTGTCATCCGAACCGCAGTCACCTATATGATTCTGGGAGATATCACGGAGGAAGAGTTCGACAGAATTAAAGCATATTGTATCAATCCCGTGGATTCCAGAGAGACGGGGCTGGAGAAGCCCGACACGTTGGTGGCGGTTTTTGAAGAGCCCGATGATGTCAAGGTTCTGGACGGCTTTTCCGATATGGAGGAGGGGGAACTTTTAAAGCTGTATGAGTCCCTTTCTCTGGCTATGACGTTTCAGGACATTTTACATATTCAAAAGTATTTCCGGGAGGATGAAAAAAGGGATCCTTCCATGACGGAAATCCGGGTGCTGGACACTTATTGGTCCGACCATTGCCGCCATACCACTTTCTCTACGGAATTGACAAAGGTAGAGTTCGGTGACGGATTTTACCGTTCCCCCATTGAAACGACTTATCAGAGTTATCTGGATACCAGAGAAGAAATTTTTGCAGGCAGGAAGGATAAGTTCGTCTGTCTGATGGATTTGGCGCTGATGGCCATGCGGAAGCTGAAGAAGGACGGAAAGCTGGCGGATATGGAAGAATCCGACGAGATCAACGCCTGCTCCGTGGTGGTGCCTGTGGAGATGGATTACGGTGATCGCAAGGAGACCGAGGAATGGCTGGTGTTCTTTAAAAACGAGACGCACAATCATCCCACGGAAATCGAGCCCTTCGGCGGGGCGGCTACCTGTCTCGGCGGCGCCATCCGTGATCCTCTTTCCGGCAGAGGCTATGTATATCAGGCTATGCGCGTTACCGGAGCGGCGGATCCTACGGTTCCCGTGGCCGATACATTAAAAGGAAAGCTTTCCCAGAAAAAACTGGTTCGGGGCGCGGCAAGCGGTTATTCTTCCTACGGAAACCAGATCGGCCTCGCCACCGGATTCGTAAAAGAGATTTATCATCCCGACTATGTGGCGAAGAGAATGGAGATCGGCGCCGTTATGGGTGCCGCTCCCAGAAAAAACGTGATCCGTGAGACTTCCGATCCCGGGGATATTATTATTTTGCTGGGAGGGCGTACCGGACGCGACGGCTGCGGCGGCGCTACCGGTTCCTCCAAAGTGCATACGGAACAATCTATCGAGACCTGCGGCGCCGAGGTACAGAAGGGAAATGCCCCCACGGAACGTAAGATTCAGAGACTGTTCCGGCGGGAGGAAGTAAGCCGTATTATCAAGAAATGCAATGATTTCGGCGCAGGCGGCGTGTCCGTGGCAATCGGTGAACTGGCCGACGGCTTGACGGTAGATTTGGACAAGGTGCCCAAGAAATATGCCGGTCTGGACGGCACGGAGCTTGCCATCTCCGAATCTCAGGAGCGTATGGCAGTGGTGGTAGACCCTAAGGATGTGGAGAAATTTTTAGGGTATGCCGCAGAGGAGAATCTGGAGGCGGTGGCGGTTGCCGTAGTGACCGAGGATCCCCGTCTGGTTCTTAACTGGAGGGGTAAAACCATCGTAAATCTGAAGAGAGCCTTTTTGGATACCAACGGCGCTCATCAGGAAACGGCCGTGAAGGTGGATATTCCCGACGAGAAAGAAAATTATTTTCACCGGTATGCGGTGCCTGCAGTGGGCGGAAAGCTGGAAGCAGGAGAGGTTAAGGCCGCATGGCTGGCGCTTTTAAATGATCTGAATGTGTGTTCCCAGAAGGGGCTGGTGGAGATGTTTGACGCTTCCATCGGTGCGGGAAGTGTCTTTATGCCCTATGGAGGAAAGCATCAGCTGACGGAGACTCAGGCTATGGTGGCAAAGCTGCCCGTGCTCCGGGGAAAGACGGATACCGTCACCATGATGAGTTACGGGTTTGACCCTTATTTGTCCTCATGGAGCCCCTACCATGGAGCCGTATATGCGGTGACGGAGTCCATGGCAAAAATTGTGGCTTGCGGCGGTGATTTTGAGAAAATCCGCTTTACGTTCCAAGAGTATTTCCGCCGGATGACCTCCGACCCCGGACGCTGGAGCCAGCCTTTTGCGGCACTGCTGGGCGCTTATGACGCGCAGATGGGCTTTGGGCTTCCTTCCATCGGCGGAAAAGACAGTATGTCAGGAACCTTCAATAATATTGACGTTCCTCCCACATTGGTTTCCTTTGCGGTGGATATTGCGAAACAGGGTGAACTCATCACTCCCGAGCTGAAAAAGGCTGGAAACAAGCTGGTTCGCTTTAAGATAGAAAAGGATGCCTTTGATATTCCCATGTATGAGGATGTGGCGGAGCTTTACGGCTTTATCAAATATTTGATTCAGGAGAAAATAGTGGTTTCCGCATATGCTCTGGATGCAAAGGGCGCGGCGGCAGCGTTATCCAAAATGGCGTTCGGTAATAAACTGGGGGTACATATAGAGGATAATGTGTCCGTGGACACGCTGTTTGGAAATGCTCTGGGCGACATTCTTGTGGAAGTGGTTCCCGAAAAGCTTTCCGTGCTGACGGCTTCCGAGCATAATGTGAGGGTAATCGGTACGGTGACGGAGGAGCCGGTTTTCGTATACGGAGACGTAACTATTACTATGGAAGAGGCGCTTGCCGCGTGGACTTCCAGACTGGAGAAGGTATTCCCCACAAAGGCGGTTTTGGAGACTGCTCCCGTGGAAAGCAAGCTTTACAAAGCCGAGAGCATATATGTATGTAAGAATAAAACGGCCAAGCCCACGGTGTTTATCCCCGTATTCCCCGGAACCAACTGTGAGTATGACAGCGCGAAGGCGTTTGAACGCGCAGGAGCCGATGTTGTCACAAGGGTGTTCCGCAATCGCAACGAGGAGGACATCAGGGCTTCCGTGGAGGAATTTGAAAAGGCCATAGGACAGGCCCAGATTATTATGTTCCCCGGCGGGTTCTCGGCAGGTGACGAGCCGGACGGAAGCGCGAAGTTTTTTGCCACCGCTTTTCAGAACGCGAAGCTGAAAGAGGCGGTTATGAAGCTGCTGAATGAGAGGGACGGTCTGGCACTGGGAATCTGTAACGGATTTCAGGCGCTGATTAAGCTGGGACTGGTGCCTTACGGAGATATTGTGGGACAGAAGGAGGATTCTCCCACACTGACCTTTAACACCATTAACAGACATATTTCCAAGATGGTTTATACGAAGGTGGTATCCGATAAATCTCCTTGGCTGCGGAAAGCGGAGCTGGGAAAGGTGTACTGCAATCCTGCTTCTCATGGAGAGGGACGTTTCGTAGCGCCTAAGGAGTGGCTGGACCGGCTGTTTGCCAACGGGCAGGCGGCTACTCAGTACTGTGACCGGAACGGAAATGTGTCCATGGATGAAGAGTACAATATTAACGGTTCATACTGTGCCATTGAGGGCATCACTTCTCCCGACGGACGTTGTCTGGGCAAGATGGCTCACTCCGAGAGACGTGATACCGCCGTTGCGATGAATATATATGGGGAACAGGATATCCTGATTTTTGAATCCGGCGTAGAATATTTTAAATAATAAACGGTTCTATTTCGAGGCGCATTCCTATATCCTCCGCATATCATGTCAGGTACGCCAAGCGCCGGAGCGCAATTTAACAATCCGTGAAGCTTGCGGATATAGGGGGCTGCCTCCGAATATGGATAATTAGAAGGGAGAATAGATATGTTAGTAGCTTTAATACCGCTTTTTGACGAAAATATGGCTGTCCGCGCCTATTCTATTTTCGCGCAGAAGGATAACTTTTTTCTGGATCCAATGATGCAGGGAACGAGGCAGAATGATGGGGCAGCTGCCGTTTTCGGATTGGAGCTCATTGAAGAGATGGGGATTGAGACAATTTCCGAAGACAGTGAGATATTTGTTCCGGTGAGCAATATCTCTATCTTTTCCGATGTGCAGGAGCAGTGCAAGGCTCCTCATGGCAGGATTGTATTTTTGATTGACAATACCATTCCTCCTGTGGAAATGTATGTGAAGCGCCTGCGGGAACTGAAAAATATGGGATATAAGCTGGCCGTCCGCAAGCTTCCCGTTTCGGACTTTGAAAATTACGGCGAAGTCCTAAAGCTCATGGATTATGTGCTATTGAACAACCGGAAAATCGCCATTGATAAGGCTAAGATTTATTTCGGAAAGCTTTATCCCAATGTAAAGCTGGTTGCGGGCAATATCAGTGATATGGGTGCTTTTGAAAGGCTGAAAGCCGTGGGCGGGTATCAGTTGTATGAAGGTGATTTCTACCGTGTGCCTGTCACAAAGGGTAATCATGAGATCTCTCCGTTAAAGGTAAATTATATTGCCCTGATGAATTCCGTAAACAGCGAGAACTTTGATCTGGCCGATGTATCCGAAATTATCGGACGCGATCCTGCGCTGACCATCTCCTTATTGCAGATGGTAAACCGCATGACTATAAATTCCGGCATCTCCACCATCCGCCATGCTGCCGCTATGCTGGGACAGAAGGAGTTGAGAAAGTGGATCAATACGGCGGTAGTGAAGGAAATGTACTCCGACAAGCCAAGTGAGATTACAAGGCTTTCCTTGCTCCGGGCTAAATTTGCGGAATCTTTGGCGGCGGCTTTCGATATGCAGGCAAAGCAGGAGGAGCTGTTCCTTATGGGATTGGTTTCCGTGCTGGATGTTATTCTGGAGAAGCCCATGCAGGAAGCGCTGGAAATGGTAAAGGTAACCGGTGAAGTCAGCGATGCCCTGGTGAAGGGGGAGGGGGATTTGGCGAAGGTGCTGAATCTGATGATGCAGTATGAAAATGCAAACTGGCAGGAGGTTACACGCTTGATGCTGCTCGCGGATGTGGATCTCTCCGTGATCAATGACTGTTATGTAAAGAGCTTGAAATGGTATAGGGAGCTGATGTACGGTAAGAATTGACGGCTGAGAATATAATGATTTTCCGCTGGAGATGAGATGATAAAAAGAATACAAATAGACGGGTTTTCTTATTGCCCGTCTATTTTTTTTGTGGTAGAATAGTCCATAGTCAAGACTGGAAACGGTCCAAAGGTTGTCCGTGTGCGTTTTTGCAAATCCATCCATGCCGGATGTTTTTTGGCACATGGCAGAATGGTATGAAAAGTGTTAAGGAATGGAGATGAGAGGATGAAGGCTTTTTTGATTTTGGAGGACGGCACTGTGTTTGAAGGCATTCACATAGGCGCCCACAGAGAAGTAATCAGTGAAATTGTATTTAACACATCCATGGCGGGATATCTCGAAGTATTGACCGACCCCTCTTACGCGGGACAGGCAGTCTGTATGACGTATCCTCTAATCGGCAACTACGGTATCTGTAAAGACGACATGGAATCTATCAAAGCTTGGCCAGACGGCTTCATTGTAAGGGAGCTCTCCCGTATTCCCAGTAATTTTCGAAATAATTGTACCATTCAACAGTTTCTTGAAGAAAACGACGTGCCCGGTATCGCAGGCATTGACACCCGTGCCTTAACCAAAATCCTTCGTGAGAAGGGAACTATGAACGGCATGATTACCACAAATGAAAACTATGATTTCGGGCAGATTCGGATTAAATTAAAGGAATATACCACCGGCAAAGTAGTGGAAAGGGTTTCCTGTAAGGAGAAATATACGCTCCAAGGGGTTACGGAGCTGTCCCAGAACGGCCCTTTGTCCGGTTCCGCACGTTTTGACAAGGCGGCGTATGAGAGAGGGGAGAGGGAGCCTAAGCCCACTCTGGTAAAGGAATTAAACGGTATCGGTTTACGGGTCGCGCTGATGGACTTCGGAGCCAAGAAGAATATAGCCCATTCTCTGTCATCCAGAGGCTGCGAGGTGACGGTTTATCCCGCATGGACTTCCGCGGAAGAAATCATCGAAGCCCGGCCGGACGGCATTATGCTCAGCAACGGCCCGGGGGATCCCAAGGAATGCGTCACTATTATAGAGGAGCTGAAAAAGCTGTATCAAACGGATATTCCCGTTTTTGCAATCTGTCTGGGGCATCAATTGATGGCTCTTGCCAACGGAGCCGACACCTATAAGATGAAATACGGCCATAGAGGAGGGAACCATCCGGTGAAGGATTTGGAGACGGGAAGGGTGTATATTTCCTCTCAAAACCACGGATATGTGGTGGATGCGGACAAGCTGGATCCCAAGGTGGCGGTGCCTGCGTTTATCAATGTAAACGACGGCACCAACGAAGGGCTGTCCTACACCGGAAAGGACATCTTTACCGTACAGTTCCACCCCGAGGCGTGCTGCGGCCCTCAGGATTCCGGATACTTGTTTGACAGATTTATAGAGCTGATGAAAAAGCAGAAAGCTATGGTGAAAGGAGAGAATCACAATGCCTAAAAATCCCAATGTAAAACGTGTCATGGTAATCGGATCCGGCCCCATTGTCATCGGGCAGGCGGCAGAGTTCGACTATGCGGGCACACAGGCATGCCGCTCTTTGAAGGAAGAGGGCGTGGAGGTCATTCTGGTAAATTCGAATCCCGCCACCATTATGACGGACAAAGATATTGCAGATAAGGTATACATTGAACCTTTGACCGTGAAGGTCTTGGAACAGATTATCGAAAAGGAGAAGCCGGACAGCATACTTCCCACTCTGGGCGGGCAGGCCGGCTTGAACCTTGGTATGGAGCTGGAGGAGTCCGGATTTCTGGCGGCTCACGGAGTGACGCTTCTGGGCACAACGGCGGCTACCATCCGCAATGCCGAAGGGCGTCAGGAGTTTAAGGAGCTGATGGAGCGCATCGGAGAACCTTGTGCGGCGTCTAAAGTAGTGGAAGACGTGCAGGAGGGCATCCGGTTTACCGATTCCATAGGTTATCCCGTGGTGCTGCGTCCTGCCTATACGCTGGGAGGCTCCGGCGGCGGTATCGCCCGCAATCAGGCAGAGCTGGAGGAAATTCTGGAGAACGGGCTGCGCCTCTCCCGGGTAGGGCAGGTATTGGTGGAGCGCTGTATCGCCGGCTGGAAGGAAATAGAGTATGAGGTCATGCGTGACAGCGCGGGCAACTGTATCACCGTTTGTAATATGGAAAACATTGATCCTGTGGGCGTGCATACAGGTGACAGTATTGTGGTGGCGCCTTCCCAGACACTCAGCGACAAAGAGTACCAGATGCTGCGCACCTCCGCCTTGAACATTATCAGTGAGCTGAAAATTACCGGCGGCTGTAATGTACAGTTTGCGCTGCATCCCACCAGCTTCGAATACTGTGTAATTGAGGTGAATCCCCGTGTGAGCCGTTCTTCGGCGCTGGCGTCCAAGGCCACCGGCTATCCCATTGCAAAGGTGGCGGCAAAGATCGCACTGGGCTACACATTGGATGAGATTAAGAACGCCATTACGCAGAAGACGTATGCATCCTTTGAACCGGCGCTGGACTATTGCGTGGTGAAGATTCCCAGACTGCCCTTCGATAAATTTATTACGGCAAAGCGGACTCTGACCACACAGATGAAAGCCACCGGTGAGGTTATGAGTATCTGTGATAACTTTGAAGGAGCATTGATGAAGGCGATCCGTTCTCTGGAGCAGCATGTGGACTGTCTCTTGAGCTATGATTTCGGCGAATTGTCCGTAGAAGAGCTGAAAGAACGCCTTGCCGTTGTGGATGACCAGAGAATCTGGGTCATTGCGGAAGCGCTGCGGAAGGGCATCGACTACGAGACCATACATGCCATTACTATGATAGATTTCTGGTTTATCGACAAGATTGCCATTTTGGTGGAGATGGAACAGGCGCTTCAAAAAGAGGCTCTGACTGTGGAATTGCTGAAGGAAGCTAAACGGATGGAGTTTCCGGATTCCGTGATTGCCCGGCTGACGGGGAAGACTGAGACCGAGATTAAGCAAATGCGCTATGAGAACGGGGTGAGAGCCGTCTATAAGATGGTGGATACCTGTGCCGCAGAATTTGCGGCATCCACGCCCTATTACTATTCCGTATACGGCGGCCAGTGTGAAGCAAGTGTGATTTCCGGCTTGCAGGCAGGTGCCAGATTACCGGGAGGGCATTCGGCAGGAGAAATGATGTCAGGGGAAGCGGCGGACAGACATATGCCGGAAGCTGCCATGCCGGGAGAAAGTCTGTCGGCAGACAATGGAAAGAATGTCGATAGTCCGGCGGAAAAGCGCAGGAAGATATTGGTGCTTGGCTCCGGGCCTATCCGCATCGGACAGGGAATCGAATTCGACTATTGTTCCGTACATGCCACATGGGCTTTTTCCAAGGCAGGATATGAGACCATTATTATCAATAATAATCCGGAGACCGTAAGTACGGATTTTGACATAGCGGACAAGCTGTATTTTGAACCCTTGACGCCGGAGGATGTGGAGTCCGTTGTCAATATCGAGCATCCCGACGGGGCGGTGGTTCAGTTCGGCGGGCAGACGGCCATTAAGCTGACGGAAAGTCTGATGAAGATGGGCGTGCCCATTTTGGGGACAAAGGCGGAAGATGTAGACGCTGCGGAGGACAGAGAGCTGTTCGACCGGATACTGGAGGAGACGGAGATTCCCAGAGCGGCAGGCGGAACCGTGTATACGGCAAAAGAGGCCAAGGAGGTGGCCAACCGTCTGGGCTATCCCGTGCTGGTGCGCCCTTCCTATGTGCTTGGCGGACAGGGGATGCAGATTGCCATTTCCGACGAGGAGATTGAGGAGTTTATGGCAATCATCAACCGGATTGCACAGGATCATCCTATTTTGGTGGACAAGTATCTGCAGGGGAAGGAGATTGAAGTGGATGCTGTCTGTGACGGCACGGATATCCTGATTCCCGGCATTATGGAGCATATCGAGAGAACGGGCGTCCATTCGGGGGACAGTATATCCGTTTATCCGGCGCCTACCATCGACAAGGCGGTAAAGGAGAAAATAGCCGAATATACCAGAAGACTGGCGAAGGCGCTTCATGTCAAGGGGCTGATCAACATTCAGTTCATTGCCATCGGAGAGGATGTGTATGTGATCGAGGTCAACCCCCGTTCCTCCCGTACCGTGCCCTATATCAGCAAAGTGACGGGTATTCCCATTGTGGATCTGGCCACGGAGGTAATTATCGGTAAGACCATACGGGAACTGGGATATGAACCGGGATTGCAGCCGGAGGCGCCTTATTATGCCATTAAAATGCCCGTATTCTCCTTTGAAAAAATACGGGGTGCGGAGATCAGCTTAGGGCCGGAGATGAAATCCACCGGAGAATGTCTGGGCATTGCAAAGAATTACAATGAGGCTCTGTATAAAGCATTTCTTGGAGCCGGTGTGAATCTGCCCAAATATAAGAATATGATTATTACGGTAAAGGATGCGGATAAGGGAGAGGCGATTGAGATCGGCAGACGTTTCGAGAAGCTGGGTTACACTATTTACGCCACCAGAAGTACGGCGGCTGTCCTGAAGGAAGCAGGCGTAAAGGCCAGAAAGGTGAACAAGATCTCTCAGGAATCGCCCACGGTGATGGATCTGATACTGGGCCATAAGATTGACCTTGTGATTGATACTCCTACTCAGGGCCGGGACAAGAGCCGTGACGGCTTCCTGATCCGCCGTGTCGCTATCGAGACGGGTATCCATTGCATTACTGCCATGGATACGGCAAGGGCGCTGGTAAGCAGTCTGGAAAATGCAAGCAATCAGCTGACCTTGGTGGATATTGCTCAGTTGTAAGAAATGGTTTTGGACAGACGTTTTGTGTCGGATGAGGTATGTGAAGGATAACTTCCGGAGCATGTTTAAAATGCATTCTCCGGGGCGTGCAGCCCCGGAGAATGATTTGTCAAATACGCTCTGGTGTAATGGGATTCACAGAAGTTCAGCCGTGTTTTTCCGTCATGGTTTTCCGCATGACATCATTCAATACCCTCTTGATGCAGATTTGGCAGACATCACCGTTTTGGTTCGTGGTGCGGATCACATGGGTGGATACCCATTGATAATCCGAGCCGCGCCCTTTCTGGTAAAGCTCCGCATAAATATCCGTGGTGCCTTCCGCATAAGCTTTTAAAAGGTTTTCTCTGGAAAACAGCCGTGTGAAATCTTCCCGATAATCGGGATGGACATAGATGAGGTCTTTTTGGAATATTTCATCATACTCACCCGATGTGGGGATATCATCAACGAGAAAATTATCATGTTTGAATAAAAGATATGTATTTTTTGTCAGGTTCGCTGATAAAATCAGAGGAAACACATCAAATACTGCCTCAAAAAACTGCTCCATCTCTTTTGATGAAGGAACGGTAACATTACTCATGAAGGAACCTCCTTTGTTTTTTATATTATATAATAAGATGGATGATTTGGCAATGAAATCTACGTTTTGCTTTCTGTAAAGTCGGTATGTGCGTTATTGTTCACTTCGTTCACAGCAACCTATGCACAGAAATCGCAAAACAGCGATTTCACGCATGTCTGTCTCGGGTTTTCACGCGCTTTTTGCGGTTTCTGTGCATTTGCTGCAGTGAACGGAGACAGAAACGTATGCATAGAAAAGGTGCGGAAAGGGATTAAAACGCGTAAATCCGAGAACGTGGTGCGGGAAATCACGGGCTTATAATGTCAAGGAGCCTGTAGCATGCAGGAAGTCTGTGAATCGTAAGGGCCTGTAGAATGCAGGAAGTCTGTGAATCGTAAGGAGTCTGTAGAATGTAGGAATTTGTGATTTGCAAGGAGTTTTATATTTTTCAAGTAAAAAAGTAGAAAGCGGAAAGGTGAAAATGATAAGCGGCGGAAAGTGTATTGTAATCGGTGCAGGAGACTTGACAATCGGGGAAATCAGGGTGCAAGAGGAAGACTTACTCATTGCCGTGGACGGAGGATTGGACTATTGCGGAATACTGGGCATAGAGCCGGATCTGATTCTGGGAGACTTTGATTCCGTAAGCGGGCAGGCAGAAGAGAAGGTGAATGCTTTGGAAAACCGGATTCCGGAGCGTGTTGTCCGGCTGCCCAAGGAAAAAGACGATACGGATATGCTGGCAGCCTTGAAGGAAGGGCTTGCCAGAGGTTACAGGGATTTTAGGATATTTGCCGCCACGGGAGGCAGGCTGGATCATACTTTTGCAAATATTCAATGCCTTTTATATTTAAAAAATCATGACGCTGCAGGATATCTGCTGGATGGCGCAGGAATGATTCATGTAATTGTCAATGAAGCGGTGCATTTCCAAAAGAACCTGAAGGGAATGCTTTCTCTGTTTTCCTTGGTGAAGGAGACGAGAGGCGTCACCATACGCAATATGAAATATACATTGGAAAAAGCCGTTGTTGCAAATGATTTCCCTGTGGGCATCAGCAATGAATTCATAGGGGAAGAAGCGGAAGTTATTGTGGAAGACGGAGCGCTGGTCTGTATGGTTTCCTATGAGGATTCATGAAGTAATGTCAGCGGCATAAAATGAATTCAATGATAAAAACCACCACACAGCAGGATACGGAAACAGGAAACAAGCCTGCTCCCAGCCATGCGGCAGTAATGCCTATGACTAAGGCGGCCGCTCCGGCAACGGGAGACTGGGTGGCATCTATAATAGCGGGGAAAGTCATCACCGCCAGCGTCACATAGGGCACATAGTACAAAAAGGAACGAAGAAACCGATTCTTGATTTGTCTGCGGATCAGCGTCAGGGGCAGTACGCGGATAGCGTAGGTGACGGCTGACATTATGGCGAGATAAGCGTATATATTGTGAGTCATGCCTTTTTCTCCTCTTCTTTGACAGGAAACAAAGCGGCGGCAATGGCCGAAATTACTACTGTCAAAATGATGGTTCTGGTGCCGCCGGACAGGCTTGAGATATAGGGCAGGTTAGCCGCCGCAAAGCTGGCCAGAAAGCTGATCAGCACAAACACAGCCACAACACGGTTTTTCCTTGCCGGAGGAATAATCACGGCGAGAAACATACCAAACAGAGCCACACTCAATGCGCTGACCGCTCTTAAGGGCAGCATATTGCCTGCTATGACACCTAATGCAGTGCCTACGGCCCAGCAGGGAGTGGCGATTGCCATGGCGCCGTATGTATAATAGGGATTTAACGCCCCCGGTCTGGTGATGGTTATGCCGAAAATTTCATCCGTTACATCAAATCCCACCAGAAGACGGTGTCCCAAAGGAGTATCGGGAGCAAACTTTTGACTTAAAGAACAACTCATCAACAAATAACGTGCATTAGCGATCAAAGTCATCAGCACCATTTCCAGATAAGAGGCGTTTGCCGCTATTACGGTAAAACCGGCATACTCACCGGCAGATGCATTGTTTAACAGACTGGCCATAAAGCCTTGAAATGCCGTGAGCCCCGCATTTTTGGCAGCCACACCAAGAGAAAAGGATACTGCGAGGTATCCCAATCCGATTGGAATGCCGTGCTGCATTCCTTTTATAAATTCTTTTTTCATTTGTTCTATCCGCCTTAAAGAAACTGGTTCTGTGCTCTCCGCATTAGAAATTTTACGGAAAATCCCTTTTCATCACAGATATTTCGTACCACTTCTTCTGCAGTTTCCTTTACATTATCATTGACACAGATGATACACACATTTTTTTTCCGGTTAAATATAGACGGCTTCTGCCAACGAATATAATAAGAAATGCGGTCTTTCAAAAGTTCCCGCTCGATAAGCTGCTTACATTCCAGATCCGTGATTTCACAAAGTTCAATTTCGTTATTTACTTTCAAAGTTGTATATGTCGGCTGCATTTATACCACCCCTATTGATATTTAACTGTTCGAATGTATTATACCACGTCAGTGGGGCAGAGTGCAAGCTGTAGTTCCCGCTTGGGGGCCTTGACTTGTAGTTATCGTTACTGTTTACACCCACGCCACCGCGAGGCGTTTTCACGTGTTTTTTGCGTGACAAACCCGAGGGCAACCTGCGCGAAACCGCTGTTTTACGGTTTCTGTGCATGCGTTATCGCGTAACGGTTCAGACAGCCCCTCCCGCTAAGTCAAAATCGTGTCTCTATGCGATTTTGCGAGATATGCGGGCGCTAAAACGCATTCTTTCCGTGACCAATCCGGAACGGCGGCCTGTACATTGATTCCTGCGAGCAGCGAACCAAGGAAAACCGTTAATTTTTGCCGCTTTACTTACCGGTTTTTTTGAGCTATACTTGAAAAAAGAGTATATGCTGCATAAGCGGCGGAATGGGAGGATACTATGGAAATTCTGGAAAAGATTGGAGATACCATTTCGGAAAAGGGAAAAGAAGCGGCGGATAAGGCAAAGGAGATAGCCGAGATTGTCAGCCTGAGGGGGCAGATTGCCACTTGTGAGGAAGTGATTAAGAAAAACTATCTGGAAATCGGTAAGCTGTATTATGAGCTCTATGGTGAAATGGCGGAAGAGAGTTTTGCAAAACAGTGTAATGCGGTCAGAAACGCCAGACACGGAGTGGAAGAACTGCAGCAGAAGATTGATGATATCAAAGGACTATAATATCATATCTATTTAATCTGTGGCGCCGGAAAGGGCGGCACTCGTAAGACAGCATTAGAAATGTTTTCGCAAACAATGAGAAAAGACGAGCAAAAGCAATCGCTTCCGGCTCGTCTTTTCTGTACCTTGTTTGGCACATTCCTGTTTTCTGTTTGTCAGTTGACACTGCTTTATGAGCAGCTGCCTATTGTGTCCTTGCGTGTTTTGAAAGGATTATTCATCGTCCTCCCAGTCGTCATCTTCCCAGTCTTCACCGTCGTCATTATTATCATTGCCTGTCCAGCCGCGTTGCTCCAATTCCCATTGCTGGGCATTGATAATGGACTCGTAGTCCGGATTTGCATAGAATGCGGCATTATGCTGGCAGTACTCCGAAGTACGGGAAGGAGGGCTTACCGTCTGTGTACCGTCAGGGTTCTGGATAATGGTGGTTGAGCCGTTGACCAGTGCGGGATCCTCAGCCAGAGGGAAAGTGGATACTCCGAAATATTTAAAAGGACATTCCGGACTTGCCGGAATACCGTCATACCCGCAGATATCACCCTGAAAATGTATGGTACAGCTTTCGGTAGGTTCCGTACCCTCCGCGAAAAGTTCCGATTTCACATTGCCGTCACACAAACCGGCAACCGGTAACTGTCCGGACTGTGTACAGATATCTCTCTGTATAATGCCCTCAGGCCTTGTAAAGGATGCAGGCGGCAGATTCTCATGGACACGTTCCATGATTGCCCGCCAAAGCACCTTTGCTATGCCGGACTCGTTGTTTTTGCTGGAGGTGCTCATAGGTATATTATTGTCGTAACCGGTCCAAACGGTTGCGGTATAATACGGCGTATAGCCCGCAAACCACACATCCCGGTAATCGGAGGAAGTACCCGTTTTACCTGCAATTGCCATACTGGAGCTGAAATTACATCTGGCTCCTGTACCGCCGTTCTTCACCACGTCCACCATGGCGTCTGTCAGCAGGAAAGCGGTGGTTTCTTTAATGACCTGTCTGGTGGCGGGGTTGGTGTTATCTAAAATGACATTTCCCTCGGAATCGGTGACTTTCGTATAAAGCTTCGGTTCCACATAGGTTCCCATATTGGCAATTGCCGCATATCCGGCATTCAGCTCGTAAGGGGTGACACCGTGGGTAAGGCCTCCCAGAGCCAGAGTCTGGTTCACGTCGGAGAAGATTCTGCCGTTGATTTCCTCCCCGTCCGTAAGGGTCGTAAATCCAAAGTTCAGCAGATAATCATATCCCAGCTGGGGGGTGATTACCGTAAGGTTTTTAACTGCGATAATGTTCAGGGATTCTCTTGTGGCTTCGCGAAGCGACTGGATGCCCCGGTAATACCCATGATACCAGTTGCTGACAGGCTTTCCGTCAGTGTAATTGAAAGGCGCATCATTGTATACGGAGGCCAGCGTTTTTCCCGCACTGTCCAGCGCAGGCGCGAAGGAGGCCAATACCTTAAAGGTGGAGCCGGGGGAACGTGTGGCGGAAGTAGCCCTGTTCAGGGTACGCCTTCCTTCCTTGGTTCCGCGGCCGCCCACCAGAGCCACCACATAACCTGTTTTCTGATCCATGATGACAAAGCCGATCTGAGGCTGGGGCGACATGGAAATGGTTTCGTCATAATTATCCTCATCATTGGCAATCCCTAAATCCGTCAGCATGGCGGTGCGGTAGATTTCAATGGCTTCATATGCCGCATCCTGAGAAGGGAAAATCAGGTTAAATTTGCTGTCGCTGGTCTGCTTAAACCAAGTCATCATGTTTTCTTTACTGAAATTATGCGCCGTACCGGAAGCATCTCTGATAGTGAGGGCATAGTTCAAATACCAGTTTACGTTGGCAGGATAATTGTCCGGATTGGCAACTTCCTCGTCCGCAATGGCCTGAATGGAAGGATCCAAGGTGGAGTCGATTCTCAATCCTCCGGCGGTGAGAAGGTGCTCCGCCATGCTTTCGCTGTAGCCCGCCACATTGATCAGATCCTTTTTAATCTGCTCATAAACGGCATCGGAGAAATAGGAGCCGGAAGTAGCATTGGCGCTGAGCCGGTAATCCGTGTCATATAGGCCGATTCTCTCATAGACAGCATCCGTATCGGCGATTGCTTCATCATATTCCGCCTGTGTGATAAAGTTTAACTCCAGCATTTTATCCAGACAATTCCCCCGGCGGCGGCGGTTCTGTTCGGGATGGCTGATGGGGTTGTATCTGGTAGGATTCTGGGTGATGCTGGCGATGACGGCACATTCCGACAAGGTCAGTTCACTGCAGGATTTACCGAAATAACGCTGGGAAGCGGATTCCACACCCAGAGTATTCTGGCCCAGATTGATGGCATTCATGTACTCCAGAAGAATCTGGTCTTTGGAGTAGACCTTGCTGATGCTCAGGGCAAGGAATTGTTCCTGAAGCTTACGCTTGATCTTTTTCATGAAGTTATTGCCTTCCTGCATCCATTCCGTAAAGACGGTGTTCTTTAACAGCTGCTGGGTAATGGTGCTGGCGCCCTGTGCCGTTACGCCGCCGCTTTTGATAAAATAATAACCGGAACGAACCATACCTTTAAAGTCGATACCGTTGTGCTGGTAGAAACGTTCGTCTTCGATGGCTACGAATGCTTGTCCCAGATGCTCCGGCACCATATCCATAGTGACGCGGATACGGTTGGAGTCGGTGCTCACGTATTGGTCGAGTTCATTTCCTTCCCTGTCGTACACAATGGTCGCCTGACCGGAGGCCACAATATCACTGAAGCGGATGTCCGGCGTGGAGGACAGGATCCCTTTAAAGGCGCCGATTCCGGCGGACACACCGCAGACGCCTATGCCGATTAAGGCGATAAGCATCAGTTCAAACAGAGACAGGACGAATTTTCTTTCCCATTTTATTGTTTTGGAGTTCAGCGCTTTCTGTTTGGCGCGGACTCCCCGTCTGCCGTAGTTCATTGAAATGTTCCTTTCTGTATGGATATAACGGTTCTTCCGGCCGAATGCTCATTCTGTGCAGTCAGTCCGAACGGCAAGTGTTCTGTACACTTGCATATAAAATACCATACGCTTTATTATAACAAATAATGGTATGTAATTAAAGTTTTTTTTCCAGACTTAAGAATTGTTTCACATTTTGGGAAATTTATGCTATTCTGAATTCAAAAAGTTTGAAAGGTGTCGGCATTTACTTTGAGGGGACATGCTGTATAAATAAAGCGTATTTAGATTGAATAAGAACGGATAAAAAGGGGATATGATTGATATGGATAAAAAGATCGTGGAATCTTACCGTGTATTGCTGGAAGGGGGCGAGGGAGAGTATGTGGAAAAGAAATCCCGTTTTATTGCCACTATCCGCAGATGCGAGAGTGAGGAGGAGGCTGCGGCCTTCATGGAAGAGATGAAAAAGAAATATTGGGACGCCAGACATAATTGTTCCGCCTATGTGCTGGGGGCAAGGGGCGAACTGACCAGATGCAGTGATGACGGGGAACCCGGCGGTACGGCGGGCAGGCCGATGCTGGAAGTGCTTCTGGGGGAGGGCATCCGAAATATCGCAGTGGTGGTGACCCGGTATTTTGGAGGAGTGCTGCTGGGCACGGGAGGTCTGGTCCGGGCATATACACAGGCGGTAAAGGCGGGACTGCAAAATTGCACTTTGGGCAGGATGCGGTACGGCTGGGAGGTGGAAGTGGGCACCGATTACAACGGTGTGGGGAAAATATTGTACCTCTTGGGAAACGCCGGAATCGAACCTTTGGAGAGTAATTATACGGATGTAGTATCACTGAGGATACTGGTGCCGGCAGAAGAGGCGGTACGGCTGCAGAAGGAGATCACCGAGGCGACAAACGGAAAAGCTTGTTTTGACAAACGGAAAGAATTGTATTATGTTGACAAAGAATGTGCGGAGTAATTCTAAGTCTCCCAAACTGTTAAAACAGTATAAAAAACGCCCAAAACAGGGGTTTTACATCTTGATTTGAGATTCCGCAGAGCGGAATCATGAAGTTAGTGTGAAAGGGGAAAGGTTATGGAGCAATTAAGAGAATTGGAGGAGCTGCTGGAGCTCCTTGACACAAAACAGTATACGAAACTACGGCAGTACCTTTCCGAACTGAATCATGCGGATATTGCGGCGCTGTTGGAAGAGATGGACGAGGTTCCCGTAATGAAGATTTTCCGTATGCTGCCAAAGGATATGGCGGCGGATGTCTTTTCCTATCTGGATGTGGAGGATCAGCAATATATATTGAATTCCCTGTCGGATAAAGAGGCGGCGGGGATTATAGATAACCTGATGGCAGATGATGCGGTGGATCTATTGGAAGAGATGCCGGCAAACGTGGTGAAAGGCATTCTGGCCATTGCCAGTCCGGAAACCAGACGGGATATCAATCATCTGCTGCGCTATCCGGAAGATTCGGCGGGAAGCATCATGACGGTGGAGTATGTGGACTTGAAAGAGACTCTGACCGTGGAGGAGGCAATCGCCAGAATCCGTAAGGTGGGACTGGACAGCGAGACCATCAATATCTGCTATGTGTTGGACGAACAGAGAGAGCTGGTGGGAACGGTGGCGCTGCGTTATCTGCTGCTCAGCGGCGGGGACGAGATTATCGGTGACATTATGCATGAGAACGTGATTGCAATCAATACTCTGACCGATCAGGAGGAAGCCGCTAAACTGTTTAAAAAATATGATTTTACGGCAATGCCGGTGGTGGATAACGAGAATCGCCTTGTGGGTATTATCACCGTCGATGATATCGTGGATATCATGGAAGAGGAAACCACGGAGGATATGGAGAAGATGGCGGCTATCGTGCCCAGCGACAAGCCTTATATGCGCACCACCGTGGGCGAAACTTATAAGAAAAGGATTCCATGGCTGCTGCTTCTTATGGTCTCCGCCGCCTTTACGGGAGCCATAATTACTTCTTTCGAAGAAGCTCTAAGCGTATATGCGTCTTTGATTGCCTTTATTCCCATGCTTATGGATACGGGCGGGAATGCCGGGGGGCAGGCCAGTGTAACGGTGATCCGCGGTTTGTCCTTGGGAGAAATCGAGTATCGGGATGCGTTTAAGGTAGTCTGGAAAGAAATCCGGGTGGCGGTATTGTGCGGACTCACGCTGTCTGCGGCAAATTTTGTGAAACTGATGCTTTTTGACCGGGTGGGTGTGTATGTGGCGGCGGTGGTATGTTTGACGCTGACGGCGGCGGTGGTGCTGGCCATGCTGGTAGGCTGTCTCCTGCCCATAGGGGCAAAGAAGCTGGGGTTTGATCCGGCGGTTATGGCCAGTCCCTTTATTACAACGATTGTGGATGCGCTGTCGTTGATTGTATATTTTAGAGTGGCAACCGTTATACTTGGTATATAATTTGGTAACAGTTCGGACAGTCCCTCCCACGAAGCCCAAATCGCGTCCCTATGCGAATTTGCAAGACATGTGAATTTGCGAGACATGGGGTGGCCAAAGTATATTTTCTGTGTTTCGTGTGCATTTTGTGACGGTTCAGTGCCTTGCATGAACTGTTGTATAATTTGCGAATGCCTCTTTACCGGTAAATGATTCTGCAAAGTTTGGCCGGTATTATGTGGCCGGCTGGCGGAAAATGCAGGCAAGGAATCGGTCGGGTGGTTAGGCAGTGGGCATATACGTAGAGAAGAATGTAACAGACAAGAATGTAACAGACAAGAACATTATTTAAGAAAGGGTGACAGAAGGATGATGAAACATACGGAGCAGGAGGAACAGCCGGTGGCAATTCAGGGAGAGCAGCCGGAGCCGGTACACAGTGGGAATCGTCCAGAGACAGACAAAGGGAGCCTGAGCCCGGAGGCGTCCCAAGGCGGGAATCGTCCAGAGACAGACAAAGGGAGCCTGAGCCCGGAGGCGGCTCAAAGCGGGCAGCAGGATGAAAATAAACTGGCCGTGATGCCTGTGGGAAAACTGCTGTTATCTATGGCGGCTCCTGCCATTGCGGCACAGATTGTTAATCTGCTTTACAATATGGTTGACCGCATTTACATCGGCCATATTCCCGGAGTGGGAGCTATGGCGCTGACAGGGCTTGGAGTTACTCTGCCGGTGATAATGCTGGTGGCGGCATTTGCATCTCTGATCGGTTTCGGCGGTGCGCCCAGAGCTTCCATTGCCATGGGAAAAGGCGATTATGAAACCGCGGAAAAGATTCTGGGGAATTGTGTCTTTACGCTGGTCTGTGTGGCCGTGGCATTGACAGCAGGGTTCTTTGTGTATGCGGAACCGATTTTGTATGCCTTTGGAGCCAGTGCCGACACCATAGGCTATGCGGCGCCCTATATGCGGATCTATGTCTGCGGAAGCATCTGTGTGCTTCTGACCACGGGGCTGAATGCTTTTATAACCTCTCAGGGCTTTGCCTCGGTGGGAATGAAGACGGTTATGATCGGCGCGGGGCTGAACATTATACTGGATCCCATATTTATCTTCGGATTCCACATGGGGGTAAGGGGGGCTGCACTGGCCACAATCCTGTCTCAGGCGGTGTCCGCAGTCTGGGTAGTCCGTTTCCTGTGCGGCTCTAAAACGATCCTCCATATCCGGAGATCCAATTTTGGATTTCGTTTTAAGATTATGGGGCCTGTTTTGGCGCTGGGAGTCTCTCCCTTTATTATGCAGTCCACGGAGAGCCTTCTGTCCGTCTGCTTTAATACTTCCCTGCAGAGGTATGGGGGCGATATAGCGGTGGGGGCAATGACGATTTTGGCCAGTGTGATGCAGTTTTCCATGATGCCCCTTCAGGGCCTGTCCCAAGGGATGCAGCCCATTGTCAGCTTTAACTATGGGGCGAATAACATGGAGCGTGTGAGGAAAGTGTTTCTGTTGACTCTGCGGTGCTGTCTCTGCTATTCCCTTTTGATCTGGGGGATTTCCATGTTGTTCCCGGAAGCATTGGCTCAAATATTTGCCTCGGATGGGGATACGGTGGAATACACACGCTGGGCAATGAGGATATACATGGCAGCATCGGGTATTTTCGGCGCCCAGATAGCATGTCAGCAGACTTTTGTGGCATTAGGGAAAGCAGTACACTCGCTGTTTTTAGCTGTGCTGCGGAAGATTATTTTGTTGATTCCCATGATTTTTATCCTGCCGCTTTTCTTCGAGGATAAAGTTTTTGCAGTATTTCTGGCGGAGCCCGTATCGGATACGCTGGCAGTGCTCACTACGGTGACGCTGTTTTTCTCGACTGCATGGAGAATGATGAAGGGACAAGAATCGGAGAAGTGATATTGTAACATGGCAGAAAGCCCGTAAAAAGGCCTGATTTATACCTGCATATCAAAGCTGGTTGTTTATCTCACAAAAAAGCAGCCGGATATCATTCCGGAACAACTGAAACATTATGCCGACCCGAATGACTATAACCGCATTTTCTATCATCAGAGAAATGATGACATGGGGGTCATTATCCAGACACTTCTCACAGACAGCGGCTGTCTGCTTCATCTGTGCGGAACAGATTTTGAAGACGTGACGGAGTACCAGCTTTTTACCAGATGCCTTTCTGGCCAGACTGTTGTGGAAAATGAAAAACGCCGCATGAGGACAAAGGAAGACGGTACGATGAATTCGTCCGCACTCCAGAATCCTTCTGACCCGGATGCCGCTTACAGAAACAAGGCGGGCAAGCAGTACAGGGGATATTCTGCAAATATTGAGGAAACGGTTGGCAAAAATGGTTCTGTTGTGACGGATTATCAGTATGATAAAAACACCTATACAGACAGTCAGTTTCTCCAGGAATCTCTTTCGGCAATGGAAAAACCGGAAGAAGAAATCATTCTGGTTACAGATGGCGGTTATGACGGGCAGGACAACATTGCACTTGCAAAAGAAAAGAATATCCGCATGGTAACAACAGCCTTAATCGGCAAAGAAGCCCCTGATGCACTGGCAGATTTTGAATTTAATGAAGATGGCACGCGTCTGCTGAAATGCGCAGCGGGTCACGTTCCAATCAGCCAGAGCTATACAAAATCAACAAGACAATGCAGGGTATCATTTGAAAGAAATCATTGTGCCGGTTGTCCTTATCAGGAACAATGCCGTCCAAAGATATACAAAAAAGTCGCTTCATTTATCACTTCAAAAAATGCATCTAACAGGGCAAAAAGTCAGCGGTACATGCAGAGTGAAGAATTTAGTAGTCTGGCACGGTTAAGAAACGGCGTGGAAACAGTTCCATCCAGTCTTCGGAAAAAGTACCATCTGGACAGCCTTCCAAGAGGAAGGCAGCGAGGGAAATTTTTCTTTGGAAGTAAAATAGCAGCTTTGAATTTCAGAAAGCTCTTCGGATTTCGGAAGGGACTGGGAAACTATGCCCAAAATCCTGTATTAGTATAGAAAACACACTAAAAGTATGCCAATGCATTTGGAGAAAAGGTGCCTCTTATAACAAATCTACTGTGAAATATTACATTTTCAAGGTTCTACGAGGATTCAGCCATAGAAAACTCTATGTTTTGACCCCGGCATCATTTTAATTGAAATATTAGAAACTGTTTTTATGAGAGAAAGGGGAAGATGTATGCTACAACCAGACAAAGTAAGAGCAGAAGCCAAGAAAAAAGAAAACGAAAACTTTAAGTTCCGTACTTTCCTGAAATGTCATGCAGATGAGGACGAGTTAGACAGTCAATTCTTACGATTACATAAAGAACTCTTTGCAGACTATGATTGCAACCAATGCAGAAACTGCTGCAAGATGTATAAGGGGAGTATTCCGGCAGAAGATATTGACAGGGATGCACAACATTTAGAAATAACGCCCGAACAGTTTATTGATACT
>Ga0137308_101279_pt1 | contig 26325 bp, 16 predicted proteins | sample Inofrocosms_June_FD_97181 | JGI IMG/M metagenome (GOLD analysis project Ga0137308, IMG submission 97181) | Mouse cecal microbial communities from Vienna, Austria - N-Acetylneuraminic and N-Acetylglucosamine D2O microcosms_June | ecosystem: Host-associated > Mammals > Digestive system > Large...
GGCAGCCACGAGGATATTAAAGCCCAAGGCCCCAGAGACGGAGGCGCCCATTCCCGTAGTGGAGACCCAGACTCCCCAGACAGGGACTATTGAGCTTTACCGGGATCTGGTGGGCAAGGTTGAGCCGTCCGATGTGGTCTACATATATCCGAAGATGCCGGGAGAAGTGCTGGAGGTCTTTGTGAAGGCCGGAGACATGGTTCAGGAAGGTCAGGCCATCTGTACCATCGACACCCGGCAGGTGGAGAATGCCAGACTGAATCTCCAGGCGGCAGAGATGGGCAGAAATGACGCCCAGCGCAATCTCCAGCGCCAGAAAGCTCTGTTCGCTGCCGGGGATATCGCCAGTGCAGCCTATGAGCAGGCCCAGACTCAGGCGAAGAATGCCCAGATCCAGTACGAGACAGCCAGGATCAACTACGACAACCAGATGGAATACAGCAATATCACGGCATCCATTGCAGGCAAGGTAGAGATCTGTGATATTGAGGTCCATGACAATGTAGCCGCCCAGAACCTGATCTGCGTGATCTCCGGGGAAGGAAGCAAGGCTGTTTCATTTTCCGTGCCCGAAAAGATTGCGAACCAGATGCAGGCAGGGGACGATGTGCGGATCGAGAAGAATGGAAGCGAGTACCACGGCACGGTCACGGAGATCAGCAGCATGATTGACGCGGCTACAGGACTTTTCAAGGTAAAAGCTTCTGTGGAACAGGGGGACACTCTGTCTACCGGTTCCTCTGTGAAGCTCAGTGTCACTTCCGATAAACAGGAAAATGTAATGACCCTGCCAGTAGACGCGGTGTACTACAGCGGAGGCGATGCCTACGTCTACACCTATGACAATGGAACCGTCCACCACGTGCCGGTGGAGGTGGGCATCTATGACTCAGAGCGGATCCAGCTTATATCCGGGATCAGCCCGGAGAATGAGGTCATCACCACCTGGAGTTCAGAACTGTTCGAAGGGTCTGTAGTCCAGAAAGCAGAATAGGAGGTAACAGCGATGGGTTTGACAAAATTTTCCCTCAAACGGCCTGTGACCACTATTCTGGTGGTCCTGTGCCTGATCGTATTTGGCCTTCAGTCAGTGCTCTCTGCCAAGCTGGAGCTGATGCCGTCCATGGATATGCCCATGCTGATCATTGCCACTGTCTATCCCGGCGCCAGCCCGGAAGATGTCAATGATCTGGTGACTACGGAGATCGAGAGTGAGATCGGTACCCTCAACGGTGTGGACCAGGTTCAGGCCGTGTCCATGGAGAATATGTCTTTGACAGTCATTTCCTATGACTACGGCAAGGATATTGATGAGGCCTATGATGACCTGAAAAAGAAAATGGATGTTCTGGAAGCCTCCCTGCCGGATGACTGTGAGTCTCCGGTGGTTGTGGAGATGAATATCGACGATATGCCGTCTATTTCCCTGGCAGTGAACCACAAGACCGAGTCCAATCTCTACAACTATGTGGATGAGCGGGTGGTGCCGGAGCTGGAGAAGATCACTACCGTCACAGAGGTGAGTGTCAGCGGCGGCCAGCAGGAATATATCAAGGTGGAGCTGATTCCGGAAAAGCTGGAACAGTACCATCTGAACATGAGCAGCATCGCTTCCTCCATCGGAAGCAGCAATTTCACCTATCCGTCCGGAGATACCATCGTAGGCGGCCAGAAGCTGTCTGTCAGTGCCGGTGTGGAATACGACACCATGGACCTGCTTAAGCAGATCCCCATTTCCCTGGGCAATGGAAATGTTATCTACCTGGAAGATGTGGCAAATATACATAACAACCTGGAGGATGTCAGCGGCGTGGCCCGGTACGATGGGCGCGATACCATTTCCCTGGGGATCAAGAAGCAGCAGAGTGCCTCCGCCATGGAGGTGTCCAAAGCAGTGAACCGGACGGTCCGGGAGCTTCAGGCAGAGGATGAGAATCTGGAGATCATAGTGGTCAATGATACCAGCGATTCCATCAGCTCCTCCCTGAAAAGTGTATGGCAGACCATGGCCATGGCGGTCATAGTCTCCATGTTGATTATATTTATATTCTTTGGGGAGATCCGGGCATCCCTGATCGTGGGAACCTCGATCCCGATCTCCATTCTGGTGGCCCTGATCCTGATGCAGGCCATGGGCTTCACCTTAAATGTCATCACCCTCAGCAGTCTGGTGCTGGGTGTAGGTATGATGGTGGATAACTCCATCGTGGTGCTGGAAAGCTGTTTCCGTTCTACCAGAGGAAAAGGGATTGTAGGATACCGTGAGGCAGCCCTGGAGGGCAGCGGCATCGTGATCCAGTCCATTATTGGCGGTACAGCCACCACTTGTGTGGTGTTCCTGCCTCTGGCCATGCTGGAGGGAATGACCGGACAGATGTTCAAGCCTCTGGGCTTCACCATCATCTTCTGCCTCACGGCCTCTCTGATCAGCGCTATGACCATTGTACCGCTGTGCTACTGTTTCTTCCGGCCCCAGGAGAAGGATCATTCTCCCGCAGGCTGGTTCGTGAAGAAAATGCAGGATGGATACCGGGGGCTGATGGAGGAGATTCTGCCCAGGAAGTGGACGATGATCGTCCTTTCCATCTTGTTGCTGGCCGTGTCTATCTGGATGGCTACCCAGCTGCGAATGGAACTGATGGTGGCGGATGACGCGGGTCAGGTCAACGTGTCCATTGAGACCCGCCCGGGTCTTAGAGTGGAGGAGACGGATCAGATCTACCAGCAGGTAGAGGCCATTGTGGTTCAGGATCCGGATCTGGATTCCTATATGCTGACAGCGGGAAGCAGCGGTATGAGTATGGGAGGCGGCGGTGCTACACTGACTGCCTACCTGAAGGATGACAGGTCCCGTGAGACAGATCAGGTGGTCCGTGAGTGGAAGCCCCTTCTCAACAAGGTGCCCGGGGCCAATATCACTGTGGAGGCATCCTCCAGCATGAGTATGATGTCCAGCTCCGGCGGAGTGGAATATATTCTGCGGAGTACCCAGTACGACGAGCTGAAAGAAGTTTCGGACCAGATCTGCGAGGAACTTTTAGGACGCGGCGAGGTATCCAGGGTCCACAGCACCCTGGAAAACGCGGCGCCTGTTGTGAAGCTGGATATTGACGCGGTCAAGGCCCAGGCGGAGAACATCACCCCTATGCAGGTGGCGGGTACAGTCAGCAGCATGCTGGGCGGTACTACAGCGACTACGCTGGATGTGGACGGGGACGAGATTGATGTCAAGGTAGAGTACCCGGATGACGAATATGACACCATTGACAAGCTCCAGGGGATCGTCCTGACTAATAATGCAGGCGGTTCCGTGGCTCTGACTGATGTGGCGGATATCACCTTCCGGGATACTCCGGCCAATATCATCCGTATGGACCGTGAGTATCAGGTGACCATCACCGGCGATCTGACTACCGAGGATCCCAGGGAGATCGATGCCATCGAGCAGAAGCTCTATGATGAGGTGGTGTCCAGGTATCTGACCCCAACGATCCACCGGGCTACCAATGCCATGGATGAAGCCATGATGGAGGAGTTTGCCAACCTGGGCGGAGCCATCGCTATCGCCGTGTTCCTGGTATTTGTGGTTATGGCGGCCCAGTTCGAGTCACCCAAGTTCTCCCTGATGGTCATGACTACCATCCCCTTTGCCCTGATCGGTTCCTTCGGTCTTTTGTGGCTGGCGGATGTGCCCATCAGTATGGCATCCCTCCTTGGCTTTCTGATGCTGGCAGGCACGGTGGTAAATAATGGTATTCTCTACATTGACACCGTGAACCAGTACCGGCAGGAGATGGATATAAAGACAGCCCTGATTGAAGCGGGTGCCACCCGTCTGAGGCCTATTCTCATGACTACACTGACGACTATAGTAGCCATGATCCCCATGGCTCTGGCCTACGGTGACAGCGGAAAGAGCATGCAGGGTCTGGCCCTGGTGGATGTGGGCGGACTGGTCGCCTCCACAGTGCTGGCACTCCTGGTGCTGCCGGCGTATTATCTGATCATGAACAGGAGCAGGAAGAAAGAACCCAGTTACGATTGATAAACCGTAATGAAACCGTAAGTAAACAGTGATTTACTTACAGAAAAAATATGGTATACTAATACAGATAGTACAGTTGCTGGAAGTGTTTTATCTATAGAGCGAATCATGGAGGTGGAACTTTGAAAGGATTAAGATGTGCCGTATCCCTGGGGATGGCAGGGATACTGGCTGTGATGGGGCCGGGGGCTGCTCTGGGGGCGACTCCGGAGTTTGGCCGGTCCGCAGAGGAGTGGGCCACACTCAGGGATGATGTGATCGAGTATGGGGAGATCGCGGATCTGATTCATGAGTACAATGCCACGGTGAAGAAGAACCAGATTGATCTGAATACCTTCCGCAAGGATTACGGCGAGACCAACGAGCAGTGGTCCAATCGGTACCGGGAGCTGGCAGATGATCTGGAGGCCAACCTGATCTATCCGGATGTGGATGATGCGGGTTATGCTTCCATGATGTCCAGTATTGTCTCCAGTGAGCAGACCATCAAGCAGATGCGGGAGACAGCGGATGACTCCATGGAAGATTACATGACCTATTATTATGATTTCAGCAGCGCGGAGGCACTTCTGGTGTCCCAGGCGCAGACGGGGATGATCAATTATTATCTGAACCAGCTGAAGCTCCAGACAGACCTGAAGCAGCTTGAGCTTCTCCAGGAGGCCCTGCGCAGTGCCATAAGCCGCCGGGATCTGGGGCTGGGCACGGATGTACAGGTCCTGGCTGCCCAGGAGAATATCAAGAATGCAGAGAAAGCCATCCAGGATGACCAGTCTGCCATAGATACCGGGAAGCAGCGTCTTCAGGTACTGCTGGGCTGGACCCACGATGCCAGTCCCGAGGTGCGGGAGATTCCCCAGGTGGATATGGCGCGGGTCGCGGCCATGAATCCTGAGGTGGATAAGGCCCAGGCTGTGGAGAACAGCTTTTCCATGAAGTCCAACAGGCGGAAGCTGGAGAATGCCAGAAGCCAGGATAAGCAGGAGGACCTTAAAGAGACTATCCGGGAAGCAGAACAGAGCATCAGCGCCAGCGTATATTCCGGCTACCAGAGTGTGGTAGCCGCCCAGGCCGCCTTTGAACTGAGTCAGGCCCAGGCTGCCTTGGAGCAGAAGAACCTGGCTGCCACAGAACGCCAGTTCCAGCTTGGCAATGTATCCCGGATCGACTACCTGACCCAGAAGAATACTACAGAGACTGCCCAGATCAATGTGGAGACTGCCAGACTGAATCTGTTCCAGGCAGTCCAGGCCTATGACTGGGTGCTGAACGGACTGGCAGGAGGATCCCAGGGAGGGCAGTCGTAATGAAAGGAAGAAAGAGAATAGAACCTGCGGCTATACTGTCCTTATCACTTTGTATAGGAAGCATCTTTGCGATTCCTGCCTGTGCCGCCACGGTAGGCCCCCTGGGGGACAGGGTGGAATCCGGCTATGACGCCGAGACCTGGGCCCGTCTCCAGGACAATGTGCTGGAATACGATGAGATCCCCAACCTGGTTCACGAATACAATTCCGTGGTTTCCAACATCTGGGAGGACCTGGAAGAGACGAAGCGGACCCTGGAGGCCAATGCCCAGGAGCTGGAAAGCCACCGCTGGAAGATGGAGAAGCTGAAGGAGACGGCCCAGGAAGAATATGATATTGAGAATCTGGTCAACTACGCCACTCAGGAGGCGATCCTGAAGGCAGTTGCCTCCCAGATGGATTCCGCATCCCGCAATATGCTGAACCGTACCACCACAGCTTCCCTCCAGAAGACAGAGAACCAGTTTGTGAAGATCGCCCAGTCCCTGATGATCTCCTACGATTCCCTGAGGAAACAGCGGGAGACCCTGGGAAAGCTGGAGGAGCTGTATGCCGAGCAATATAAGCTGGCTTCTGATAAGCATGCCCTGGGGCTGGCTACAGAGCGGGAGGTTCTGGAGGCCCAGACCAACCAGCTTTCAGCCAGAAGCACTCTGGCGTCCATTGACGGCGGTCTCCTGCAGATCCGGCCTACGCTTTGTACCATGACCGGCTGGCCAGCCGACGGAAACCCTGAGGTGGCCCTGATCCCCACAGTGGATCTAAGCCGGATTGATGCCATGAATCTGGAGGAGGACACCCGAGGGGCCATCGGGAACAATTCTACCCTGATCTCCCAGCGGACTTCTGCCAAGGGCACCTCCAACGCCAGTATCAGCGCCCGTCTGGACATTATCAACGAAGGCGACCAGAAGCTGACCATTAAGATGAAAGAGCTCTATGACGACGTGCTGTCCAAGAAGAAGGCTTATGAAGCTGCCATAGACGGCTACCAGGGCGCCCTGAAAAGCAAGGCAGGCTATGACCGGATGTACCAGCTGGGCCTTCTGGGCAAGTCCGATTATCTGGGAACAGAGATTGCCTTTTACCAGAAGAAGGCTGCCTGGGAGACGGCAGATACATCGCTGCTTCTGGCCATTGAAACCTATGAATGGGCGGTGAAGGGGCTGACGGAGATTGAGTGACGGAAAGTTCAATACCTTGTCACATGAAAAGGTTATTGCGTAAAACGACCACACAAATCCTGCAATCGAAAACGGACTGCAATACTGGGACGATTATCTTTTAAAGCCAGATAGTCGTCCTTTTGCAGTATCTGCCGTAAAATATCCGGTTCAGAATCATCATGAACATCAGGCGCCGTTTCTGTATCACTTCCAGATTCCATTTCCCAGTCCACATCCAGGAAACAGAACTGCGGATAAATCACGCACCACCAGTTATGACCCTGGCCAGAACCCAGGGTGACCCGTACCGCGTCGTAATATCCGCAGGGAAAGGTGACCCTGCCATAAGCCCGGGCCGGAAAATAGCAGTTGGTGATCTCCACACTGGTCTGGTAGTCCATTCCCCTTTCCCGGAGATACCGGTCTGCCACAGCCTCGATCTCTCCGGCATGGTTCTCTACAAATTCCACCGTATCATCCCGGTCTGCTTCAGGAGAAAGCTGTCCTCTCACATAATCCAGAATCAGGCTCCGCACCTCCAGCTTCACCTCCTGGTCCTGCCTGCCGTCACTTTCCGCCAGTACATGAAAACGCAGTACCGCCGGAGCGATCCGTCTCGCCAGTGCCTCCTGCACCTCCCTGCACCGTCCGCCCATAAGCAGTCCCATAATCAGGAAACAGCCAAGGGATAAAACAAAATATTTTTTTGCGGTTGCTATGTAGCAATTCCCAGACATCTAAAATCCACCTCCATAGAATGGTTTCTTTCTATTTCCTGTTTTTAAGTATTGACATATATGGTATAATTAAACGTGGCTGTCCCCATCTGGCAGAAATATTTACTCCGGCCATGCCCCGGATCCCTTCACGGTCCGGTCCATTGGCCTGGTTGCTACATATATTAATGAGAGAAGAATTTTACCTGGGCATTCGTTGTGATGAACATTCCATTGCCTTATGAACTGTAATCAAAAATATGGTTCCGGCTTGTCCGGGTTAGGAGGATCAAATTTATGGATAAGAAACGGATTGTGGTCTTGTTTGGCGGCCAGTCATCGGAGCATCTTGTCTCCTGTATGTCGGCAGCCAATGTGATCGGTCAGATTGATACATCCCGGTACGAGCTTCTGCTGATCGGGATTACAGAAGAAGGCCACTGGCTTAGGGCAGACTCTCTGGAGGATGTACGGACCGGTGCCTGGAAGGAAAGTACCACAGAGGCTATTATTTCCCCTGATGCTACCAGTCATAGCGTGGTGCTGACAGAGCAGGGGACCAGCCGTAATGTCCCGGTGGATGTGGTATTTCCGGTTCTCCATGGCCCTTATGGGGAGGACGGGACCGTACAGGGACTGCTGGAGCTGGCGAAGATTCCCTATGTGGGCTGCGGCGTGCTGTCGTCAGCGGTTTCCCTGGATAAGCTGTATACCAAGCTGATCGTGGATACCCTGGATATCCGTCAGGCCAGATATGTCCCGGTTATGGTCTGGAAGTTCCAGAAGGATCCCGACGCCATCATCCGGCAGATAGAAGAGAAGTTCTCCTATCCGGTTTTTGTCAAGCCTTCCAACGCGGGCTCTTCCCGTGGTATCACCAAGGCCGGAAACCGGCAGGAGCTCCTGGCAGGCCTTGAAGAAGCAGCCCGCCATAACCGGAAGATCCTGGTGGAAGAGACCATTATAGGCCACGAGGTGGAATGCGCCGTCCTGGGAGGAGGTCAGAAGCCGGTGGCATCTTCCGGCGTGGGGGAGATTCTGGCGGCGGCAGAATTCTACGACTACGAAGCCAAGTATTTTAATGAGCAGTCCCGTACGGTGATCGGTCCGGAGCTTCCCGGGGATTCGGCGGAGCGGGTACGCAAGGCGGCAGAGCGCATTTTCAATGCGGTAGACGGTTACGGACTGGCACGGGTGGACTTCTTTGTGACTGACGGGGGCGAGGTGGTGTTTAATGAGATCAACACACTCCCTGGATTCACGTCCATCAGCATGTATCCCATGCTCTGGGAGGCGGCGGGAATCTCCAAAAAAGAACTGATTGACCGCCTGATTACCCTGGCTTTTGAGCGGTGAACGTCATGCCGGTACAATCTGCGGCTCTGGCCCGGGCCGGCATCTGTTACATAAGATGTAATTACAACCATAAGAAAAAGGGGAATTTGTGATGGACAGACAATCTCCATGCGCCCAGCGGACAGACTTACTGCCAAAGGACCAGGGACTGGCGGATGCCCTGGGCATACCAGACAGAAAGGCATCTCTGGCGGGGATACAGAGCAGAAATGCACCGGTTGGCGTATTTGACTCCGGCGTGGGCGGACTGACTGTGGCCAGAGAGATCATGCGGCAGATTCCGGAGGAACGGATCATTTATTTTGGGGACACGGCCAGACTTCCTTACGGAAGCAAATCAAAGGACACCATTGTGCGGTATTCCCGCCAGGTGATCCGCTTCCTGAAGACAAAGAATGTGAAGGCGATTGTGATCGCCTGCAATACGGCAAGCTCCTATGCCCTGGAGACGGTTCAGGCAGAATCCGACATTCCGCTGATTGGCGTGATCAATGCCGGTGCGCGGACTGCGGCCTCTGTTACCAGGAACGGGCGGATCGGGGTCATCGGTACAGAAGGAACCATCGGCAGCGGCATTTATACAGAGGTGATCCGAAAGCTGCGGCCGGGTACCGAGGTGATCGGAAAGGCCTGCCCACTGTTTGTGCCCCTGGTGGAAGAGGGGCTGCTCCATGACTCGGTGACGGATGAGATCGCCTCCCGTTATTTAAGTGAATTAAAAGGGAAATATATAGACACCCTGGTACTGGGCTGTACCCATTATCCCCTTTTGCGGTCCACCCTGGGGCGGCTTATGGGAGAGCATGTGACCCTGGTCAATCCGGCTTATGAGACGGCGCTGGAGCTGCGGAAGCTGCTGCAGGACCATGGCCTGGACCGGGAACGGGACGCTGTGGAGGATGGAGAGAAATACCAGTTCTTTGTCAGTGACCTGGCAGAGAAATTCACGGATTTCGCCACGGCGATTCTCCCTAATGAGGTCCGGGAGACCAAGAAGATTGATATTGAGAATTATTGAAATACTTTAAATGATAGGAGTGGGCATTGGAGCGTGTCTATGAGAAAGGATGTAAACCAGTATGACAAAGGAAGTACTGATCCGCATCAGCGGTCTGCGTGTGATGGATGGCGATGAAGAGGATGTAGAGGTTATCACAAAGGGAGAATACTACTGGAGAAACGGCAAGCACTATGTCTTCTATGATGAGGTGATGGAAGGCTTTGAGGGAAGCATCCGCAATATGGTGAAGATCACACCGGAGATGATGCAGATCCGCAAGCAGGGCATCACCAGTACCGAGCTGGTTTTTGAACAGGGCCAGAAGAAAATGGCCCGGTATATCACACCCCTGGGAGAGATGACTGTGGAGATCGGCACCAGCCGGATCCAGGTGGACGCCCGGGAGGACAATCTGAAGGTGTCTGTCAGCTATGGCCTGGATATCAATTACGAGCATGTGTCAGACTGCAATATCTTTCTGGACATCAGTTCCATGGAGACGGCACAGCTGCACCTGCAGTCGTAGCTTTGTGATACAGGTCAGCGCGTTTTCAGACACGCTCTAGGGGACGCTCTGGTGCACCGCACAGACTGTGCAGAAATGCGAAGGCCGGATACCGTAACAGTCCAGGGGATATCCGGACTGCTGCCAATAAGCTATGAAAAAGCAGCCATGAACCAGAATGCTGGTCTATGACTGCTTTTGTCTTATTTATCCTTTTTGTCTTTCTTGTCTTTCTTGAACTTCGCGAAGAATCCCTTCTTTTTGGGCGGGGCCTGGATGGCGCCGCCGCGGACGCTCTTGATGGCGGTGATGTAGATTCCGCTGACTACGACCTTGGCTTCTGTCTTTACCGGAAGGGCGGCGAAGACCTTCTCATCGGCAATGAGGGTCATGACCCTGGGGCCTACCTTGGCTTTGACGATCGGGAGCTTGGCCCACTTCATATACCAGGGGGTCTGCTCGCTGACGATCTTTGGAAGTCCGGCATCCTTGACCTTGAGCTTCTTTTTATCAATGACCAGCATGGAAACCGTCTGTGCAGCAGCTTCCAGCATCTGCTGCTGTTCCACCTGGCGCTTCTCCATCTTTCTTCCCAGGAAATACAGTACCACCAGGGCAATGACGCCCAGTAACAAAATAACAAGTAATACATTCAGCAATGTCTGCATGGGGAAATCCTCCATCTATCATATTGTATACCATTCTGCCGTCTGTGGGCTTCCTGCGGGGAACAGCCACGCCCATCCTCTCCACGCCGGACTTGCGGTGGGGAGCAGCGCGGCCACATTCCCGGTGCCGGATCTCTGGCGTGAGCATCCAGTGCCGCGCCTCCCTGTGCATCCGGTTGTCAGCGTGCGATAACCCGTTCCGTACCATCAGGCAGAACCTGCGTCAATAGTATAGCATTTTTTCGGCAATATTGCAAGAGAAAAAACTTGACAGCTTGACAAGGCTGTGTTATTATGGAGTGTGCACTATTGTGGCATCATGGGTATTTTGCGCCCAAAAGCAGCCATAAATTTCAATTAGAAAACAGGGGTGAAACGTCAATGGAGAAAAGCAGAATGCGTCCGGTGACATCCGGGAAAAGCCTTAGAATGAGCTACTCAAGACAGAAGGAAGTTCTTGAGATGCCAAACCTGATTGAGATTCAGAAAGACTCCTATCAGTGGTTCCTCGACGAGGGGTTGAAAGAAGTATTTGAAGATATTTCCCCCATCTCCGATTTTGCGGGGCACCTGAGCCTGGAATTTGTGGGCTTTACATTATGCAGAAATGAAATTAAATCTACCATAGATACCATTGAAAAATGCAAGGAACGTGACGCCACTTACGCAGCACCTTTGAAGGTAAAGGTAAGACTTTACAATAAGGATAAAGAAGAGATTAACGAACATGAGATATTCATGGGGGATCTTCCGCTCATGACAGACACAGGCTCCTTCGTCATCAACGGCGCGGAGCGTGTAATCGTCAGCCAGCTGGTGCGTTCTCCGGGAATCTATTATGGTGTGGGACATGACAAGATCGGTAAAGAACTGTTCACCTGCACCGTCATCCCCAACCGCGGTGCATGGCTGGAATACGAGACTGACTCCAATGACATTTTCTACGTCCGTGTGGACCGTACCCGTAAGGTACCGGTAACTGTGCTTGTCCGGGCCCTGGGCTATGGGACCAACGCGGAGATCATTGACTTGTTTGGCGAAGAACCCAAGCTTTTGGCAAGCTTTGGCAAGGACACCTCTGACAATTATCAGGATGGCCTCCTGGAGCTGTACAAGAAGATCCGCCCCGGTGAACCCTTATCTGTTGACAGTGCAGAAAGCCTTTTAAACAGCATGTTCTTTGACCCCAGGCGCTATGACCTGGCAAAGGTAGGAAGATATAAGTTCAACAAGAAGCTTCATTTTAAGAACCGCATCAAGGGCCATGTGCTGGCTGAGGATGTGGCAGATCTTTCCACCGGTGAGATCCTGGCAGAGGCCGGTGCCACGGTTGACATTGATCTGGCCACCAGGATTCAGGATGCCGCGGTTCCCTATGTGTATATCCAGGGGCCGGACCGCAACTACAAGGTGTTGTCCAATATGATGGTGGATCTGGCAGCATATGCCGAGTTTGATCCGGAGGCGGCCGGGATTACGGAGTTAGTATATTACCCGGTGCTGAAAACTATTCTGGAAGAAGCTGGCGGCGACCAGGAGCTTTTAAAGGACCTGGTCCAAAGGAATGTCAGCGAGCTGATTCCCAAGCACATTACCAAGGAAGATATTATCGCTTCCATTAACTATAATATGCATCTGGAGGGGGAGATTGGCAATGCTGATGATATCGACCATCTGGGCAACCGCCGGATCCGTGCCGTAGGCGAGCTTCTGCAGAACCAGTACCGGATCGGCCTGTCCCGTATGGAGCGTGTGGTCCGGGAACGTATGACCACCCAGGATATCGACGGCATCACCCCCCAGTCCCTGATCAATATCAAACCGGTGACTGCGGCGGTGAAGGAGTTCTTCGGAAGCTCCCAGCTGTCCCAGTTCATGGATCAGAATAACCCGCTGTCCGAGCTGACCCACAAGCGGCGTCTGTCCGCTCTGGGCCCCGGCGGATTATCCAGGGACCGTGCCGGATTCGAGGTCCGGGACGTACACTACACCCATTACGGCCGTATGTGTCCCATCGAGACCCCTGAGGGTCCCAACATCGGCCTGATCAACTCCCTGGCAACCTATGCCCGGGTGAACCAGTACGGTTTTATCGAGGCCCCCTACCGGATCGTGGATAAGTCCGACCCGGTCAATCCCAGGGTCACCGATGAGGTGGTCTATCTGACTGCCGATGAGGAGGATAATTTCATCGTCGCCCAGGCGAACACCCCTCTGGATGAAGAAGGCCACTTTGTAAATAACAACGTTTCCGGGCGTTTCCGCGAGGAGACATCCGAGTTTCAGAAGAAGAATATCGACCTGATGGACGTATCCCCCAAGATGGTATTCTCGGTGGCTACTTCCATGATCCCGTTTTTGGAGAATGACGATGCCAACCGTGCCCTTATGGGTTCCAACATGCAGCGTCAGGCCGTACCCCTTCTAAGGACAGAGGCTCCGGTGGTAGGCACCGGGATCGAGGCCAAGGCGGCGGTGGATTCCGGTGTCTGCGTGCTGGCAAGACACGCGGGCGTGGTGGAGCGTTCCGCGTCCAATGAGATCATTGTCAAGCGCGATGACAACGGGGACAGGGATGTATATCACCTGACCAAGTTCAAACGCAGCAACCAGTCCAACTGCTACAACCAGAAGCCGGTTGTATTCAAGGGGAACCATGTGGAGGCCGGCGAGGTGATCGCGGACGGCCCGTCCACAGAGAACGGCGAGATCGCCCTGGGCAAGAACCCGCTGATCGGATTCATGACCTGGGAAGGCTACAACTACGAGGATGCAGTCCTTTTGTCCGAGCGTCTGGTCCAGGAGGATGTGTATACATCTGTTCATATTGAAGAATATGAGGCCGAGTCCCGTGATACCAAGCTGGGGCCGGAGGAGATCACCCGGGATGTTCCCGGTGTGGGTGACGATGCCCTGAAGGATCTGGATGAGCGCGGTATTATCCGGATCGGAGCCGAGGTCCGTGCCGGTGACATCCTGGTGGGCAAGGTGACTCCCAAGGGAGAGACCGAGTTGACTGCCGAGGAACGTCTCCTGCGTGCTATTTTCGGTGAGAAGGCCAGAGAGGTCCGCGACACCTCCCTGAAGGTACCTCATGGAGCTTACGGGATTATCGTGGACGCTAAGGTATTTACCAGGGAGAACGGCGATGATCTGGCTCCCGGTGTGAACCAGACTGTGCGTATCTACATCGCCCAGAAGAGGAAGATCTCTGTAGGTGACAAGATGGCAGGACGTCACGGCAACAAGGGTGTGGTTTCCCGGGTGCTTCCCGTGGAGGATATGCCCTTCCTGCCCAACGGACGTCCTCTGGATATCGTGCTGAATCCCCTGGGTGTGCCGTCCCGTATGAATATCGGACAGGTGCTGGAGATCCACTTAAGCCTTGCTGCCAAGGCTCTGGGCTTTAACATCGCCACCCCGGTCTTTGACGGAGCCAATGAGATTGATATTATGGATGCCCTGGATGTGGCCAATGATTATGTGAACACATCCTGGGAAGAATTTGAAGCAAAGTATACAGGCATCTTAAAGCAGGATGTTCTGGACTACCTGGGGGCCAATCTGGACCACAGGGAGCTGTGGAAGGGTGTTACCTTAAGCCGGGACGGCAAGGTGCGTCTGAGAGACGGCCGTACCGGGGAATATTTTGACAGTCCTGTTACCATCGGACACATGCATTACCTGAAGCTGCACCATCTGGTAGACGACAAGATCCATGCCCGTTCTACCGGCCCATACTCCCTGGTCACCCAGCAGCCTCTGGGCGGCAAGGCCCAGTTCGGCGGACAGCGTTTCGGTGAGATGGAGGTGTGGGCCCTGGAGGCTTATGGCGCTTCCTACACCCTGCAGGAGATCCTGACAGTCAAGTCCGATGACGTAGTGGGACGTGTGAAGACCTATGAAGCTATCATCAAGGGCGAGAATATCCCGGAGCCGGGAGTACCCGAGTCCTTCAAGGTGCTTTTGAAGGAACTCCAGTCCCTGGGCCTGGATGTGAGCGTGCTGCGTGACGACGGTACGGAAGTTGAGATCGGCGAGAACATCGACTACGGTGAGACGGACCTGAGGTCCATCATTGAGGGCGACCGCAATTACAACCAGGAAGAGTCCTTTGGCGCATATGGTTACCAGCAGCAGGAGTTTGAAGGCGGCGAGCTGGTGGATGTGGATGAGGACCCGGAGAATGATGACGATTACGAGGATGACCCGGATCTGGATGATGCAGAAGAATCCTCTTTTGATGAAGAATAATAGAAGGGAGTATCGCTCATGCCTGATGTAAATGAAACCTATCAGCCGTTGACATTTGACGCAATCAAGATTGGTCTGGCATCCCCGGAGCGGATTATGGAATGGTCTCATGGGGAAGTGAAGAAACCGGAGACCATCAATTACCGCACCTTAAAACCGGAGCGGGATGGTCTGTTCTGCGAGAGGATCTTTGGGCCCAGTAAGGACTGGGAGTGTCACTGCGGCAAATACAAAAAGATCCGGTATAAAGGCGTGATCTGTGACCGCTGTGGCGTGGAAGTAACCAAATCCAGCGTCCGCAGAGAGCGGATCGGACATATCCAGTTGGCAGCTCCCGTGTCCCATATCTGGTACTTTAAGGGGATTCCCAGCCGGATGGGCCTGATTCTGGACATCTCACCCAGGGTTCTGGAGAAGGTGCTGTATTTTGCATCCTATATTGTGCTGGATCCGGGAAGTACCAGCTTACAGTACAAACAGATCCTTTCAGAGAAGGAGTACCGGGAAGAGCTGGAGAACTGGGGCTATGGCTCCTTCCGGGTAGGAATGGGCGCCGAGTCCATCTTAGAGCTGCTGCAGGCCATTGACCTGGAGAAGGAATCCGTGGAGCTGAAAAAGGAGCTTCGGGATTCCAGCGGACAGAAGCGTGCAAGGATCATCAAGCGGCTGGAGGTAGTGGAAGCTTTCCGCAGCTCCGGCAACAAGCCGGAATGGATGATCATGACCGTGATTCCGGTGATCCCGCCGGATATCCGTCCCATGGTACAGCTGGACGGCGGCCGTTTCGCCACATCCGACCTTAACGACTTATATAGAAGAATTATCAACCGCAACAACCGTCTGGCCCGTCTGCTGGAGCTGGGGGCGCCGGATATCATCGTCCGCAACGAGAAGCGTATGCTGCAGGAGGCCGTGGACGCCCTTATTGACAATGGACGCCGCGGAAGACCGGTAACCGGTCCCGGCAACCGTGCCCTTAAGTCCTTGTCCGATATGCTGAAAGGTAAGCAGGGCCGGTTCCGCCAGAACCTCCTGGGCAAGCGTGTGGACTATTCCGGACGTTCTGTTATCGTGGTGGGACCGGAGCTTAAGATATACCAGTGCGGTCTGCCCAAGGAGATGGCTATTGAGCTGTTTAAGCCCTTCGTCATGAAGGAGCTGGTTCAGAATGGCACCGCACACAACATCAAGAGTGCCAAGAAGATGGTGGAGCGTCTCCAGACAGAGGTCTGGGATGTGCTGGAGGATGTGATCAAAGAGCATCCGGTGATGCTGAACCGTGCGCCCACCCTCCACAGACTGGGGATCCAGGCATTTGAGCCGATCCTGGTAGAGGGTAAGGCCATTAAGCTGCATCCCCTGGTATGTACCGCATTCAACGCGGATTTCGACGGAGACCAGATGGCAGTGCATCTGCCCTTGTCAGTGGAGGCCCAGGCCGAGTGCCGGTTCCTGCTGCTGTCTCCCAACAACCTGCTGAAGCCGTCAGACGGCGGACCGGTGGCCGTACCTTCCCAGGATATGGTTCTTGGTATCTACTATCTGACCCAGGAGCGTCCGGGAGCAAAGGGCGAGGGCATGATCTTTAAGAATGTCAACGAAGCTATCCTGGCCTATGAGAATGGCGCCGTGACCCTGCACTCCAGGATCAGGGCCCGTGTTACCAAGAAGCAGGCGGACGGGACTATCCGGTCCGGCATCGTGGAATCCACGGTGGGACGTTTCATCTTCAACGAGATTATCCCCCAGGATCTGGGCTTTGTGGACCGGAGTGTGCCGGAGAATGAACTGCTTCTGGAGGTAGACTTCCATGTGGGCAAGAAACAGTTAAAGAAGATTCTGGAGAAGGTCATCAATGTCCATGGAGCTACCCAGACGGCGGTGACCCTGGACGACATCAAGTCCATTGGTTACAAGTATTCTACCAGGGCTGCCATGACCGTATCCATCTCGGATATGACCGTGCCCCCCAGCAAGCCCCAGCTTATTGAGGATGCACAGAATACTGTAGACAAGATTTCCAAGAACTTCCGCCGCGGCCTGATCACGGAGGAGGAGCGTTACAAAGAGGTCATTGAGACCTGGAAGAATACGGACGACCAGTTAACCCATGATCTGCTGACCGGTCTGGACAAATACAACAACATCTTCATGATGGCCGACTCCGGCGCCCGTGGTTCGGATAAGCAGATCAAGCAGCTGGCAGGCATGCGCGGCCTGATGGCAGATACCACCGGACACACCATCGAGCTGCCGATCAAGTCCAATTTCCGTGAGGGACTGGACGTACTGGAGTATTTCATTTCTGCCCATGGTGCCCGTAAGGGACTGTCGGATACGGCACTGCGTACCGCTGACTCAGGATACCTGACCCGCCGTCTGGTGGACGTATCCCAGGACCTGATCGTCCGGGAGGTGGACTGCTGTGAAGGGAAGGAGATTCCTTTCATGGAAATCAAGGCCTTTACCGACGGGAAGGAAGTAACTGAGAGTCTCCAGGAGCGTATCACCGGCCGTTATATTGCCGAGACCATCACAGATCCGGATACCGGGGAAGTGGTGGTGAAGGCGAACCATATGTGTACACCCCAGCGGGCGGCCGCCGTCATGAAAGTACTTGAGAAGCTGGGACGGGATTCCGTGAAGATCCGTACCGTTCTGACCTGCAAGGCCCATGTGGGTGTCTGCGCCAAGTGCTACGGCGCCAACATGGCTACCGGACAGCCGGTGCAGGTGGGTGAGGCTGTAGGTATCATCGCGGCCCAGTCCATCGGTGAGCCGGGTACCCAGCTCACCATGCGTACCTTCCATACCGGCGGTGTGGCCGGCGGTGATATTACCCAGGGTCTTCCCCGTGTTGAGGAGCTGTTTGAGGCCCGCAAGCCTAAGGGTCTTGCCATTATCTCCGAGTTCGGAGGCGTGGTGGCTATCAAGGATACCAAGAAGAAGCGTGAGATTACGGTCACTGATACCGAGACCGGCAATTCCAAGACCTACCTGATTCCCTACGGATCCAGGATCAAGGTTATGGATGAGCAGGTGATTGAGGCCGGTGACGAGCTGACCGAAGGCAGCGTTAATCCCCATGATATCTTAAAGATCAAGGGCGTCCGGGCGGTTCAGGACTACATGCTCAAGGAGGTACAGCGTGTGTACCGCCTCCAGGGCGTGGAGATCAACGACAAGCACGTGGAGATGATCGTGCGCCAGATGCTCAAGAAGATCCGCATTGAGGAGAGCGGTGACAGCGAAGTGCTGCCGGGCGTATCCATGAATGTGCTGGAGTTCAACGAGATGAACGAGCGTCTGATTGCCGAGGGCAAGAAGCCGGCAGAAGGCAAGCAGGTCATGCTGGGTATCACCAAGGCATCCCTGGCAACGGATTCCTTCCTGTCTGCCGCGTCCTTCCAGGAGACCACCAAGGTTCTGACCGAGGCTGCCATCAATGGCAAGATTGACCATCTGATCGGTCTGAAGGAGAACGTGCTGATCGGTAAGCTGATCCCGGCTGGTACAGGTATGAAACGCTACCGTTCCGTGAAGCTGGATACGGATATTGCCATGGATGACGAGATTGTCCTCATGGATGATGATGAGATCCTGCTGTCCGAGGATGAGGGCATGTTGGAGGAAGCAGCCGAGGTGTTTGATATTGATGACACTGAGGAAGCAGAGGAGCCAGAGTACGCCGGTGAGCCAGAGGGTCTGGAGGGCATGGAGCTGACAGACAGCAGCGAGGCAGAGCCGGAAGAATAAGATAAGAATGACATAGCCTTGGCTGTGTGGAATTTTTGGGGAAATGCCTGCGCAGGCGGAATGGGTCTGCGCAGGCATTTTTTAATAGAAGTTTGGGAGAGACAAGTATGATTATCAGTGTGTCAGGTGAATTTTTTGTATTTGATACGGAAGTACTGCCCACGAAGGAGGAACTGGACAGTTTCTTCCGGGATAAGGGAGAGCATGATGTGCTGGAGGTACGGCTGCATGTGGGGGATGAAGTGCAGGTGGGATATGTGACCCAGAAGACCCTGGAGTATCAGATGGGATATGTGAATCTGGCGCTGGCTATGGGGGAGGATACCTTTGAACGGGCAGCAGAGATATGTCCCCGGGACTTTGTAATGCCGGTGCTGGATGGGGACGGGAATTGCGTGAATCTGGTGCGGAAGGTCTGGTCCAGCTATGAGCATGTCTACCAGTATGAGGGCATGGTGGATGTGAGTTTTCTGGACCGCTATGAGAGTATGGCCCTGGTGCGGCTCAATGAGTATTCGGTGGAGCTCTTTAGGCGGGCGGTTCCTTTGTGGCACGGGAAAGAGCTTTTCCTTGTGGGAGAAGGATGGCGGGAATTTGTAGAGGTGCTGCCGGCTTTTTCCCATGTGAAGGTGACGGTTCTTGACCGGCTGGAGCAGTGGGAGGAAGTGCGCAGGGAGAAAGGGTCCCAGGGAGAAGGGTTTTTGTCTGTAGTTGAAGGGATACCGGAGAATGAGGGGACAGAGCGTTATGAGAGCGGGCTTCTGTATTATGATGAGGTTATGACATTGACGTTCCTATTCTCCAATGTGACCCGTCCGGGAGTCAGGAATCCCGGGATCAGATTCTTCCTGATTGACGGAAAATTTTCCCTGGAAGGGATGTTTGCTATTTGGATGAAAGCATTTACAGCAGCCAGATATGCTCTGGCCAGAGGATATGCCCCGGCATTCGCCATCATTTCCTCGGACCGGAATATGTACTCGGATCATCCTGGGGATGATATATGGAACAAATTTTTCCTCCAGCCGGGTGGCTATACCATGGAGGAAGTACAAGAGAGCAGCTACGTGGCGTTGTCGCCCAATATGAACCTGATGAATACGGTCCGTTACATCATGGATCAGGTGTCTGTCGGGAAGGATATGCTGTGGCCTGGGGGGATATGGAACAGTCAGGTGAAGGCGTATATAGAGGACAGGCAGAAGCGTTTTCTGCCCCATCCGGAGGAGACTCTGGGCGTGCTGGTCCGTGGAACGGATTATGTGAAGAATCCGCTGCCCAACCACCCGAAGCATGCTGCCGTGGAGCAGGTCATGGAGAAGATCGATGAGGTGGATGGCCGCTGGCCGTTCCGGTGGATCTATCTGGCCACGGAGGATGCCGGGATCTGCCAGCAGATGAAGGACAGATATGGGGACCGTCTGACCTGCACAGACCAGGAACGCTATACGGTGGAGCTGGGGCAGCTTCTGGTGGAGCTGCATAAGGAGAAGCAGGAGGGGAAAGGCTTCCGTCTGGGGGCGGAGTACCTTTGTTCCATCAGTCTCCTGGCCCAGTGTAGCAGTCTGATCGCCTCCGGCCCCTGTGGGGCCCTGGGAGAGGCGATGCGTCAGAATGATGGGAGATATGGGGAGGTGTTTGTATTTTAGCAGAGACAGCGCGGGGAAAAGCCTGGATATCCCCTGAACCGTTACGGCATCCGGCCATCAGAATCGCTTTGCGATGGCCGGATGTCCACGGCTATTACGTTTTCGCACGGTCAGCGCAGCAGGTGCACAGACCTATGTGAACTGTTACCAGATGCCTGCAATTACCAGATTTCAGATAGGCTTCGGACTATTGTTTTATGAAACGTACCTTTTCTTTTTCTGTTAAATCTGCGACTTTTACCCCTTTGTCCTTTGCGTACTGCATTAATCCCCGCAAATCCAATTTGATTTTGGGGCATTGGCTAAGCAGGATAGGTTCAGGTGTTTGCGCCAAACTTTCTCTATATTTCTTCATCAGTCCATTCATAGTCATATACCTCCAGAATTTCCTTTGCAGCCTCTTCTCCAATTGCAAATTGATATGGATGGAGAATGGCAATAACCTCTCCATGAAAAGCCTTTACATAATGTTCCAGTAAATCCTGGTTTGCGGCAAAACCATATAAATAACCATCATATCCAAAGTCAATGGATTTTTGTACAGCTATGGCAAATAGATGCCCTCCTACACCAGAATACTTCACAGAATCTGTTAATTGTTTGTTGTTTTCAGGACTGGCGCACATCCAGCTAACATATAATGCCTGCATATCTTCGTTGCGTGTGACTGCGACAAGCCCCTGAATATCAACAGAGCCTTCAACGACTAAGGCATATATCTCATTTTCAACGGCAAGATTTTCCCAATTAGTATACCAGCCGTTCTTTTTGTTGTATTTTCTCAGGAACGATTTTCTTCGTATTCGAATCACTTCTGTTTGAACAAGTTCGCCAGTATTGGTATTTTTTAAACAAGGAGTAAACTCATCAATCCATACATTGATCATAATTATCACCTCTTTCTGTATTTATTTTACCACAAGAAAATACGTTTATCTATAGTAAATGACAAATCTATTAGCTGGTTGACTATTACAAGAAACACTCCATAAATGATAATGAATATCAAAATCATTGACAAACAAAACAGAATGGATTATTATGAGAAATGTAGCAGGAGGTGCTGTCCAAAGAGGATCAGGACTGGATAGCTGTTTTCCTGCTGTACAAAATTCCGGAAGCTTTATGTGAGAGAAAGTGAGGCAGTGTTTTATGGCTGATTTGGTGATTGGTATTGTAGTTGTGGCAGCGGTAGCTGCGATTATCTGGAAGAAGGTGAAGGATGCCAGAGCGGGAAAGCCGGGATGTGGCTGCGGATGTTCTGGCTGTACCGGGAAGAGTGGGATGAAGGGGTGTCAGAAATAGGAGTATCGGTCTGACATATAGAACAAACATTACTATTGGCGACCCGGCTATTGTTTCCTGGCTGGCAGATACCAGCTCTGGAAAAAGACTTCCCCGAATTGCATCCGAAACCCGCAATCCGGGGAAGTCTTTTTCCAAAGTCCACCCTTCGGAACAACTACCCCGTGAATAATAACTATCTGAAGTGTAACAAACAAACTGGATATGTCTGCCACTTGACTAAATTCCTATTGCTTTATAAAATAATCTCATTTACAATACTATCATAGAATCAGAACCTGGGAGAATTACAATATGACGAATCAGGAGATGCATCAGCGCAGAACACGCCAGACAGCGAGACAGAAAAAACAGAGAAAAAGAGCGGCCATGGGCCTTGCTTTTTTCATTATATGTCTGTGCACCGTGACCGCGTTTGCGGTGTGGGGAAACAGAAGAAGAAACGAGGGCCAGCAGCCGGGGGACGGAACCAGTACGGATGCAGTTGTCCAGGGGAGTCCCGGAGGTCCGGAGGGCGGCGGGACACTTTATAATACCAATGGGGACCAGACGCTGTCCCCGGAAACTGGCGAAGGGATCACGTCTGGCTCTGGCAGCGGTGTGTACTCCAGAGACGGTTCAGAAGACGGTACTAATATAGCCTCTGATATGAACGAAGGCATCTCGGATTCCCTGGGAGTCAGCGGGATTCCTGTGGGAGATACCGGAACCAGTACCACAGGTGTTTCCGGGAATGCTTCTGGTACCGGTACTGGAGAGGCATTTGGGGAAAGCACTGAAACTTCACCAGACAGACTCCGGACAGCCCTTCCCAGGGAGACCGTAGCGCTCCAGCATGAGCTGCCTGCAAAGGAAGTGCCAGATATGGGAGCCCTCTATGGCATCTATGTCCATGGCAAGGGCTGGAGTGATTTCTTTGCGGACAATGCCTACGGCATGGCCCCCACTGACAGCTATATCACTGGAATCCGGGTGACCCTTCACAACCAGTCGGAGGAGATGTCCGGTACCATCCGCTACCGTGTGAACCTGAGCGGCATGGGATGGCTGGACTGGACAGCCAATGCCGGGGTGTCAGGCGATATTACCGGAGACATGCATCTGGAGGCTGTGGCCATGGAACTGACCGGGGAACTGGCCCAGTACTATGATGTCCTCTACAGTGTCCTCCAGAATAATGAATGGACCGACTGGGTGAAGAACGGCGAGGAGGCCGGACAGTCAGGTGTGGGCCTGCGTATGGATGGGCTGAAAATGTCCATTGTGAAGCGGCAGGAGGGCCAGGAGTCCTATGCGGGGAATATTGATCCTTCCAGGCCCATGGTGGCCCTGACCTACGACGACGGACCTTCCGGAAATGCTACGCCCCGGATTCTGGCAAAGCTTAAGGAATACGGCGGACGGGCCACATTTTTCATGGTGGGCCAGAAGGCGGAGAAGAACCAGGATGTGATCCGGCAGATGGTGGAACAGAAATGTGAGGTGGCGAACCATACCTACGATCACACATTGATGAATAAGGTAGATCCGGTGGAGCTGGCCAGCCAGCTGGAGCGGACCAACCAGCTTGTGGCAGATGCCTGCGGGGTGACACCGGTGCTGATGCGCCCCTGCGGAGGTGTTCAGAATGAAGCAGGCATGGGGGTGGTGGGCGTCATCTCCATGCCTGCTGTTATGTGGTCTATAGACACCCTGGACTGGAAGACCAGAGATCCGGAGAGTACGGTCAAAGCAGTGCTGGATCATGTGAAGGACGGGGATATCGTCCTGATGCATGACCTCTACGATACCACGGCAGAGGCCAGCGACACCATCATTCCTGCACTGACTGAACGGGGCTTCCAGCTGGTGACGGTCAGCGAACTGGCTACCTACCGGGGAGGTATGCTGCCAGGGAAGTCTTATGGGAAATTCCGGCCCTGAGCAAAGACAAATAAAATCATAAACCTCTTTCCAGATTCATACCTTGAAAGTAGCCGGGTAAGAGTGGAGGGGTTGTGCTTGAATGACAATTATGTAAGTGTTCTGGAACAGTATGATGGAGAGCTGGCAGAAGTCCGTAAAGGGCGCGGCGCCTGGATCTGCCAGTGGGCGGACGGGGTGCGGCTGCTGCGTGAATACCGCGGGAGCGTGAAACGTCTGGAATTTGAAGAGAGTATTCTGGACGGGCTGAAGCAGCAGGGAATCCGGTTCGTGGATCAGTATACCCGGAATAGGGAAAATGCCATCCTGTCCCTGGCGGAAGACGGGACCAAATATATTCTGAAGGACTGGTATCTGGATAGAGAGTGTAATCTAAAGGAACCCTGGGAGGTGCTGCAGGCGGTGGAATGGATCGCCAGACTGCACCAGGCTCTGCGCACTGTCGTGTGGCAGGAAAGCTGGGATCTGGCTTCCATGCAGCCTCCGGCCCTGGCGGAGGAGATGAACCGCCATAGCCGTGAGATGAAACGGGTCCGTAACTATATCAGTGGAAAACGCAAGAAAAATGAATTCGAACTGTGCGTCATGCAGAATTTCGGTATGTACTATGAGCAGGCACTGCGGGCGCAGGAGGGGCTGGAGTCACTTGGGAAGAAACATGGGCAGGACCGGCTTTTTTTGTGCCATGGAGATCTGAACCAGCATCATATCCTGATGCGGCCCGGAGAAGTGGCCTTTGTGGAATTCACCCAGATGCACCGGGGGAGCCAGATGCGGGATCTGTATCATTTTATGCGGAAAGCCATGGAAAAGCATGGCTGGGGGGAGCAGCTGGGGCTGGCTATGATGCAGCGGTATGACGCGGTGCTGCCCTTAGAGCCTGAGGACAAGGAGAGTCTGTATTATCTGTTCCTCTATCCGGAGAAATACTGGAAGCAGCTGAATTATTATAACAATGCCCGAAAGACATGGATTCCGGCAAAAAATGTGGAGAAATTGAAAAAACTGGAGAGCCAGCAGGAATGCCGGAATCAGTTTCTGGAGAAGATACGGTGAGGAAGGGATTTTCCTGAATCCTTTTTAAAAGGGCAGGGCGTAGTGCCAGATGTTTTCAGACACGCTTCCGGGTGTGTCTGAAAATTCGTTACAGCAATCTGCACCTCCCGCTTTGCGGCATATTTGGGCCAGATAAAGGAAACACAGCCTGCTGCGCTTCCTTCATTTGGTCCAGATCTTTTGCAAGGCGGAAGGCACAGCAGACAGAAAGCAATTTTCAGACATGCTTTAAACTCCTGTTCCCCCAATCAGCTTCTCCTTGTTCCTGCGGTAACACAGAAATCCCACCAGATCCGCCAGCGCCCAGCCAATGGGAATGGACCACCAGATGCCTGCCACGCCGATTTCCGGCATAGAGGAGAGGGTATAGGACAGCGCGACCCGGGTGCCAAGGGAGATCACCGTAAGTACTACAGAGATGGCCGGTTTTCCGATGGCCCTGTAAAGTCCATAGAGCAAAAACAGGCATCCGATCCCACAGTAGAAGGGGCCCACGGTATGGAGATACCGGATGCCCTCGCCCACAATGGCCGTCTCTCCCGGATCAATGAAAATCACAATCAGTGGTTTCGCCAGGAACCAGAGGACCATAGAAATCAGGATACAGTAGCCGACTACGGTGATCACGCCGCAGCAGACTCCCTGAGTGACCCGGTCAGCCCGCTTTGCACCCATATTCTGTGCAATAAAAGTGGAAAATGCGTTTCCATACTCCTGCACCGGCATGTAGGCGAAGGCATCGATCTTCACCCCCGCGGCAAAGGCCGCCATCACCGCAGTGCCGAAGCTGTTGACCAGTCCCTGAACCATAAGGATACCCAGATTCATGACAGACTGCTGCATACAAGTCAGCAGCGAATAGCTTGTGATCTCTTCCAGGCTGGATTTTTGGATTCTGAAATGGCGGAAAGTCCGCCGCAGGCCGGGATCCTTCACAAAGGTGTAGATTCCGATCCCCAGGCCAGACAGGTACTGGGCGGTGATAGTGGCAGCGGCAGCGCCGGCGGTCCCCAGGGGATAGACGGCCACCAGCACAATGTCCAGCACAATATTGACCACCGTAGCCATCCCCAGAAATACCAGCGGAACCACAGAATTGCCCAGGGCCTTGAGATAGGAAGCGAAAAAGTTGTATAGGGCAATGGCTGGTATCCCCCAGAACACCAGCAGAAGGTAATCCCTGGTGATGTCTACGATCTCCAGGGGAATGTTCATCCATCGGATAACCGGATCCACCAGCAGGAGGGAACCAGCAGTAAGGGCAGCAGCGATGGCAAAGGCCAGCAGAAACGCAGAGCAGATTCCCCGTTCAAGCCGTTCCTCATCCTGGCTTCCAAAGCAGATGGAAAATACCACCCCGCTGCCCATACAAAGCCCCAGAAGAACCGAGGTCAGGAATGTCATCAGCGCAAAGGCTGACCCCACCGCAGCCAGGGCGCCGGGACCGATATAGCGTCCCACCACCCAGGTATCCACAATATTATAACACTGCTGCAGCAGATTCCCAAGAATCATCGGCAATGCAAAAAGGCACATGGTCGAAAATACCGGGCCAGCTGTCAGATCTTTCCGTTCCATAACCGTTCCTCCAATGTTCATTTAAATGTTTACGGCATCTT
>Ga0137308_101280_pt1 | contig 26250 bp, 24 predicted proteins | sample Inofrocosms_June_FD_97181 | JGI IMG/M metagenome (GOLD analysis project Ga0137308, IMG submission 97181) | Mouse cecal microbial communities from Vienna, Austria - N-Acetylneuraminic and N-Acetylglucosamine D2O microcosms_June | ecosystem: Host-associated > Mammals > Digestive system > Large...
CGTGCAGCAAAGAACGAAACGAACGATCGCGCCGATGGGCAGGAATATAAAGACTGCGGTACAACCTTGGAAGAACATATCCGGCAGTCTGCAAAAGGATTCTGGAGAATCCGTGACACTGTAGATTACTTACTTTATTGTTTTCAGGAAGAATTCCGGAAAACTGGCAAAGATACCATAGATGGGACAACATACCAGATGGCAGGGGACTATAGCAACGCCCGCATGAACCAAGTAATCCTCTCAGAATGTAATTCCATAGACACTACAGAATTTGAGAAAACTTTGGAAGAAGCTGAAATGTATCTCAACTCCAAATATAAAAACTAATAGAATCCATGTTTATTACTATGGCTGATTTGCAGGGTTATCTTAAAAAAGTGTTAGATGCTAAAAAGCAAAGGGGCTGTTGCAAAATAGCCGCTATATACAAAATATGGCATTCGGGACTCAAGAATCCCATCCATATCTGGTATATAAGCTGCATGTTGCAACAGCCCCGTAAATTTATCAAATATCCTTCCCCGCCGCCTGCGTAGCAAACATGAAGTTCTCCTCCAGCACCTTCAAGGCATGGAACCTTCTGTCCACATAGAATCCCATATATTCATCCAAAACCTGTTCCAGGCTGCACAACGCCTGTTCCGAAAGGGTAAAGGTATAGAGCTTTTCAATGCTTGAGGTTAAGATAAACTGCATGGCATACAGGGCGGAAGCGTCCAATGGGACGGCTTTCCCGCCCTTCAGGCAGTTCCCGCACAGAGTCCCCCCGCGCCTTACATGGAACCACGGGAGCCCTTCTTCGCTGCCGCAGCTTAAGCAAGAAAACACATTGGGGCCTTCCCCGTTGATTGCCATGGCCTTTAACTCGAAGACCCGGCGGACCAGCCGGTTGCCCAGGCTTTCCTTTTCCAGCGCCCGCAGGGACTGGTACAGGAGCTTAAGCATATGTATTTCATCGGTATTTTCCCGCGCATAATAATCAGCAACCTCCAGGAAATAAAACCCATAGCAGGCGTTTGCGACGTCCTCTGCCAGTTCCCGGAAATAATTGCTGATTTCTGCCTTTCCGATGGAATAGGAGCTGCGCCCCTCATAAACTTCAAATTTCCCGAAGGAAAATGGGCTGCCAGCCGCCATCAGTTGGCTGCCCGGACGCCTTGCCCCACGGGCAAAAGCTGAAATTTTCCCTCTTTCCCTGGTAAGGAGCGTCACCCTCCTGTCATATTCGCCCACCGGGGCTGCGGAAAGCACCATGCCCGTCAGCATTATGTTCTGCCCCATATCGTTCCATGCCCCCATTCCGGTATTCCATGCCTGCCATCAGGGAACGGGTCGCATCCCCGCCCATCCCTTCCCTGCCATGGCAGCATTTGTAGCTTAAGTAATCCTCAATACTTCCCGTGCTCGCAAATTTCGTCCATTTCTGTTCTACCATCTGGATGTCCCCCTTATTCTTCTGTTGGTCCCTTACAGCAAATTTCCCGGAACTTACTGTAATTAATGTTAGGTTGTCCTTCCAAGGCGGCAGATATACCAGATAAAAAATGGCAGAAATGGAAATGGGCTGCTGCAGGACGGCTACTCGTCTTCCCGGTATCCAAAGTTCTTAATCAGGAAATCGCTGTCCCTCCAGTCTTTCTTCACCTTCACCCACAGCTTTAAGTTCACCTTGCGTTCCAGCATCTTCTCAATCTCAAACCGGGCGTTGGTGCCGATTTTCTTTAGCATTGCGCCGCCCTTCCCAATAATAATCCCCTTGTGGGAATCCCGTTCGCAGATAATGGTCGCTTCAATATCCACAATGCCGCCTTTCTTCCGCTCCTTCATCCGCTCAATGGTGACGGCAATCCCATGGGGGACCTCCTCATCCAGGGCATGGAGGGACTTTTCCCGGATGAGCTCCGCCACAATCTGGCGTTCTGGCTGGTCGGTTACAGTATCTTCGTCATAAAACATAGGGCCATAAGGCAGGTATTTGAAAATCAGCCCTGCCAGTTCCTCCGTATGCTCCCCGCGGAGGGCGGAAAGGGGGACTACCTCTGCAAAATCATACTCCTTCTGGTAGGCTGCAATGCATGGCAGGACATCTTCTTTTTTTATGGTATCCGTCTTGTTAATGACTAAAATAACTGGGGTTTTCACCTTTTTCAGCTTTTCCAGAATATGACGTTCCCCTGCCCCGATAAAAGTGGTGGGCTCCACCAGCCACAGGACCACGTCCACGTCACGCAGCGTCTGTTCAGCCGCATTTACCATAAATTCCCCCAGCTTGTTCTTAGCCTTATGGATGCCCGGCGTGTCCAGAAAGACAATCTGCCCTTTTTCCGGCAATGTATATACGGTCTGTATCCGGTTCCTGGTGGTCTGGGGCTTTTTGGAGGTAATTGCAATTTTCTGCCCGATCAGGCGGTTCATTAACGTAGATTTCCCCACGTTGGGCCTTCCGATTAAAGTTACAAACCCTGATTTAAAATTTTTTTCCATATCCTCTCCATATCTAGTTTACATTAAGTGTTCCAATGACAGGAACATCCCTTTTTCTTCTTTTAACTTTTCCTCGTTCCCAATGACGCAGAGCATGTTGTCCTCCAAAACTGCTGCCACAAGGCCAGAAAGCGCCCGGATGTCCTCCTGGGTGGCAGACAGGATATCCTCCCGTTCCTTCTGGAGCATTCCTTCCGTTATGCCGGTCAGCCATGCGGTTGCGCTGCGGCCGGTTTTCCCTGCCGGGGTAAGTGGGGCGTCCACGCTGCTGAATGTCCCGATAATGTATTTTGCCATCTCTGTTTCATCTGCCTGGAACTGTTCCAAATAAGCGGGGATCCCTTCATATACTTCATTGGTCCTTGCTAAATTCGGGTCCCGGTAGGAAGCAAAATAGCCGTCCCCCCGGCGTGTAAAGCCGCTCATACACCCATACGCCCCGCCTTTCACCCTGACGTTCATCCAAAGGTAATCATAGCCCAGCAGCACCTTTAAGATACGCAGCGCGCCGGTGTACTGGTATCCTGCTTTCTGGAAATTGCCAGCCCGCGACACATACTGGACTTGGGATGCATCTAAAAAGCCTTCGTTTTTCCGTCCCAATGGGAGGGCTGCCCGCCCCTTCCCTGCCGGGTTCCCGGAAAGGGCTGCCCGGATGGCCGGGAGCTCCTGCTCTATCAGCTTCTGGCCTTCCGGCTCTGCGCCGGCGCTTACCATGAAGCCTTCCTTGCAGAAAATTTTTGGCATAAGCCCTTCCAGCTTTTCCATTAAGAATTCCTTCTTTTCCCCGAAATGCTCCTCCAAGTCCTTCACAAGCTGGTAAAAAGCGATGCCCTGCGTCATGTCTGTGTAATTCGCGCTTTCCGAAAAATAGGACATGGCCCGCATGGAGGAAATGGAATGGCCTGCAGAGCTTAACGTCATCTGCAGCCTTGACTTTAACTGTGCAAGGATTTCATACAGCCGGTCCTCCTTGCGGAAATTGCTGCCCACCAGGATTTCTTTCACAAGCTCCATGGCCTTTGGGATTTCATGGTACAGGGCCTTAATCTTCACTTCATACTCCAGCCGGATGCTGTCGCTGTCCACCCGGGGATAAATCCCGATATTGCTGAAAATCCCCCCTGTATGGAGGTTGATTTCATTGGCAAGTTCCCGGAAATTATACCGCCCGGTATCCACATAGCCAAGGACGGATTTTAAAATGCCAAGGTAAGGGATATCCTCTGCCGGCAGCCCCTGGAAGTTAAACATCAGGCTGAAATAGGCAATCCCGTTGGTGTCAACGTCGTGGCAGAGCATCAGCGTGTCCCCGGCTTTATGCTCCCGGATATACAGCGGCTCCCCTGTTTTTTTGATGTCGCTTCTGGAAAGCATGGGTATTTTTGCCAAATCTTCCGGCCGGGAGGGTTCCTCCTGATACTGCTTTAAGTGGCGGGTAAAGTCTGCCAGTTCCTGCAGTTCCTCCTTGCTTAAGGATGCCTTATAGGCTGCAAGCTCCTTTGCCAGGGCTTCTTCTTTTTCCGTATTCAGCCCATATTTAGGCTCTGCAGCCACCACGGACGCATGGGTGTTGTCCAGAAAATATTTTTGCACCAACCCTTCAAAATACCCTGTGTCCACCTGTTTTTTCAAAAATTCAATGATTTCCAGTTCTTCCAGATGCAAAAATGGCTGGCTCCCATCGTAAATCCAGCTATCCAGGCATTTAATTCCAAGGAGCAGCCCCTTCGGGAAAGAGCCGTAATCTGCTTCCCGGTAGCGGAATTCAAAGCTGTTCAGCCCTGCCATCAGGGATTTCCTGTGGATGCCCTGCTCCGCCTGCTCCTTCAATACCGACCGGATAATCCCTAAGAACTCGTCTTTCCGGTCCATATTGCTGTTTTTGGCGATAATGGAAAACATGGGCTGTAAACTGCTGCAGTCATAGGAAGATAAAATATCCTTCCCTATTTTAGCGTCCAGCAAAGCCTGCTTCAAAGGGGCGCCGGGGGCGCTGAGCAAGGCATAATCTAAAATGTCAAAAGCCACGTATAAGGTTCTGTCCAAAATGCTCCCTACGCTGACGTTATAGGACAGATACGTATTGTCTTTAAGGCTTTCCCCGCTTGCAATATGGTAAGGGATTACCACTTCCCTGCACTCCTGAAAGGGCTCCTGGAACTTCACCGCTGAGTCTACTGTGATTTTTTCATAGTTGCTTAAGTATTCCCGATCCATCCACTCCAATTTTTCCTCCATGTCCATATCACCATAGAGGTAAATGTAGGAATTGCAGGGATGGTAATATTTCTGGTGGAACGCCAAAAACTGATCATATGTCAGCTCCGGGATATTTTCCGGGTTCCCGCCGGACTCAAAGGCATAGGAAGTATCCGGGTAAAGGCTGCTTAAAATTTCCCGCTCCAACACGCCGTCCGGGGAGGAAAAAGCCCCTTTCATTTCATTGTAAACCACCCCATTAATCGTAAGCGGGGCATCTAAATCCTCCAGTTCATAATGCCAGCCCTCCTGGGCAAAAATTTCCTTGTGCTGGTAAATATTCGGGTGGAATACCGCGTCCATATATACCCCTATCAGGTTCTGGAAATCCCTGCCATTGCAGCTTGCCACCGGGTAAATGGTTTTGTCTGGGTACGTCATGGCGTTTAAAAACGTATTCAGGGAGCTTTTTTCCAGTTCAATAAACGGATCCTTTACGGGGTATTTTTCGGAGCCGCACAGTACGGAATGCTCCAAAATATGCGCCGCCCCGGTGCTGTCCAGGGACGGGGTGCGGAACCCCACATAAAACACCTTGTTGTCGTCCTCGTTGGAAATCAGGCAGATCCTTGCCCCGCTCTTTTTGTGCCGGAGCAAGAAGCCTTTGGATTTAATGTCTGCGAGGTTTTTTTCCTCCAGCAATTCATATGCTTTGCAATTTTCCAGATTCATTTCTTCGATTCCTTCCTTATGAATATTTTATTCCCGCTAGTACAACGAAAATTAAGTTTTGGATAGTTTGACGCAGAATATTTTTCTGAGAGTGCTGCTTCACAAACGCAGGCGTAGCGGTGGCTACGTCGAGGCTTGGGGAGTAGTGCTATCAGGAAAATAGGCAAGTCAAACTGCCAATTACTTAATATTCGTTGTACTAGGCTCTTTTACCGTGATGGCAAGCTGGTTATAAGGGATTTCAATGTGGTTTGCGTCAAACGCTTCTTTAATCTGCTCATTGAGCCTCCATTTTACCTGCCAGTAGTCCCCGGTTGCTACCCAAAAGCGGCACCCAAGCCTTACGCTGCTGTCCTCCAGCGCGTCTACAAAAACCGAAACCCCTTCTTCCTTAAGGGCTGCCCCTTCCCTGTCCAGCAGCCCGGCCAGAATCCCCTTGGCTTTCTGCAAGTCTGCTTCATAGGAAATCCCCACATACACATCCAGCCTCCGCTTATCCTGCTGGGTTACGTTGGTCAGGCTGGAATTTGCCAGTATTCCATTTGGGATAATGGCTGTCCGGTTATCCGCCGTTGACAGCTTTGTGTAGAAAATCATGATTTCTGAAACCGTCCCTTCATTCCCATGGGTATCTTCAATAATATAATCCCCTACTTTAAATGGTTTAAACAGCAAAATCAGGACCCCTCCGGCAAAGTTGGAAAGGCTCCCCTGGAGCGCAAGGCCTAAGGTAAGCCCTGCCGACCCAAGGACTGCCACCACGGAGGAGGTTTCTACCCCAAGTTGGTTTACAACTGCAATCCCTAAGATAAAGTACAAGGTAATTTTCGCAGCCGAGTCCAGAAACTGCCGCACCCCTTCATCTGCGCCGGAACGCTCCAATGCGCGGCGCAGCATTTTGCGGAGCCACTTTATGATCTTCCTCCCTATCAGGTAGATTAAGGCTGCAATGGCGGCACGGATGGCAAAATCTGCAAAGTAGGGGGATATTTCTTTCAGGTACCCCGTTAGGAAGCCGGGCTTCGTGACTTTTTCCAGTTCCTGCAGTTCCGCCAGGTTGTCGGTAATGCTTTCTGCAAGCAGGGGGGATTTTATGTTTTGTAACGGCATGTGAACCTCCTTTCAAGAACTGCGCCCCATTCCTGTTGACACCCAGCCCCAAATTCACTATAATTATAGTATAATATTTACAGTGTAAAGGCAAATAATATTTTTCCATCTCAGGAAAGCAAACGAACGACGAAGTGGAGGTATGTGTATGGGCGGTTCTCAACTTATCAGTATTGTGGACGTCATTTGCCACTCTTTCCGGCATCTGGATCCACGCCTTATCAATCATGGGGAACGTGTTGCATATATTCTGATGAAAATGCTGGCAGACACGAGCTATTACACCAAACAGGAGAAACAGGACATTTTTATGCTGGGGCTGCTTCACGATATTGGCGCCTATAAGGAAGAAGAAATTGATTCCATGTTAAGCTTTGACATGGACGACACGATGGAACATTCCGTTTTCGGATACCTTTTGTTCCAGCATTTTTCTCCCCTTCCAGAATATGCTGACGTCATCCTTTACCATCACCATTGCAATGCACAGTATTACCCAGCCCCCATTGGGAATTACCACAGGGACATGGCACGCCTGATTTACCTTGCCGACCGCATTGATATTTACTACGTGGTAAACCAAATGGAATGCCCGGATTCCTTCCCGGACAGGTACAGCGAGTCCACGTTCTCTGCAGCCAGCATCCGCTGGTTTAAAGATGCGGACCAGAAATACCATATCCTTGAAGCCATTCAGGACGGCTCCTATCAGGAAGAAGTAGAACGCTATGCAAAGGAGGAAATCATCCTGTCCGAAGAACAGATACATAAATACCTGATGGCATTTATTTTTTCAGTGGATTTCAGGAATGAATATACTGCGCTCCACACCAGTTATGCCGTGCATTTAAGCGAAAATTTTTCCAATACGCTGCATTTGGCCCCGGCTACCTGCAAAGCCATCCAGTTAGCCGCTGCGCTCCACAATATTGGAAAAACATGCATTCCCTCCGATATCGGCAGCACGGATAACTATAACCATTACCTGAATGAATTATACCAGAATTCCACACGGGATGCCACAAAGGAAATCCTTTCCGGCGCAGTAGACCCACAGATTATCAAAATCATAGACGAGTCGTTCCTAATCCTGGAACGCTGGTCCCAAAACCAGCCGTTGTCCCGTACATTGGCTCCCTCGGCTGAGATTGTTGCACTCTCCTATGTGCTCAGCAATATTTTGGCTTACGACATGGAACTTACCCACCATCCGGGATTAATTGGGTACCTGAAAGAAAAATACCAACGCTGCAATATGGACGACACCATCCTTCTGGCCCTTGAAAAATACCTGCGCCAGATTATCCAGCAGACCCAGTCTTCCTGTGTCGCCGTTGCCCGGACTTACCACCATGTCATGGATGAGTACCATTACCTGAGAACAGTGCTCCTTAATTACAATGTCAAATATAAGTTCTGACTGCAAGCTGCCCAACAGCCGCGGCATGGCAAAGAATCCTGCTTTGCAGGATTCTTTGGCCTTGCTGCCCTGTTGGGCTTAATACTTTTTACGGGAGGGCCATCTGGCGTATTATTTTATGACCCTGACCTTAAGTACGCTTTTGATTTGCTTTAACTGCTCAATGGCTGCGTCTGTCACCGGGGAATCAATATCCAGAAGGGAGTAGGCAAAATCCCCCCGGCTCTTATTTGTCATGTCGGAAATATTGATGTTATTCTCGCCCATGACTGCGGTATATTTCCCGATAATCCCCTTTACATTCTTGTGGAGGATTGCAATACGGCCTGCGCCGGAGCAAACGCCCATGTCGCATCTTGGGAAATTGACGGAATTGCGGATATTCCCATTTTCCAGGTAGTCCTTCACTTCTTCCACTGCCATCATGGCGCAGTTATCCTCGGATTCCTCTGTGGAAGCCCCAAGGTGCGGGATCACAATGCAGCCTTCTTTCCCAGCCGTAACAGGCGTTGGGAAGTCAGACACATATTTTTTCACTTTCCCTGCTGCAATGGCATGTAAGATTTCTTCCTCATCTACCAGCAAATCCCTTGCAAAATTTAGGACCACTACCCCATCCTTCATCATGCCAAACGCTTCTTTGCCCAGCATTTTTTTCGTGTCCTCCATCAGGGGCACATGGATGGTAATATAGTCGCATTCCCGGTAAATGTCTTCCACATTGCTGATGTGCTTTACATTCCGGGACAGGCTCCATGCGGCATTGACGGAAATAAAGGGGTCGTATCCGTATACTTCCATGCCAAGGTGGGTTGCGGCATTCGCTACCTTCACGCCGATGGCCCCAAGGCCGATAACGCCTAATTTCTTCCCGGAAATCTCGCAGCCTGCAAAGGCTTTTTTCGCTTTCTCCGCGTCTTTGCCAACGGTTTCGCTGCCCTGGTGTTCCAGCACCCACTGGATGCCCCCGGTAATGTCGCGGGAAGCAAGGAGCATCCCTGCAAATACCAATTCCTTTACGCCGTTGGCGTTGGCCCCGGGGGTATTGAATACGACAATGCCCTGCTCCGCGCATTTTTCCAAGGGGATGTTGTTTACCCCTGCCCCTGCACGGGCAACGGCGCAAAGCCCTTCGGGCAGTTCCATCTCGTGCATGGCGGCGCTCCTTACCAGCACGGCCTGCGCTTCCTTTATGTCGTCTGTTTTCTGGTATTCCTGGCTGAATAAATCCAAACCCACATTTGCAATGGGATTTAAGCAATGATATCTGAACATTTTAACACATTCCTTTCATTTGGCTGCATGGGAGCCTTATTTTTCCTATTGGATTAGGGTGTCAAAAGCACTTTTGACGCCCTGATCTTATTGGTTTTCTTCTTCAAATTTTTTCATAAAGGCCACTAATTGTTCCACGCCTTCCTTTGGCATTGCGTTGTAAATGCTTGCCCTCATGCCCCCAACGGTCCTGTGGCCTTTCAGGTTGACAAAGCCTGCTGCTTCTGCTTCTTTGACAAATTTAGCGTCCAGTTCCTTATCCCCGGTAACGAAAGGCACGTTCATCAGGGAGCGGTCCTCTTTGCGCACAGTCCCACGGAACATGCTGCTCCCATCCAGGAAATCATACAGGATTTTGGCTTTTTCCTCATTGTGCTGCTTCATGGCGGTTAAGCCGCCCTGCTTTTTCAGCCATTGGAACACCTTCCCGCAGATATAAATGCCATATGCAGGGGGCGTATTGTAAAGGGAGTCTGCGTCTGCATGAGTCTTATATTTGAGCATGGTGGGTGTTCCCGGTAAGGTATCCTCAGTAATTAAGTCCTCCCGGATCACCACAATCACTACCCCGGCAGGGCCGATATTTTTCTGGACGCCGCCGTAAATAATCCCATATTTTGACACATCCACCGGTTCGGATAAAAAGCAGGAGGACACGTCTGCCACTAAAGTATGGCCTTTGGTGTTGGGCAGGGTTTTATATTTCGTCCCGTAAATAGTATTGTTTTCACAGATATAGACATAGTCTGCATCCTCCGGGATATCCAGGTCTGAACAGTCCGGGATATAGGAAAATGTTTCATCCTCGGAAGAAGCTACTTTCACGGCTTGCCCGTAATTCTGGGCTTCCTGGAAGGCTTTTTTCGCCCATTGGCCTGTTACGATATAGGCTGCCTTTTTATGTTTCATCAGGTTCATGGGAATCATGGCAAACTGCTGGGACGCCCCGCCCTGCAAAAACAGCACCTTATAGTTATCCGGAATGCCCATCAGTTCCCGCAGGTCTGCTTCTGCTTCCTTGATGATCCCGTCATATACCTTGGAACGGTGGCTCATTTCCATCACGGACATGCCGCTCCCTTTGTAATCCAGCATTTCCTCTGCTGCCTCACGCAAAACTTCCTCTGGCAAGACGGCTGGCCCTGCGGAAAAATTATACACTCTGCTCATTGTTTTCCTCCTCTTTGATGTCTTCTTCACTAAACACTTCACTGATTGCAGCCCCTGGCGCTACCATGGGCCACACTTTATCATCACTGCCTATGATACAGTCAATGACAACTGGCATTTTGCTTTCCAGCGCTTTGGCAAAAGCCTTGCTGAATTCCTCCTTTGTGGCGGCACGGATGCCTTCTGCCCCAAGGGCTTCTGCCAGCTTTACAAAATCTACGCTGTCATTGAGTATGGTTGCAGAATAATGCTGTTCATAAAACAGGGTCTGCCACTGGCGCACCATCCCCAGCACATGGTTGTTTACTACCACCTGGATCAAAGGCAGCTTCTGGCGCACTGCCGTGGCAATCTCATTCATGTTCATGCGGAAACACCCGTCCCCGGCAATATTGATGACGCGTTTCCCCGGGTTTGCCATCTGCGCCCCGATGGCTGCCCCAAGGCCATAGCCCATGGTCCCAAGGCCCCCCGATGTAATCAATGTACGCGGCTGCTTGAATTTATAGAACTGCGCCGCCCACATCTGGTGCTGCCCTACTTCCGTCACCAGTATGGCGTCCCCTTTTGTCTGGCGGTAAATTTCTTCGACCAGGCAGGGGCCGCTTAAGCCTTCCTGCTGGTATTTCAACGGGAATTTCTCCTTGTAGTCCATGATTTTCTGGATCCATTCCCCATGGTCCTGCTGGGCAACCCTTTGGTTTAAGCGGAGCAGGATTTCTTTGATATCCCCGATGATATGGGCGTCCGTCACAATATTTTTATTGATTTCTGCCGGGTCTATGTCAAACTGCAGGATTTTCCCATGGGGTGCAAATTTCCTGGCATTCCCGGTTACGCGGTCGCTGAACCTGACCCCTACTGCAATCAGGAGGTCGCACTCGCTGACCCCATAATTGGAGGTCTTCGTCCCATGCATGCCCAGCATCCCGGTGTACAGCCGGTGGTTCCCGTCAAATGCCCCTTTCCCCATCAGGGAATCGGCCACTGGGGCCTGCACCTTTTCCACAAATTCCAGCAGCTCTTTGCTGGCCCCGGAAATGACTGCCCCGCCCCCTACGAACAGGTAGGGCTTCTTGGATTTCCCGATCATTTTCACAGCCTGTTCCAGGGCTTCTTCTGTGATGCTTTCACAGCAGCGTTTTTCTTTTTCTATGGAAACCGGGGTAAATTCCGCCTTATTTGCCGTCACGTCCTTGGGGATATCCACCAATACCGGCCCTGGCCTGCCTTTCTGGGCAATGCGGAAGGCACGGCGTATGGTTTCCGCAAGCTTCCCTACGTCTTTTACAATAAAATTATGCTTGGTAATAGGGGTTGTGATTCCCGCAATGTCAATTTCCTGGAAACTGTCTTTCCCAAGCAGGGATACGCCTACATTGCAGGTAATGGCTACCATGGGGACAGAATCCATGTATGCGGTGGCAATCCCTGTCACAAGGTTGGTAGCCCCGGGCCCGGAGGTCGCAAAGCATACCCCTACCTTCCCGGTGGAACGGGCATACCCGTCCGCTGCGTGGCTTGCCCCCTGTTCGTGGGAAGTCAGCACATGGTGGATTTCTTCCCTATGCTGGTATAACTCGTCATACACATTTAAAATGGCTCCTCCCGGGTAGCCAAAGACAGTATCCACGCCTTGCTCTTTCAGACATTCAATAACAATTTGCGCTCCTGTCAGCTGCATAGTTTCTCCTCTCTTTCTATTTTGTTATCCTCTCTGCAATCAGGCTGCCCATCTGCACGGTGCCGACTTGGGTAACGGAGGATTTTTTCCCTTCCTCCTGGGGCATAATGTCAATGGTGCGGTAGCCTTCCTTTAAGACCTGCTTAACGGCAGACTCTACCGCGTCTGCTTCCTGGTCCAAATCAAAGGAGTAACGCAGGAGCATTGCCGCGCTTAAGATTGTGGCAATTGGGTTGGCAATCCCTTTCCCGGCAATATCCGGCGCAGAACCGCCGCTTGGTTCATACAGCCCAAATTTGGTATCGTTTAAGCTGGCGGAGGAAAGCATCCCAATGGAGCCTGTCACCATGCTTGCTTCATCGGACAAAATATCGCCAAACATATTTTCTGTCAGGATCACGTCAAACTGCCTTGGGTCTTTTACTAGCTGCATGGCACAGTTATCTACCAGCATATGCTCCAATGCCACGTCCGGGTACTCTTTTGCCACTTCTTCTACAACTTTCCGCCAAAGCCTTGAGGAATCCAGCACATTTGCCTTGTCCACGCTGGTAACTTTTTTCCTGCGCTTCCTGGCAATGTCAAACCCGCGCTTTGCAATCCGCCGGATTTCATGTTCATTGTAAGTCAGGGTGTCTTCCGCCGTCAGCACCCCGTCCCGTTCTTCCGTCACCCGGTTCCCGAAATACAGGCCTCCCGTCAGCTCCCGCATGATCATCATGTCAAACCCTTCGCCAATAATGTCGTCCCGCAAAGGGCATGCTTCTTTCAGTTCTTCATATAAATATGCAGGCCTTAAGTTTGCAAACAGGTTTAAGGACTTGCGCAGCTTTAACAGCCCTGCTTCCGGCCTTAGCCCTGGCGGTAATTGGTACCATGGGGAGGTGCTTGTGTTCCCACCGATGGAGCCCATCAGCACTGCGTCTGCCGCCTTTGCCTGCGCAATGGCTTCTTCCGTCAGCGGGACTCCCGTGGCGTCAATGGATACGCCCCCCATCAATATTTCCTCATAGGAAAAGGCATGGCCATATACCTCCCCTACTTTGACCAGTACTTTTTTTGCTTCTGTTACGATTTCCGGCCCGATGCCGTCCCCGGAAATCACTCCAATTTTATAATCCATGCTTCTATTCCTCCCTGCTGTTCTATGTTCCGGCGTCCCTGCCTTCCTGCTGCTGGCTTATCCGTCCCGGCTGCCAGTGAATCCCGCAAACACGCTCTAGTCCTGATAAAAAATTACAAGTACTACTATATTATATTTAACCGCGGATTTCAACTAAAAAAGGCATTTTTCTTTTTCATGGCTTTTATAAGCTGCGGTTATGATGTGATTTTATACTATGATATGCAGATATGGGAGGGGCTTTCTCAGCCCCATTTGGGCAGCAAACCCTATGCCCTTGTTTCACAAGCTGTTCAAACGAAAAAATATATGGTAAAATGCTAATATCTGCTAACCACCCAATGGAAGGGAAACGCATATGCTTCCATACAGGGTACAAAACGGGCCCTTGTGCAGGTGCGCATACTTAATTTAATCTTATTTTTACAAAGGAGGAATACAAATGCCATTTGAAAAATTATTTTCACCCATTAAAATCAGAGATCTGGAACTGAAAAACCGCGTAGTTATGAGTGCCATGGGAACCCACGAAAGCGCAGAGAGCGAAGACGGCAAAGGGGTTACTGACAAACTGATTGCGTACCACGTGGCCCGTGCAAAAGGCGGCTGCGGCCTGAATACAATAGAGGTAACCTCGATAGACGCCGCAAGCGCTCCCCGCGGATTCTTATCCATTGCAGAGGATAAGTATATTCCGGGATTGCGGAACTTAAACGATGCTGTCCATGCCGCAGGCGGAAAGACCTGTGTACAGCTTTGGCAGGGCGGCCTTGCAGTGGCCAGCGACCAGACCGTACAGGTTCTTGTCCCAAATGACATGCCTGTATCTGCAGAATACACCATACCGGGGATTACAGAAGAACGGCTCTATTCTATTATTGATGCGTTCCAGACGGCTGCAAAAAGGGCCGTAGAAGCTGGCTTTGATTGCCTGGAGTTCCACTGCGCACATAATTACCTTCCGCATTCCATGCTGTCTGGCGGGCTGAACCACAGGACCGATGGCTGGGGCGGCAGCTTTGAAAACAGGAAAAAATTCCCACTGGCATGTATCCGGGCAATCCGGGAAAGTATGCCGGAAGGAATGCCGCTGCTGATGCGGATTGGCTGCCACGACGACATGCTGAAAGGAGGGCTGACATTAGAAGACGTCATCGCATTCTGCAAAGATGCAAAGGAAGCCGGCGTAGATATCCTTAATATTTCCAGGGGGAATATTGTGACAGATGCAACGATCTATGAAGTTGCTCCTGTGGATATTCCAAAAGGCTTCAATGTAGAAGACGCCGCCCGTATCCGCAAAGAAACTGGAATGCTGACTATGCCCTGCGGCCGGATCAATACCCCGGAATACGCTGAACAAATCTTACAGGAAGACAAAGCAGACTTAATTGTTATGGCACGGGCGCAGTTGGCAGATCCCGACTTTTGTAACAAAGCACAGGAAGGGCGGCTCAACGACATTCGCTATTGCATCGGCTGTAATCAGGGGTGCTATGATTATTTCGTTGCTTCCTTATACGACCCAAACGTAAAGCACATTACTTGTATGAGGAATCCGGCCCTGCTGGAAGAAGAAGCATGGGCGCTAAAGCAGACGCATACCCCGAAAAAGGTTATGGTGATAGGTGGGGGCATTGCTGGGATCGAAGCGGCATTAGACCTGAAAAAAACAGGAAATGAGCCAGTAATCTTTGAGAAAGAAAATAGTCTGGGAGGGCAGTTCGTCCTTGCCGGCGCAGCGCCTGGGAAAAGCGATTTTGGGTACGCGGCAGCGAAGGCCGCAGCAAATGTAACGGACCAGGGAATTGAGGTGCATCTGAATACAGAGGTTACACCAGGGATGATCGAAGAAATGCATCCAGATGCAGTGATTATTTCCGCGGGCTCTGTTCCTATTGTCCCTGATATAAAAGGGAGTGGCAATGAGATTGTAATAAAATCCCATACCCTCCTTGAAGGCAAGGAAATCTCTGGAAAAACTGCAGTGGTAATTGGCGGCGGGCTGGTAGGATTTGAGTGTGCAGAATACCTGGCAGACAAAGGCATACAGGCAGATATCCTGGAAATGAAACATGAGGTACTTACCGAACTGGGACAGCTCCGTAAGATTGCGTCACAGTCCTCACTGGCAAAACTGCCAATAACGGTACATACAGATACCGTCTGCAAGGCCATTGAAGGGAACAAAGTGATTGCCCAAAAAGAAGGAAAAGAGATTTCCTTCCAGGCCGACCTGGTTATCATGGCAGTAGGAACCAAATCCACAGAAACAACGGCATTGCAGGAGGTATGCCAAAAATTGGGCATCCCCGCATACCTGGTCGGAGATGCAAAAAAAGCTCCGGGCATGGCGCTGAACGCCATCCACGACGCTTACCACACTGTTTTGGAAATCAATCAATAACCAAAAGGGGCTGTATTTTGCAACAGCCCCTTTTTATTTGCTTTCTTTTTCCACTGCATCTTCTGGCTTTTCCACCATTGCAATCGCCGCTTTCTGCATGGGAATCCGGCAATTCTTGTTGTTCCCAAATTCCATAATCACGGTATCGTCTGTAATATCAATCACCATCCCATAAAATCCGCTGGTAGTCAGGACAGTATCCCCTACCCTCAGCTCGGATAGCATTGCATTTTTCCTCTTGGCTTCCTTCTGCTGCGGACGTATCATCATGAAATAAAGAGCTACCAGCATGATTACAATCCAAATAATGGAAAATCCGGCCGCCGCCTCTGTTTGGGCTAAAATAGACATTTCTTTTCCTCCTAAATTGGAACTGCCGTTCGGGCAGGAACGAAACAGGATACAGGGAAATCCCCCGTGGGATACCATATCCTGCAGTTCTTATCCCCCCTGCTGCAGTCCGCTCTATTTTCTCTTACTGCACTTTTTTACGCGCTTATACCATTGTACACAAAATAATGGCTAAGGGCAAGCTATTTTCAAGGTTTTATAAAAATTTTATAGAATATCGCCAGTTCTCTTTGGCATGGCAGAGGGAATGGCTCCCTTTTATGGGCGCCTTCCCTCTTTTATCTGCCCCATGCCGTAAAGCTTTTCTTCCTTATAAGAATGGAACCGCCCCCCGTCCAAGGCATCTCGGATTTCCTCCATCATGGTGTTGTAAAAATACAGGTTATGGAGCACGCACAGCCGCATTCCCAGCATTTCCTTGGCTTTCAGGAGGTGGCGGATATATGCCCTGCTGTAATGCTGGCACGCTGGGCACTGGCATCCTTCCTCAATGGGCTTGGGATCGCGCTCATATTTCTGGTTAAATAAATTAATTTTCCCCTGGTTGGTGTAAAGGTGGCCATGGCGTCCGTTCCGGCTGGGGTATACGCAGTCAAAAAAGTCTACGCCCCGCTCCACCCCTTCCAAAATATTGGCTGGCGTCCCAACCCCCATCAGGTAGGTAGGCTTTTCCAAAGGCAGGTGCGGCACGGTGACGTCCAAAATATGGTACATTTCTTCATGGCTCTCACCTACGGCCAGCCCCCCGATGGCATACCCGTCCAAACCAAGTTCCGCTATCTGCTTGGCATGTTCCACCCGGATATCGTCAAAAACAGCCCCCTGGTTAATGCCAAAAAGCATCTGGTCCCGGTTAATGGTGGACTCCAGCCCATTCAGCCTTGCCATCTCCTTTTTGCACCGTTTCAGCCAGCGGTAAGTCCTTGCAACGGAATGCTCCACATAGCCACGGTCCGCCACGCTGGAAGGGCACTCGTCAAAAGCCATGGCAATGGTAGAAGCCAAATTAGACTGGATCTGCATGCTTTCCTCCGGCCCCATGAAAATCTTTTTTCCGTCAATATGGGAATGGAAATACACCCCCTCCTCCTTGATTTTCCGCAGGCTCGCCAAGGAAAAGACCTGGAACCCGCCGGAATCTGTCAGGATAGGCTTGTCCCAGACCATAAATTTGTGGAGCCCGCCCAGTTCCTTTACTACTTGGTCCCCGGGGCGGACGTGGAGATGGTAGGTATTGGAAAGCTGTACCTGTGTCTTAATCTGCTGCAAATCCTGTGTGGACACAGCGCCTTTGATGGCTGCCGCTGTGCCTACGTTCATAAAAACCGGGGTTTGGATCACCCCGTGCACAGTATGGAATTCACCGCGCTTGGCACGGCCTTCTTGTTTTAATAGTTTATACATGGGTTGGTTTCCTTTCTTGTCAGATCTTTGCTGTAACACCCAGTATAGCAGAATCCCGTTCTTTTCTCAATGAAAATACTTCCTTTTTTCAGAAAGCGCCTGCTGCGCCTATAAGAAGGTTTTAAGCATCCTTCCAAAGAAAATACTTCCTTTTTTCAGAAAGTTCCGCTATAATTTATTTTGGCAACAAACAAATTTTAAGGATATACCATCAGGAGGTCCATTATGGCAGGTTCAGCACTTGGCAGTCAATTTAAAATCACAACTTGGGGGGAATCCCATGGGAAAGGCATCGGCGTTGTCATCGACGGATGCCCTGCAGGACTTCCCCTTACAGAAGCAGATATACAGGAATACCTAAACAGGCGCAGGCCCGGGCAGAATAAATTTTCCACCCAGAGGAATGAGCCAGATACTGCGGAGCTCTTATCCGGCGTTTTTGAAGGGAAAACCACAGGAACCCCTATCAGCCTTCTGGTTTTTAATAAAGACCAGCGTTCAAGGGATTATGGGGACATCGCATCCTACTACCGCCCGGGCCATGCAGACTATACCTTTGACATGAAATATGGGTTCCGGGATTACCGTGGCGGGGGACGTTCCTCCGGCCGGGAAACCATTGGCCGGGTGGCCGCAGGGGCTGTCGCCGCCAAACTGCTGGGGCAGCTTGGCATTTCCTTCCTGACCTACACCCGTTCCATCGGCCCGGTTTCTATTGGGAAAACCCCAGAAGAATTGCTCCAGGGGAACCTTGCCGACACCCGCAGGGAAATCCTTGCAAGCCCCCTGTACATGCCGGAACCCCTCCCCTGCCAGAAGGCCCAGGAATTTCTGGGCTCCTGTATGGAAAAAAAGGATTCTGCTGGGGGAATTATTGAATGTATCATTACCGGGGTTCCCGCCGGGATCGGGGAACCCGTATTTGATAAATTAGACGCAAACCTGGCAAAAGCCATTTTCTCCATTGGCGCCGTCAAAGGCTTTGAAATCGGGGACGGTTTTGCCGCAGCCGCCGCCTTAGGCTCTGAAAACAACGACAGCTTCGCCATGAAAGATGGGAAACCAGCCCTCTCCACCAACCATTCCGGAGGGATCTTAGGGGGCATCAGCAGCGGCGCGCCCATCATATTCCGTGCCGCCATAAAGCCCACGCCCTCCATTGCATCTGCCCAGAATACCGTTACCAAACAAGGGGAAGATAAGGAAATTTCCATCCATGGGCGGCACGACCCAGTGATTGTGCCCCGGGCTGTGGTTGTGGCAGAATCCATGGCTGCGCTGACGCTGTTAAACTTAATGCTGGAAAATATGGGAAGCCAGTTATCTTATTTGGAACGGCTTTATAAAAAGTAAAACCTGGCATAGTAACCCACGGGAACAAAGTGAACAAGCCCACTTCAGCTCCCCTACCCCTCACTCATGAGGGGCTTGCCGTCTACACTCCGTTTTGGTCTGTTCTGAACAAGCGCCACTGGCGCTTAGAACCTTTGCTGCACCGAGTGCGGCCACGCAGTGACATCTTCTATTCGCACGAGTACCCTCGCTTCGCTGGGGCAGACCCTGTGCATATTATTTTTTCTTTTATAGGAAGGTACTTTCACGCTTTAGCGTGACAAAGCCTTTCCTGATAGAAGAAAAAAGGGAGCACCCTGCCAACGATTCACAAGGTGCTCCCCTACCCTTCCAGACGGCTGCATCCATCTGCCCTCTTTCCTCCTACATGCCGACATCCTTTTTGGCGCGTTCCATCTTAAAGCCTACGCCAGCTTATGGATCCGGATGCAGTTCGGCTGGTCAATGGCAATTGGCTTGCCTTTCATCAGGAAATAATTTTTCTCATAATTCACACGGAATGTCATAATTTCATTGGTATCATGGTTCAGGCTCAGGAAATGCCGGCCATCCGGGAAAATAGCAATGGACTTGGGATAATCCCCGCTGATTTTCGAGTCGCATACTACCGCCAGCTCCCCGGTTTCCTGATTAATGGAATACACAATCACGGAGTTAGCCCCTGCATTCGAGCAGAACAGGTATTTCCCATCCTTGCTGACTTCCATGCCAGAAGCGCCGCAGTTACGCTTTTCTTCCTCCTCCACAGTAGGGATGCTCTGGATTTTTTCAAATTCCGGCCCCTGCGGGGTACATTCATACGTATACACGTCTACAACATTTCTTTCTTCACACAGAACAAAAGCAAACCGCCCGTCCCGGCTAAACCGGATCATCCTCGGGGAAGATTCCAGATGCTCCCGCAGGATGTCCGCAATCTTCAGTTTCCCTTTTTCATAGTCAATCTGGTAAATCTTTACCTGGTCCAGGCCTCCGTCTACGGCACAGAGGAACCTTTGCTGAGGCGTCAGCTTCACGCAGTTCACATGGGGGCGGTAATTCCGTTCTGCGATGCTCCTGCCCATGCCTGTATGGAAAATGCCGTCGGCAATTTCCCCAATGCTCCCATCCTGATTGAGCCGCATCATGGTAACCCGGCCGTCATGGTAGCCCCCCACAAACAGATACCGGTTTTCCTTGTCCACGTCTACGTAGCACCCGCGCATGCCGCCAATCCATTTATCATTGATAAGCTCCAAATCCCCGTCTGGCAGGATTTTAAACGCAGCAACCCCTTCGTCGGCGATGGAATACAGAAATTTCCCATTTGCCGAAACGGTCAGGTGGGATGGGTTATTAATGGGTACCACCTTGCGCTCCTTCATACTCCCTTCTTCCACATTCATATCAAAAATGTGGATGCCTACGCTGTTCCCGTGGGTATACGTCCCCACGTACGCTACATATTTTTCTTCACTCATTTGACTGCTCCTCCTTTTCCTGTCTGCGCAGAATATCAAATTCTGCCAACGGCTGCCCTAAATCTATATATAACACTTGTTTGGGATGGGGTGCTGACTCCATCCCGTTGCCGTTTTCGTCCTGGATTTTCTTTACTGCCACCTGAATGTTCGACCCATCCGGTTTCATTATTTCAATGATTTCCCCAACGGAAAATTTATTCCGCTGCTCAATCTGGTACAGCCCTTCTTCATTCCTTTTGCCTACCAGCCCCAGATACGTATAATCCTTGGCGTAAGTACTTTCGCCATAAATCTGGGAGGTCCCATCTGGCTTCCCAAAGAAAAACCCTGTGGTAAACTGCCGGTAGGTGCAGCCCCGGATTTGCTCTAAATACCAAGGCAGGTTTGCCCGCCAGGTTTCTTCCGAACAGAAATAGTCGTCAATTGCCTTCCGGTAAGTCCGCGCTACCGTTGCCGCATACAGGGCTGTTTTCATCCTTCCTTCTATTTTAAAGCTGTCAATCCCGGCTTTTACCAGTTCCGGGATATGGCCGACCATGCATAAGTCTTTGGAGTTAAAAATGTAAGTTCCCCTGTCATTTTCATAGACAGGGAAGTATTCCCCTGGCCTGGTTTCCTCCACCACCGCATATTTCCAACGGCAGGGATGGGTGCAGGCCCCTTGGTTTGCGTCGCGCCCAGTAAAATAATTGCTGAGCAGGCACCGGCCGGAATAGGAAATGCACATAGCCCCATGGATAAACGTTTCAATTTCCAATTCTTCTGGGATATTTTCCCGGATTTCCGCAATCTCCTGTAAGGAAAGCTCCCTTGCAGAAACAACCCGCTTTGCCCCTAGCTTGTGCCAGAACCGGTAAGTGCCATAATTGGTATTATTTGCCTGCGTGGAAATATGTACCTCAAGTTCCGGGCACACTTCCCTTGCAATCTCGAATATCCCCGGGTCTGAAATAATCAATGCGTCCGGCCTTATCCGTTTCAGTTCCATAAAATATTCCCGTGCCCCCGCCAGATCACCGTTGTGGGCCAGGATATTTGCCGTCACATAGACCTTCACCTGACGGGCGTGGGCAAACTGGATGCCGGCTTCCATATCTTCCAGCGAAAAATTCTTTGCTTTCGCCCGCAGGCCAAAGGCTTCCCCGCCGATATATACTGCGTCCGCGCCAAATATCACGGCAACCTTCAATACCTCAAGGCTGCTTGCCGGCACAAGCAACTCCGGCTTCTTCATTCCCTGTCACTCCCTTTCACGTTGCCCGCTACGTCTGCAAGGGATGCTTTGGGATCCTTTTCCCATCCCTTGCCCCCTGCCTTCACGCTGACTGTCACCCCGTCCCCAATGGGGAGGATGGAAGTTGTCAGCGATTCCATATGGGTCAGCTCATAGAGGTACTCCCGCATCCGCTTATGGATGGTCCGGTTCCTCCTTGTTACTGCAAAGCGCGATTCAATGATGTCCCCGTCCTGCAGCACATTGTCGGACACCAGTACGCCTCCCGGGCTTAACAGGCGCATAACCTCCGGGAGAAAATGGATATACTGCCCCTTCGCCGCATCCATAAAAATAAAATCATATGGTCCTGCCAGCCCCTTCATTACTTGGCTGGCATCCCCTTCCAATAATTCTATCACATTTTCCTTCCCTGCGCGCAAAAAATTTGCTTTTGCAGCAGGAATTCTTTTCCCATAATTTTCCACCGTGGTGATATGGCAAGCCCTTGGGTTGCCCAATTCCATCAGCAATGCAGAAAAACCAACGGCAGTCCCGATTTCCAGAATACGTTCCGGGCAGTTCATGGCCAGCAGAAGCTTCAAAAGCTGCTGGGTTTCCTTTCGGATGATCGGTATGCGGGCCTGCTTTGCATCTTCCTCCAGCCCCTCCAGAAAAAGCCCATTTCCCATATTCAAAGAATTAATATAAGTAACTAAGCGCTCCTTCACTACCATCCTTCTGCCCTTCCTCAGTCTTTCTCCGCTTCTTCTTCCTCCTCCCCTGCAAGGATCTGTATCATTTCCTCCGCAGTCTGGGACGTATTGAGGGTATAGCTCCCAGCTTTCAGCTTGCCTTCGTAAGAGGACAGCTTTAGCTGGATGGCAAAGAGGAACCCATTATCCACAAGCCTTTTTTCTTCCAAAAGGCTCCCCAGCTCGCTGCCGGACATATGGCCTGTTACCCGGACTGACACGTCCCGTCCCGGCTCCCTGTCCATGGCCGGCTCCGTAAATATCCGGTACCCAAGGTCATACGCCCCTCTCCCTGCCCGAAGCACTACAATCAGGATTAAGGCAAAGAACAATATGCTCAATACGCTGCTTAAGATATTCAGTACCACTTTGCTGCTTCTCATAAGTATCCCCAACTTCCAGTTAAATTCCCGTCTGCCACGGCCCTACAGCCGCTTATTCAAACCCTAAGTCAAATTCTATTTCTTCCATCAGGCGGTAATTAATGTTCTGTACCATGCGGCATACGGCAAGCTCCGCCGACAGATATTCGTTTACATAGGGCTCTGCCCGCAGGGGGGCAAATTCCTTTTCCAGACGGTCCATCTCCGAATACAGGTCCACATCCCGGCGCTGGTGCAGTTCAAAATTCCTCCTGCGGAATTCATGGACTGCCTTTTCCTTCTCCGGGTCCTGATGGACCAGTTCCCGCACCCTCTGATATTCCCTGTATTCAGGGCTTTCCTTCACTACGCGCACCAGCGCGTCCAGCTTTTCTTCTACCCGGTTCATAAATCTATCTCCACATCAGCCTATTTCTTCAGACTTCCATGATAATCGGCATTATCATAGGCCGTCTTTTCGTTTTTTTCCAGACAAACTCTCCCAGTTCTTCCTTGATTTCTGTCTTGATTTTGCCCCAGTCCGTAATCCTTTTCTCCATGCAGTAGCCCATGGTGTCGTCCAGCAATTTTTTCGCTTCGTCCATCAGGCTCTCGGAGCCCCGCACATAGACGAAGCCGCGGCTTACAATGTCAGGCCCTGCAAGGACCTGGCCGCTGCCGGATTCCAATGTCATGACTACAATGATAATGCCGTCTTCTGCCAGGTGCTGCCTGTCCCGCAGGACGATATTCCCAACATCGCCTACCCCAAGGCCGTCCACCAGCACGGATCCCACCGGGACCTGCCCGGTAATTGCCGCGCCGTTCCCATCCAGCTCAAGCACATTCCCGGAGGAAAGGATAAAAATGTCGTCCTTCTGGAAACCCAGCTCCTCCGCAATGGTAGCATGCGCCCTGAGATGCTTGTACTCCCCATGGACAGGGACTGCATACCTGGGCTTTACCAGGGAATAAATCAGCTTGATTTCCTCCCGGCAGGCATGGCCGGACACATGGGCGTCCTGGAAAATCACCTCGGCCCCTTTGCGGAACAGTTCATTGATGACATTGGAAACTGCCTTCTCATTCCCGGGGATTGGGTTAGAGCTGAAAATAATGGTGTCCCCCGGCTTAATCGTCACCTTTTTATGAAGGCTGGCCGCCATACGGGAAAGGGCTGCCATGGACTCCCCCTGGCTCCCGGTGGTAATCAGCACGGTTTTCTCGTCCGGGTAATTTTTTAGCTGCTCAATGTCAATCAAGGTATTTTCCGGTATCTGCAAATACCCCAGCTCCGTGGCCGTGGTAATGATATTTACCATGCTGCGGCCTTCCACTACGACCTTCCGCCCGAATTTATATGCGGAATTAATAATCTGCTGCACCCTGTCCACATTTGAAGCAAAGGTAGCAATGATAATCCTTGTGTTGGAATGGTCTGCAAATATATTGTCAAAGGTTTTCCCAACAGTCCGTTCGGAATTGGTAAATCCCGGCCGTTCCGCATTTGTGCTGTCACACATCAGAGCCAGCACGCCCTTCTTTCCGATTTCCCCAAACCGCTGCAAGTCAATGGCGTCCCCAAATACCGGCGTATAATCTACCTTAAAGTCCCCGGTATGCACCACGATCCCTGCCGGGGAATAAATTGCCAGCGCGGCAGCGTCCTGGATGCTGTGGTTCGTCTTTATAAATTCCACGCGGAAGCAGCCAAGGTTGATATGCTGCCCATACTTCACTACCTTGCGCTTCACCTTCGAAAGCATGTTGTGCTCCCGCAGCTTATTGTCAATAATGCCTATCGTCAGCTTTGTGGCATAAATCGGCACATTGACGTCCCTCAGTACATAAGGGATTGCGCCGATATGGTCCTCATGGCCATGGGTAATGAAAAACCCTTTCACTTTTTCAATGTTGTTTTTCAAATACGTCGTGTCTGGAATTACCAGGTCAATGCCCAGCATGTCATTTTCTGGGAATGACAGCCCGCAGTCCACCACAATAATACTGTCTTCGTATTCAAAGGCAGTCATGTTCATCCCAATCTGCTCCAATCCGCCTAACGGGATGATTTTCAGTTTTGAGTTTTGTTCTTTCTTCAACTTGCACCTCCAAATGCTGTGCAGGTTCCCCTATCTTTCTATCCGGCATTTCTGCCCCAAACATGCTTCACAATAGCCATAGAGCTTTACTTCATGGTTAATGACCTGAAAGGAAACAGATTCCTTAATCCGTTTTTCCAGTTCATCCAGCAAATCATCCCGGAATGATATGATTTTCCCACAATCCAAGCATATTAAATGATGGTGGTGATGTGCTTCTGTTCCACCAATCTTCCCAATTTCATAGCGCACATAGCCATCCCCAAGCTGGATGCTTTCCACCAAGCCAAGCCCTGAAAGCAACTGTATTGTCCGGTAAACAGTAGCCAGCCCAATTTCCGGGAACTCTGCCTTTACTATTTCATATATTTCTTCCGCAGTCAGGTGTTCGTCCCCGCAGGACGCCAATGCTTCCAATACCAAAACCCTCTGTTTGGTCTTTTTCAATCCGTGTTCTTTCAAAATTCTTTCAAAATCTTCCCGGAGCATCGCAACACCTTCCTGAAAAATTCCTAGTTACACCATTACGTCTACATCATCCAGAATCTCCCCGAAAATTCTGGACATATATTCCAATTCTTCCTCAGATTCCACCATTTCATACGTGGAATCCTCATCTTCGCCCTGTGAAAGTTCTTTTAATATATAGGCGTCGCAGTCCCCGTCTTCTTCTTCGGTTACCAACAGGTAATTAATCCCGTTAATCTTCGTCTGCTCCATAATATAAAACTCAATAGACTCTCCATCCTGGGGAGCCTGAAATTCTATTTTTTCCATTTTCTTATCCTTCCAGATTTTTTTCTGCCTGAAACGCAAGCGAATCCAGATAGCCCTGCAGAATTAAAACTGCCGCAATCCGGTCTAAATGCTTTTTCCGGTTTTCCCTGCGGACGCCTCCTTCCATCAGGCTCCGTTCTGCTGCAACTGTCGTCAGCCGCTCGTCCCAGAGGACAACTGGCATGCCGCACCTTTTTTCCAGCAGTTCCTTAAACTCCAATGTCTTTTCGCACCGCTCGCCTTCCGTATTGTCCATGTTCTTTGGGAAGCCCAGCACAAATCCTCCTACCTGGTACTCCCCTGCCAGCTCCTGGATGCGGGCAAGCGTCTGCCGGAGCTTCCCCTCGGACTTCCGCTGTATAGTCTCTATCCCCTGGGCAGTCACCTTCAGGGGGTCGCTTACCGCAACGCCTACTGTCTTGGAACCGTAATCAAGGCCCATAATGCGCATACCCGCCTCCTATTCCCAAGCGTTGCCCTTAATATACTGGCGAAGGACTTCTTCCACCAGCTCGTCCCGCTCTACCTTCATAATCATGCTCCTTGCGTTCCGGTGGCTGGTAATGTAGGTAGGGTCCCCAGACATAATGTATCCCACAATCTGGTTCACTGGGTTATAGCCTTTCTCACGCAGAGCGCTATAGACAAGTTCCAGCACGTCGTCCACCCTTATCTGCTGTTCCTTTTCTACTTTAAAATATTGAGTATTGTTTTTATCCTGCATTTTTTCACGTCCTCATTGAATAGCAACTGCTTTCTGTTCTTTCGTTCTTAAAATATTCCTTTTTTCTATTTTAATACAAATGTTCGGAAAATTCAATCTATATTTTTTATTGTTTGGAAAATATTTGTGGTTTGGC
>Ga0137308_101281_pt1 | contig 26222 bp, 24 predicted proteins | sample Inofrocosms_June_FD_97181 | JGI IMG/M metagenome (GOLD analysis project Ga0137308, IMG submission 97181) | Mouse cecal microbial communities from Vienna, Austria - N-Acetylneuraminic and N-Acetylglucosamine D2O microcosms_June | ecosystem: Host-associated > Mammals > Digestive system > Large...
TTAAACCCTTTCTATGCTTCTGCTGTTCTTAAAGTTTTGCATCCTCATACAAAGTCTGCCGTAAAACAGGCGAAAAACCTTATTTTACGGCAGACCCGTCCCCTTTAGCAACTCATCCAACGTCTGTCTCAGCCCAAACGCCTTTTTTAACTCTTCTACTTCCTTGCGTGCTTTCTGCCGCACTCCTTTTGGCATCACGGTACGTACCCCGCGTATCAGCACATTCTTTGGCGTATGTGACAAATCCACAAACTCTAAAAGCTGTGTCTTATATCCGCTCTCTGTTAGCAGGTTTGCGCGTATTGCATCTGTCATAAGTGCTGCCATACGCTCTTTTACAATCCCATACCGTGTCAGAATTGACAGCTCCTCACTATGTATCTGCCCATTCAACTCATGCTGACAACAAGGCACCGAGAAAATCAGCTTAGCCTTCCACCTTATTGCATGATAGAGCGCATAATCCGTCGCCGTATCACAAGCATGCAAAGATATTACCATATCCACCGCCCAGGGAGCCTCGTACCCTTTCACATCCCCCTGCTCAAACGTAAGCCCATGATACCCATACGTCTTCGCCGCCCGATTACAGCTCTCAATCACATCTGCCTTTAAATCAAGCCCCATAATCCTGACATCAAAGCCCTTTATCTCCACCAGATAATAATACAAGATAAATGTCAGATATGATTTTCCGCATCCAAAGTCTATCACATGAACCGTCTGCCCTTTGGGAAGCGCTTCAATCTCATCCTCAATCATCTCCACAAAGCGATTAATCTGCCTGTACTTATCATACATCGAACGAACCACTTTCCCTTCGGCGGTAAAGATGCCCATATCAACTAGAGGAGGAATCACTGTTCCCTCCTCTAAAAGATAATTCTTCTTCCGGTTGTGCCCGTTCTTCTGCTTTGGTGCTGCCTTCGCTGTCATCTTCTGATAGCTTGCCTTCCCGCCTTTGGAGATGCGAATCATATGCTCCTGCTCTTTATCCCACGCATTGCACTGCCGAAAATCCGTCTCCAATTTGCCAAGCAGATACTCCTTTACTTCGTCCTCTGAGAGATTCTCATGAAATACCTGCGTCTTAGTGTACTTCTCTGCCTGCCATCTAGTCTCAAGCCTTTGCAGCACTATCTTCTGATAAGAGTGCTCCTGCTTTCTTCCATTGCTCAGTATCACTTTATATGGACCTGTCTCCCAGATAGACTCTACCATCTGTTTTAAATCCATATGTTTATCATTTAATCCCATTCGTCCAGCTTCTCCAGAAATTCAATCAATTCCCGCTTGGTATCTGCAATCTGCTCTGCATCATAGGAATCCAGTGCATGTTCAAATTTTCGAAGCACCTGTTCTGCCTGTACACGCTTCATGCCAAGACTCTCCTCATAGACCCTCTCTCCCCGGAGCAAAAGGAACTTATTTTCTTCTTTCTCCCGCGGATGAATCTTGAGATAGGACAATGTCTCTAAGCGCTCCTCAATCTCCTCCTCGCTCATATCAAGCCCTTGGTCTTTAAAGACCTGGCGAATCTTCTTGCCGCTTGATACCACCTTAACTTCCACTTCTAGAATCGAATTAATATCATACGTATAGGTAACATCCACCGCTTCTTCTCCGGCTTTTGCAGCTGGCACGTCGATAAGCAGCTCTCCAAGAGACAGGTTATTGACCGCAAAACGGCTCTCTCCTTGCAGGATATGTACCCGAATCTTGTTCTGGTTATCCCGCACGGTATAGAGTCTCTCTGTCCTGCTTGCCGGAATCACAGTGTTCCGCTCGATAATCGGAAGGAAGACACCATTTTCAAAGCGATGCTCCTCATACTCGCGCACGACCTCTGTCCCCAGTGTAAATGGACAGACATCGGTTAATATCACTTCCCGAATCCCGTCTCTTCGCTCCTTCATCGCCGCCTGAATCGCTGCGCCAAGTGCCACCGTCTCATCAGGATTGAGATTGGTATCTGGTATCATATGAAACAGCTTTCCGGCAAATTTACGGATAACCGGAGATTTGGTTGCTCCTCCAACTAACACTACCTTATCAATATCCGACAGGCGAATATGTGCATCCTTTAAGCTTCTCTTAACGGGTTGCCGAATCCGCTCTAGAAGTTCTTCACATGCTTCTTCATAGTCTGAGAGCTCTACCGGGAAATTGTATTCTTTTCCGTCAATATTACATTTCATCTCAGAAATGCGGGCTTTTCCAAAGCCCATCTTACATAACTCGGCCTGCTTACGGATATGCTTATTTACCTTCTCACTTAACTGAAAACGATTAATCTCCGAGAATTTCTCGTAGAACATACGTTCTAATACTGCTGTAAAATCCTCGCCTCCTAGAAAATTATCTCCGGCTACGGCGTGCACTTCTAATATCGTGTCATACAGCTCTAGGATAGACACATCAAACGTTCCGCCGCCTAAGTCAAATACTAAAAAGCGGGCCTGTCCTTTCTGCTGCCACAAGCCATAGGCAATCGCTGCCGCGGTTGGCTCACTGATAATTCGCTCTACTTTCAGTCCTGCCAGCTCTCCTGCACGCTTTGTCGCCCGCCGTCTGGCATCGTTAAAATATGCCGGCACGCTGATAACGGCCTCTGTCACTTCCTCGCCCAGATAATTCTCTGCATCCTCTTTTAGAAAACGCAGTACAAAAGAAGACAATTCCTCCGCGGTAAATTCTTTCTCTAACAAGGAGAATTTCTTATTGCTTCCCATACTTCTCTTAAACAGAGAAGCTCCGCTGCCCGGATAGAGCAGCATCCGTTCTGCTGCTGACTCTCCCACATAGATCTGCCCTTCTTCGTCGATGCTGACCACCGACGGTGTCATCGGCTTTCCTAGCCTGTTTGGAATAATCTTTGGTCCTTCTTCCGTATAATATGCCACAAGACTGTTTGTTGTCCCAAGGTCAATTCCTACTATCATCTATCTTCCCAACTCCTTACGCAGTTTTCTTACCATTTCTACAAGTTCTAACTCGGATGGACAAAGCCGAAGCGCCTCCTCATAGTTTTCCAGCGCATTTTTCTTAAATCCTTCTCCAAGTCCCAAATAATAAAGTCCAAGATTTCTATATTTCTCATAGCACTCTGCACTTCTGCAATGCTCACACCGATAGCCAATCCCCATCTGGCAGAACATCTCATAGGCTTTTTCCATCTGTCCCATATAGAGATAACATTCTCCTGCTTTCGACAGATGCAGGGGCCTCTCTGCCGGATAGTCCAGATAGACCTCCTCAGAATATGCTTCTTCTAGCGCGATAGCAAGCGCCTTTTTGGCATGCTCCGTTGCCTTTTTGGAATCTTTCATCAGATAATATGCTCTTGCCTGCAGCCGCTCATTAAAGCTTCTCATATTTTTCGACGCATTCCAGTCATGCTTTTCGTAGCCCTCAACGGCCTTCTCCAAAAGCGCCAACGCAAAACTATACTCAAAGTATTGATTTAGTATGCGTTCCGCATAGTCTGTATATCTTGCAAATGCATCTTCGTAAATATTGGCACTTTGTGCTGCCTTTTTATAAAAACTCTTGGCGCGTTTTACTTTTCCTTGTGCAAACCAGACATCGCCAATTTTTAACAGATACTCTTTGTCATTCCATTTACAACCAGCGGTCTCATAGTATTTAATTGCATTTTTATAATCTTTTTTGTAATAATACAGATCCCCAATCTCCTCGTAGAAGACGGTTCGCTCTGGATACCACTCCAAATCCTTCTCATAGCACTCGATGGCCTTGTCATACTCTCCTAATATCTCATAGCAGTCTGCCATATTGCTATAGGGAAGTACCCGTTTGTCGTTATTCTCTATCAGTATCTCTAACGACTTCTGGTACATCTCAATACTTTTCTCGTACTCTCCCATATGCTTATAGCTGTAGCCAATATTGTTAAAGGCCGCCCAATCCTTTGGGCGGTAAGTCAGTGCTTTTTCAAAATCGGCAATCGCCTTTTGAAGCTCCATCGCCGCACGATACATCAATCCCCGATGTACAAGCATATAACAGTTTTCATCGTTCTCTATCTCACGGGAAGCAAAGAGAATCGCATCGCTGTACTCTTTGGGATTGCAGGTTCTCTTGTAGCGCTCCATATAGATATCTCCGATTTTCTCATTGACATCCCGGTATTCTCCATCGTACTCTGCTGCTTTTAACAGATGCGAAAGCGCTTTTTCCTCCTCATCCATCTCCAGATAGCAGCATCCAATCCCATAGTAATAGCCTGCGGTATCGCAGTAGTCTTCTTTGGCTGCCTGGTATGCCCCTAGCGCTTCTAGATACTTTCCTTTCTCTCTTAGTATCTCGCCCTTTACCATATAGTATTGGCCCCTAGAGGGATTCTTCTTGGAGGCATCTGCCAGATGCGCAAGCGCCGTATCCAGTTGGTTATTGTCCCAATATAACAGAGCAATCTCATATTCAAGCTCTGATAAATCCTCAATATCTGTCTGCTCTGGATTGATAGCAACCTGAAGGTCCTGCAAGATATGCATTGGCACTTCCCGGTCTTCTTCGCTCTCTGCCAGATTGCGAAGCACTTTTACCTGATAAAGCTTCATCTGGTCGCTAAATTCCACCTGATTCTCCACGGCGCACTCTAATACCTGCTTAGCATCTTCATACTGGTGATAAATCAAAAATACTTTTAAAGCGTACAGATATGGCTTATAAAACCCACTATAGATATCGATGGCCTGATAATAGTTATCCACCACCGCCTGGGGATTACGCAGCTCATAATAGGCCTCCTGGCGAATCAGATACGCTGGATAATATCCTGCATCCTGACGGATTATCTCATCACACTGGTCGACGGCTTTTTCATATTCTTCTCTTTCCATATAGACATGTGCCAGGTTGTCCATCGCTCCAAAGCGTTCTGAGGTATCTGTTGTCACTTCTTTTGCCGTATTTAGTATCTCTATCGCCTCGTCATATTCTTTTGCCTTGGCCAGACAATACCCTAGCATCAGATAGGCTGTCCCTTTTCTGCCGATTCTCTTTTTCGACTCCTCGCTTCCATCATCCACCGTCTCTAATATCATCGACAGCCAGAGACGAAGCTCTACAATCGCTTCTTCATTTCGTCCAAGTGCTGCCAACACCCGGCCTTTTAGATTATGATAACTATAATAGATATCTTCTCCTGGTGTGATAATATCTAGCATCTCTATCGCCTTGTCTGCATGTTTATTCTGATATTCGCACCAGGCAATTTCCAGACGCACCGAGTCTTTTTCTTCTTCACTTTCAAGTTCTTCAAGCTGTCGGTTGTATTTTTTTAGGAGCAACTGGTTGGCTTTATCAATATACTCATCTGCTCTGTGGCCGGAACCATCTTCTTCCCAGATATCAAGCGCCATCTCCTTTGCCTTCTCCGCGGTATCTTCACTCTCCAGATAATATTGAATCATCCCAATCCGGCAGCCATATGCTTCCGGTACGCGGTTCCAGATTGCAAAAGCCGTTTCTTTATCACCATTTTCCCAGTAGACCATACCACCTTCCGAGGCAATATAGCCATCATCTTTATAGGCTTCTGACAGCCTGTCGGCAATCACAAGCGCCTCTTTTAGCTCCCCTGCTTCTTTTAGAAGCTTCATCTGTTCAACATCTTCCCAGGGGTACCAGACGCCGTAAGCCGGCATCTCTGAGAGCTTCTCTTTGGCCTTGTCATATTCCTTCTGGTCGCACAAATCCCTCAGTTCCATATAGGCTCTGATATAGCCATCCACATTGACATCTGCCATCTGCACTGACGCATCCCTAAGCGTCATTCTGTGAAAACGGATAAAATAGTCATTCTCTGTATAGTGCTGTACATATGACAGAAAATCCGCCGGATAGCGCTCTTTTAGTTCCTCTTGTTCTTCCACAAACTGCAACTCCCGGTTCAGACGCTGCCACACGTTTCTTGGCAGATAAAAATGCCCTAACAGATACTGAAACAGTGCATCCCTTGCGTCTAGAGAAGTATCCAGACTCTGGCACACCTCATCTTCTAAAAGTTCCTCCCATGCATCCACATCTGCGCGTTTTATAAAATCCTGATACACCTGGTCAATTCTGTCAATCCACAAATCAATCTCTGTCTTTTCTTTAGAAGAATCTTCCTCCTCTTCTGCCTCCTGAAGCATCAAAAGTGCCTGCTCATATGCCTCCCGAAGCTTTCGAAACCCTTCTGGGTCATCTTCTGGATTTGTCGCTCTTAATTTTTTCATATAGGCTGCTTTTACAGCTCTTTCGTCCTTTACTTCCTTTACTTCCAATATATGAAATACAAGTTCTTTTTCCATAAATGATTTACCCCTTTACTCAAGCTAAATGGATGCCTTTTGACAGTATACCACTTTTCCCTCAAAAAGGATAGTAATAATCAGAAAAAAAGCAGCCCGCCTTACGGCTAGGCCACTTTTCTATTTCATCGCTGACACACGTTCAAATTCTTCTTGTACTTCCTGTGCTGGCGGTGCAGTTAGCAGACTTACAACAACATTTGCCAGAAGCGCTACTAAAAATGCCGGCAAAAGTTCATAGATGCCTAAAATTCCACCCATTGGCCTTACCAGGAATTTCCAGACAAATACCATCACGCCACCACAGACCATACCGGCAAGTGCTCCTTGCATATTTGAGCGTTTCCAGAACAGTGCAAGCAATACCAGCGGCCCAAACGAAGCTCCAAATCCCGCCCATGCAAACGACACAATCTGAAATACAGAACTGTTAGAATCCCTTGCAATAAATACGCCGACTAATGAGATAACAACCACGGTTATACGGGCTACTAATATCCCGGTCTTTTCATCCATATCTTTTACAAACACTTCTTTTAAAATATTCTGCGAAGCACTAGAAGACGCTGCCAGAAGCTGTGAGTCTGCAGTCGACATCGTCGCTGCCAGAATCCCTGCCAGTATCACGCCAGCCACCAGTGCAGCCAGAACACCATGCTTAGAGATTAAATCTGCAATCGTAATAATTACAGTCTCTGCATCCTGAAGTTCTAAAAGAGAACCAGCTTTCGTCATCGCATTGCCAATCACACCGATAAAGATAGCAACTGTCATCGAGATAACTACCCAGATAGAAGCAACTCTTCTAGAAAGCGCCAGTTTACTTGCATCCTCAATCGCCATAAAACGAAGCAACACATGCGGCATACCAAAATATCCAAGTCCCCATGCTAACATCGAAGCAATGGTCAGTGCCCCATAAGGAGCTGCACTTTTTGTCACCGGGTCATATATCTGTGTCAGACTAAAATATCCAGCCATTGACTTTGCATTGTCTATTACAGCCCCAAAGCTTCCTACATTGCTGATACCAAAGACAAAGACCACAATAATCGCAATCGTCATAATAATACTCTGTAAAAAGTCCGAGGTACTTGCCGCCAAAAAGCCGCCAAGCGTTGTATACGCCACGATTACCACTGCGCTAATCACCATCGCTGGCATATAATCCCATCCAAACAGACTCGAAAAGAGCTTTCCACAGGCTGCAAAACCAGAAGCTGTATAAGGTACAAAGAAAATAATAATCAGCACAGCTGCAATCACTGACAGTACCTTTTTCTCATCCCGATACCGGTTCGAGAAAAACAGTGGAAGCGTCGTTGCATTGCCGCAGGCATGGGTATAGTGGCGAAGCCTTTTGGCTACCACAAGCCAGTTGATATACGTTCCAATCACCAGTCCTATCGCCGTCCAGGCCGCATCCGCAAGACCAGTGACATATGCAACACCTGGAAGTCCCATCAAAAGCCAGCTGCTCATATCGGAGGCCTCTGCACTCATTGCAGTGACAAAAGGTCCAAGCTTTCTTCCTCCTAAGTAAAAATCCTCGGTCGTCTGGTTTCTCTTGGCCAGCACCACGCCGATACCAACTACAACAACCAGATATGCCAGTATTGCGAACAACATAAGTACACTTGTAAATGTCATCTTTATTCTCCCTCTTATTCTGCTTTTTTCACACCATTTATGCATTTTAACACACTCTATACAAGAACACAACGCAGAATAGAGTACAGACTTTATTCTAGTATTTCGTCTGTTAATTAGTCTGTTTTTCGCAATCCTCCAATCATCATTGGAAGCTTCTTATCCGCATCTTCTAAAAGCGAATACTCTCCTTTTCTTAGACACCACTCATATAAAAATGCCCGCTCGCACATCGCATAGTAATGTACCATCTCACCAACACTCCATACCTTTGTAAGCTCTCCCTTTTTCTGTCCTTTTGTAATAATCTTTCTAAGCAGCTTATAGTAAGTACGTCCATGGTCTAAGAGCGGCCGCTCTCCTCTTGTCGTCAGCTGTGTAGAATATAGCCTGGTCAAAAGTTCCATATTGATGGTCTCCTCAATCATCGATAAAAGCTCATGGCTTAGATACAAAAGCGCCTCAAAGCTGTCCATATCCTCTGCAATCGTTGGCTCTAGCTCTTCATATTTTTCATCCATCATATAGGCAAGTGAGCCAAGAAGCGCATCTTTTCCTTCAAAATAATGATAAAAAGAGCCTTTTGATGTCCCTGATTCTTCGATAATCTCCTCTATCGTCGTATCCTCATACCCCTGCTCATAGAAAAGCTTCCAGGCTGCAGATACAATCTTGCTCTTGGTCTTTTTGGTATTTTTCTTTGCCATCTATCTTCTCCTTCTTTGCTGCTTTTGCTTCATTATAGAAAATCCCAATTAGAAATTCAATCGAAAATTGCTCTTGTACTTTTCTATAAAATCGAGTATCTTTAGATGGAAATTACAGAAAGGATAATCAGCATGTATACAAAAGAACAAACAGAAACAATTGCTCACCATGCAATCGCTGTCGTAGGCGGCTTTTTTGGTGTCTATGCACTTCTGACCCGAAGTGAGACTTTTGGTTCTTCAGAGACTACCAATCTTATCTATCTGACTCTGGCCGGACTAGATGGTTCTTTCTTCTCTTTTATCGTCCGTCTAGGCGGTACACTCTGCTATATCTTTGGTATTGTCTTTGCAACACTTGTACCAAAATACATAAAAAAGACTGATTTTCGCTATCTTTCTATTGGAATTGATGGGATAGCCTGTCTAATACTTGCTCAGATTCCAGGAGGTGTTGACCCGGTGTTCGCCCTCTATCCGATGTTTTTTGCCACGTCTGTGCAGTGGCTCGCCTATACACAGGCCGCAGGATACAACAGTGCGACCATATTTTCCACCAACAACTTACGCCAGTGTTTTGCTTCTTTTGCAGAATATCTGCACAGCCATGACAGAAAGCAACTTAAAAAATTTCAGTTCTATGCAGGAACGCTTTTGTGTTTTCATATTGGCGTTATCTACTGCTGGTTCTGTATGAAAGCCTGGGGTATTAAAAGCATCTATGCCTGCCTTTTTCCTCTCTTTCTTGCATTTCTTGCCACCAGACAAGATATACAAAAAAAATAGGACTTTTCAAGATTTCTATTGTACTTTTCTTTTGTATCATGTATCTTAAAAAAGAAAATCATTACCATCTTAGAGAAAGGATTGTCTATGGAAAACACACATTCAATCATGGATATTTTTGGAACAAATGTATTTAATGATAAAGCGATGCGCCAATATCTTCCAAAAAGCATCTACTATGAGCTTCGGAAGACCATTGAGGGCCGCAAGGAGTTAGACCCGGCGATTGCCGACGTTGTAGCCGCAGCGATTAAGAAATGGGCGATTGAAAAAGGGGCTACACACTATACGCACTGGTTTCAGCCGTTGACAGGATTTACCGCTGAGAAACACGATTCTTTTATCACGCCTCCCAAGGAGGACGGCTCGGTTCTGATGGAGTTCTCTGGCAAGGACCTGATTAAAGGAGAGCCCGACGCTTCTTCCTTCCCTTCCGGGGGCCTTAGAGCGACGTTTGAGGCACGGGGCTATACCACTTGGGACTGTACTTCTCCTGCCTTTGTCAGAGAGGATGCGGCGGGCGTTATCTTATGTATTCCAACGGCCTTTTGCTCCTTTACCGGAGAGGCATTAGACCAAAAGACTCCACTTCTTCGCTCGATGGAGGCGATTCAGGAGCAAGCCCTTCGGCTGCTTCGGCTCTTTGGCAATACAACCGCGCAGAAGGTCACCCCTTCGGTTGGAGCAGAGCAGGAATATTTTTTAATTGACCGTGAAAAGTATCTGCAGAGAAAGGACTTAATCTATACCGGGCGCACACTCTTTGGTGCAATGCCACCCAAAGGACAGGAGTTAGACGACCACTATTTTGGAACGATTCGCCAGAAGATTGCAGCCTATATGCGGTGTGTCAACGAGGAACTTTGGAAGATGGGCGTACCAGCCAAGACACAGCACAATGAGGTGGCTCCTGCACAGCATGAGCTGGCTCCTATCTATGCAGAAGCCAATGTAGCTGCGGACCACAACCAGATTATGATGCAGACATTAAAGAGAGTGGCGAATCAGCAAGGGCTTGTATGTCTGCTGCATGAGAAGCCTTTTGCTGGTGTAAATGGTTCTGGAAAACACAATAACTGGTCACTGACGACAGACGACGGACAGAATCTTCTCGACCCAGGAAAACGGCCACATGAGAACCGGCAGTTCTTATTGATTCTGGCTTGTATTTTAAAGGCGGTGGATACACACGCAGACTTACTTCGAGAATCGGCCGCCAATGTGGGAAATGACCACCGTCTAGGAGCACACGAAGCACCACCGGCGATTATCTCGGTCTTTTTAGGCGAGCAGTTAGACGATGTGTTAGAGCAGCTTCTAAGTACCGGAAATGCAACGCACAGCTTAAAAGGCGGAAAGCTGCATACGGGAGTGCGTACACTTCCTGACCTTCCCAAAGATGCTACAGACAGAAATCGCACATCGCCGTTTGCATTTAATACCAATAAGTTTGAATTTCGTATGGTTGGCTCTAGGGATTCGATTGCACCTTCTACGGTGGTGATGAATACGATTGTGGCAGAGGCTTTTGCAGATGCGTGTGAGATTTTAGAGAAGGCAGAGGACTTTGACACGGCACTGCATGATTTGATGATTCAGTATTTAGCGGAGCATCATAAGATTATCTATGGTGGAAATGGCTATGCAGACGAATGGGTTGCAGAGGCAGAGCGGCGCGGACTACCAAACTTACGTTCGATGGTAGATGCAATACCAGCGCTGGTAACGGAGAAATCGATTCGGATGTTTGAGCGTTTTGGAGTGTTTAGTGAATCAGAGCTTCATTCAAGAGCAGAGATTAAATATGAGACCTATAATAAGGCGCTGAATATTGAAGCACTTACGATGATTGATATGGTGGTAAAACAGATTATACCGGCAGTTATCGGGTATACAGGGACACTCTCCGGGATTGTGCAGTCAATGAACGCGATTGGGGTCAATGCGACGGTGCAGATGGAGGTGCTAAAGGATATTACAGCACTTTTAAATGAAGCAAATGGGGCGCTGAAGATATTGCAGGGCGTTACGCAGGAAGCTGTGGGGATTGAAGATAATAAAGTGAGAGCACACTTTTACCGGAACTATGTACAGCCGGCAATGGAAGCACTTCGAAGACCGATTGACAGACTGGAGATGTTGGTTGATAAAGAAGTGTGGCCGATGCCTTCGTATGGAGATTTGATGTTTGAAATATAAAATATAAGTGACAAAGCAGGCGGATAGTATGGTGTGTGCGAGACCACAAACCATACTATCCGCCTGTTTCTGAATTTCTAAAGATTGGAGGGAATAAGCCACTCTAAAGGGATGGTGAGGGGTTGGCCAATGGTTAGTTGGTTGGGGTCACCAGGGTATATGGTGGCTATTTCAGGGTAGCGGGCGGGGGTGCCTGTGTAGGTCTTGGCCAGAGACCAGAGCGTGTCACCAGGGGCTACAACAATTTGCGCGGGGAGGGGGATAAAGTTTTCCAGGGCTTCTTTGGCAAAGGACAAAGAGGGGCGGTAGTTATTTTCGTCGGAGGTAAAGAGGAGGAGCCAGGGAGTGGTGTAGCCGCCTTCTGGGGTGCTTTTTAAGGGCAGGGCAGCGATATTGTCAATCATTCCTCCTTCTTCCTGGACAGCTGCATAGGCCAGAAAGTCGTCGCGGTAGTGGATAAGTGTATAACCTGTGGTGAAGTTCTGAATGGTAGGATGCGTATAATCAGTGTAATCCAGGTGACAGTCATCCGCGTAGCTGTGAGCCGGATGGAGCCAATGGGCTCCGGGAATGTCTAACCAGGCTTCATGGATAGCCTCTTTGTCAGGGTAGGAGGGGAGTTTGGTAAGGTTGTCTTCTAAACGCATCAGCCAGATTTGACAGTTTTCTTCGGCAGGCAGAAAAGTGGATGGTTCTATGCAGATGGCGTAGGGGGAGACTTCTTCTATTTGATAGCCTTTAGGAGCCTGTAAGTAAAATTCATCGCAGAGCCACAGGTCTTTCTGGTCTTGTGTCAGAGAAGATTCTATTAAATTAAGTGGGACAATCGGAAGTTTTTCTTTGGCTTCTTCTAGGTCAAATTTCCAGTTGTTGGGGAGGTAGGGGACTTCTTCCTGGTGTTCTTTCCAGAACGTCAGTTCTTCCTCGGTGAGCTCCATTACACTCTCATGGCGCATATGGCCGGTGGCGGTATCTGCCAGTGTGACACAGTTTGCGACGGTATTAATCCAGAAAAGGGTATTGCCGGCAATGGCATAGGTAGCTTCCTCTCCTTCTTCTTCGATGGAGATTTGTCCGGTGTTGTAGCAGTTTTCAATATTGTTCCATCCCATATCGCCACAGATACCAGCTGCCATGGCAGGCTCATACCAGGTGGGTTCATCGGGGTAGATATAGCCTTTTTGATATTGTACAGTGACGCTGCCTTCATTGCCGCAAGTATAGATATTGGCACAGTCATTGCGGGCACAGATACCGCCGGCTTTCCAGGGGGCATAGATAGTGCCATAGTTTGTGCAACCTTCGATTACAGGGACGATGGGATTTTCTTCGCTTTCGCCTTCTAATACTTTGCATTTATTAAGACCAGCGATACCGCCAGCACCGTAGTCTCCGGTCTTATTTAGAGAAACATTGGCATAATTTTCACAATCTTTTATAGTGCCCCGGTTGATGCCTGCAAAACCACCCGTGTAACACTCGGTTCCGGTTAGACTGCCTTTGGTTTGGCAGTTTTCTATTGTGCCATAATTTATGATACAGAACATCCCAACTCCATATTCATCCAAATCCCATGTGAGTTGTTTTGCATGGAGGGTCAGATTGCGAATAGCGGCATCTCTTTCCAAGGTGACAAACATACCATTTTTGCCATCTTTAAACCAAGTGATAGTATGACCATTCCCATCAAAAGTTCCAGAATAGCTTAAAATAGCCTGGCGGATATAGGGGTGACCTTCAAAGCTTTGATATTTGATAAAGCTTTTTTTCAGAAATGGAAGTTCTTTAACCGGACCATATTTAGCGTCTGAAAGGTCGATATCTGCCATCAGAACTGCATCGATGGCAGTCGCTTGGGGATTATTAGGGTCTCTTTTATGATTGCGATTCAGATAACCGACAAAGCGCGCATAATCTCCAGGCTGATAGATAGTAAAGACCCCATCTTGATAGCAGGGGTCCTTTCCAATAGATGCGTAGAGCGGGTCATAATTATCCAGATACTGCTTCCCTGCTATAAATACATGAAGGAAAAGCAGGAGAACGACAAGCCACTTTGTACGCCCTGTTATCCCACCGATATTTCTTATCCATCTACACTTTGCTCTAAACATCCTGTATGCCTCCTGAGATATTTATATTGCTTAGTCTACCTCTTAGGGGCGTCAGAATTGCATCATGTTATACTTATGAATATTAAGAACAAAGGTCAATATTCCAGCTTCGACCTTAAATGCTTGCGGTGCTTTGGAAATTGTGGTATATTGAACATAAAGAAGGAATATCCTATTCCGAAGCAGGTCAAGCCAAAGCTCAACACCGCCATAAGTTCTAAAATATCTATTGGATCAGCTCTCCTTTCTCCAGATTTCCTTACAGATTTCTATGTAATCGGAGGGTCACAGTCCCTCCAGAGAGGGCTAACCGCCTACCATCTTGGCATTTCCAAAGAAATACTACCATAATTCGACAGGAAGTTCAATCTGATTTTCCCACATCTATCCTTTCGTTCTAACGTATTTACAGGTGTATCTTTCGTAATACACACTAACGAATATTCTTCATTCGTTTTTCCGATGAAATAATAGTAACTATAAAAGAAAAATTCCCCGAATCAAACTATCCATTATATTTTACATCAACAGAAAAAGCCTTTCCTGCACAAATCATTTCACACCCTAAATTCCGTATTTGGCATCCACTTCATTAATACAAAAATGCAAAAATCCGATATAATAAAATAAGGTTTTTGCCTATATATCTTATAAAAGTGAAAGGAAGTTGAATAGCTGATGAAGATTGCGGTTTGCGATGATGATATGGCTACAAGAGAGCATATTGCTACACTGGTAAAAGAGCAAATAAGGGATACCGCAGTTGTGACATTTGTCAGCGGAGAGGAAATGCTAAAGGCAAAGGAAAATTTTGATATTTCATTCCTTGATGTAAAGATGAAAGAACTATCAGGAATGGACGTTGCAAAGCATATTCGGCAAGAGCAGGAACAAAATGGCAGTAAAAAGAGTATTATCATTTTTGTAACAGGCTATGAAAAATATATGAATGACGCATTTGATGTATTAGCGTTCCATTATCTGTTAAAGCCGATTGATGAAGAAAAATTTCGTACCGTTTTTAGACGTGCACTGAAAGAATTGTCGGTTGCAGAAGAACGGACAAAAAGGTATATCTTAGTGAAAAGTTCTGGCGTTCAACAAAAAGTGTATGTAAAGGATATTTATTATATTGAGAGCGCAAACAAAAAAGTAATTATCCATACAGGGGCGGGAATACTAGAAAGCTATGGAAAAATGGAGAAATTGGAGCAAATGACGGGAAATGGTTTTTACCGCTGCCATAGATGCTATCTTGTGAATATGGAGAAGATTGTTTCTTACAATGCGGATACCATCAAAGTAGTAAACGGGGATAAGCTGATACTTGCCCAAAAGAAATACAACGATTTTATCAGGCACTATATGAAATATGCAAAGAATGGAGGCATTGTCAATGTTTGAAGCAGGGCTATCTGTTTCCATATATCTTGTAAACAGCATAGCGGGCAGTAACTATATGCAAAAATTTCTTAGGGGAAAATATCAGAAAAAGTTTGTCTTGTTCGCATGGACGAGCCTGTATTTTATTGTCCAAGGTCTGATACTGGAAAGATTTAGTAGAACAAATCCACTGAATGACTTTGTGGCAATGCTTGCGGATATCGCGGTTATCTTACTATTGCAAATGCTCCTATATAAAAAAGATTTATCTGGTCAGTTTTTTGTAACGGTTAGCTTCGTTGCTGGAAAAGAGATAATAAAAACAGAATAACCGCCGCTACATAGAACAGCACACCAAGACAGGAAACCAAGAAAAGGTTTCCTGTCTTTTTGCGCCTATTTTGGCTCGCGCCGCTTGAAGAAATCAGCAGGGATTCTTTCTACATCGATTTTATTATCCGGGGTCATCCATATCCCCCAACAGTTCCATCACTTCCGCCTCAGTCATATAGGAAACGCCTGTGATTTTGTTTTCCACATCACGGACAATTTTGATATTGACAGTTCCTTTTGGGTTCATATTCAGGGTGTGAAAGGATTTGTTAGACCGGATGTCTAAAAAGATATTGACAAGCTGGCCCTGGTAGTAGTAGTCCTTTCCATCCATTGTAACGCCCACAGCCTGGTATTCCGCCATCTGTGCTTCAGCCCATTCTTTCTCCCGCTTTTCTTCCAGCTCGTCAAATTTTTCGCCCTGGTTCAGTTTATCAAAGAGCATGGATTGAAATGCCCAGTTTCCATCTTCCAGTGCCCTGTCCAGCCAAAGTTCCAGCTCCGCTTCGCCCATGCAGTCCGTCAAAACGGAGAAAAACGCCAGTTCTTTATCAGTATATGCTTTTTCTGCGAAGTCAGCAAATAGAGAAGAATTTGTATCAAGTCCACGCACAGAGACAGAGAAGAAAGAAACGTCACCATCCGCATAGAGCTTTTCAAGCCACATCTTTTGAGTATTTTCATTCAGTCGGGGAAATGTGATTTCAAACAGTGGCAGGCTGTCGGCTTTGTAGTACTGCTCCGCCTGAGCCGCATAGTCCTCACTACTTGTGCCTGTGCTCCCTTGTGCGGGAGTTTTATTCACAACCACCTGAAGCTTGCCTGCTGTACGATCAACTGCTGCGTCAACGGGATAAACGCCAACAAAAGCCGCCCCGAACATCACACACAGTGTCAGTGCACCCGTCAAAAAACGTATTGCTGTTGACTTCTTCTTAAAATTCATAATTGCGTTTATCCTCTCTTTCAACAGATGTTTATTTTCGCTTAATGTGACAGCTCCGAAATTTTCCTTGTATCTCCCTACTGCCGCCATAGCGTCAAGCAAGGTTTTCCCATAGTCCTGTGCATTGCCACTCCCCATTTTAGTGAGGACGGCTTCATCACAAGAAAATTCACAAGCCTTGGTAATTTCCCGGCTCATAAGATGAACCAGCGGATTAAACCAATGCAGGCAGACAGTAACTTGAACCAGCCATTTATAGAACATATCGCACCGTTTATAGTGCGTCAATTCATGCAAGACAATATAACGAAAATCCTTTTCGAGAATATCCACACGGGGGAGTACGATATATGGATGGAAAAGTCCAATCAGCAGCGGGGAAGAAACCAACGGATTGACGCATAACTCAACCGGCTTTTTAATGCCTGACTGCTCTGCGACAATAGAAAGTTCGTCTAACCGCTCAATATCAGAAACCGGGGTTAATCTAGCCTTGATATATCGTACAAAGCCCTGATAGATTGTTATTTTTCGTATCAGCAAGCCCAGTGCGACCACCAGCCAGATATGATTGATTAACAATACTCCAATATCTTGAAATGGGTGGGTAGTTGTTACATCATCTGCCGGACTATTCAACATTTCCTTGCGATGTTCCGCCCCAACAGCGGGAACAAGATTGCCTCCTGGAACGTTTAGCGGGGGCTGTTGCTGCGGTGGTAAAAGAGCAGCCTGGGATATTGCCTGATCGACAGTCCGATATGTCTTTCCCATCAGGCTTACTTCCGGTCCGAACGGGAGTAGCAGCCGCAAAACAACAACCAGCCAAATGTAATACTGCCATTGCCGGCTGATTTTGTTTTTCAAAAACTGTTTTCCCAAAAGCAGAATCAAAATAAGCAAACTGCCGGAAAAAGACATGGACAAGAAAATTTTCAAAACTGCGTTCATTGTTGCTCTTTCCCTTTCTCCAACAGCTTTTTCAAGTCCTCGTATTCCTCGTCTGTCAGCAGGTCGCCCATAATCAGATTGGAAACCAGACCTTTTGCGCTGCCCTCATAAATCTTGTCCAAGAAATTTTTTGTCTGTGCTGTCTGATACTCCGCTTCCGAAACAAGCGTGGTATATTCGTTGTGGCGTCCGATTTTCTTGGCACTCAGAAAGCCTTTGTTCATCAGCCGGGACAGGAGTACAATCAAAGTATTCTTTTGGCACGGTTTGCCTCTTGCTGCCAGCCCGTTCATGATATAGGGAAACAATGTCACATCTTCTGGGTTCCCCCATACGATTTTCATAATTTCAAGTTCGGCGTCGGATAATTGCTGTAACATGATTTAGCTCTCCCTGTTGTATAACATGATGTTGACTTTTAAAGTATAACATAATGTCGTCCTTCTGTCAAGTCTATAATTTTACAGAAGAAATTAGGAATACGCTTTTTCCCATCGACCAGCGTTGACTAGTTTTCGGGGCTGCAAGGCATAGATTTTTAGCTGTTCATAGATGATTCAGATGTTGGCAGTAAATGAAGCACTCTCAATTTGATTATCGCCACTATATTCTTTAAAGTTGAATATTTTTTGTCTTTTCTGCCTTATCTGAAATAGATGGTTCATATATCAAAAAAGTGTATTTATCTTCTATTAACTGAAGTTTCTCAGTAATAACTTTTTTTACAACGCCCCAATCAAGGCCACCATTTCCACATCCTAATGCTGGTATAGCAATCGTCTGCGGATTATGCTCAATAATAAAGCTCGTAAGTTGTTCTAACCCCTTTTCAATATAATCTATTTTGGATTTTCCTCTCCACTTGTCTTTAGTTGGAAAATTTACAATCCATACCCCATCTTCTTTATAATAATGAATTGTCCCTATCCTTAAGTTTCCTGTTTTACATGCCTTTACATAATCACGATTATTTTCGGGAAATCGCATTTTAAATTGATATGCAATCCCTTTCCCCATAAATCCCTCACAATTAACAGTATTAATTAGGCAATCTGCACCAGATTCAAAAATATTACCTATAACAAATTTTATCATAACTTCCTCCTTTATTTGTGCAGCCAGTATAAGTAGCCATTCATCATCTGGCATTTTTGCGAAACTAAAAATCCACTGTCCAGGATAAAAGTTTCTCTGCTTACCATACAGCAGTCCTTACAAGTCCCGTTTGCTTTTTCTTCTTCAGTATGTTTCAGCCATCTATCTAAAAATGGTTGGCCACCACTTCCAGCTTGCATATTAGACTCTATTTTGCTGTTGCTTATTTCTTCTTGTGATAAATGAAGAATATCATTTAAAAATAAATCCATCTAGTCACCACTTATTCATTACTGGTTTTAATCTGTTCACCATCAGGTAGAATAAAGGATTGCTCAAATGTAACTTCCATTACATTAGCTATCTGTTTCATTTTTTCAAATCTGTCTGTGAACAGATAGGAAAATCCCGGACTGGATGCCGAATATCCTGCTCCGCGCCGACGGATGCGAAACACAGTTTTACAAGAAGCCATCATTACTGTCACCTCCTTTGCCTAGCTATAATCATCCTCATGGAAACTACGGCATTTGAGGATATCCTTTCCGTTTCGGTTTTGTATTTTTAATTTCACATAAAACTGCTCACTGTCAACAGTTTTCTTAAACTCCCATATATCACCAGGCTGGCTTCTGTCAAAATCTTGCCCACTCTTCTGATAACTTCTTCTCCATCAGCATTTCCTAGATGCGCATCGAATCAGTCTTCCAGGCTAACCCCATAACTATTAATCGTCTGCTCAGATCCTTTATCTGATATAGGCTTCTCCATAGCTCCCTCAATTACAGTCATAATGGCCTTAGCTCTATCAATGAAGTATGTATCAAAATCATCATTGATGAAAGAATTGTAGTCTACAAGATGCGATTCCACTCTGGATTTCAGCTGTTCCTCATCAATCTGTGCAGCTTTCATGATCTTCTGACTGTACTTGCTCGGAGCCTCTCCACCGATCTGGCGATTAGATTCCGGAAACAGCGGAGTCTTATTTATAATTGAATTCCATTTGGCCTTCGGATACCCCTGCTTGATACAGTATGCTTCCGGGAAGATGTGATGGATGTCCGGAGATTCATCCATGCTCTTAACGATATCCATTGTGGTACCCTTCATAAAGTCTCTGCAGCTCTCGCGGTATACAAGAGCCATTATTCCTTTATATGCTGCACTGTTTCTGGTTTGCAGGGACATCAGTCTTGTAGCTGAGAAGTATGAAGCATTGATAGTGCGGTTCTGACTCTCTTTTCCCTGAATAGCTGCAACGACATCCTCTATATCATTAGCAAATCTGGTCTCATTTGCACCGCCGTACATCTCACCCATAATTCCGCACCAGAACCATCGCGAAAGTATATTCTGCGTCTGAGGCAGATTAAAGCTGCTCTTGCCGATTACAGCACATATAGCTACAAGAGGAATAAGCTGTGTGGTATACGGAAGATCTCTCATTCTGAACACATATTGGCTAAACAGGAACTTCCTTGCCATCTTATAGCCTTCAAGAACAGCAGTCTTGTTTGCCTGGTATGATTCAAACTCCAATCCAAGTACATCCTTTTTCTTACAGGTTGTCGCGGTCTCTGCAAAATAGCTGGTGTAAAGCGTAATTGTTGTTAAAAATGCGGTCTCATCAACACCCTTCATAACATCAGTATTCAACGGCTCATTCTTACCCCAGATAATATCTCTGCACTCTTCCCAGTCTTTTCTTAGATCGAATTCATAAGTAGCAAAGGTCGCCGTAACCAGCTCGAATACTGTTAACGCAACACCGCTGGTATTCACATTCTCAAACACCTTACATACAGCTTCACGTGGTGTTTCTCTCCCTAGCGTAATTACCGGAAGCTTATAACCAGTAATTGTCTCAATAACTTCCGTGCGGAACTGCTTGTAGCGTTCCATGAATTCCTTGCCATACTCGTGATATTCCTTGTAACTATCCGCCCAGTCTTCGCGCGCACTTCCGTCAAAGATAATATTGATTGGGAACATCTCGTTTTCATATTCCAGTTCCTTGGTCGAAAGATCCAAAAGCACCTTACGATCAAAATCCATTTTGACTTTTCTATCTTCCGGAACCGGAACAATAGCATCATACCGATCCTCGTTATCGTCCAAGCATTTCTTCATGTCCAGATAATAGAACCTTTTTATTTTTTTGCCCTTATCAGTTTTGGTGAGAACCGCATCTGTCGAGCATGTAGTACGGTACATAGAAGTAAGGCGCTGTTGTCCATCAAGAATAAGATAATCTGGTGCTACAGTAACGTTCTTTACACCCTCAATCGGGCGATATTTGAACTTCACATTTTCATTCCCGCATTCCAGGCGCATAATCGCACCCATAGGATATCCCTGTGAAAGACTGGCTAAAATACCTCTGATACGTCCGTCGTCCCATGTCCAACTACGCTGAAACTCCGGAAGCTGAGCCTTACCCGAAGTTACATCGCGCATGAGCTCGCTCAGTTCCGTATCCAATGATTTGGGTGCTATATTAATCGCCATTTACATTCTCCTTGTCTTTTTATTCTCTTGCGTTTTTAATCTTCATTATTCCGCCGGCGAACTTCCAAACGGCAGATAACCGTTCGCCGCCAGCATCTCATTAACCTCGTAAATACTCAGCTCTGCGCATGATCCAAGCGTAAAGCGATAAGCATTATTTTCTGGCGTTGTACTCTTCAGACTAAACTCCGTTTTCCCCAACAGCATTTCCGCCTCTGGTATGGTCAGCTTCAAGCCATAGCATAATCCCAGAACAGTCTGCTTTGTTGTCGGGTACTCTTCATTGTTTCTCAAGCGCTGAATTGTCTTCTCGCTGACCAATGATCCATCCGCAAGTTTCTTTGCAGACAGCTTTTTGTCTTTCATCAACTGCACAAGCGTCTCCGAAAACGATCCGGGATACCGCAAATCATACCATCTTTTCCACCCGATTTCAACCTTAAAATAGGACATGCCTATGTCCAGGGTTTTCATTTCATTTTTTTCCATAATACATCTGAGCATAAGAAATATGCTTGTTTGTCCGGTCTCGGCACTCCCTGTTCAAGAGCGGTCCTATCCGGATCAGATAAACGCATACAATCCAAAACCAGCCTAATAGGACAGCTGGCTACTGCAAACTAGGAGGAATCCGAAATGAATAGCCATCTATTAAAGGCACTCAAAATCGAATATCGCCATGCGGATTTCCTCCATGCCAATCCAAGGAGGAAATCAACATGGCAAGAAAAGCAGATTACAGTAACCCACAGAAGTACAGCAATCGCCGTTCGTTTGACGGCACCCCTATTGAATCAGGCAAGGTTCTGGTTCCTTTCAGGAAAGATCAGTATGGTCTGAGCAAAGGGGACTACATCCAGGGCAACTTCACCACCATGCATCTCGGGGAATTTACCGTTAAGATCGGCTTCATGTCCATCAGTGCGGATAATTATGCTTCCTACATGAAAGACTTTTGGGACGAGCTTAACAAGGACATGGAAATGCGCCACGAGGGCTGCTGCATCATCGGAAAGAACCCGGATGGATCAGACAAAGGTTCCGGTCGGCAATCTCCGTATTGTGAATATATCAGATATGACGAGTATTATTGCTGATCAGAGTCACATCATAGGCATCTGCCACAATCACCGTGAAATATTTCCTGTCGATAGACTGCAGCTCTTCCGTGATAAACATGCTTACCACCTCGCTGCTCGCGCAAAAAAGCTGCCAATGCTTTGTTCGCATCAGCAGCTTTCGCTCTTAGTTTGGTGTTTTATTTTCAGTTCTGATTCTTCTTTGCGTCCTCGATATAGTAGTAGTCTTCCAGATCCACATCGATCCTGACTTTCGTATCAGGTTTTCGGTTGCTCAAGAGACACACAGTCTCCACATATGTCTAAGCTACTATGTAATCACAATTTTTCAACCTCGTCACTTGTATAGGAATACAATTCTATCTTATCATTTTTTTGCATTTTTCTTTGCCGTACTATGTATGTTTTTAATACTTTCTAAATATTCTTCTTCAACTGGTGATAAGTTCTGAACCTGATATTTTTTATATTCTTCTGTTGCTTTATCGATTGCCTGTGCATGGCTAACTGTTCCTGCTCCCTGCAATAGTTTTTCTCCAGTCGTTTTCAATACATTATCAAGATGCTCTATATAATCAGACATATACATGGGATTATGGCGCATAGCCTGAATTTCTGCAAAATCAAAATATCCCGATACAATATTGTTTAAAATCTTCAATTCTTCCTCACTTAAATAATTCTTTGCAATACCAATATCTTTTAATGTTGGAAAATCTCCAGAAAAACTTTTTAGCCCCATAAATGGCTTTTCTGCATTTGCACGCTCATATATTACTTCTGCTGCTGTATGCCCATGCGCTGCATAATGAAGCTTATTTTGAACCATTTTAAAAAACGCAATAGATTCATTGCTTTTAGGATTATAATCCATACTGGTAGCGTAAAGGTCAAGCACCTGCCGGTACATCACTTTTTCCGACGATCGAATATCCCGTATGCGATCCAATAATTCTTTCCAGTAATTTCCACCTCCCAAATTTTTTAATCGCTCATCATCCATAGTAAAGCCTTTTATCATATATTCTTTCAGACGTTCTGTCGCCCAACGCCGAAATTGTGTGGCAATAAAAGATTTCACACGATATCCGAGAGAAATAATCATATCAAGATTATAATGTGTAATATTATAATTCTTGCCATCAGCGCCAGTTGTTCGGAATTTCCGAACAACTGAATCCTCCTCCAATTCTCCTTCTTCAAATATATGTTTAATATGCTCGCTAATATTGGATTTACTGGTTTGATATAATTCACATAATTGAGCTTGTGTAAGCCAAACCGTTTCATCCTGAAATTTAACATCTATTTTTGTATTTCCATCCTCTGTCTGGTATATGATAATTTCACTCTGAACTTCTTTTTTGTTATTCTCCATATACTACTCCTTTAAAAATTTAGTTTCTAAATATTTATAAAGCCGTTACCAATCTCAAGCTATTATCTTTTCATTAATTTTCTGCTAATCTCTCTTACGGAACCTAATTATTTTTCAAACATAATATCCCATAACTCCAGACATTTTTCCGCAGTTTGATTATCAGCTCTTTTTTCAGAATAAGCAGTTTCATCATACAAAGAAATAATTAACTTTGAAATTTCGTCCTCTATCCCCATTGGTTTCTTAATTCTTCTGTTTCCATCCACAAAATATTCTCACATAATTTTATAATAATATCTGCATAATCAATAAAGACAATGCATTTTCTTCTAAATAACGAGTAAATGACCAAACTATTTTTTTTACTTGTCCTTGAACCTGCAATTGCCTGTAAGAACTTTTTATCATCTTCCAGCTTAATATACTCTTTACTGAAAATGCGAATTAATGGAAACTCTAAATCCAAATTACTATTTACAAACTTGAGAATAATATCCTTTGCAAATTCCCTATAATTACCAATAGCTAAATATATAATAGCCATTTCCAGGATAGCTTTTGTTTGTTCTTCAGTTAATGTTTCAACATGAAACATAATATTGTCAAACTTCCCATATTGAATATAGAATTCACACACAGCATGTCCACCCACCTCAATAAGCTCTTTGTCAAGGGGGTGTCGCAAAATCATCAAATTAGCTGATTGAGCGATGCCCTCGCTATATATACAAAAATTCAAAAAGAATCTTCAGTTTTACTTTGGTTTTTCCACGGAGTAGAAATCTTTGGAATTCATAATCACTTTTTAGAACCCCTTTTTCGCTCAGGATATTTTCATAGGATTTCTGACGTTTCTCTAAAAAACTTTTGGAAATATACAGGCGTTTGTTCCCTTTGGCACGTGTGCATTTCTCTTTATACAGACAGCCTGTACAGTTTCGGAAATCCTAAGTTATCTATGATTGCTATGCTGACCGGAAGTTTCTCAAACATTATTTTAGATTATATATTTATCTTTCCCCTTCATATGGGAATATTTGGTGCAGTATTAGCCACAGGGTTAGCGCCTGTTATTAGCTTAATTGTTTTATCCAGGCATTGGTTTACAAAACAAAACCAGTTTCATTTAGTACGAATAAATCCATCCTTTAGGCTGACAGGAGCTATCATTTCTTTAGGTATTCCATCTTTCATCACAGAAATGGCTTCCGGTATTGTAATAATAGTCTTTAATGCCATTATTCTGCACCTGCAAGGGAATATTGGCGTAGCTGCCTATGGTGTAGTTGCAAATCTCTCACTGGTAGTTATTTCAATTTATACTGGAATAGCACAGGGAACACAGCCAATTTTAAGCAGAGTATATGGATATGGAGAACATGATAGTCAGAAGCAAATTTTAAAATATGCCTTAAAAACAATGTTGGTTATATCATGCGGCATATATTTGATTTTTTTATTATCTGCCAATCCAATCGTAAGTGTGTTTAACAGTGAACAAAATGTACAGTTACAACGGATTGCAGTAACAGGATTAAAATTATATTTTACTGCTATTCCATTTGTCGGGTTTAACATCATTATATCCGCATATTTTACATCAACAGAAAAAGCCTTTCCTGCACAAATCATTTCACTGTCGAGAGGTTTTTTAATTATAATCCCTATGGCTTTTTTCCTGTCTTTTTTATTAAAAATGACAGGAGTATGGCTGTCTTTTCCAATTACTGAAGGTTTTGTCACTTTAACTGGCATTGCATTATATATTAAATCAGAAAGAGGTAAGAAAAATGTTTAGAGAGATGAGAAGGAAAAAACTAATCCAAACAATAACTTTCACATCTGATACCATTGACAAATCAAAATTCTATTTTAAACATATTCCTTTTGATTTTGTACATACTATCCATGAATATGTTGTACGGGTCGTGATGACATATTTTCTAAAATGTGAACATAATTTAAAACTGCCTGCGTATATACGCAGAACAAAATAGCAAGCACTGCCTAATAATATATCTCATATGATTTGCTCTTCTTCCTCAAGCAGACTCTCCGGTTCCCCTTTTATACGTTGCCATGTCACGCGCTCCTTAGGAGTAAGCATTTTTTCCACAACAACGGGCAACGGTATCTTCTTATCTGTATTAACCTTCCAAAACAGAGTATCAATTATGAAACAGTTTCCGCATGTCCTCGGACCAAGCAGGCCAAAATGCCCCATATTCGGAGGATAATCCCATCCGCTATCAAATGCCTCCTGTGCTGTGATAAACTCTTTCTTACCGCAAACCTCGCAATAATGCCAGAATGGTCTTGTATTCATGCTTCCTATAAGTTCTTTTCTTCTGCGTTTTGCTTCGTCCTCGTTTCGTATACGTTCTGCTTCTTCGGCAAGTTCCTCTCTAGCCTTATTTAGTAATTCCGGTCTCGGAGACTCCATCTGTAATTGAATCTCATCGCCATCCACTTTATAAATCATATCTATCCCTTCAGCCGGATTGGGAAATTCTATTGTGCTGACAGCCTGCTCTTTATAGTACTTAAGTCTTCCTTCCATATTTCTTTTTTTCAGATTTGATTCCCACAATTCATCATTAGGGCACATAACATAAATCTCAATTGTAACATCTGCTGCTTTCCTGATTTCATCAATATATGCTATACGTCGCTTTGCTTTAAAAAAGGTCTGCTCGACGACCACATATCTGCCCTGTTTCAGTTTCTCAATGATATCCGAAAGAAGCATGTTGTTAGCTTTCATAAG
>Ga0137308_101179_pt1 | contig 26199 bp, 24 predicted proteins | sample Inofrocosms_June_FD_97181 | JGI IMG/M metagenome (GOLD analysis project Ga0137308, IMG submission 97181) | Mouse cecal microbial communities from Vienna, Austria - N-Acetylneuraminic and N-Acetylglucosamine D2O microcosms_June | ecosystem: Host-associated > Mammals > Digestive system > Large...
CTGTTACTGTACGGTTTATGATACTATATGCAGACAGGAAATGCAACAGGAAAGGAGAACAAATCTATGGAACAGGAACATGCATACTTAAAACCGGTGACATTGAAAAATATCTTGAAATTTGCCGTGCCCACCATTGCCATGACGGTATTTATGTCCTTTTACACAATGGTTGACGGCCTGTTTGTGTCAAACCTTATGGGAACCGGCGCCCTTTCGGCGATTAATCTGACGGCGCCGGTAATCCAGCTTGTCACGGCCATCTCCACCATGCTGGCCACCGGAGGCAGCGCGGTTATTATGAGAAAAACAGGGGAACACAGGACGGAGGAGGCAAAGGAGGATTTTACGTCCCTGATTCTGGTAAATGTGCTGGTGGGTATCATTATGTGCGTCCTGGGATACGTGACTATGGACCGCGTCTTTTCGTCCATGAACCTTTCGCCGGAGGTGGAAGGGTACTGCGTGGAGTATTTAAGCCGCTATCTGGTGTTTACGGTACCGATTCTTCTGATGAATAATTTTACCCTCTACATGATTGCCAGTGAGAAGGCTGCCCTTTCCCTGGTGTGCTCCGTGGCAGGCGGTGTCCTGAATATGGTGCTTGACTATGTGTTTATCGCGGGATTGGACATGGGCATCGGGGGCGCGGCCATGGCCACAGGCATGGGATATTCCGTCACCGCCGTTGTTGGTCTGTTTGTTTTTGCCGACAGGAAGAATCTGCTCCATTTTAAGAAGCCGGTGTTCCGGCTCCGGGTCCTTGTAAACGCGGCTTCCAACGGGTGTTCGGAGATGGCCACGGCCCTTGTGACGGGCATTGTCACCATGATGTTCAACTGGACCATGCTTCGGTATGTGGGGGAGGACGGCGTTGCCGCGGTTACCATCATCATGTATGTCCTGATGTTTGCAAGCTCCCTGTACACAGGGTACTCCTACGGGGTGGCTCCTATGGTGAGCTATTATTACGGGGAACAGAACCGTGAGAAGCTGAAAAAGCTGGTTGCAGTGAGCCTGAAGGTGATTGGGGTTATTTCTGTGGTTACCATGGCAGGTTCTCTGGCGTTTACTAAGCCGCTGGTCTCCGTCTTCACACGCCCGGATAACCCGGTGTTCGGCCTGGCGGTGACGGGAAACCGGATTTGTTCCGCGGCGCTGCTTTTTATCGGGTTCAATATATTTGCCAGCGGAATGTTTACGGCGCTGTCCAACGGGTTTGTGTCGGCGGTGCTGGCATTTTCCAGGTCCTTTGTCTTTATGGTGGCTGCGATGCTGATACTGCCTGCGGTCCTGGGAGTCAGCGGGATTTGGCTGGCAACGCCTGTGGCTGAACTGATGGCGCTGGCGCTGAGCGGGGGGATGTTTGTAAAATACAGGAAGAGGTACGGGTATTAAACGGCGTGTAACGGAGGCGGACGGGTGACGGGTAAAAAAGATAGACAAAGGCCGCGGCTGTGGTATAATAAAAGCAATAGCATGCCGACAGACGGAGGAAAATTTTAAAATGATTGAAACGGAAAGCCTTATTCTGGATAAGGCAAAGTTTTCGGACTGGAAGGAAATGTGGGATAATGTCTGGTCGCATCCAGAAAGCGCAAGATATATGGCCTGGGATATTACTGAAAGTGAGGAGAAGGCCAGGATAAGAATCATGAAAACCATTGATTTTCAGAAAGAGCACGATACCTATTTGGTTTATGAAAAGGCAAGCGGTAAGGCCATCGGGTTTGCCGGTGTGGAACAGAGAGAGGCTTATGTATATCAGGAAGCAGGGATATGTCTGGGGCCGGATTATGTGGGGAAAGGGTTGGGCAAGCAGATTCTTCAGGGATTGATTCGATATTGCAGGGAAGAATTTGGCGCGAAAGAGTTTATTTATTTAACAAGAGAGGAAAATATAGCTTCCTGCCGATTGGCAGAGTCATCAGGTTTTACAAGGCTTTCTTCAGTGATTAAAACAGACAGTAAAGACGGGCATAGTTATAATCTTTTAGAATACAGATTGAAATTATAAATGGAACAGAGGAACCTACAAAAAATCAAGCCAACTATTTACAAGAAAATGAAATCTTTCTAAATTCTATTCCACCTGAAATGTTATTGTTGTATAATTAAATAATGCTCCCATTCTGCCTGAACATATCAACTGCCTGGGCTGCCGTGAGGACGGGATTAAAACGGTATTTTGCAATAATCTTTGCGGTATTCGTCAATGTGCGGTGAAAAAGGATGTAACGACATGCGGCGATTGTCCGGACCTGGAAACATGTCAGCTTGTTGAAACGATTATCTCCGATAATCCCGAAGCTCTGAAGAATTTAAAAGGATAAACGAAAGGCCAAGAGTGATAAAATGAACAGACCTGTTACAACCTTGTTTATGCTGATGTCGGTGGACGGAAAAATAAGCACCGGCGCAGCGGACGATTTAGACGTAGACAAAGACTTTCCCCAAATTGCAGGGGTTAGAGAAGGCTTGCACCAATATTATGAAATAGAGCAGACGACCGATTTGTGGAGTCTCAATTCCGGCCGGGTTCAAGCCAAAATCGGTGTCAATACAAAGGAAATGCCAAACCGGGTGCCCGTATCCTTTGCCATAATTGATAACAGGCATTTGAATGAGAATGGTATACGGTATCTTTGCGCGTTATCAAAAACGTTTGTGCTGATTACGTCAAATGCAGACCACCCGGCATTTAACATAGAGGAAGATAATTTCCATATCATATATCAAAAAGAATTATCCCTGCCAAACGCGCTTACAAAGCTCAAATCAGAATATGGATGTGAGAGAATAACCATACAAAGCGGCGGAACTTTAAATGGCTTATTTCTCCGTGAAAAACTATTTGATTATGTCGATATTGTGGTCGCTCCGGTTTTGATTGGCGGCAGAGATACATCTACGCTAATCGACGGCAAATCTTTGCTTTCACAGACCGAACTGTCGAAATTAGGCGTTCTGAAACTGCAGGAATGTGTGGTTTTGGAGAACTCATATTTACGGCTGCGTTATAAGGTGATTCACTGATACATTTGGGTTTTTCTTTTGTGTGGTTCGGGGGATGCGTTAAAGGAGTGGTGATAGGAACGACGCAATAATTATAGCAGAAACGGAAAGGTAATTTTAAGGAGATACAAAAAATGAAAAGAGAACTTGGAATTGCAAGATGCGGATTAGCCTGTTGTTTATGTCATGAAAACAGTACATGTAATGGCTGTTACTCTGATGAGTGCATGGATAGTGAATGGTGTGAAAACCGAAAGTGTTCTATGGAAAAAGACATATCAAACTGTTTTTTATGTGAAAGTGACTGCCATAAAGGGCTGTTATCAAAAATGAAGCCCTATGGATTTACCGTATTTGCTAAAAGGTATGGGCTGGAAGCATTGCTTGATTGTCTTGAAAGGAATGAAAAAAACGGGGTTATTTACCATCGGGAAGGGTTGATTGGAGATTACGATAATTTTGATGATGTAGAAAAATTGATTGCGTTCATAAAAAATGGCGTGTGATAATCCGTATTTGCCTGACCGGAACATGGAAAATCAAGGGGATGCCATATTATGCAGGAGTATATAAAGAACAGGGTACATGAATTGTATTGCCGGATATACAGCCGGAAATCCTGATTCGCATGGCAAATGCGTTCCGTCAGCTAAAGGAGGATGGGAAACTCCATCATGGCAGCGGCACCTATCAGTATGGGGATTGGGGAGTGTGGCTGTAGAACGGATTTGCTGCGGTAATAACCATATTTCCGAAAATCTTCGTCCTTTTTACCTTTTGCGGCCTGCGCCTCTTGAAAAAATCAGACACCTCTGGCTGAATATCCGTAATCACCATTTCCGGCATTCTGGATTTAAAATAAAAAGCAAGGCGCATGGACACACACTCCCCGCGCCTTGCCGTAAACTCTATGCCAAACAATCGCCTACTTTATAGTTATCCTTCCCTGCCCATGTGGATTGCTGTACTCTTCCCCAACCACGCCGCCAAGATGATCCTGGATATAAGTGGTAATCGTATCCACATCTACCATAACATCATCTCTGACAACGGGGCAATCAACAAACATACTCATTCCGTCGCCGCCGGATTTGAGCCAGTAATTGTGGCTTGCCACTGTGTAAGTCTTTTCCAGATCAATGGGTTCTCCGTTTACAGAAATATCTTTCACGCGGTATTCCCCGTCCACCCCTGTAAAATTGCGTCTCTCATCAGTCCTGACGCTGGAAGGAACAGAACTGTCTATGGTGTATGTAAGGCCGGAAGCATGGATAAATCCGCCGCTCTCCTCCGGATACAGGCTGGCGCCCATCTCCAGGGCATCCTTAATCTGCTGCCCCGTAGCCTCAACCGCGCAGATCATATTGCCGAAGGGGTAAACGTTCAGCGCGTCCTCATACGTAATATCGCCTGCGTCGATGCTGCCGCGGATCCCGCCGCCATTCATGATCCCAATGTCCGTTCCCAGCAAAACTCTAAAAGCGTCCGAACAGAAATCTCCCAGGTTAGTCTCGGAATTTCTCACCGCGCGCTGGTCTGTATCAGGGTTGGTGGATGTCAGCTTCACATTTGTGCGGCCAAGCACGGTCTTTAAAGAAGCTTCATACTGAGATTTGATCTTTGCGATAAGGTCCTTCATGTCAGCATCTGACGCGGCACCGCCGTCCTGGGCAGTCACCGTGTCCACCAGCTCCATCCGGATCTCCTTTGACGGCGTGATGGTTATTTTGCCGATATTGGCAAATTTCGTGCCGGTCTGTGCCACAGGGATCAAAACTCCGTCCTTATTGGGAGCCTGCTCCGTAAAAGTCTCGTGTGAATGGCCGTCGATCACTGCGTTAATACCGTTGGTGTTGGCGATTATGCTCTTTGACGTCCACTTTTCCGTCACGCCCTCATTGCCAAGGTGGCCCACCAGGATGACAAAGTCTGCGCCCTCGGCCCTTGCGGCGTCAACGGCTTCCTGCACCTGCCTGTAGAGCATCTGACCGTCCGTATCCTCGCACAGGCTGTAGATATAGCCGCCTGTCGTATTTTGGAAATTCGTGGGATTGGATTTCGTGATGCTCTCCGGTGTGGTCACGCCCACGTAAGCTACGGCCACATCATCATAATTGATGATCTTGTATGGTTTAAATACCTGCTGCATTGACGGCCCTTTGACCAGATTGCAGGAATAGTAGCCACAGTCCAGCCCTGTGGAAAGCTTTAAAAAACGGCTCATCCCGTAGTCAAATTCATGGTTGCCCGGAATGGCAAAGTCATAGCCTGCCTGATTCATAAGGCTTATGATGTATCCGCCCTCTGACAAAGTCCCCACCGGCGCTCCCTGGATCGCGTCGCCTGCGTCCACTAAAGTCACGTAGGGAGTCAAAGCTTTCATTTGCTTCTCGTAAGCCGCCACACCCTCAAAGCCAAGATTCTCCTCAATCCCGCAGTGGGTATCGTTGGTGTGGATGATAACGATATCGCTGTCAATGGCAAATACAGGCATCGTCATCATCACCGCCGCCGCTGTACCTAGGAACGCGGACATCATTGCGTTTCGGAATCTTCTCATAGTTTCTCATTCCCCTTTCACATTCGTATTGGAATTGCTGTTTTCATTATACCACTGTATGTAAAATTAAGAAAGAAATATTTATTATATTTCCCGATCAAATAAAAATCCCATTACAGTTCACGGGGCGGGGGAAACCGGACGAAGGCAGATGTCAAGCTGGCTTGTAAGACTGTTTTCGTCCAGTTTTTCACATCGGGCGAACGCCCGATGCTTCTTGTCCGGCATAGTCGGGCAAGAAGATGCCCCCATGAACCCTGCAGGGTAACAAAAGAGCCACTCCCCGGAATGGCTCCTCAAATCTTATTCGTCCTCCTTGCTGCAGATCGCCAGCCTGTGCTGATATTTCTCCCGGGTAGCAAGACCGCCCCGGATGTGGCGCTCGGATTTGTTCACGTCCAGCACGATCCGGGCTCTGGCAGCCAGGGATGGGTTGATATCCTCCAGACGCTCCGTCACGTCTTTATGCACTGTGGACTTGGAAATCCCAAACTTTTTCGCCGTCTGCCGTACCGTGGCATTGTGGTCTATGATGTAATTGGCAATGGCCACCGCGCGTTCCTCGATATATTCCTTCAAGGTTTTCCCCCTGAAAATGTTTTTTACATCTTATGCAGGGGGTTGATGGAATATGTTTGGATACCTGTTTTCCGCAAAATATCCCTATCCCATCTTTCTGGCTTTCAGATAATCATCAATCCTCCTCTTAATCTCCGTAGATTTCAGATATTTCAACAGATAGCCCTCGGGTTTCAAGGACAATATCTTGGTAACGATCTCCCCTTCGTCTTTGCTGGTCAGGAAAATAATGGGGATATCCGCAAACTCCTCCTCGGACCGCAGCATCTCAAACACATGCTTCCCGTCGCACACCGGCATCTCATAGTCCAGCAACACCAGATCCGGCCTGTTTAACGTGATCGCCCGAATCGCCGATGTGCCGGAACTGGCCACAGAGACATCGTAGTTGACGCATAAAAGCTGCTTTATGCCCTGGCGGATGGTTATGGAATCATCCACCACAAGCACCTTCTGTCTGGAATCCTCCCTCTTCTTAAGATACTTTTCAATCTCCGACAGTTCGTTGTGGACCTTTAAGGGAGTTCCCCCTTCCTCCAAAAGCCAGTGGGGCGCAATGACACAGAAAGCAAAATATCCCTGATCCGTGTTAAACAGCAGGCTGATTTCGGGATTCTCCTTTTCCAGCAATTTTTGGAACTGTTCATAAGTCAGGAAACTTTCCTCAGTCATCTCATAGGTACTTATAGCCGGAACATAATCCATTACATGGCCCACAAACTGGCTCGCCGTATACCGCACCGCGTTCATAAACAGCACATCCAGCTTGCCGGAGCGAAGGCCCATCAGTTTTCCCATCGTATTGATCAGCACCTTTTCCTCAAAGACCAGGATGACCTCCCATTTCTCCTCATCCTGCGGTCTGCTGTACACCAACCGGTAGTAGATGCCTTTTCCGAATTTCTCTCCTCCGTAAGCCTGGCTGATGACCTTGGCTTTCAGCTGGAACATATTGCGCAGAAGTTCCTGGATCACCTGCTCCATAGCCTCCAGCTCCTCCTCCGGCAGAAGATTTCCCCACTTGCTGACCGTCTGCCCTGTAATGGCCCTGTCCTCCGTCAGGGTATGCCCGATGAGCCACCCGGCGCAGACCGCCAGAAAGTGGCTGATTGCCTCTGGGGAATAATCCGTCCGCCGCAGCTCCTGTTCCAGGGCCGGAAGCGTATTTTCCCGAAATCCTTTGTGAACCCGCCTGTGCGTTTCAAGCTCCTTGCAGCCGATCAGCTCCATGTATTTTTCTTCGTCCTCAAAGTGCTTTAAGGCGTGTTCCTTAAAATACTTTATCCCCTCCTGGCATGCCCGCATGCTTCTTTTCTCCTGGCCCCCAAGAGAAAAAAGCTTATTAATGATCCTAAAAAGTTTCTCATGGGCCTCGTCGATGATCTTTACTCCAATCTTAAACTCCTCTTTCCATATCAGCTGACTGTCCATAGATAGTCCCCCTTTGCTCTAACCTCGCCCGTACCTCCGTATAGTCGAAATCTTTTATTCCATTATACGCAAAGGATGTCCTCTATGTGATAGGAGTCGGAACCTGCCCTTATGGCCGCAGGCCCATGCCGCCCTCAAGAGTAAGGGTCTCGCCGGACATATACTTAAAATCCGGAGAGCCTAAATGTACGCATACCCGTCCGATATCCGTCTCCGGATCCCCGAACCGCCCCATGGGCACGGCCTTTAAATTCTTCTCATACGCTTCCGGGTAGGAAGCCTTAAAATTCTCCAGCTGGGACGTCATAGCCAGAGGACAGACTACATTGACATTGATGTTGTCCTTGCCCCACTCCGTAGCCGCCACCCTGGAAAGCCCACGGATGCCCTCCTTAGCCGCCGCATAGGAACACTGTCCCGCATTGCCGAACAGCCCGGCTCCGGAAGCGAAATTGATCACGGATCCCTGGGTCTCTTTCAGATAAGGATAGCACTCCCTCATATAATAAAATGTGGCGTACAGGCCGGAATAGATCCCCAGATCAAAATGATCCTTGGTCTGTATGGACAGCGGGATACCCGATGCCGATGCCTGAGCGTTGTTGATCAGCACGTCGATGCGTCCAAACGTCTCTACGGTCTTTTTCACCACTTCCTTTACCTTGTCCTCCGCCTCGTCGTCCGGAGTCACCTCTGCCTGCATCACCAGCACCTTTACGCCGTAAAGCCGCTCCAGCTCCTCCTTGGCATCCAGAAGCTTCTGCTCATTGCGCCCGGTCAGCACCAGATTGGCGCCCTCCTTGGCATAGGCTGTGGCAATGCCGTAGCCTATGGATTTGGCCTTCCCTCCTCCGGTGATGATCGCCACCTTACCGTCAAAAATTCCCATATCCATTCATCTCCTTATATTGATAATATTTTAACATGACCTTACCCACAGCATAGCAGTATGACGCCTGTTTGTCAAGGATCTTCCTCCTTTTGCGCGCTCTTTCGAATATACTGCCGATAATCAGCCGGGGAAAAACCTACCTTCTCCTTAAACACCCTGGAAAAATAATGCTGGCTGGCAAAGCCTGTCCTCTCCGCGATCTCCACCAGCTTCATGTCCGGGCTCTGGACCAGCAAAGACACGGCCCTGTCGATCCGCATCCTGGTCAGAAGCTCCGAAAAAGAACTTCCTGTCTCCTGTTTAATAAGCCTTGTAACATACGACTGGGACAGATGAAACGCATCTGCCAGCTCGCCCAGAGAAAACTGCTGCTTTGTAAAATTCTCCTGGATATACCCCAAGATCTTCTCCTTGGTGGTGTCCTCTTTCTCCACAAAAACCTTCTGGGTCAGCTGCTCTTTGCGGATCTGCTCCAGCACCTTTTTCAGCAGTTCCATCAGCTCCCCCCGGTCAATGGGTTTCAGCAGATAATCCACCACATTGAGGTGGCAGGCCCTTCTGGCATACTGGAACTCGTCATGGCCGGAAATAATGATGAAACGGGTCCCGATCCCCCTCTTTTGAACCTCCTCGATCACATCCAACCCTGGCATTCCCGGCATATTGATGTCCATAAGAGCGATAAAAGGTTTCTGCTGGGCGATCAGCTCCAAAGCCTGGAGACCGTTGCCCGCCGTCCCGCTGACATGGAGCGGAAGCCCTGATCTCTCCACCCAGGACTTAAGTCCGTTTCGCAGTATTACCTCGTCATCACAGATCACAATATCAACCATAAAGCTCCTCCTCGTTCTCCTGGGGCAGTTCTGTGAGAACGACCCTTACACAGGTGCCTTTTCCCGCCTGGGATCTTACTGTCACCCCCGCGCCCTCTCCATAGAGAAGCCGGATACGGTTATTTACGTTAATAAGGCCGTAACTCTTTCCGGTCGTTCCCTCCCGCAGCTCTTTTTTCAGTTCCTCCAGCCGTTTTGTCTCTATCCCTACGCCGTCATCTTCCACCTCAATTACCAGCCGTCTCTCATTTTTCCCGCCTCCGGCTCCTTCCTGCCTGGTCCCCTCCTGCTGCGTCACCCGTATATAGATGGCGCCCGGCGCCATTTTCGGCTTGATCCCGTGTTGGATGGCATTTTCCACCAAAGGCTGCAAAATCAGCTTAAGTACCGGTAACGGCTCCCTGACTTCCACCTGAAACTCGTAGGCAAGCACGTCCTGAAACCGGATCTTCTGGATCTTCAGATAGCTTTTTACATGTTCCAGCTCCTTCTCCAGAGGGATGATCTCCCTGCCCCTGCTTAACGAAATCCGGAAAAATGTAGACAAGGCGCTTATCATAGTCACCATCTCCTCATCTTCCGTATCGTAGGCTTTGTACTGCAAGGTGTCCAGCGTATTATAGAGAAAATGAGGATTGATCTGGGCCTGGAGGACCCGCAGTTCCGCGTTCCGCTTCTCCCTTTCATTTTCCGCCGTCCGCAGCACCAGGCTGTGGACCCGCCTTACCATCTGGTCAAACGAGCGGGACAGCCGGGCGATCTCGTCCTGTCCTTTCATCTGCAGGCTTACCTGCCAGTCCCCTGTCTCCACCCTTTTCATAGCCTCGGTCAGCCTGCCGATGGGATTGGTGACGCTTCGGGCCACCAGAACGCTGCATAAAAATAAGAGGATCATCACGATCAGAAGGACCATGGAAAGCTTCCATTTAAGCTGCCTGGTATCCTCCATAAGCCGGGAATTTTCAATAGAAGTGCAGAGATACCATTGCTCCGTGTAAGGGATCCGGGTGTAAAATACAGTGGCCGCCCCGTTTTCCATGTCCAAAAAGCCCTTTTCCTCCTTGCTAAGGTGGGGCAAAAGCGTTTCCACGGCCTTTTCGTCCGCTCCGGACCTGGTATAAATATTTCCCTTAGGGTCCATGATCCAGGACTGACCGTTGTAGAAATCCAGCTCCGCCACAATATCATGAAGCTTTTTTAAGGAAATAGCCGCATTGAGAAAGCCGTACACCTTGCCATCCCGGTTCCTCAAAGGGTAGCAGATCAGGGAGATTTCCGCCTGATCTGTCCTGGAGATCACCGGAGCCGACAGCACATACTCCCGCTCCCCTTTCATGGCTTCATGAAAATACTCCCGCTCCGAAATGTCAATATACCGCTCCGGGCTGACCCAGCCAATGCCGTCTTTGTACCCCACGGCAAACGTCCCCCACTCATTGCCGTACTGAGTCCCCAGGTTCTCGTTAAGGCGGCCGATATATGAGACCGCCTCCTGGATCATTCCCTCCTCCAAGGCACTGTTCATGGCAATGACCCGCAGCTCCGTCAGACGCTGCCCCAGCCACTGGCCCACCTCCTGGGATTTAAATTCAAAAGACTGGGTGGAAAAGGAATCTACCATGTTGCTGTTGGTCCTCTCAACGGCATTGGCGGAGAAAAACATCAAAAACAGAAATCCCCCTGTAAACAGCAGGGAAAACAATATCAGAATCTTGTTTTGCAGTCTCATGATCACACCTCAAATAGGGTTCGGTTCGTAAAAGTGCAAATTCCCGAAAAATACTCCAAATACATTTTTCCAATATTATACTATACTATTTGTGTTAAATGAATCACAATCTCAAAAAAAATGGAGGGAACATTATGAAAAGATTGACAGGCATCCTTTTAAGCTCTGCTCTGGTCCTTTCTCTGACCGCATGCTCCGGTTCCGCCCCCAGCGAAACCACTGCTCCGGCTCCTGAAACGACCACTGCCGCCCAGACCGAAGCGCCGGAGACGGAAACGGAAGCCGCAGGTATTCCAGACGGCACCTATGAGGGCGAAGGAACCGGTAAAGGCGGGGCCATCAAGGTTGAGCTGACTATGAAGGATTCCCAGATCGCGGATATCAAAGTGGTGGAGCACCAGGAAACTCCCGGATACGCCGACGCCATGGACAAGCTTCGCGAGACCATGATACTTACCAACCAGATCGATGTGGATATGGTTTCCGGAGCCACCCTTTCTTCTACAGGCTTTCTTGAGGCTGTAAATAACGCCTTCGAGAAGACAGGGGCGGCTTCTGATCTGCTGGTGGCAAAGGCTGCGGCGGCTTCTGTGGAAAAAGCCGACCACTATGACGCGGACGTTATTATCGTAGGCGCAGGCGGAGCCGGACTTTCCGCTGCCATCACGGCTGCCGAGGACGGAGCCAGCGTTATTGTAGTTGAGAAGATGAACAACACAGGCGGAAACACCCTGATCTCCGGCGGCGAGATGGCTGCTCCCGGCAACTGGCTCCAGGAGGGCGAGGGCATCGACGACAGCGCCGACCAGTTTTATCAGGATATTTTAACAGGCGGCGACAATGAGAACGACCCGGAGCTGGTCCGCGTTCTTGCTGACAACGCAATGGATGCCGCTATCTGGCTGAGGGACGACGTAAAAGTCCAGTTTGAGGATTATATGCTGTTCTTCGGCGGCCATTCCGTAAAGCGCTCCCTTGTTCCCTTAAATGCCAGCGGCGTGGAGCTGATCGAGAAGCTTCAGGCAAAGGCCGAGTCCCTGGGCGTGGAGATCCACACCAACACCGCGGCTGTGGAGCTGGTACAGACAGACGGAAAAGTGACTGCCGTAAAAGCCCAGTCCGACGGACAGGATATTACTTACAACGCGGCCAAAGGCGTGATCCTGGCTACCGGCGGTTTCGGCTCCAACCTGGAGATGCGCATTGCCAACAACCCGGATATGGATGAAAAGATCCTGTCCACCAACTCCGTAGGAAGCACCGGCGACGGCATTGTCATGGCAGAGGCATTGGGCGCTCAGACCGTTGACATGCAGTATATCCAGACCTATCCTACCTGCGACCCGGAGACGGGAACTCTTCTCTATGTAGGCGATGTCCGTCTGGAGGGACGCGCCATCCTGGTAAATCTGGAAGGAAAACGTTTTGTGGAGGAACTGGAGCGGCGCGATGTGATCTCCATGGCTGTGAAGGCTCAGACCGGCGGCGTATCCTACATGTTCTGGGATGAGGCCAGCATGCAGGCGTCCGGCGTAAATGCCAGCCACAAGAAAGAGTATGATAATCTGATCGAAAGAGGGATCCTTGTGAAAGCGGACACAGTGGAAGAAGCTGCCGCTCATTTCGGAATCGACGCCAAAGAACTGCAGGCTACCATTGACCGGTATAATCAGTACTGCGCCGACGGGAAAGATCTGGAATTTAATAAGAGAGGCGAACTGACCGCGTTTACCGACGGGCCTTACTACATCATGAAGACCACGCCTGCCATCCACCACACCATGGGCGGATTGAAGATTAACACCAAGGCGCAGGTTCTCACTAAGGAAAATGAAGTGATCCCCGGCCTTTATGCTGCCGGAGAGGTAACGGGAGATATCCACGGAACCAACCGCCTGGGCTCTGACGCCATTGCCGATATAACCGTATTTGGCCGGATTGCCGGACATAACGCGGCGGCTGGAGAATAATGTCAAGACACCATTGATCAAATTGATCCAAGGGGATGCTGTTATGTTACACAGCATCCCCTTGCATTTGCACAACGATTTATTGGTTTCGGCCATAAGCCTCCATAATTTGATCCGCCAGCTCCCTGGCAGATATGAGTTCCCGGTTTGGATAACCGCAGATATATTTGGGGTAACCGCTGTTTTTCAGCCCTTCTATAAGGATAATATCCGCCTCCCCAAATGCCTCTATCAGCATTTTTTCATCCGGTTCCTCATATTCTTTTGTGATCATCAGCCGTTTGGAAGAGTAAACGGCTGTCCCGTAAGCCCCTGCCTTCTGAAAACGGTAACTGTCGGTCCCCGGAACATCGCTTTCAAAATCGTGGCCGTCGTGTTTAATAACCGCCACCTTGAACCCTCTGCTTTTTAATTCCGGGATCAGTTTGGTAAGCAATGTGGTCTTTCCTGAATTTTTATACCCGCTGATGGCAAATACCAATGGCTTTGGCTTCTTTCCCAACAACTGACAATATTCCTCAGGGGTATTAATGTTGATGCTGCTTCTGCTGTCCCTTTCCAGTCCAACCGTTCGGCAGCCTGCTTTTTCTATGGCTTCCATCATCTTCCATCTTCCTTCCAAAAGCCGCTCCAAAAATACAGGCAGAACCTCTTTCGGGTAAATACCGGGAAACGGAAAACACCTACCGTCTTTCTCTGTTATGACGATCTCCCCGTATTTCCGGTATTCTTCTGTAAGCCGTTCCACCAGCTTTCCGTCTAAAAACGGCATATCGCAGGCAGCCGCCAAAAGGGCTTCCTGCGGGCAAAGCTCCAGTCCCGTGCAAATTGCCCCTAATGGCCCCGTCCTGGGATACTTGTCCGCAATGAGAGGCAGCCCCGCCCCTATGTACGGCTCCGGGATGTCCACGGAAAGATATACCGCGGTCAGAGCAGACATGCCTGTAAGGATACGGCGGTAAAACGGCGCCCCTTCGTATTCCAAAAACAGTTTCTTTTTGCCTCCCATTCTCCGGTTTTCGCCGCCGGACAGAAGGTAGCCTGCTATCACCGGATGCGGGAGTCGGTTTTCTTTCTGTTCCATATCCGTTACCTGTTCTGTCATAAATCTTTATCTAATTCATCTGCCTTCTCCACCTGAACCAGATTCGTATGCTGGGGATTCCCTCTTGCGTACGGGGTAGGTCTCAAAGACGTGAGCACATTGATAGAACCGCCGGTATCCGTTCCATCTTTATCCGGGCGATACCAAGCTCCCTGGGACAGAGCCGTCACCCCTGCCATGATCCTGTCCGTCACTTTCACGGGAATCTTCATGCGCCCCCTGTCATTCCAGACCAATGCCCTATCCCCGTCTTTCAGTCCTCTCTCCCCGGCATCCTTCGGATGCATCCAAAGCATCTGAGGATCCAGCTTTTCCATGGCCCGGTTGTTGTCGTGGATGCTGTGACATCTGCGCTTTGTGTGCCATCCGATAAGCTGCAGCGGATATTTTTCCGCCAGCCCGTCGCCCGCTCCCTCCGGCGGTTCTACATACCTGGGGATAGCCGGAAAAAAGTCTCTGTATTGGGTTCGGTACACTTTCTCGGAAAAAATCTCAATCTTGCCGCTTTTCGTAGGAAAGGGATAGCGGTCCGGGTCGCTGCGCTCCTTCTCAAAGGCGATAACTGCAGGGTTATTTTTATAACGATAGATCCCTGCCTCCTTAAACTCCCCATATTCCGGAAGTTCCCGTTCCCTGGTCCGCAGTTCATTATAGATAAATTCCAGCCACTGTTCCTTGGTCCTGCCCTGGGAAAATTCCCGGCCAAGCCCAATCTTTTCCGCCACCTCACACAGCCAGTCATACTCAAACCGGCACTCGTATAAAGGCTGGATCACCTGATTGCCGAATCCGAGAAAATCTCCGTACTGCCAGGGCATCGTAATATTTTCGCACTCAAACATGGACACCCCCGGAAGAAGGATATCCGCGTATTTAGCGCTGGCAGTCATAAAAATGTCGCTGCACACAATAAACTCGCATTTGGATGTGTCTTTTAGGATCTGGGACGTGCGGTTTATGTGGCTGTGCTGATTTATGAGGCAGTTGCCCGCCAGGTTCAGGATCATCTTAATATCGCTGGCCAGGCAAAGGGGCCGGTTTTCCCGGTCCCCGCCGCTTCCGCTGCCATCTGCCCTCACCCCGTCCAGCTCTGTCATCTCATGGCCCCGCACCACCGCCTCGGTCCACAGGAACACCGGGATCTTCATGCCGTAAGGATTGACCGGCTGGGGAAAAGATGGGTTCTGGTGCCTGTTACAATCCGCGGCTCCGCTGGCCCAGCCGCCGCTAAGCCCCACATTTCCCGTAAGGCACGCCAGCATAATACCGCCTCTGGCAATCTGCTCTCCGCAGGCGTGACGCTGGGGGCCGTAGCCCTGGATCAGCGCCCCCGGCTTTGCCCTGCCGTATTGCACCGCCAAACGGCAGATCTGCTCTGCGCTTACTCCTGTGATCCTTTCCGCCCACTGGGGAGTCTTGGGGATCTGGTCCTTCTCCCCCAGAAGATAAGACAGATAGCACTCCGAACCGTCAATCCCCTCTGGCATGTGTTCCCTGTCAAACCCAAGACAGCACCGGTCCGTAAACGCTTTGTCCCACAGACCTTCTTTTACGATCACATAGGCCATGGCATCCATCATGGCGCTGTCCGAAGCCGGGCGTATGGGGATCCACTCCGCTTCCAGCTGAAGGACCGTGTCGTTTTTTCTGGGGTCCACCACAACAATGGGGATACCTTTTTCCTTGGCCTTCTTCAGATAATACATGGTGCCGCAGTCAAATTTCGTCTCTGCCGGATTGTGTCCCCACAAAATGATCAGGTTGGCGTTAAGCCAGTCCTCCAGGCTGTTTCCCGTCTCGCAGGTCCCGTACATCAGCTGGGTGGCCTGGCGGATACAGGCGGTGCTGTAGGAATTATAGTAATCCAGAAAACCCCCGTCCAAACTTAAAAGCCGCTTAGCCAGGCTGTTTCCCCTCATAAGGGCGCTGACTCCCGTGGCATAATTAACAAACCGGGAACCTGGACCGTAAGCGTCCCGAATCCGTGTCCATTCCGATGCGATGGTATCCACAGCCTCCTCCCAGGTGATCCGCTGAAATTTCCCCTGTCCCCTTTCGCCTGCCCGCTTCATAGGCCAGCGAAGCCTGTCCTCGCCCAGAAACGTTTTGTGATAATTAAGCCCGCGGGCACAGGCAGTCAGCGGGATGCTTCCCCCTGCCTCCGCCCACGTGTCGGTTGTCAACTTTTCTATCTTGCCGTTCCGCACATGGGCGAGGATGACGCAGCGGCCTCCGCAGTTATTGCGGCCTGTAGTGCGGATGATCTTCACTTCTTCCTGACAATCCATGTTCTGCCTCCTGACTGATCTGTCCCCGTTTTCTTTATAGTGTCTTTCTGGCAGCCAGCAAAAACCGGTGTATGCTCCCCTCTATCACTCCCTTCTCCTCCAGAATCTCCTGGGCATGATAGAGATTTTCCAAACAATCACTGACGCTGAATCCAGGAAATTCCCACTCAATGATCCGCGCGAACCACACAAGAGCTCCCACATCCCAAAATTTTATGGGTCTAAACGCCTCCTGGGCCTCCTCTGCCTCAAACCCCGCATCCTCAAACGCCGCCTGGGCGATCTTTAAATACTGGTCCGGAAACGGAAGCTTAGGCACATCATTCAGCAATAACTCCACTAACTCCCTGTCATTTTCAGCTCCGACCTGTTCCGTAATAAAGACACCGCCTGTCTTTAATACCCGCCCCGCTTCGCCGGGATGAAAGTTCCCATGGCGGTTTATCACAAGATCAAAGCTGCGGTCAGGAAAAGGCAGCGCGCCTCCTCCGTCCGCCGCCCGAAAATCGATTCCCATAGGGAGCAGCCTCTCCTCACACAGCCGGACATTGGGCGGGTAATTTTCCGTTGCCGCCAGAAGACCGCAGGGATGGCCAAGGGAAAGGAGAAATTCCCCTCCCCCGGTGTCAATGTCCAGAACCCTCATATCCGGACGCAGATAACGCCTGACAATCTCCTCATAGTTCCACGGCAGGTCCCGCTCCTCGTCGTATTTTCCGCGGATATGGGAAAAATCCCATCCCCGGATGTGGGCGATCTCCTCTTCATGGAGCCATACCCTGGCCAGTTTTTTTCGATCCATATGTTCACATCCTTTTATTTTTTATCTCCCACAGAAGTTACAACCCCATCCTTATCCGTAGAATAGTACACCCCGTCAGCATCTTTTACATTCTTTTTATTCTTCTGGATCTTTCCCGACTGATTTACCAGGTAATCCTTGCCCTGATACTGAATAATTCCATACCTCATCCCATAGTCAAGGGTCTTAAGCCGCCCTTGTTCGTAGATGCCGCCGTCATAGATGCCATCAACTCCCGCTCCTCTGTCACTGCCTGATGTCCTGAAACTATACATAAATTTCTCTCCATCCAAATCAACGGTACACCTTCCGGTTTTCATAACCCCTTCCTTAGGCGTATCCCCAAAATAGTAAACTTTTTCCGTATCTCCTGCCGACGGCAGCTGGGATTCATTTTCAATCTTCTCATAGGAGAGGATCTTTTTATCCTGCACCTTCATTTTATAAAGGCCGTGGAGCATCATGCCGCCTTCATTAAATCCGTAGGTATATCCATTGATGGTCTTTAGCTGGCTCGTCACCACGCCTCCGCCGGAAAGACCGTAGAACCAGTATTCCTCCTCGTCTTCATGGGCCTGGACGTCTATCTCTTCACTTGGCACTGTCTTAAACCATCCTACGGCCAGCCAGCACTGATCGGGACGTTTATAATAAGAGCTGGCCGAAGACGGCGTAGCTGTGCTGCCGGTAGCGACCGGTGTTGACTGCCACTGATATTTCGCGTTTCCGTCTTCCCCAAACAGGTATTTATAGCCGTTTATGGTTTTTTTCGTACCAGCCGCTTTCTTTCCGTTGGCATTAAAATAAAACCAGTACTCATCATTATAAAAGCTGTCTTCATTCCCGTCATCCAGCGCCTCCAGCTGTTTCCACATCCCCTGTACCATGGCCCCGTCATCTTCATCCCCGCAGTAGTAAGTCCCCTCTCTCCAGGCGTCATCCCCGGTTACCCGCTGGGAATCTTCATCCACCCATCCGAAAAGCATACGGCCGCTGCTGTCAAACGCGTACTTTTTCTTCTCCCCGCTGGCCGTCACGATGGTCTTAAACGAAGTCCTTCCGGAATCGGGGGCTTTGTATGCCTTTCCGTTAGACTGAAAGTAATACCACACATTATCCGGCTCGTCGCCGCCGGTTTCCGGATTGGGAAGTTTTCGCCATTCATTGGCTACCCTGGCTCCGGTTGAGTTTACATAATAATAATCATCTCCGTACTCCACCAGTTGGCTGCGGACCATGCGTCCGTCGCCGCCCAGATAAAACCAATGACTCCCCGATCTCTTCCAGGTATCCGTCACCGTCTCATTGTTGCTCTGAACATACCGCCACTCATTGCCGTCCCACTGCCATCCGGCAGCCGCGTATGATGGAAAGCTGATCCCAAAAGCCAATATAAGCCCTGCTCCCACAGTATAAACGGTTTTTTGTCTCATATTTTCGTCCTCCAAAGTCATAGTCTGCCACTGCTTATGCGGCAACTATACGCCTTGGAGTTACTCCAGGGTCAATGAAGGGATTCTTTCGGTTTTTTTACTAATATTTCCGGCTTTCCGCTGCTGCTGTCTCCTTATGCCCTTTATGAAGAGATTACAGGGATATAAATTTCCTGATAATAGGAGTATCCCTTGTCCGAAACCCCGGCAAAATTGGATGTGACAAAAACCTCCGGCGAAGCCACAAGTCCCTGCTTTGCCGCCCACTGACGCATGGCGCCGATGACCGAAAGCGACGGCTTTGCCTCCGGGCCGTCTGCTACAGTGCAGATACAGGGAGCGGATTCCTCCAAAATCTCGCATCCAAAAAAGTCATACTCCGGCTCCATACACTGCACCACATCCTCATAGATCAGAAGCTGGGAACATTCATAAGTAAGCTGCGCATCCTGCAGCGAAAATCCTGACTGATACTGGTAGCAGTCATACACATACACCATATCCAGCCCGGAATACTTCTGCGACAATGAAAACCACTGTTTCAAACCGTCAACCGCCGAATCCATCCTATACAGAATACGGCATGGAGGAAATGATCGCAGACTGAAACAATCCCGCCGCTCTTCCAGTTCCTCATAAATCTTTTTTATGGAGATCAGACGCGACAAGGTCTGCTGGTGAAAACGGATGGCCTTTATCTCCGCTTCCATCTGCCGCGAAAGCGCATTTTTGTGTTCACCGTCCAGCGGCGCGGAGACCATCAGATCTTCGATGGCATCCAATCCCAGATTCAGTTTTTTGGAAAATAAAATCCGCACCAAAAGATAAAGGTCATCCTCTGTAAAATACCGGTATCCGTTAGACTTTTTTCTTGCTGTGAGAATCCCTTTTTTTTCGTAAAAACGAAGTGTGTCCCGGCTAAGACCGGTGATGGAAGCGATGTCTCCGATCAAATATTCCTGTTTTTCCAATGTATTCACACCCTTACTGTTTAAACTTTAAACAGAGTGTAACGTAAGCGGGTTTGGGAATCAATGGTTCTTCCAAAATTGGAAGAATTTGAAATAAAATGGTAATAACTGTCAGAAAAAAGTCAGGAACTTACGCCCTTTTTATTGAAGGACCCCCACCTTGCAAAACTGTATATACTGCTATTGTAACATAAGCATTTTCCGTAAGCAACCCGTTACTACACGGCCACCTGACGGATCAACCCGCTGATTTCGCTGATTTTTTCACATATGTTACATTTCCTCCCACACATCTGACAAAAATCTATTTACAACCCACCTTTCCTATTATATGATTGCCTCAAAACACGGAGCAAGGAGGACGCTTTATGATAGCAGCAAGACCGCCTATGGGGTGGAATTCATGGAACACCTTTGGCAAAGACATTGACGAGGAACTGATCTTCCAGATTGCGGATGTTATGGTTCAGGAGGGATACAAAGAGGCAGGGTATGAATATCTGGTCATCGACGACTGCTGGTCATTAAAAGAGCGGGACCAGGACGGCAACCTTGTTCCGGACCCGGCAAAATTCCCCCACGGAATGAAGGCAGTAGCCGACTACGTTCACAACGCAGGGCTGAAATTCGGCATGTACTCCTGCGCCGGGATCCGCACCTGTGCCGGATACCCTTCCAGTTATGACCACGAATTTCAGGACGCCCGGCTGTTTGCCCAATGGGGTGTAGACTATCTCAAATACGACTACTGCAATTTCCCGGAAAATGCCGACGGCATCAACCGCTACCACATCATGAGCATGGCCTTAAAAGCCACCGGACGGGAAATCTGCTTTGCGGCCTGCAACTGGGGACACCACGATGCCTGGAACTGGATGCGCTCCATCGGCGCCCACATGTACCGCTCTACAGGAGATATCTTCGACAACTTCCGCTCCTTTATGGCAATTTTCCAATCCCAGCTGGAACACTTATGCCAATCCGGCCCTTACTGCTTCAACGACATGGACATGCTGACCGTAGGCATGTACAACCAGGGCAATGTAGCCATCGGAAAGCCCTGCACAGACGGAGAATACCGGATGCAGTTTTCTTTGTGGTGTCTTTCCGGCGTTCCGCTTATGCTCGGCGCGGACATCCGGAAACTAAATCCCCAGATGAAGGAACTTCTCCTGAATAAGCAGCTGATCCGCATTGACCAGGACACAGAGTGCCGTCCCCCCTATCTGGTTGGAAAGAAACACGTCATGGTTTTGGAAGAAGACCGTGAAAACGCGGTGGAACCCTTGAGAGCCGTAAAGGACCAGCTGTACACGTTCATCAAACATTTGTCAGACAATGAATTTGTCATTGCCTATTATAATTTGTTTGATGAGGAGCGGGAAGTCAGCTGCATTTTCGCGGACGCCGGAGTCCCCTACACCTCCGGGTACGGATTTGCCATGAAGGATATCTTTACCGGGGAAGATCTGGGAGTCAAGAAAGACTATTATATCGTCTCCGTTCCCGGACATGACTGCAAATTGTTCCTGTGCCGCCTGGCAAAATAACAGCCCCTGCATAAAATGTGTCTGCCTGATCGCTTTGAATCTGACATGGAACATATGAAAAAACAAGAATACTGTAAAAAATGCCAAAAACCATTGACCTCTGACGAGATCGGAGCCACAAAAAAACTGATAAACCGGGGCAGCCAGGTGTTTTTCTGCCTGGACTGCCTGGCCCAAGCATTTGACATTACCAGAGAAGATATCGAGAAAAAGATTGTGTATTTTAAAGAAACGGGATGTACGCTGTTTCAATAAATGTTTAAAACCCGGGGAAACCAAAAAGGGGAGCCGCAGCATGACAAGATCCTGCGACATCCCCTTTTTATGCGCCCAAAGGATAATCCGTCATCCGCCTTAGCGTCTGCCCGCTGCCTGGTCCACAAAGGTTTTCAGCTGCGTATCCCTGCACCCTGCATAGAAACAATCCAAAAATCTAGGAATCATGCAGCCCTTCACCAGTTCCGGGTCAACAGCTTTAAGCGCCTCGGTCAGAGGTTTTGCCACCTGCTTTTTCACTTCAAATAAAAGGTCCGCATTGCGGTTCTGGGCCTCCTTGCGACCATCCGGATATCCCATGCCTTTTGGCGAGCCAAAGGCCCTTGTAAAAATATTGTTCAGGTTCAGTTCCGCTCCCCATCCGAACCCTTTGGCGTATGGAATGGACAGCGCATTGCCGTTGTTGATCTGCAAAAACAGATACGCGTCTGTAGGTTCAATACAGTATCCGCAGACAACGCCGGGATACATGTTTAAAGACATCAGAGCTCCTTGTCCTGTACCGCAGCCAGTGACCACAAAATCCACGGCTTTGGAATTAAGGAGGAGGGCTGCCTGAATGCCTAAGTGCAGGTAGGTAAGCCTTGGATTGTCTTTCGTATAAGCCTCTGGAACATCCTCTTCTTTAAGAGGCGCCTCCATGGCCGCGTTGAACACCTGATGCCCCATAGGTTCCACAACTGCTTTTAACTCTCTCACAATAATCCCGTTTTTCGGCGCTTGGCTGAATTCATTCAATACCGCTATTTTCATTGGCGTTCTCTCCTTTTCCTTTGACTGCCATGTCCTCAAACTGTTCCTTCTCTTTTCTCTTTTTTCAGCATAGTTGCGATAAAAAGGCCAATGGGAGGAGTCATGCCGCCGATGATCTTGGCGCACATAGGTCCGTTGATGCCGTCCGCCCCCAGGGCATTGGCTGCCATGGACGCCGTCTTGTTTACCGGACCGCCCATATCAAATCCCATGCAGGCTCCGATCACACCGCCGATCACCGCCTTCGCGCCTCCGTTTAAGGAGATGATCCACTGCTGGAACACATCCATGATCCAGGCCAGGGGGATGGAGAATATGCACAAGAAGATCATGCCGCACAAAAATGTGGAACACACGGGGATGATCATAACCGGTTTCAATCCCTCGCACCACTTAGGCAGTTTCCAGCCTTTCATCCAGTTCACCACCGCGCCGATGATAAACGCCATCAAAAGGCCCCCTAAAAACCCTGCCTTTGACTGGGCGGAACAGTAGCCGATGACCATACCAGGAACGATTCCAGGCCGTCCGGCGATGGAGTACGCGGCGCCTGCCGTCATGACCGCCACCGCGAAATCCATGGCATAGGAGCTTAACTTATTAACGCCCCACCAGAATCCGACCCATGTAAACGGGTTCAGATTGGAAAACGGCGTCGCCCCTGCCTCAATGGCGCTGCCGATATTCCAGCCGCCAAATGCCTTTGCAAGCGCTCCCAGGATACCTCCGGCTACAACAATGGGTATCATGTAGGAAATACCGGTCATAATGTGTTTCATAAAATTTTTCTGTTGTTTTGCCATACCTGTTTCCCCTCTTTTCTAAAAAATTTCCCGCGCTGGTTTCTCTTACTTGCCCAGTTTCTCATGGATCTTGTTAATGACCCCTTTCGGTGACTTCATCACCATGCCGATGGGGATATCCACCACCGGTTTTCCTTTAAAACGGTCCTTGTTCACCCTGATGTCCGCTGAGATGAGAATGACATCTGCCTCCTTGATCTCTTCCGGTGTAAATTCGTTTTCCACACCGATGGAACCCTGGGTTTCCACTTTAATGGCATCCCCCAGCTCCTTTGCCGCGTTTTCCAGTTTCTCCTTTGCGATGTAGGTATGGGCAAGGCCCGCTGTACATGCTGTAATAGCTAAAATCTTCATGCGCAGCCTCCTCTCTTTTTTATTTACATAAAATTTACCATACGCGCCGGGAACATGGTAAATTTGTTCAGGCATATCGTTACGGTAATTTTTCTATTATTTAACCATTAAGTGTTGCAGTCTCTCCCACTTATCTGGTACAATAGCAATGATAATCCACTCTAAGATAAATCCTGTATCCCATGGCCTCTGCCATGAGGGTCTTAAAGATCATATTTCCATACACTCCCGAAAAAAATACATAGTGATCGATCGAATATGAGAGGAGACAAGACATGTTATGACTCTGGCGAAACAAATTGATAAGTGGTATCGGGCCGGAGCGCACGAAGAAACGGTCAAGGCCATTCTCAATCTGGCGCAAGCCGATGTGACCGACGCCCTGACCGAGGATCTGGCTGTTGCCTACAATAATCTGGGCCAATATCAAAAAGCTATGGGGGCGCTGAAACATATGGACTTTCAAAACCGCAGCTCCCCTCACTGGCACTACTGCATGGGGTACGCCCTTTACTATGCCGCTGCTGATTCCCCCACCCGCGAAAAACAAAGGGCGCTGCTTGAAGGAGCGTTTCATTCCTTCTTTCGCGCCTTAAAACTGAAACCGGAAAAAGGGCTGGAATCAGAATGCAAGGAGTTCCTGGCATGGATCACCGAAGACCTAAACAGCACGGAGCTTTCCGATCCTTCTCCCCGCAAAGAGCGGGAGGGGGCTTTTTGCTGCTCCATACTGCTGTCCGGCGCCTGGTTTGACAAAGAAAAATTTATCCGGGATTTTTATACGGACTGGTCCGTGCATATCACTTTGTCTGATGATGATGACAATGTCCTGACGCCCCACAGCCCCTGTCTGATATTTACGGCGGATAACATTACGGCTGCCATTACCATGATCCCCTCCCCGGCGCCTGAAAAAGAGGCCCTCAAGGCTGCTGCCTGCAATTACCTGTGGCCCAATGCGGTGAAAGTAACGCAAAAGCACAAAGCCCATCTTCTGATCACGGTGCTGGATGCCAAGGCGCCGCTTATGGAACAGGGGCTGCTTCTTGTAAAAATAGCCTCCACCTGCTGTCTCCAGCTTTCCGCCACAGGCGTTTTTACCGGCGCAGCGGTCTATCAGCTGGGACTTTACCGCAATCTGTCCTCTGTCATAAGAGATGGACGGCTTCCTGTCTTCAACTGGATCTGGTTTGGTCTTTACCGGACGCCCCGGGGGGTCAGCGGTTATACCTATGGGCTGGAAGTGTTTGGAAAAGATGAGATAGAAATATCCGATACGGATATGGAACCTGACAGACTGCGCGGCATCCTTGTGGATCTGGCCTCCTGTGTGCTGGAAGACTGCGCTGTTTTTCAGGACGGGGACACGGTGGAAGTGGCCGGGTACAAAAAACTTCCCGTTGCCCGCAGTAAGGGGATCGCTCTTCCGGGCGCAACATTGAAGATATCGTTTTTAAGCCCCCGTCTTACCGTCCTATAACGAAAAATCACCTTTCCTTTCCTGCCGGCATGGGGCCAATCAGAAAAAGAAAGGTGATATCTTGTGCTGCTTCTACTCTACGGACCAGGCATTCCCCCCTACCGGGCGGTACTCTCCCTGGGGAATCATATCCTCTATGATCCAGGTCTCCGGATCATCCTTGGTGGCGTCCGGTCCCACCATCACATAGATCCCGTACTGCGCCAGATAGCCGCCGTAGGATTCCGTGTCAGATTGGGCATAGGCGCTGTTCTGCAAGGCGATCAGGTCATTAAAGCCTTTCACCACCTTGGTAGCGTAATCGGACGCCTCCTTGCCGGAGATCTCTTCATTTACCAGGAGATAAAACTTTACTACATTCTCCTCCGGATACACCCCTGCGTTGACCGATGCGGCAAACGGATACATGTCCGTGTCCGCGTAAATGGAAGAGAAATCCTCCCAAACCTGCTCCCACACAATGCCGTTCACCGGCTGATACTGATCGTCATACTTCTGTTTGTTTCCATATACAATGTTGCTTTTCGTACATCCGCATAATAACAGGCAGACGCTTGCCATCAATACGATCCAGCGTTTCATGATTTTGCGTTCCTCCTTCTTTCGATCGTTTGTATTATAAAGGATAACTCCGCATTTTTACAGGGGTTTTCACAAAAAGTCAGAAAAACTTCATATTTTTCTCCTTGCCATTTCCTGGTATCGGTGGTATTATGTTCAATATGATTTATTTTTTCTTATTTTTGAACACAAGGAGGACTTACCATGAAACGCAAACCTCTCGCTCCTGTCTCCAAGGCTCCTGCCGGGCTGGACTGGATCACCACTTTGATCCCTTTTGTCTCCATCCTGCTTTTGTGCGCCGTATTTTTCACCGTTCCCCAAGAATCCGGGCGCGTGGTGGCATCCATCCGCTATTTTTTAGGGGATGAACTGGGAAGCTGCTATCTTCTCATGGGACTTGGGATCTTCCTGTGTTCCCTGTATATAGCCTTTTCCCCTTATGGGACTATCCGCTTAGGCGCTGACCAAAAGCCCCGGTACTCTTCCTTCCAGTGGGGCTCCATGATGTTTACCGCCGGGCTGGCGGCTGATATCCTGTTCTATTCGCTGTGCGAGTGGATCTTGTACGCAGGGGAACCCCGTATCTTACAGATGGGGCAGATGCAGGACTGGGCTTCCACATATCCCCTGTTCCACTGGGGGCCTATCCCATGGAGTTTCTATATGGTGCTGGCTGTGTCGTTTGGCTTTATGCTCCATGTGCGAAAACGCAGCAAGCAGAAATACTCCGAAGCCTGCCGTCCTCTCCTGGGCTCCCATGTAGACCGGCTCCCTGGCAGGCTGATTGATCTGACCGCCGTATTTGCTCTCC
>Ga0137308_101282_pt1 | contig 26183 bp, 27 predicted proteins | sample Inofrocosms_June_FD_97181 | JGI IMG/M metagenome (GOLD analysis project Ga0137308, IMG submission 97181) | Mouse cecal microbial communities from Vienna, Austria - N-Acetylneuraminic and N-Acetylglucosamine D2O microcosms_June | ecosystem: Host-associated > Mammals > Digestive system > Large...
GTAACTACCAATAGTCTATCACTCACGATGTTTCATTTATGGTGGTGCCAAGCATCGCGGGCATGAGGGTTTCTTTCCGTTTGTGGTGCTGGCGGTCTATCTCTTGTTTTCGGTTGCTTGCTTCTTTACCGTACACGAACATTCAATCTCCTATTGTTGCAGAATCCAAAACAGAGTCTTCAACGATACCATTATTCATATTTAATGAATATTTTTATATATTCTGCATATTTATAAATTTTTTCCCTTTTTTCAAAAGGAATCCTTGCATTTCCCCCCGGAATGTTGTATAGTGTGTAAAGGCAAAAAACAACCTGACAATACATAATAAACGGAGGATTCCATTCATGAAAGAAAAAGTAGTTCTGGCCTATTCCGGCGGCCTTGATACCACCGCCATCATTCCCTGGCTGAAAGAGAATTTCGACTATGAAGTCATCTGTGTCTGCGTGGACTGCGGGCAGGCGGAGGAGCTGGACGGTTTGGAGGAAAGAGCTTTGAGCTGCGGCGCTTCCAAACTCTACATTGAGAACGTCATCGATGAGTTCTGCGACGAGTACATCGTCCCCTGCGTCCAGGCAAACGCCGTCTATGAGAACAAATATCTGCTGGGCACTTCCATGGCAAGACCCCTGATCGCCAAGAAGCTGGTGGAGATCGCAAGGAAAGAGGGCGCTACCGCCATCTGCCACGGCGCCACCGGCAAGGGCAATGACCAGATCCGCTTCGAGCTTGGCATCAAGGCCCTGGCCCCGGACTTAAGGATCATCGCCGCCTGGAGAAACGATAAGTGGACCATGGATTCCAGGGAATCCGAGATTGAATACTGCAAGGCCCACGGCATCCATCTGCCTTTCTCCGCGGATTCCTCCTACAGCCGGGACCGCAATATCTGGCACATCAGCCATGAGGGGCTGGAGCTGGAGAATCCCGCCAACGAGCCCAACTTCGAGCATCTCCTGGTGCTGGGCGTGACCCCCGAAAAGGCTCCCCAGGAGGGCGAATACGTGACCATGGCCTTTGAAAAGGGCGTTCCCGTGTCCCTGAACGGAGAGAAGCTGAAAGTCTCCGAAATCATTGCGAAGTTAAACGACTTGGGCGGACGGCACGGCATCGGCATCATCGATATCGTGGAGAACCGGGTGGTGGGCATGAAGTCCAGAGGCGTCTATGAGACCCCCGGCGGCACCATCCTCATGGAGGCACATCAGCAGCTGGAGGAGCTGATTCTGGACCGGGACACCTACGCCATGAAGAAAGAGATGGGCAGCCGTTTCGCCAGCCTTGTGTACGAGGGAAAATGGTTCACGCCCCTGCGCCTGGCTGAGCAGGCTTTCATTGAGGAGACCCAGAAGTACGTCACCGGCGAAGTGAAGTTCAAGCTCTACAAGGGCAATATCATCAAGGCCGGCACCACCTCTCCCTACAGCCTGTACAACGAAAGCATCGCCTCTTTCACCACCGGCGACTTGTATGACCACCACGACGCGGAGGGCTTTATCAACCTCTTCGGCCTCTCCTGCAAGGTTCGCGCCATGAAGATGGCCGAACAGGGCGCGGGCGAGATGTTCTAAGGCAGGCAATGCCCATTGCAGCGAACCTGTTTCCCCTGTCCTATGCCTGGCCGGCATAAGGCAGGGGAATTTTTTTGATTTTTTCAAATTCCTGAAACTTTTCTCATACATGTCCCATCTAATCTTTCAAAAGACCAAAGAACCGTTCGTAAATAAATCGTGAACGATTCCTTTGAGAAAGGAGTGAAAAGCCATGAGCTTTTTTTCACAGAAAAAGGAAAAAGCAAACAGGGAATTGGTGGAGCAGATTCTTCTGGAACGGTATAACCAATATTATCGGCTGGCTTACCGATATACCCACCATGAGGCGGACGCTTTCGATATCGTCCAAACCGGCGCCTACAAGGCCATCAGAAGCAGCGGTGCTTTAAAGGAACCCCGGTATGCCCAGACTTGGATCTACCGCATCATGCTCAACGAGTGCTTCCAGTATCTGAAGCGCCCCAGCGATTTCTCCTATGAAGAAATGCAGGACAATAACAGGCTGGAGGGGAAAGCTGCCGAGGATCATTACGCGGACTTAGATCTGCAGAACGCTCTGGATACGCTGTCGGAAAAGGACCGCTGCGTGGTCATCCTCAAATATTTTGAAGACAGGAAGCTCACGGAGATTGCGGATATCCTGGAAGAAAATGCAAATACCGTCAAAAGCAGGCTATACCGCAGCCTCAGGAGACTACATGGGCTTCTTCTGGAAGAAACGGAAAAAGGAGGGACGGCATATGGAGCATGATTTTTCTGTCACGGAAAACCAGGAAAACGAAAGTAAAAGATTGGACGAAAAAATGAGATCATACAGAGAAATTTACGAAAAACCGCATATGTCGAAAAGTCAGGTGGAACAGCTGCGGCGCACAATCAGGGAGGCGAAAAAAATGACTCAGAGGAAACAAAGAAATGCCGGCATTATCAGGTTTACAGTGGCGGCGGCTGCGGCTGCCGGCATCTTTATCGCGCTGCCGAATCTCTCCTATCCAATCGCCCACGCCATGGAGCAGATGCCTCTCATCGGGCCGCTGGCAAGCGCAGTGACATTCCGCAATTACGAGTATGAGTCTGACAGGCACATGGCCGACATCTCCGTGCCCGAGATCCGGATTCCTGAGGTCCTGCCCGAGACGCTTCCGGAGAACAGCCAGGTGCAGGAGAACCTGGAACGCTCCGCAGATGAGATCAACGCGGAAATCCAGGAAATCACGGACGAGCTGATCGCCGGTTTCGAGACCAATATGCAGGATCAGGAGGGCTATCAGGATATTGTGGTAAAAAGCGAGATACTGGCCACACAGGCAGACTATTTTACCTTAAAGCTCATCTGCTATCAGGGAGCCGGCAGCGGTTATCAGTGGAATTATTATTATACTATTGACTTGAATACCGGTGAGAGGTTACAATTAAAGGACCTCTTCCGGGAGGGTGCCGACTACATTACGCCCATCAGCGAGAACATCAAGAAGCAGATGCAGGCCCGGATGGACGCGGACGAAAATGTATACTACTGGCTCAACGACGAGATCGAAGCATGGAACTTCAAGGCCATTACGGATGAGACTTCATTCTATCTGAACGAAAAGGACAATGTAGTAATCGGCTTCAATGAGGGGGATGTGGCTCCCATGTACATGGGAACCGTGGAATTTGAAATCCCCGCGGAAGTTCTGGCCGGTATCCGGAAATAGTTCCGGGGGAAACGCCAATCCGGTAATCCATGAGATTCCGGCCCATTGCCGGAAAAGTCCCGGGGAAAAACCCAATCCGGTAACCCCCGAGATTCCGGCCCACATCCGGAAAAGCCCTGCGGCAGGCGCCGTGTCAAAGACAACAGAAAGCGGGAAAACCTATGAGGGAATTTCTAATCATCCTGGCGATTACCTATGTATTCGTCATCAACATGACCGGCTTTGCCGTCATGGGCATAGACAAAAAAAGAGCCGTCCGAGGTGCCTGGCGCATCTCGGAGGCTTCTCTGTTCCTTGTTGCATTTTTAGGCGGTGCTTTGGGCTGCACGCTTGGCATGCGGCATTTCCGCCATAAGACAAGGCATTGGTACTTTAAGTACGGCATGCCCGCCGTCTTCGCCGTCCAGGTCTTCCTGGTCTTATTCCTTTACAACAGCCTGTCCTGACCAGGACGCAGACCGTTGTATATCGCAGAAAGCGCTCTTTTTAAGCGGGCATTCCGGCTTGCAAGACAGACATGCGAAGCGAATATATGTGCCTGCACGGCGAAAACTTTCCGCTCGCACTCTAGGTGGTCACGATGACCCCGCCGTCATTGGCATACATGCTGCTGACACCCCTGGTGTCCATGATGATGCAGTCCATGAAAGCCACCTTTTCCAGTATCATCCGCTTCACCTGCTCCGCCCGCTCCAAAGCGTTACAGTGGGTGATGATAAGCCGGCGCTCTGCCGCGTTCTTTACCTCGGATGCAGCGAACTCCGCCATTTTGCTCAGGGCCTTTTTGATGCCGATAGTCTGGCTCTTCTGGATGATCTCTCCCTTATCCGCGCCCATCACGGGCTTAATATTCAGGGTGGAGGCTACCAATGCCCTGACGCCGGAAAGCCTGCCGTTCTTCCGCAAAGTCTCCAGATTGTCCAGCACGAAATAGGTATGGATGCTGTCCCGGAAAGCCTCGATTTTTTCCACAATCTTTTCAAAGGAAAGGCCTCTCTCCTCCAGTTCCATGATCTTCAGCGCAATCTGTGCCTCGCCGCCGCTGGCAGACTCCGAATCCACCACATGTATCTGCTTTTCGCCGTATTTTTCATGATAGAGGCTCTTGCCCAGTTCAGCGCTGTTGTAGCTGCCGCTCAAATGGGAGGAAAGAGTCACTGCGTACACATGCTCAGCTTCCTGGCAATAACTCTCCATAAATCGCTCCGGAGACGGACAGGAGGATTTGGGACATTTGGGGTATTCGGCCACTTTCCGCAGGAATTCCGCCTGGTCGAAATGTTCATCGTCCAATATGCTATAGTCTCCTACCTCCAGTCCAAGAGGTACTCTTTCAAAACGCCGATCCCGCAAAAGCTCCGCCGGCAGTTCACAGCAGCTGTCAACCACAATCTTATATCTCATCTTGTCTCCCATCAGCCGAATCCGTTTTTGCCAATGAAAACCCCTTTTTATGGATTTAGCTTTTATTTTATCAGGTTTTCATTTCTTTCATACATAGTTTTTATTACTATATATAATAGCACATATTGCCTGCTTCTGTAAAGCGTAATATTCGTTTTTTTGAACATTTCGAGCTAAAATGAGCATTCTCATTTTGTGCGCATGCTGCTATTTACGGCAAGGCCGTGAGCAGTTGACCATGAACCGGATTTCTGTTATAATTTTTCACATAAGAATTTTAGGAGGACTCCCATGTTAGCATTGCAGATTTCTTCCATGAAACAGTTTATGAATCATCTTCTTGTGGCAGACACGTTTGAATCTTTCCTCCTGGAGGAAGCTGTCATCGGTACCGCATGCACTTTCCATATAGACGGACATGTCAATCAGGAATTTTTTCAAGGCGATGAGGACGAACAGGAAAAGGATTCCTATGAATTCCGCCCCTGGAGCAAGGTGAAAGGGCTGTGCTTTGACCTGATCAAAGGCAAGCGCACACCCCTGTTCTTCCGATTTGTACTGCATTTAATGCCCCACAAGGCGGCCGCCCTGCTGGAAAAAGAGAGCTGCGACGTGGAATCCTGCGCAGTAAAGGCCCTGGTGCTGAACATACGCTATGACGGCTCAAAGGCCATCCTCACCACCGCTACTGCCCTTCAGACATTCCACATGTCCAAAATGCCAGACACCATCTGGGACAAGGCGCTGCGCAGGTTCCTGGAAGCAAAGGGGATCGACTATGAAGAGCTGGATTAGCGCTTCATTTTGGACCGAAAGACCAGACTCGCCAGATAGCCGAATATCAAAGCGGCAGAGATTCCCACGGCCCCGGCCTTGAATCCTCCGGCAAAGAGGCCTAACAGCCCCTGTTCGTCCACCGCTTCTTTCACGCCTTTCATCAGCACGTTTCCAAAACCCAGCAAGGGTACGCTGGCTCCTGCTCCGGCGAATTCCTGAAAGGGCTCGTACCATCCGAAGAACCCCACTACCGCGCCGGTCACCACCAACAGCACCATGATCCGGCCGGGCATCAGCTTCGTCTTCTCCATCAGAATCTGCACCAAGACGCAGATCAGGCCTCCTACCCAGAACGCATTTACATAATCCATCATACACCCGCTCCTGTTCCGCAGGCAGGCCTCCCTGAGCCGCCCGCTTGTTTTTATATGCCGGCTTGCGGCGCTTTCTCACCGGTTATACGGTTTCATGGAATTAGTATCTGTCATTCCGGCGCAGATTATGTATTCGTTTTCGTAAAACCGGCCCGGTTCCGGGCCCTGAGCCGGAACTGCTCTCACGGGATAGTCCGATTCTTTCATTCAAAAAGCCACCCTGCGGGTGGCCTGTAAAGAAACCTGTTTCAGCCAAGAGAAGCGATCCTGTGGACAACTTCCCGAATCCGTATGCCCTGACAATCTATCACTTCATGGGCATATTTTTCATAGAGAGGAATCCTCTCCGCATAAAGGTCTGCAAGGGTCTGGCCCGGCATCAACGTTACTCCCCTGGCATTCAGATCACCCAGTCTCTCTGCCACTTCCTCAAGAGGAAGCTTCAGATAGACCACTGTGCCGATCTGACGCAGATGCTCCATGGCCCGGGGTCCGTAGATGACGCTTCCGCCTGTGGCAATGACACTTTTTCGGGGATTTAAGGAAGCGTTCACCTCTTCCTCAATCCTCCAGAAGCCCTCCACTCCATGCTCTTCTATGAGCTCATGAAGCAGCTTGCCGTATTTATCCTGAATTACCAAATCAGAATCCAAGAAACGATATCCCAGCCTTTTGGCCAGCACTACGCCCACAGTGCTCTTTCCAGCTCCGGGCATTCCGATCAGTACGATATTGTCTTTCATACCCTACACCGCAGCAATGACTTCTACTTCACAGAGTACATTCTTGGGCAGAGTCTTCACTGCGACGCAGCTCCTGGCCGGGTTCTCTGTGAAATATCTGGCGTACACTTCATTGAACGCGGCAAAGTCGCCCATGTCAGCCAGGAAGCAGGTTGTCTTGATAACATTTTTATAATCAGTACCTGCCTCTGTCAGCAGCGCGCCTACATTCTTCATGACCAGCTCCGCCTGAGCGGTGATATCTTCTCCCTCTATATTGCCTGTAGCGGGGTTGATAGGAATCTGGCCTGAGGCAAAAAGCATACCGTTTGCGATGATACCCTGGGAATAGGGCCCGATTGCCGCAGGCGCCTTATCCGTTGAAATCTTCTTTAACATGGTACATTCCTCCATTTTTGTACGGCTTTAACGTTCCTGCACCTCAGGCTCGTCAAACTCTGCCGTCACATAAAATCCTCTGGCGTTCTCCACCACATCCGTGACCATGCCCTCCCGACTGGTCAGGCGGTTGCGGAAAGGGATGTTTGCGGACATGGCTAACGCCGGATCTATCACATAGTAATAATTGCTGGGAAGCAGACCCTCTGTCACGGTAATCTTCTGTCCGGGCTCCAAAAGCCCTTTCCGCTCCATCTTAAACTCCATTCTGCGCAGAATGTCCACCTCCCTTTTTATCCCGATGTCCTGCTTTAATCCTCTGCGGGTGTCTCCTGAGACTCGCAGCAGCAGCCCGCTTTCTCTGCCTCGTCAGCCCCGCAGGCCTCGGGCTTCACTTCCTCCGCAGCCGCCTCACCGGAAGTCTCGCTGTACTGCGCATCAATGATTTCCTCCTCTTTCACGGGATCTGTGCTGGCCACTACGATAGGCGTACCGCATTTGTCACAGAATTTGCTGGTCTTTGGCACCTCCGCCCCGCATCCCGGACAAGTATTCACATTCTTCAGCAGCTTAATCTTCTCCGTATTTGCCTCAATCTCCGCCTTGATGTCCGCAGCCTTTGAAGCCCATTCCGCCACGGTCTCATCTTCCGGCAGAACCCCTTTCTCCAGAACATATTTACCTACCTCTGTGTAAATATTCTTTAAGCTCTGGTTCAGCGTGCCGATCTCCACATTGAGCTTCGCCACTCCTGCAACCTCTTTGCTCTTGGAAATCGTGTTCTGCGCTGCCTGATTCAGTTTTTCTCTCCAACTTGCCATACTTCTCTACCTCTTTCCTATTTTTTTATTTATATGTATGCACTTCCAAGCCGTAGAATTTCTCCTCCTGCTTTTTCTTCATTATATAGTTTCAGTTATCCCTTGTCAACAGACAATGGCAGAATCGGACAGAAGATGCCTGTTTTTCGTCACATCTCCTGTCCGTTTTCTGAAAATAACCGTTCTGCGCTTTCCCCCACTTCCGTCATGCGCCGCAGCTTCCTTACAAACTTTCAATGACCACTGCGTGGGCGATCCCCGGCACGCTTAGCCCCTCGTTGAAGCTTGTCTTGCTCAGCAGAGCGCCTGTAGGCATGAACAATACCTTTTTCCAGTTCCTTTCCTCTAACTGTTTCAGGATATAGGCCGACAAAGTCACCGCACTGCAGCCGCAGCCGCTTCCGCCGGCATGGGTGTCCTGGGACGCGGCGTCAAACACTTCGATACCGCAGTCCATATGCTGCTCGGAGATATCTATGCCTTTTTTGCGCAGCAAATCGATCAGCACTCTCTGTCCCACTTTTCCCAGATCTCCTGTGATGATTTTGTCATACTCTTCCGGCTGACCCGCAAAGTCAATAAAGTGCTGTTCTAGGGTAGACGCTGCTGCAGGTGCCATGCAGGCTCCCATGTTCATGGAGTCTTTCAGGCCGTAATCCACTACTTTTCCTACGGTCATGGCGCTGATGCGGGCTCTGGCTTTTACGCCCCTTTCCGCCCCCAGCACAAAGGCGGCGCTGCCCGTCACGGTCCATGTGGCCGACAGGGGACGCTGGTTTCCATAGTCCAGGGGAAATCGGAATTCTTTCTCCGCGCTGGCAAAGTGGCTGGAAGTGACGCACACCGCCTTGTCCGCAAACCCTCCGGCAATGCTCATGGCTCCCAGCGCCAGGGATTCCCCGCAGGTAGAACAGGCCCCGTATACCCCCAGCAGCGGGATCTGATAGGTGGAAATGCCAAAGGAGGTGGCCATGGATTGACCCAGCAAGTCACCGGCAAAGACATAGGAAATATCCTCCGGCCTTAAGCCGGCCTTTTCCAGAGCCAGCCCCACAGCCTCCTTTTGCAGCGTGCTCTCCGCCTCTTCCCAGGTCTTGCAGCCGAACATGTCGTCCTGCCCCACTCTGTCAAACAAAAGTCCCAGAGGGCCCTCCCCCTCCTTGGAGCCTACAATGCTGGCGCTGTTCAAAATGTACACAGGTTTTTCCAGCCGGATACTGGCCCTGCCTAATTTCTGGTTCATAGATTTCCTCCTAATATAGTCGCTGCGCGACGGCTCTAAAGTGTAAAGTCACTTCGGCGCACATCTTACGAGAGGAAATTTTACTCGTTAGTTCTCTCATAAAATTTCCTCTCCTGCTCCTTCGTGACTTTACCATATAGTCGCTGCGCGACGGCTCTAAAGTGTAAAGTCACTTCGGCGCACATCTTACGAGAGGAAATTTTACTCGTTAGTTCTCTCATAAAATTTCCTCTCCTGCTCCTTCGTGACTTTACCGTATAGTCGCTGCGCGACGGCTCTAAAGTGTAAAGTCACTGCAACCTGTAACTGCTCCTATTATCTCCGGAGGAAGAAAATCTATTCATACCCATATATGCAGAAACCTTACTCGTATTTCTTGCTCTGGGCGCTGATCAGCTCTGTGTCTTCAAAATAATTGATGCGCATGGCGCTCTTGACTTCGGACAATGTCCGGGCCGCCTCCTCCCTGGCCTGGTCGGTGCCTTTCTTCAGGATGTCATAGATGGCCGGGATATTTTTCTCCCACTCTTTTCTGCGGTTCCGGATAGGCTCCAGGGTCTCCTGCATGATATTATTCAGGAATTTCTTCACTTTCACGTCCCCCAGGCCGCCCCGCTGGTAATGTGCTTTCAGCTCGTCTAAATTGGCATAGTCGGGCAGATATCTGCCGAAATGCTCCTCCTTGCAGAACGCGTCCAGGTAGGTGAACACCGTATTGCCCTCTAAATGACCCGGATCGCTGACCTGCAGATGCAGGGGATCCGTGAACATACTCATGATCTTCGTCCGCACCTCATCCGCGGAATCCGCCAGGTAGATACAGTTGCCCAGGGACTTGCTCATCTTGGCCTTGCCGTCTGTGCCCGGGAGTCTGCGCCTGGCTTCGTTCTCCTGCAGGAGGGCTTCCGGCTCTACCAGCACAGGGGCATACACTGTATTGAACTTGTGCACGATCTCCCTGGTCTGTTCGATCATAGGCAGCTGGTCGTCCCCTACAGGTACTGTGGTGGCTTTAAAGGCCGTGATGTCCGCCGCCTGGCTGATGGGATAAGTGAAGAAGCCCACCGGGATGCTGGACTCGAAATTGCGCATCTGAATCTCGCTCTTCACGGTGGGATTGCGCTGGAGCCTGGCCACCGTGACTAAATCCATGTAATAGAAAGTCAGCTCGCACAGCTCCGGGATCTGGGACTGGATGAGCAAAGTGGACTTCTCCGGGTCCAGGCCGCAGGCGATATAATCCAGGGCCACCTCGATGACGTTCTGGCGCACTTTCTCCGGATTCTCGATATTGTCCGTCAGGGCCTGGGCGTCCGCGATCATGATAAAAGTCTTCTCATACTCGCCGGAGTTCTGCAGCTCCACCCGGCGGAGCAATGAGCCGATGTAATGACCTATATGCAGCCGGCCCGTGGGGCGGTCCCCGGTCAGGATGATTTTAGGCATTTCCTTGTTTTCCTTGTTTTCCATAATAATGTCTCCTTCATATTAGACGGCTTCTTCCATCCGCCGTTTGGCATGATGCCTCAAATAAAGATATTATATCATGGAATCCCATACAAGCAAACTTTTTTATGGCAATTCTTCTATTCCATTCTTCTATCTCATTCTTCTCTTCCCCCAAAAGCCCAGGGCAACCAGCTCATGCGCCATCATGGGTGCCGCGGCTAATATGCTCAGGCGCATCCACTCCCTGCCGGACAGGGATGAGGTTCCAAATGCCTGAATCAAAAAGGGCACCTCTGTCACCGCAAACTGCAGCGCAAAGCCCGCCAGACAGGCTAAAATCATCACCTTGTTCTCCAGATGATTCATCCTGAAAACGGAGCGCTGGGTATCCCGCATGCCCACCGCATGGAACAACTGGGACATTCCAAGTACTGTGAACGCGTAGGTCTGGGCCTTGGCCAGCACCGTGCCGTTTTGCAGAATTACCGCCAGATTCCCCAGGTTCACCGCCATCCCGCTTATCCGAAGCAGGGCGCAGGGCAGCATTAGAAATGCCGTCAGGCTCACGGCCCCGATAAGGACCCCATAAAAACATGTGCACAGAAATCCTCCCCTTGCAAAAAGGCTCTCATCCGCTTTTCTGGGATGCTGGCGCATCAGGGTCTTTCCGTCATTCCTGTCCACCCCCAGAGCCAGCGCGGGCAGGGAATCCGTGATCAGATTGATCCACAGGATATGACTGGACTTTAAGGGTGCGGCGATTCCGCAGATCACCGTCACGAACATAGTGATGATCTCTCCTAAGTTGGAGGACAGCAGAAAGATCACTGATTTCCGGATATTTTCATAGACGCCTCTGCCCTCCTCAATAGCACGGCGAATGGTGGCGAAATTGTCGTCTGTGAGTATCATGTCCGAGGCCTGTCTGGCCACATCCGTGCCGGACAGACCCATGGCGATACCGATGTCCGCCTTTTTCAGGGAGGGCGCGTCGTTCACGCCGTCACCGGTCATGGCCACAATCTCCCCTCTCTTCTGAAATCCCTCCACAATGCGCACCTTCTGGGCCGGAGACACTCTTGCGAAGACATTTATATCTTCAATCCTATCGACAAATTCCTCGTCTGTCAGATGCTCCAGAATATCCCCTGTCATGCACTGCTCAGGCTTTTGGACGATGCCAAGCTGCCTGCCGATGGCATAGGCCGTATCCACATGGTCCCCGGTGATCATCACCGTCTTTACGCCGGCCTCTTTAAAATCCGCCACGGCCGCGGCCGCCTCCGGCCTGGCAGGATCCCGCATGCCCACCATCCCCAGGAGCGTCAGATTCTCCTCTGTGGCTTTGGCTGCCCCTGTCTGCATGGCCACCGCCAGGGTTCGCAGCGCCTCCCCCGACATCTCCTCCACCGCTGCCAGGATCTGTCTGCGATGCCTGTCCGAAAGCCTGATAATACCCTCTGCGGTATAGATTCCGGTACACCGTTTGAGCACTTCGTCCGGTGCGCCCTTAGTGTATGAAACGGCAGTTCTCTGACGGCTTTCCGAAAATTCCGCCGCCCGCAGCTCCGCTCTCTGTCCCATCCTTTGGCTGTCAGGGTTTTCCCTTTTATGCAGGGTAGTCATCATCTTCCTGTCAGAGTCAAAGCTAAGCTCCCCCATCCTGGGCATCCTGCGCTCCAGCTCCTGTTTCCGAATCCCAAAACCAAGCGCCAGGTCTAACAGCGCAAGCTCTGTGGGGTCCCCGGTTCTGCTGTCCTCATCCGCCACAGCGTCATTGCACAGTACCATTCCCTCATAAAAGTCCGGACACAGCTTTGGCGCGCATTCCTCCGCCCGCCGCAATCCTCCGTCCAGCCAGCACTTTACCACTGTCATCCGGTTCTGGGTCAGGGTTCCCGTCTTGTCCGAACAGACCACGCTCACCGCCCCAAGGGTCTCCACCGAGGGAAGCCGCCGTACGATGGTATTTACTTTTACCATGCGGGTGACGCTCAGCGCCAGGCAGATAGTCACCACGGCGGGAAGCCCTTCCGGCACCGCCGCCACAGCCAGGGATATGGCTGTGATCAGCATCTCCGGGACATTGCGCTTCTGCAACACGGCAATGACAAACAGCCCGGCACACAGCAGGAGGCTCAGCAGGCTCAATACCTTTCCCAGGTCCCCCAGTCTTCTCTGGAGCGGGGTCGTCTCCTCCTTACTCTCCGCAATCATCCCGGCGATCCGCCCCAGCTCCGTATCCATGCCCGTAGCCGTCACCAGCCCCTGTCCCCTGCCGTAAGTGACAATAGTGGACATATAGGCCATATTCCGCCTGTCCCCAAGGGGCAGCTTCCCGGCTCCTAAAAATCCGGCGTCCTTTTCTATAGGAAGAGATTCTCCCGTGAGAGAGGATTCCTCTATTTTCAGATTGGCAGACTGGGTCAGCCGCAGATCGGCCGGAACCTGACAGCCCGCCTCCAGCCACACCAAGTCTCCCCGCACCAGTTCCGCTGCGGGAATCTCCATGCGCCTGCCCTCCCTGATGACGGAAGCTTTTGGGCTTGTGAGCTTTTTTAAGGACTCCAGCGCCTTTTTCGCCTTTCCCTCCTGAAGCATACCCACTGCCGCATTCAGCACCACAACCACCCCGATAATAACGGCATCGCTGACTTCTCCCAACAGCACAGATACCATGGCCGCCACCATCAGGACATAGATCAGAGGATCGCACAGCTGTTCCAAAAAGGTCTCTATCACCGTTTTCTTCCGCGGGGCCCGCATTTCATTGCGCCCGTCTCTTTTCAGGCGTTTTGCTGCCTCTTCCATTTTTAAACCTCTGTGCAGGTCGCTGTTGAGTTCCTCCGCCGTCTCTCCAATGTCCCAATGTTCAAACATGCCAAAACCTCCCGATGCTTGTTTCCTTTTCAAAGTCTATGTGGGCAGGAGATAAAGTATGTCCGAATTTTTCCCGCGTCAATACTATCTTTTTTCCATCATTTTTCCGTCATTTTCCCATCTTTTCTGCATCATTTTCCATGAAACCCGAAATGATGCAAAAATGTTGAAAATCTGATGCACCTTATGTGCATTGCCGTTTTATTCTGGATGCAGAAACGGAGGTACATCACGATGAAAAAAAGAACAAAGAGTCTAAGCTTACTGTTGTCAGCGCTGCTTCTGCTCACAGCCTGGCATTTCCCTGTCCATGCCGCGGAGACGGAGGAATCGCAGGAGGAGAAGCTCCTCGCGCCCTACTTCGTCATCCAGAGCGAGGGCGCAGATGTCTCCACGGACTATTTTCCCCTAAAGTCCACGGAAGTGACCACTAATATCAACGGCGTCATCGCCGAGACCTATGTGGTACAGACCTATGTCAATGAGGGCGACAAGCCCATAAACGCCCAGTATGTGTTCCCCACCTCCAGTACGGCCACGGTACACGGCATGAAGATGGAGATTGGGAACCATGTGGTCACTGCCACCATCAAGGAAAAAGAGGAAGCAAAAGAGGAATACGAAGAGGCGAAAGAGGAGGGAAAAAGCGCTTCCCTCTTAGAGCAGAGGCGGCCCAATGTCTTCACCATGGATGTGGCCAATGTCATGCCCGGGGACACCGCCCGCATCGAGCTGCACTACACGGAGCTGGTGGCCACAACGGAGGGTATCTGTGAATTCGTTTTCCCCACCGTGGTGGGTCCCCGCTATATCACGCCTGATGATGCCGACAGCCCTGTGGCGGATGCCGCGGTACCCCACAAGGGGACAGACGGGGAAGAAAGCGGGCCTGACGGCCGGGACAAGGCCGCGGAGGACAGCGATACAGACAGATCCGGCGCAGACGAAGACGCTGCGGCAGGTTCCCATGCGGAAAGCGGCGACGGCTGGGCTGCCGGCCCCTATCTGCCCCAGGGCGTCCTGCCGGACAGCGAGTACCACATCACCGTAAATCTTTCCACCGGCGTCCCCATCGCCGATGTAAGCTGCAAATCCCATGAGATAAAGGTGGAGCAGGAAAACGATTCCCAGGCCCGCATCACTCTGGCAAATCCCGAAGACTATGCCGGCAACCGGGACTTCATCCTGAAATACAGGCTCACCGGCGAATCCGTGGAAAGCGGGCTGGTGCTGACACAGACGGATTCGGAGAAATATTTCTTCCTCACCGTGCAGCCGCCCCAGCGCTACACCCCCGATGATATCCCGCCCCGGGAATACATTTTCGTCCTTGACATATCCGGCTCCATGTACGGATATCCTCTGGACACGGCCAAAGACCTGATACGGGGGCTGGCCGCGGACTTAAGGGACATTGACAGCTTCAACCTGGTACTGTTTTCGGACGACACCTATCTGCTCTCCACCAAATCTCTGGCAGCCACCTCCAAAAATGTCCAGGCGGCCATTGACCTCATCGACGAGCAGGAGGGCGGCGGCGGGACTTCCATGCTGGAGGCGCTGCAGACCGCTGTATCCGTGCCCATGAAAGAAGACATTGCCCGGAGCGTGGTCATCATCACCGACGGCTATATCTCCAATGAAGAGGATATCTACGATCTGATCAACGAGAACATGGACACCGCCAGCTTCTTCTCCTTTGGCATCGGCTGCTCTGTGAACGACTATTTGATCAAGGGCATCGCCCAGTGCGGCATGGGCGAGTCTTTCCTGGTCACAGATTCCGAGGATGCGGAGGAATCCGCAAAGCGTTTCGCCTCCTATATCGAGGCTCCCCTGATGACCGAGATTACGGTGGAATATGAGGGATTTGACGTCTATGACGTGGCTACCGCCACTCCCTCCATCCTCTACGCCAAAAAGCCCCTGATCCTGTTCGGCAAATGGCGCGGGGAGCCTGCGGGCACCATCACCGTCAAGGGAAAGGCGGGCGGCGAGGACTATGTTCAGGAGATTGCCGTAGCCGATTCGGCTGTGGATACAGAGGACGAATCCGTCCGCTATCTCTGGGCACGCACGAAGCTGGATCAATTGGCAGGATATGGCAGCATCCGCAATGACGACTCTGTAAAAGAAGAAATCACAAAGCTGGGGCTGGATTACAACATGACCACGCCTTATACCTCATTCGTGGCCGTGGTGGAGGAAATCAGGAATCCCCAGGGCCAGAGCCAGGATGTGCAGCAGGCCAATCCTCTTCCCCTCCAGGTGTCCAACCTGGCCGTGGGCGGCGGATATACCGCATACTCGGAGCCGGGCGGAATTCTGCTTGGGGGCATTCTGACAGTAGTGTCGTTTTATGGCATACATCGGCAGGCAAAGAGAAAGAAGAGGTATTGACGAGAATTTTCGGGTGGCTGGCAGATTTATAAAGATTAGCAAAAGACGGGAGTAAAACAGATGGATATGCGCGGAAAACTTCGATTTCACAGACAGTATATCTTTATTTACCTCATGGGATTCTCTCTGATCCTTGGAATGAAATATCTCTACAGCAGGGCGGACTGTGAAAGCCTGCTTTGGATCCTGGGCCCTACCGCACGCTGGGTGGAGGTCTTAAGCGGTATTCCATTCGTCTATGAGCCGGGCTTCGGCTATGCCAACCACGGACTGCGGTTCCTCATCGCCCCCTCCTGCTCCGGTGTGCAGTTCATGATCATCACCGCGGCGATGCTGATTTTTTCTTTCTCCCATCGTGTGACGGACTGCCGTAACGCTAAGTTCCCTGACGAGTCTGCCGGTGCCGGCCCATTCGGCCAAGGTGCTTCCACCTGTTCCGGCAGACAGAAGTCCATAAAAAGAGCTCCCGGCACAGGCAGACCTTACTCCCAGGCAATCCGGCGGACTGGGCCGGGCCTGGGATGGATGGCGGCAAGCCTCCTGCTGTCCTATCTGTTCACGATTTTTGTGAACGGCCTGCGGATCGTGGCTGCGATCTATCTGCCGTACTTTTTTAAGCGAATAGGCATTCTTGGCGGCCCGCTGACTTTCGACATGCTCCATACCATGATCGGAGTCGTAGTGTACTTCGCAGCGCTGCTGACGATTTACCGGCTGACCGGGTTCCTTTTTGACAGATTCCGCAGCGCGGATGAGGCCAGGCCCGCCGCCCCGATCCTGGGCAAATGCCTGGCCCCCCTGTTCTGGTATTTTTTCATCGTGCTGGGCATTCCTTTCCTGAACAGAGCCTACCGCAGAAGCAATGGGCAGTTTGCGGAATTCGCCCTGTTGGTGACATTGTGCTGCGGCGCCGTGCTGCTCCTCTATGGGCTGGCGCTTCTGATCCGCAGAAAGCTTCGGGGCAGAGGATGATTCCGGTCAGTTCATCTTCATGTATAATTCTTTGTTTTTCCGCGGTAAAAGAAAACAGAAATTGCCATCGCAACCGTCCAGCCAATAGGCCATGCACACCATATGCCAAGTGCGCTGTTGGTCAAATCTGATAATAGAAAGGCCAAAAGCACACGGAGAATTAAGTCAGTAAATGTAGCCGCCATGAACTGCCGCATTGCGCTGATTCCCCGGAGAATGCCGTCGGCGACTAATTTGGTCGAAACTACAAAATAAAATGGCGACAGGATCCATAAAAACTGTCTGCCTGTCAAAAGGGCTGCACCGGAGCCCTTTTCCATGAATAAGAGCAGCAGATATTTTCCGGCCAAAAGATAAATGGCGCAGAAAGGAATGCAGAAACACCATACCAGTTTAATGCCTGCAAGAAAGCCCTCCTTGATCCGTGCACACTTTCCGGCGCCAAAATTCTGCGCGGTATAATTTGAAATTCCGTTTCCAATTGTAGTGAAAGACGTAATGACCAGATTGTTCAATTTCACTGCGGCGGAATATCCCGCCATAACAGAAGCGCCAAATCCGTTAATCACACTTTGAATCAGAATATTGCCTACGGAAATAAAGCTTTGCTGTAAAATGCTTGGTATGGCAATCACTAAAATTCGTTTTAACAGTTCCCGGTCGAATAATGCCGGTTTCTTCCGGCACTGAATTTTTGTAAGCCGTATCCATACCGAAAGCACAGCCAGAATACAACTGATTCCCTGACATAAAAAAGTCGCCCATGCAACTCCTGCAACCCCCATACGGAATGTTTTCACAAACAAAATATCCACTGCTATGTTTGATACAGAAGACGCCGCGAGAAAATAAAAAGGGGTTTTGGAATCTCCCAACGCGGAAAAAACTCCCGTTGCAATATTATAAAAAAATACAAAAGGAAGCCCCCATATGTAAATATCAAGATACAGTTTTGAATCTGCGAAAACCTCTTCCGGAGTGCGCATCAAATGAAGCAGCGGATCGCAGCCCCCAATCCCCGCAAGCATCAATGCAGCGCAGACAACCCCGCTAAAAATACAGGCGGTTGACACGGCGGTTTTCAGCCGGTCAAATTCCTTTGCGCCGAAAACCTGCGACACAACAACAGAGCAGCCCATATTGCAGCCGAATGCAAACGCAATAAAGATCAATGTAATTTCGTAACTGTTTCCCACAGCCGCCAGCGCGTTTTCGCCTATAAACTTTCCTGCCACAAGACTGTCCGCTATGTTATAGAGCTGCTGAAAAACAATACTGCCAAAAAGCGGCAGACAGAATCTCCACAGCACTGTTTCGGCTTTTCCCACAGTTAAATCTCTGTTCATAAAACCATATCCTTTCCCGATTTTGTTTACATATTTCCGAGAATGTATTATAATCTATTTTGCAGCATACGAAAAATACATATATCATATTATAGGCATACAAAAAATATATGGACATAAACTTCGAATACTATAAAATCTTTTACTATGTGGCAAAATATGAAAACATGACAAAAGCCGCAGCCGCGCTTAACAGCAACCAGCCCAATGTTACACGCATTATGAAGCTGTTGGAATCCCAGTTAGGATGCCGTCTGTTTGTCCGCGGGGCAAGGGGAATCAGCCTGACGGAAGAGGGAGAACAATTGTATTCCCATGTGGAGATTGCATATAAACAACTGCTCGGCGCACAGGAAGAAATAAGAAGACAGGGATCATTTTGCGGCGGCATGGTTGACATAGGGGTAACGGAAACGGCGCTTCACCTTTTTTTGTTAAATGCGCTTCATCATTTCAGATTGGAATTTCCTGAAATCAGGATAAAGATTCATAACCGCGCTACGCCTGAAACGATACGGCATCTGATAAGCGGAAAATTGGATTTTGCCATTGTCACAGATCCTTTTGCGCTTTCTGAAGCAATTTCGTGCCATAAAATAATGGATTATAACGAAGTGCTTGTAGGCGGAACGCAGTACAGAGCCTTAAGTGAAACTGTGTTGGAATTAAAAGATCTCAGAAATCATTGCCTCATCGGATTGGGCCGGGAAAGCGCCACATATCGTCTCTACAAAGACTTTTTTATAGAACATGGCGTGGACTACGAACCTGATATGGAGGTTGCAACATCAGGCCTTATGCTGCCACTTATCGAAAATAATTTTGGACTCGGTTTTGTTCCCGAAGCCCTTGCCCTGCCGCTGCTGGAAGAGGGAAAGCTGGTACAAATGCGGATAAACTGTCCCATTCCAAAACGTTCCATACAGATGCTGGCGGATAAAAGCCGCGGAAAAAGCCTTGCGGCAGACACGCTTTACAAATACTTGAAAAGAGGCCAAAAATGACATTACAACGTCTTCTTTTTCTTCGATGCCGTGGCAGCGAAACTGACATCGATCAGGCCGCAGACCTTGGATTCCTCCACCGTGCCGTCCAAAAGCACCGTGATCCAGTGCTCCTTGTTCATGTGATAGGCCGGGAAGATGCCCTTATCCTGTATCAACGCATCCTTGAACGCCATATCGTCAATCTTCAGATTGACCACATCCACCCGGCTCTCTCCCGCAAGCCCCAGCTTCTCCCTGCCAATGTTCATCACCAGCGCGAACCACTTCCTGTTGTCGCCGTGGCGCAGGACAGCGCCGTCATCCTCTCCCCAGGGGTATTCCGGGGCGGCCTTGTATTTCTTTTTGATATAGGCAAAAATCTTCTCCCGCATAATGTCTTCCTGTCGCCATGGCGGATTTCTCCGCCGGAATTCCTTTCTTCCATTTTTGCGTACAGCGGCCCTGCAGCAAACAGTCTGCCGCTTTCTGCCATTGAAATGTTCCTCTTCCCCACTTACAGGATAACCTGCAGCAGCATGAACAGCAATATAGCTACGGAAAGAATTCGGAACAGGGCGTCTCCCACATAGGCGTCCCCATCCGCCTGGTCCGTCTGAAATACTTTGGGGTTCTGCCGGAACATGCCGCACTGCAGTCCCTCTACGTACCAGTTCCAGCCGGAGGAGCCCGAATAAAGCTTCACCTCCGGCGATTTCAGGTAAAGGTGCACGGGGACGCGGTAAGCGCCGGACTTGATCTCAGTGCCGCTGGTAAAGCCCTCCTCGATCTTTTCAATGACAAGATAGTATCTTTTCCGATAATGGACATGACCGTGGCGGCCCCTGAACGGAACTTTCTCCGACTCGATGTGCCGGATGATGCCAAGGCAGCACCTCCCCTTGGCAATCGCTTCCCGCCGCTTCTTCCGACAGGCCAAGGCCGTCCGGCCTTTTATGTACGCCGCATACAGCGGCAGCGCCCCACCCAGCAGAAAGATCGCCCCGTTGGCTCCGTTGATGGTTCCGTTCAACCATGTGCGAAGCAGCGAAGCGTACCAGACCGCTGCGAACGAAAGCAGCATGAACACACCCTCCAGTTCTTCCTCTTCGGGCAGAATTCTTCTTTGAAACATATATGCCCTCTCTCAGCATGCCGTATGCATGCCTCTTCTCCCGACTCCCCGCTTTGGGAAAAATCTATGCCTCAATATATCCTGTCATCCCCTCTGTGCCAGCAGCCACGCCAGGATATGGAGGGCCTGCTGGAACCGGCCCTTTTCCATCATTTCCTCGATTTCGGCTGCGGAATAGCTGTTGACACCAAGGAACTCGGTCTCGTCCAGATGCTGGGCCCCCGCTTTGCGGCAGTTTCGGGCCTCAAAGATATGGGCGTAATTGTCCGCCATGGTGGCGTTGGAGGGAATGGCGCACAGAAACTTCCATTCGTCGGATACATAGCCGGTCTCCTCCAGCAGTTCTCGCTTTGCGGCCTCCAGCGCGTCCTCCGCCACGTCCGGGCCATGCCCTGTGCCATACTGTCTGCCGTCTTTCCGTTCGATACCTCCCGCCGGGAATTCCGTAGTCACCTGCCTGATGCCCTGGCGGAACTGCCTGACGCAGAGATACCTCCCCTCTTCGTCCGATGCCACGATGATGCAGTAGTCCCGGCGGCTATAGCTGTAAAAGGGCCCGAAGACCTTTCCGTCCGGGAAACGGTAATCAGAACGCCTGAAGTCTATCCACTGGTCCTGTATGATATGCTCCCTGCTGATTTCCTCCCAGGCCAGGTTTTCCGGCATATCCGCCGCCCCTGCATCGGCATCGTCAGAATTCTTTGATGTCACGATTTCTATTTGATTGCTGTCCATGCTCTTATCCATTGTCCTAACCTCCAGATAAGTGTCTCCAAGGCATCAATTCCGGTTCTACAGTCCCCGGACGATATTCAAGTAATATTTCCGATCTGTGAATCTTCCGGCTTTCATCCGCTTATATTCCTCATAAGCCATCAAGACGGTATCCCTCTTCTGTTCACCGCGATAATCACTACTTTGTCGTCTTCTCTGCACTGCTTTGATATTTCATTATAGTGATTCCTCAAATCTGCTGATGGTCTGATTGTTTCCAGCAGTGCCGGCATACGAATGTCCTCTTTTCCCTGCAGGCATATTATATCATCATATGTCTATCCCTTCAAGCCCCGCCTAAAGCATGCTCCTCCTGGATTCCATGTATGGTCAGGCGCCTGCCCACATTGCGGAAAAAGACCTCCTTTCCCTCCAACCGAAGATTCACATGGAGCACGCCCCGCACGGAACTGGCCCTGCCGATACGGGTCTAAGCCATTTTATTTCACCGCCGCATCCAGCTTCCGCCGGATGTCCCCTATGGCTTTCCTGTCCACCTTGCAGACCTTTCTGTCATAGGTGTACAGGCCGTTGACCTCGTCCTCCACATCGGAGAGCTGGGTGTAGATACAGCCGCAGACACCCTCCGGGATTGCCGGGAGAATGCTCTCTTCGTACAGTCTCCTAATCCGCCCTGTCAGCTCCTGACTGTCTATGCATTCGCCGTAGCCGAAGCTGGCGTATTTAGCGTAAAAATGCTCCGGCACCCGGTAGGAAAATCCTCCGCACTCTGACACCAGCACAGGCCTGTCAAGACTTTGGGGAATCGCCAGACGCTTAAAATAGATATGCTGACTGTGGAAATCGCTCTGCTGCCCCTGGAACCACCCGGAAGTGGCGTCGTAGAGCCTGGTGCCGTCCAGCCGCTTCGCCTCCCGGTACATGGCATCGCTGTCGAACTGGCCCCAGCCCTCATTAAAGACGGTGTATGCGATGACGCTGGGATGGTTATACAGATGTCGGATGGTGTCCGCCATGTGCCGTCTGAAAAACGCTTTCCGCCGCCTGCTCCCCAGCCTGCCGGAGCCTTTCAGATTCATTCCGATGGTGGGCAGAGCTGTGTCCCCAATCCAGGAATACCGCCCGCTGTTCACCATGTCCTGCATCACCAGCATGCCGTGGAGGTCGCAGTAATAGTAGAAACATTCCGGCTCAATCTTGATATGCTTGCGCAGCAGGTTCAGCCCCAGCTCTTTCATGCGCAGGATGTCCCGCTCATACTCTGCCTCTTCCGCCGGGAGATAGATTCCGTCACAGAAGTATCCCTGGTCAAGGACGCCGTGGAGGAACAGGGGCTCCCCGTTCAGGCAGACTCTCGGAATGCCTCCCCGGCGCTCCACGGCCACGGTTCTGAGGCCGAAATAGGAGGATACCCTATCCTCTCCCAGTTCCACCGTCATTTGGTATAAATAAGGATGCTCTGGCGTCCACAGCAGGGGCTGGTAGCAGGTTCCGTCCCCCAGCGGGATGCGGGACATGTCGATTTCTACTGTGTCTTCCTGTGCGTATACCGTATGGAGAACGCCGTCGTGGAGCTTTATGGTGACGGACAGGCTTTCGGCAGTATCCGACACCTGTTTTTTTCCGCCCCACACCACAGCTATCCGCACCTTCCGCGTATCCGCCGTCACATCCAGCCTTTCAATATAGCTGTCCGGCACAGGCTCCAGCCACACGCTCTGCCAGATGCCGCTCACCGGCGTGTACCACATGCCGCCCCGGGCTTTCCGCTGCTTTCCGTAAGGATACATTGCCGACAGAGTGTCCTGCGCTTTCACGCACAGCAGGTTCTCCCCTTTCTCCCCATCTGTCAGATATGCCGTCACGTCGAACCAAAAAGGCAGATAGCCGCCCTCATGTCTGCCCACAAACTGCCCGTTCAGGAAAACCTCCGCCACCTGGTCCACGGCCCCGAAATGCAGCAGGATGCGCCGGCGTTTTCCATTTCCGGAGGAGCAAAAGCCCTCCGGCAAGGTGAAGCTTCTGACATATTCCAGCTTCGCGCCCAAACGCCCCCTGTATCCCGACAGCAGCGCCTGGGGCGGGAACGGCACCAGAATCTCCTGTCCGTTCAGCTGCCACTTTCCGTTGAGGCTCAGCCACTTTTCCCTGCGCATCTGGGGACGGGGGTAGGCGTCCCAGACCTGGCCAGACGCCTTGGAGCCTCCTGTATACATATCCACAGTCTGCATGCTATGCTGCCTGGATGCATCCTTATTCTCCGGCTGGTTTTCTTGTACCATCCTGCCCTCATCCCGCAGTCCGGATGCTTTCCGCGCCTCCATGCCTGCTTCCCCCCAATCCCTCTGCCTGTTCTGCCCGGCGGTGCCCGGCACCTCCGCCCCTTTCACCAGAGATGCCGCCCCGGCCTCCGGCAGGCTCGGCCCGGCTCCGCTCATACCTATGCCGCTGAAATGCCGCTCAAGAACCCCCTCCCCGCACCGGCTCACCAGCCTGTGATGCCCCCTGCGCATCATCCGGAAAATCAGGCCCAATGCCATCAAGGTAGCCACCGCCGCCAGAAATGCCGCCGCGAAGATATTCCGGTTCGGCAAAAAGGAGGCAGTGCCGTCCGAATTCACGATTTTCTCCGCGTCCCGCAGCACGAATGCCCCGACGGCAGGCCCCAGGATGCCCGGTATCAGCACCTGCCCGATAATGCGGATGCCCTGGAACTGGCCGGCCCTCTGCTCCGGGATGTTGCTCCGGATCATGGCTCCGAACACCGCCATGCCCGTCAGATACCCAGTCATCATCAAAAGGGATCCCACAAAGACGATTCCCGCAGCCCTCCCGAAATACAGCAGCACATACCCCGCCATCAGGAGCAGGATGGAGGGCACCACCGAAGACCGGAAGCCCAGCAAATCATACAGCCGCCCGTAAAATGCCGTAATCACAGCTGCCAGCACAATGGCCGGGGCCATGACCGCCACGTAGTTCGCCATCTCTAATGTCTTCTCATAATACAGAATCAGGTAGGGCATGAAGATATTGATAGAAATGCCGAACACCGCGAAAGCCCCTATCACCGCGTACAGCAGCGGATTCTCCCGCAGCACGGACGGCCGGAAGCTGTAGGAGACATTCGCCCAGTAACCGGGCCTCCCCTCTCCCGGGCTTCTCCCTGACTTTTTCCCCCGCTCTGCCTCCTGCTTTGTCTGCTGTTTTACCCTTGGCTCTGCCTGCTGCTTTTTCCCAAGCTCAGCATGCGGTTTGAACCCTGTCTGCTGCTCCGCCTCCCGCTTCTTCTGCGGCTTTATCCCTGGCTTTTCCTCGATCAGGAAGACCCCGGCCGCCCCGATAAGCATCACCGCGGCGCCCACAATCAGATAAATCGCCGTCCAGCTCTCCGCCCTGTCCAGATCGAACACGGAGAACCCACCGAACACCACCAAAATGGCCACCAGGGGCATCATGGAATTAATGCCCTCAATCTTCCCCCTGTTGTTTCCGTCGCCCCAGTCCGTCATCCAGGCGTTGAAGCAGGCATCGTTGGCCGAGGAGCCCAGGAACGTCATCACGCAGTCCAGGACGATCACCAGCGTGATGCCCAGAGACGCCGCCCCCAAAGCGCCACCCGCCAGAGGCGTCAGGAAATCCACCCGCAGAAGCGCGAACGCCAGAATGGACACGCCCCAGGCCAGATACCCCCCGCAGATAAAGACCTTGCGCTTTCCCACATAGTCCGTGAACGCCCCCACCAAGATGGTAGTCACCGTAGCCGCCACGGAGCTGGCTCCCACCATCAGAGAGATGTCCGCCGCCGAGGCGTGGAACATCTTGTAGATGAAGACATTGAAGTACATATTCTCCACCACCCAGGCCACCTGGCCCATGAGGCTGAAGATGAACAGCGCCGCCCAGAATTTCCCATGAGGCGCACCTTTTCCCTGAGATTCTCTTTCCCCTAACGCCCTGCTGCCGCCTGTCCTCTTCTCCGCCATGCTTTTGTCCCCCTGTCCTTTTTCCGTCCGATTCTCCCTTGCTGTTTCAGGCTTTTATCATAGCACATCCGGGAGGAAGATTCCATCCTGTTTTGTCCGATATTTTGCACTTTTAGGAATTGCGGCTGTTGACAATCGCTGAATATCTGATATAATCCCATCTTTAACACTTAAAGAAATGCAAAATGGCGCTATCCCTTCTCCTGCGGTTTATCGTACTCCTGCAACGTCCGTACAGTCTGCCGATTGCTTCATCACGATAGCCAACGAAGTAATAAAGCAACAGAACTTCCCGTCTTGATTCCGGTAATCTTGATAATGCTGTTGCTAACCGTTCATCATCAACGATAACTTCCTTTCCCAACACAAGAAGTACAGTCGGCTTGTCCTGCTTTTCAAAATAACTGTCCATAGCAGACGGTTCAAAATATCGTTCTGACATCAGATAGTAAATTGAAATAGGTTTCAATTTGGGATATTTCCCGTTCTTCTTTCCGCTTCAAATCCCGCCATGCGTTCATGGCTTCATGGCGCAGGACAATCTTACAGAACGCATGAAACGCATATTCGATATGCTCCATGAACTGTTCAGAATATCTCATTTTCTCTCACCCCCTTTCTTCCCAGTAGGGGGCTATTACAACAAAAACCCATACAGCAGAAAGCGCATGAGTTTTTGAGTAATGCGAGTTATTAAGACATACTAAATGATATGTGTGTTCATACTCATAGGCAGGAAATCCCGTTCCACAAGACAGGATTTTTTTGATAATTCACCACAGCCAAAACTACCCATGAAATAAAAAACAGACATAGCAGTACCTCACAATACCGCCATATCTATGAAAACTTTCCTGCCACATAAGAACGGCGGCTTTGATTGTTATTTCAAAACCGCCGTTCAGCCGCTCATATTCTGTTTTGGCGCATGATGATTTTGCCGCCACACAACGGTTTTTAATTAACCGCCGGACGACATGAACATCTTCTTTTATGCGTAATGATACTTCTCTCTGTTCTGATGAAGAAAAACCAATGCAACAACCATAGTGATTAGCTCTGCTATCGGTACTGCAAGCCATACCCCTGTTACGCCCCAAATATTTGGCAATGTAGAGAGCAGCACTGTAATCAGTCCGAAAGTCCGCAGGAACGACAAAATTGCTGACAGCTTCCCGTTTGATAATGCTGTAAATGTGGCAGAGGTAAAAATATTCAGCCCGCAAAACAAAAAGCTAAAGGGAAAAATCAAAAATCCGTTTCGTGCAATTTCATAAACAGGCGTTCCCTTTTCTGCAAAAATA
>Ga0137308_101283_pt1 | contig 26158 bp, 18 predicted proteins | sample Inofrocosms_June_FD_97181 | JGI IMG/M metagenome (GOLD analysis project Ga0137308, IMG submission 97181) | Mouse cecal microbial communities from Vienna, Austria - N-Acetylneuraminic and N-Acetylglucosamine D2O microcosms_June | ecosystem: Host-associated > Mammals > Digestive system > Large...
CGCTCCGCCGCCGTTAAGCAGCACCACCGCGTGCGCTCCCGCCGCTTTTTCGCCGAGACCCGCACCCTCTTCGGTGGTCGCCTTTATATTAAGGCGGTTCAGATCAATATTCAAGGCTTTACAGATGTTTTCTTTCATCTTTTCGGTGTATTTTCCTATTTTCGGTTTGAGCATTATCAAAGTGCAGTCGATATTCCCGACGGTGTAACCGGAGGAATACACCATATCCCTTGCCGCTTCAAGCAGCTTAAGACTCGATATATCCTTATACCTTTCATCGCTGTCGGGAAATTGTTTTCCTATATCGGGAAGCCCCGCAGCGCCTAAGATGGCGTCAATAACCGCATGCACCAGAACATCGGCGTCGGAGTGACCGTCAAGCCCCTTTTCACTCGGTATCTCCACTCCGCCTAAAATAAGTTTCCTTCCTTCCTTAAACAGGTGTGCGTCGTATCCGTGCCCGATTCTCATAAGCCCGTCTCCTTATCCAAATCCTTATAGTTCCCCAAAACTCTGTAATACACACACTCTTTCTCAAGGCTCTTAAGCAGCTTTCCTACCGAAGGATCAAGCAGACTTCCCTCGAAATCCAGATAAAATATAAAATCAAAATTTTCTCTGTCCGGCATTAAATGAGCAGTTTGCTTTTTTATATGCGGCGGCATGGGACGGCTTTCAATCTTGGTCAGGTTAAGGCCGCAGTAGCTGAATTTAGTCAGCAGTCTGTAAAGCGAACCCGTCACATGGGGGAGCGAGAGACACACGCTTATGGTATTCGCGTTTTCCTCTACATTAAGCTTATCGGATATAACAATAAAACGGGTATAATTTTCACTGATATCCGCTATATTTTTTTTGAGCACTGTCAGTCCGTACAGCTCGGCGCAGTGCTCCGAGCATATACATGCGGTATCGGTATCGTTTTCACTTAAAGACACGCCTCTCGCGGCAAGCGAGGTATTCGGAACCGCCTCAGTAGCGCAGCCCGTTTCTTTAAGAAAATTTCGGCACTGATGCAAGGCCTGTTCGTGTGAAATAACCTTTTTTACGGCGCAGTCCCTTGTTTTGGCGGCAAGCACATGATTTACCGGCATGGAAAGTCTTCTTACAATATACATATCGTGCTTTCCCAAAAGGTCATATGTGCCCTCCACTCCTCCCGCAGTGGAGTTTTCAATAGGCACTGTTCCGTAATCCGCTTCTCCCCTTTCCACCGCGTTAAACACTTCATCAAAGGTATCCAGGTAAATAATCCGCGTCTCGCTGCCGAATACCCTTAAACAAGCCTCCTCCGTATAGCTTCCCTTTATACCGGGACAGGCAATTACGGGATTTTCGGCAGGAGAAGCCGTTTTTACACCCTGATATTCGGTAAGGCGTTCGGTCTGAAGACATTTGGATATTTCCATTATCTGTGAAAAAAGCAGCCTTGACGCGGCTCTGAGTTTCGGAGAACTTTTCTTTTCTATAGCCTCAAGCACTTGTTTTTCCCTTGCTCCCTGAAAAACTGCCATACCGTTTTTGGATTTATACTCCGCCACATTTTCGCAAAGCTCCATTCTTTCGGAAAACAGCTTTAAAAGACCGTCGTCCGTTTTGTCAATTTCTTTTCTTATTTCTTCAAGATTCATTTTTTATGCTGCCTTTCTTAGAGCTTGTAGTCATTGAATTTGTGCGTAAATTTTCAAGCAGGTTTTGTCGCCGCAAGGCAAAATTTCACAGACTTGCTGTCGCAAGCAAGGAAAGTATTAAGGCAACACCGCGCAGTGACCGCCTCACAGCTTTGCGTGCGGCCTGCCTGCATATTTTCCGTCATCTTGCACAAATCCTCCTTGAAATACGTCGGTATTCCTGCGTCAAATTTATACAAGCTGACGAAAAATCCGATGGCGCAATCCACACACAATTATTGTGCGGTGTTGCCTTAACTGCCGTCTATTCAAATATTATTGTATCTCCGCCATTATCCTCGGTGTAAGATGTATTTTCGGCGCCGGAGGAAGTATCTGCGCTTAAGTCCGTAGATTCATCGTCTTCCCACTCCATGGCGTTCAGCGAAGTTGTGGTTTGTTCCGGCTTTACAGCGAGGTATACAACTACCTCCTCGCTGACTGCAACCATAACGTCCTCTCCGATCTCTTTGCTGCAGCGAGCTACGAGGCCTTCCTTGATTTCATCGGTAATTTCCTCTTCAATACGGTATTTTATGCCCGAATCGGACAGCTCTTTAACATAATCCTCAACCTTTTTTCCGGTATAATCAGGCAAAGGAAGCTTTTCGGGTCCTTTGCTGACTGTTACGCCGATTTCGGTGCCCGACTGCACCACAGTGCCTTCGGGTACGGTCTGACTTATTATCTGACCGGACTTATATTCGCTGCTGAAGTCAAAGGTGGCTTGAAAAACAAGATACGAGTACTGAGGGTTGGTACTTACCGTAGTGTAAAAAGCGCCTTCAAAATTCGGAAGCACATAACCTCCGCCCTGTGCGGAAGCGGTTGTTTCCGAAACGGAGACGGATTCTTCCGCAGATGTTAGCGTTGGAACTGTTACGGGCGCACGGGTGGTAGCGGCCGACGTTTTTTCCTCCTCTCCTTCCGAAGCGGTAACGATCATGGCAATGATAAATGCAAGTATTATTATGCCCAAAACGGAGGAAACCAAAATAAACTTTATTTTATCTCTGTCCGATTTTCTTTTCCTTTTTTTCTTATTTTTTCCGCCGCCCGACGTGCGAGCCGAGGAGCCGTTTGCGGCGCCGATTTTGTTTACATTCCTGCTGCCGTTTCCGTCGGAATGGGAACGTGAGGAATCGGTGTGGGTTGACCCGCCCGCTGCGCTCTTGGAAGAGGGGCGTGAAATCGGCATTGTTATTTCACTTGAATATTCCTCGGCGGGAACAGGCTGTTCAAAAAGACGATCAACAAACTCGGTTATCGTTGCCGTTCTTTCTTCCGCGTCCAGCCTCATACCTCTCATTATAACGTCGGAAACGTTTTTGGGCACATGACGGCTTATAAGCATAGGATCGGTCAGAGTATCATCCGTAAGCCTGTCGGGAGCTGAGGGCGGTATAACTCCGGTAAGACAGCGGTACAATACCGCCGAAATGCCGTAAACGTCCGTCCAGCTTCCGTTTCTTTTAGAGCTTGAATACAGCTCCGGAGCCGCGTAACCACCAAAAACCTCATAGCCTATATCGCTGTCGGCGGTATGTGCGGCGCTTATTGAAAAACCTATAAGCCTCAGCTCGTTTTTTTCGCTTACGAAAATGGTGGAGGTGCTTATTCCGCGGTGGATTATACCAAGGCCGTGAAGCATGCTCAAAGCGGTAAGTACTGGTGGAAAAAGCTCCTTTATTTGCTCCCATGTCATTACTTCGCCGCAGTTGGTAAGGTATGCCTTAAGACTTATGCCGCCTATATACTCCATTACCGCATAGGCAGTGTTGTTTTGGGTGAAAACGTCTAAAACAGGCTGTACGCAGCGGATATTAGGAGAACGCATAAGGGTGGTGTGAAGCTCGATAAATTCCGCAAGGTAGGTTTTATAAAGAGGAAGTTTGTTTGATCTCACCGAAACTATTTCCTCATCCCGTTCTCTTACGCAAAGGGTATCGGGCATATATTCACGTATGGTAACCTTGCGTCCCGTTTCGGTGTCAAAGCCTATGTACAAAGCGGATTCGCCGCTGTATCCGATAAGCTTTCCCACTATGTAACGCTCCGACAAAAAAGTTTTTGGGGCAAGATATGAGGATATATAAGATTCGGTATCAAAACAGCCGCAGAGGGGACAGGTGCCGTGATCGTTAAGCTCGCCCATACAGCTCATACACAGATTTGTTTCTTTTCTCATATTTTATTGAAATCTCTTTCCGTTTTTTTCTTTTTTTATTGCTTTAATTTTACCTCAAAAATCCTCTACTGTCAAGTAAATAAAAATCACGTACTTCAATTTTTGTTGACAAATGGGGGCTTTGGTGGTATATTTATTGTAAAGATAAAATTTTTCGGAAAGCGTTTTTTACATAATTTTCAAAGAGGTTACAAAACAGTTACAAAAAAAGCGGAGGCGAATATGTTTTTTAAAAAGAAAAACAAAAACTGTATGACCATAGAACAACTTAAGGCCTTAGACAAAAGACAGCTGAAATATGTTACCCGCAGGGACTATGAAAAAGGCGGAGAGCGAAAGATAGGAGACGGTGGGGCAGTTAACGTGACGGGCATCGATTTCACCATAGTGTGTTTTGGGAAAACTGTTTTCAGCGCTCCGATAAACGAGGTCAAAGCCGGCGAGCTAATGGATCTTTCCGGATTTACCGCCTCTTATACAGGTAAGGACGGAGAAAAAATATGCGTCGTGGCAAGGTACAGCGAGGAGAGGATAAAATTGTAACAATTTTTCTAAAAAATAATTTTAAATAATCAAAACCTATTGACAATCCTTTTGGATTATGATAAAATATTTTCGTAAGAATTTCTTGCGCAACAATTTACGATCCTTATCGAGAGCAGCCGAGTGACAGGCACGTTGACGCTGCAGCAACCGTCCGAGGTTTCGGAAAAGGTGCTACTTCCTGCGCCTATTGGGTTATCCTTTCGGCGGAAGATGAGGGGTGCTGAAAATATCAACGCCCCGATAAGAGGGCGTTTTTTTGTTGATACATTATCGTAACGGGAAAAAGACTCGATCAATACCGGGTTAATGTTCCCGAAAAAAAGAGAAAGGAAAGTTTTAAAATGGCAAAACGTTTATTTACTTCTGAAAGCGTTACCGAGGGACATCCTGACAAAATCTGCGACAGAATAAGCGACAGCATTCTGGACGAGCTTTTAAGACAGGATCCTATGAGCAGGGTGGCCTGTGAGACCTGCACTACTACGGGTATGGTTATGGTTATGGGTGAAATCACCACCGAAGGCTATGTGGACATACCAAAAACCGTAAGGAACGCGGTAAAGGACATAGGATATGATAATGCCGCGTATGGATTCGACTGCAATACCTGCTCCGTTATCACTTCCATTGACGAACAGTCCTCCGATATCGCTTTAGGCGTTAACAACGCTCTAGAAGGAAGAGAGGAAAACAAGCTGGATACGGGCGCTGGTGATCAGGGAATGATGTTCGGCTATGCCTGCGACGAGACCCCCGAACTTATGCCTTTGCCCATATCTTTGGCGCACAAGCTGGCAAAAAGGCTTACCGAGTGCAGAAAAAATGGCGAGATACCTTATATTCTCCCCGACGGAAAATCTCAGGTTACAGTGGAGTATGAGGACGACAAGCCCGTCCGTGTGGACACCGTTGTAATTTCCACTCAGCATAAGGCAAGCGCCACCCTTTTACAAATAAGGGCGGACATTGTTGAAAAGGTGATTAAGCCTATCATTCCCGCAAATTTGCTGGACAATGAAACTAAAATTTATGTAAATCCCACAGGGCGTTTCGTTATCGGCGGACCTCAAGGGGACAGCGGCCTTACCGGAAGGAAGATAATCGTTGACACATACGGCGGCTACGCAAGACACGGCGGCGGCGCTTTTTCGGGAAAAGATCCCACAAAGGTGGATCGCTCGGCTGCCTACGCGGCGAGACATGTAGCCAAGAACATAGTCGCGGCGGGACTTGCAAAACGCTGCGAGGTACAGCTCGCTTACGCCATAGGTGTGGCAAAGCCCGTCTCCGTATTGGTAGATACCTTCGGTACCGGAAAATACAGCGACGACAGAATTGTAAAAGCTGTGGAAAAGGTATTTGACTTAAGACCGGCCGCGATAATCGAAGCTCTTGAACTGAGAAAGCCCCAATACGCCGCACTTGCCGCTTACGGACATATGGGACGCGAGGAGCTTGGAGTAAAGTGGGAGGAAAGAAATAAGACGGAGGAGCTTTTAAAGGCTGTTGAAGAGTAATTACACTGTTATTGATACTGCCGATATAAAATGATAATTCGGAATGATTTAAAATCAATATTCCGAGTGCAAAGAATATATAATAAATTCTTTACCGTTGGGGGTAACCCCTAATACAACCTTATGCTTACCTTGAGAGAGGACGCCGTTTAAAATATGGCGTCCTCTCAGTCTGTGGATAAACCCCGATTGCAAAAGCAAATCGGGGTTAAATTTTTAAGCAGAAACATTAAAATAAGCAAAAATGAAATACGCAACGTTTAAGCTTACACTGTTAACCAATTAAAAATTGGAAAAATGGTTTTTAATTGGTTAACAGTGTTTCGGGTGTAATAACCATTTTGACTATGATTTTATCCTGTGTCAAAATGGTTATTAGTATAAACGACGATTTGACTGCGTTTTTTTCTTGAAGTAATCATTTTGGGTCAAAAATCCGCCACTTCCTTTATTTTTACATAAGCCCTAATCGTTGGCAAATATATAGATGACCAAAGATTAATATCAAATATAAAAAAAGCCTTCCTTTCATTTTGTTAATATTATAATATAACAAAATATAAAGGAAGGCAATTACAATTAAGTTACAAAATGGTTACAAGTATAGTTTATTACTTCACAAAGGGATTTTCTCCGTCATAAAGTACGCCCTTGGGTCTGTTGTAGCCGATATTCTCCGCGCCCAGATAGGTGAGAACGTCGAATATCTGTTTTCCGTAATGACCGAAGGCAACCGCGCCGTGATGGGGGAAATTGCCCTTTATAAGAACGTGGCGATAGAATCTGGCCATTTCGTCTATTGCGAAAATGCCTATACCGCCGAAAGAGCGGGTAGCTACGGGAAGAACCTCGCCTTCGGCCACATATGCCCTTACCTTACAGTCGGAGGTAGACTGCAAACGGAAAAACGTAATTTCGCCGGGAATAATGTCGCCTTCCAGGGTACCCCTTGTAATATCCGGCTCTTTGTCCGGCTCAAGGCCTCTGTGCATGATAAGCTGATATTTCATCTCGCAGGAGGTGAGCTTGCAGGCGGGAGTATTGCCGCAGTGGAATCCCATAAAGGTGTCTTTTTGTGTATAATCGAACTTGCCCTCGATATTTTCCCTGTATATGTCGTTGGGAACCGTGTTGTTGATGTCCAAAAGAGTTACCGCATCGCCGCTTACGCACATTCCGATATACTCGCTTACCGCGCCGTATATGTCAACTTCACAGGCTACGGGTATTCCCATGGCGGTAAGGCGTGAGTTTACATAACAAGGAACAAATCCGAACTGCGTCTGGAAGGAAGGCCAGCACTTGTTGGCAAATACCACGTACTCGCGGCTCCCTTTGTGGGCCTCTGCCCAGTCAAGAAGGGTTATCTCAAACTGCGCAAGTTTTGGAAGTATGCCCGCCATCTTGTTTCCTTCACCCAGCTCCTTTTCCATTTCTTTTACAACGCCCTCAATGCGGGAATCGTCCTTGTGTTCGTTAAAGGCAGCGTAAAGGTCAAGCTCGCTGTTTTCCTCTATCTCTATGCCGAAGTTGTAAAGCTGCTTAATCGGAGCGTTGCAGGCAAGGAAATCCTGGGGACGGGGGCCAAAACTGATCACCTTAAGGTTGTTTACGCCGATAATGGCTCTTGCTACGGGAATAAAGTCGTGGATCATTTTTGCCGACTCATCGGGAGTGCCAACGGGGTATTCGGGAATATATGCCTTGATATTCCTTAAAGCAAGGTTATAGCTGGCGTTCAGCATACCGCAGTAAGCGTCGCCCCTGCTGCCGCAGAGAGAATCGCCGCAGTCCTCTTCCGCAGCCGCTATGTACATTACCGGGCCGTCAAAGTACTTGGCGATAATAGTCTCGCTGGTTTCGGGGCCGAAGTTGCCCAGGTATACCACGAGAGCGTTGCAGCCCGCAGTCTTGCACTCCTCCATAGCTTTCATAGCGTCTTTTTCATTTTCAACGGTGATTTTGCACTCATAAATTTCGCCGTACTTTTTGTACTCCTCGCACACCTTACCCCTTCTTGTGGCGGAAAGACTCATGGGAAAGCAGTCGCGTGATACGGCTATAATACCTAACTTAACAACAGGAATATTTTTCATACTGTTTTTTCCTTTCTTGGAATTTTTTTATTTGACGCGGCGACGATAAATTTTTGCCGCTTTTTTAATTGTAACATAAAATTTGATTAACTTCAATAGAAAATGAAAAAATCATTTAATAAAAACGCCAAATCCGGTTGAAAAACAAGCTGAAATATGCTATACTTATATAAGAACCTGTCTTCACAAGATATTGCACGCAACTTTTCGGCAAATTTTGCCGATGACTGCGTTGGAAATCCTTGAAATACATCAAGTATTCCTGTGTTTTTCCGCCTTGTCCTCTGTAAAATTTACTTGAAAATCCACGCACAAGTCTTGTGAAAACAGGTTCTAAATGGTTTATTGCCCCGTCAGAACATTCCGATCGGGCGGAGCATTTTTTGAAATTCTGGAAGGAGCTTTATTTTATGGAACCTACAAACAGCTTGCCGTGGATAATATTTGAGCTTAAACAGCAGTTATACGCCATCAGCACCGAAAGAGTGACCGGCATAGCGCAAATGCCCTCTTTGACTTTTGTTCCCAATGCCCCTCCGGAGTTTTTGGGAGTTACAAGTGTAAGAAGCAATGTTGTTCCGGTTCTTGAACTTAAAAGGCTTTTAAATATAAGCGACAATAAGGAGCAGACCTTGAATGCGGCAAAGATGCTTGCTCACAAGCTGGAAGGCGCGACGGAATTTGTTAAGGAGATAACCCGATGCCTGAAGGCAAAAGAGGAATTCGGCGTTTCCGATACCGAAGCGTTTTTTGGCGATAAGTTTGATAAGGCTTTCGTAAGCGACAGAAGCGAGGTGTCGGAGCTTATCTCCGAGATACAGTCACTTGAAAGCGAACTTTTGATTAAAATATCCGAAGCAAGATCCGAACCCGAAAAGCTTCGTGAAGCCGAAAGCTGCGGAAAAAAGCTTATTCGGGCTTTAACCTCCGCTCATGAGAAAATCAACGACAATTCTTATAAAATGCTTATATTTTTAAGCGACGTGCCGGGTTCCGTTGACGCTTGCCTCTGTTTTGTAGTTGACAAGGTGAGAGCTGTGGACGAGCTTGAGATGATAGAAAACAAAAACGACAACCGATGCCTGTATATGTCGGGTTACATATGCGGCGTTGCTCACAATGAAAAAATAAAGGGCGAGATACTTATTACCGATGACAAGGAGATTGTAAAGATGGTTCATGTTTACAATAAAAGCGTTGCGGAAAAGAACGGAAACGGGAAATAAGTAAGGAGCAGATACATATGAAAAATTTTAAAATAAAAACCTTTGCGAAAACACTTCAATTGTGGGCGGTAATTACGGCGCTGAGTTTTGCTTTATGCGGCTGCGGCGAACCCGCTTCGGATACGGTGCGTAATGAAGGCGGCGTTAAGACTTCTTCTGTTTCCGAAAGTAATACGTCCGACAGCGTTGAGACGTCGGATACATGGGATAGTACAGGCGGTTCTTCCTCAGCAGCCGTTCCCGATAACAGAGGTGAATCGTCTGTTTTAGGTTCCGACGGTATACCGGAAGGAAGAGGGACAATGCTTTCTCTTAAAGACGGAAACGAACTGAAAATCAGCAGAATGGCCGTAAACGGCGGAAACGGTTCGGAAGAAGATATCTGGACTGTGTTTGTCTATATGTGCGGAAGCGATCTTGAATCCATTGACGGCTCCGCTACCGATGATCTGATGGAAATGCAATCCGCAACCGAGCTTTGTTCCGGATTGCGTTTCGTTATTGAAGCGGACGGTGCTGAGGATTGGTGGAACGATATGTGTGTAAGCGGGAAAAAGCAAAGACTGCTTATAAGCGGAGGAGGCTGTGAGGTAGTTTACAGCGGTGATTCCACCAATATGGGCGATCCGGATACATTGACGGATTTTCTTAATTGGGGCTTGTCCGAGTACGGCTCCCGCCACAATGTTTTGGATTTCTGGAATCACGGCGGCGGCAGCATAAGCGGGGTTTGCTTCGACGAGCTTCATGATGACGACTCACTGAGCCTTAAAGAAATAGACGCCGCGCTTTCCGCGGTCGGCGAAAATATGTCGCGGCCCTTTGAACTTATAGGAAGCGACGCTTGTCTTATGGCAACGGTGGAGTTTGCCAACATTCTTGCCACCTACGGAAATTATATGGTGGCTTCTCAGGATCTTGAGTCCGGTTACGGATGGGATTACACCGCTTTTGCCACCGCGCTTAACAATGGGGCGAAAAACGGCGGAGAGGTAGGAGAAAGCATTTGCCGCGGATACTACGAAAGCTGTGTACGCAGCGGCGAGGCGGATGAAGCCACTTTATCGGTTATTGATTTGTCTAAGCTTGACGAGTTTCTTATTGCGTTTAATGAGCATTGTAAGGGCGTATATTCGCACATATGTGATGAAAATGGTCTTACCGACGTTATAATTGCCGCCAAGTCCGCTCTTAATTTCGGCGGCAACAACCGCAGCGAAGGTTACACCAATATGGTGGATCTGTCCGATTTTATCAACGGAACTCTTAGGCTTTCCGAAAACGGAGAAAAGACCGCCGAGCTTCTGGAGAACTGTGTATATTATACCCAAAACGGTGAACGTTCGTACAAGGCGGGCGGACTCAATATTTATTACCCCCTGAGCGTGCAGGGCAGCCGTGAGCTTGAAAGCTTCAAAGATATATGCGTCAGTCCTTATTATATAAGCATCTCGGATATCTGTGCCTTTGGCAGCAATGAAAACGGAAGCATAGACGGTTACGGCACCGAGCGTTGGTTAAGCGGAGATTCAGGTTTCTGGTCGGGTTCCGATTTTGTTATTTCCGATTTCGATTATTGGGAGGGAAGCACCGACAGTTCCCTTAACGAGGACAGCGGCGAAACCGCAATTTCATTTTCTTCCGCTCCTGTCATTGACGAGGACGGAATTTACGGATTCACCCTTACGGAAGAAAGTCTCTATAATCTTGATACCGTTTATTGCAGCGTAATGCTCAGCTATTGGGACGATGAGGATAATCGGGAATATATGCTGGATCTTGGAACCGATGATTACGTTGATCTGGATTATGATACCGGAGAGTGCAAAGATCTGTTTGACGGTATGTGGTTTGCGCTCCCCGACGGACAGCCGATATGTGCGTTTCTGGTAGAAAGTTCCTATGAAGATGACGCTTTTTACAACATTTACACGGCTCCGATTTACCTTAACGGCGAATATACAAATCTCAGAATAATGCAGGACTATTCGGGCGGAACTGCCGTTACAACTGTTTTGGGAGTATGGGATGGTATAAGCGAAAGCGGAAGTGCGTCGAGAGACGTTTATAGGTTAAAGTCCGGAGATGTGATCGAGCCTTGTTATTATGCTTACGATGCGGAAACATTGGAGTATGCTTTTGATTTTTACGGCGCCGCTTATGTGTGCGAGGGCGATTTGCTGATAGATTATGACTATCTGTATGATGGCGATTACTATTACTCGTTTGAAATTTACGATTACTACGGAAACGCCGTTTACACGGATTTTGTAATGTTTGGAATTGAAACCGATGAAATCGGTAATGTGGAACTGTTTTACTATTAGTCTATGAATAAAATAAATATTCTTTTAGCGGATGACGATCCCGTTGTAACATCATCTCTTAAGATAATACTTGAGACAAGCGGAGAGGTAAACGTTTTAGGCGTAGCCGACAGTGGCAGCGAGGCGATAGAACTTTTCCGGCGTTTTACTCCGGACGTTCTTCTTATGGATATACGAATGGGGGAGATGAGCGGTATAAGTGCGGCAAAAAAAATCCTGAATGAATTTCCCAAAGGGCGCATATTGTTTCTTACTACCTTTTCCGATGATGATTACATAGTTGAGGCTCTTAAAATAGGATCGAAGGGATATATATTAAAGCAGGATTACGAGGGTATTATTCCCGCACTTAAGGCGGTGCTGAGAGGAAAAACCGTATTTTGCTCCGATGTAGTAGAAAAAATAGCCGCTTTTATGCCGAAGGAAAGTGATTTTGACCCCAAAAGCCATGAATTGGGAGAAAAGGAAATGGAGATTATTGAAATGGTGGGGAAGGGGCTTTCCAATAAGGAAATAGCGGGTCGATTATATCTTAGCGAAGGAACAGTGAGAAACTATATAAGCGGAATATTGCTTAAGCTGAATTTAAGAGATAGGACGGGGCTGGCAGTATTTTATTGCGAGCATATCAGAGTGTAAATCCTAAATATTGTAGCACAGCTTAATTAACGGGGGATGGAACCTGCCGCCCAAGAGGCGGGGATATCCGGCAGCGTTTATATAAAGTATTTGCAATTGTATGATATATGAAAAAAGTAACAAAAAAAGATGTTAAATTTTAATGAATATGCTTAATTTTGTTTTTTTACTTGAAATTGTCGATAAAAATTGATATAATGATTATTATAAGTAGATTTTTACTTGATGCTCAAGAATTTTTGAAAGGAGAAATGCTTCTTATGAAGCATTACCAAAGTAATGAAGTCTATAAAAACTAAGATTCTTTTATGGATTATCGTCTTATCGGTAATTCCCGCAATTTCTATAGGTGTTGTATCGGCGATGATGTCGTATAAAACCAATATGAACTCCGCTGCTATGGAAATGAAAACTTTATGTACCGATTCTTCACAAAGAGTGAAAAATCAGATTGAATCTTATGTGAATGTTGCGGAGGTTGTAGGTTCTACATTTGATCTTACCGCTGCCGGATTCCCTGATGATTTTGCACGTCAGAAAGAAATAATTGACGGTATTGCTCAAAGACAAGGTCTCGAAGCGGCAAATATTCTTGACGCAAACGGAGTTAGCCGTTTTGACGGCAACAATTACAGCGACAGAGAATATTTTATAAGAGCAATGCAGGGCGAAAGCTATATTGCCGACCCTGTTATTTCGCTTGCAACCAATAATTTTACATTGATTTTTTCAGCCCCCCTTTGGGAAAATGGTGAAGTAGGATCTAATGTAATCGGAGTTGTACGTTTTGAGGCTAAGCCTTCCTTGCTTAGTGAAATGGTCAAGGATCTTAATATCGAAGGATCCGGCAGAGGATATGTAATTAACAAAGAAGGTACGATTGTAGCTTATCCCTCGGATTCAGAGGATCCCAACGAAAATTCTGTGGTTGAGTCTCAGTATAATGTTATTGAACAGGCTAAATCCAACAGTGCTCTCGCGGATTACAGCAGAGTTATCACCGAAGCTTCTAAGGGTGAAAGCGGGAACAGTGAGTACTACAGTACTCAGGATAATGAGCAGATGCTTATAGCTTATGCGCCCATTGACTCCAATGCAAATGGTTGGTCAATTATTACCGAGGTTCCCAAGTCACACTTTATGAGCAACCTTATCACCACTATTATTATTACATTGATTATGGTTATCGTATTTGTGATTGTAGGTACAATCGTAGCAATATTTGTCAGCGGACAGATTGTAAAGCCTATAAAAGCATGCAGCGACCGCATCAGAACCCTTGCTTTGGGCGACCTTTCTTCTCCTACATATGAAACGGACGCAAAAGACGAGACGGGCGTTCTCTCCAGGTCCACCATCGACATTGTAAAGAATCTTAATCGAATGATAGGCGATATTGAGCGCATTCTTACAGCCATGGCGGAAGGTAAGCTTAATGTTGATACCGAAACCAACGCAAACGCCTATGTGGGTGATTTTTCCGAGCTTATTACAGCGATAAAGAGGATAAACAAAGAGTTCAGCAGCGCCATGGGCAAGATTGAAGTTGCCGCGGATCAGGTGTCTTCTGGTTCCGATCAGGTTTCGGCAGGAGCGCAGGGTCTTTCTCAAGGAGCAACAGAGCAGGCTTCCTCTATCCAAGAGCTTGCAGCCACAATCACCGAGATTTCCTCCAAGACCGATGAGAATCTTTCCGACTGTATCAAGGCAAAAGATTGTGTTGATGAAACGGCTCGTTTGCTGCAGGACGCTAACAATCAGATGCACAGTATGACTGATACAATGGGCAGAATAAGCAACGCTTCCGATAACATCGTAAAGATTATTAAAGCTATTGAAGAAATTGCTTTTCAGACTAATATTCTCGCTCTTAACGCCGCAGTTGAGGCGGCTAAGGCGGGTGAAGCCGGCAAGGGCTTCGCGGTAGTAGCCGAAGAGGTAAGAAACCTTGCTGCCAAATCTCAGGACGCTGTTAAGAGTACTGCTTCACTTATCGGAGAATCCAGCAATGCCGTTCAGGAAGGTATCAGAATTTCCGGTGAAACAGCCGCTACTCTTGAAAAGGTACTTGAAGCCTCCCACGATGTTATTGACATTGTATCGAAGGTAGCGGAAGCAAGTGATATGCAGGCTACTTCTGTTCAGCAGGTAACAATAGGCATTGATCAGATTTCTTCCGTTGTACAGAACAACTCTGCTACCGCTGAAGAAAGCGCGGCGGCTTCGGAAGAGCTTAATAGTCAGGCTCAGCTCCTTAAGAATCTGGTTGGACGTTTTGAAATAAGCACCGAGGAATCGGAGATTGAACTTGTTTGATCAAAAGTTCCTTTATCTTGAGACTTTCAAATCGATTCTCCATTTTTGAAAAATAAATAGCAAAAACAGCTTCTGCATGTGTGGAGGCTGTTTTTGCTATTTATAGTTATATTTTGTAAAGTTAAAAAATTATATAATTTAATACTAATACTGTTAACCAATTAAAAATTGGAAAAATGGTTTTTAATTGGTTAACAGTGTTTCGGGTGAAAAACCATTTTGACTATGATTTTATCCTGTGTCAAAATGGTTATTAGTATAATTTCCGATCGACAACAAAATTTGTCTATACTTTGATCTGGAATTAGTATAAGACAGCTTGGGATCGCCCGAAGAAAACATTTGCTTATTTAAATATTTTCTCTTTGAATCCCAAAAAAGAAATAATTAAACTTTTTTAAAAAGAAGAATTGCAGTAAATCGGTAGACATTACCACCGTATTGTGATATAATAACAAAAAAAGCGAAAAATTAACTCATTGTAAAACTTCCAATATTTATGAGGATATTTTTAGGTTTTATAATTTTTATACGGAAAGGATATTTAAAATATGCAGCTAACCGATTTAGGCACTATAAGAGATTTGTTTTCCCGTCACGGCTTTTCATTCACAAAATCATTGGGTCAGAATTTTCTTATTAATCCCTCGGTATGCCCCAAAATAGCGGAAATGGGTGGCTGCGGTGAAAAAGTGTGCGCTCTTGAAATAGGCACGGGCATAGGAGTGCTGACAAAGGAGCTTGCGCTGAGAACAAAAAAAACCGTAGCGGTGGAAATAGATAAGGGATTAGAACCGATTTTAGAAGAAACCCTTTCCGATTTTCACAATGTTGAAATTGTTTTCGGGGATATAACCGAGATTAACTTAAAAAAACTTTTTGAGGATAAATTCCAGGGCGAAGAGGTGGTAGTCTGCGCCAACCTGCCTTATTATATAACATCTCCCGTTATAATGAGGTTTCTGGAGGAAAGGCTGCCGATAAGATCCGTAACCGTTATGGTGCAGAAAGAGGCTGCTGACCGTATCTGTGCAAAAGTGGGGAGTAGGGAAAGCGGAGCCTTGACAGTGGCGGTAAATTATTACAGTACTCCCAAGAAGCTTTTCGGAGTGTCGAGAGGCAGCTTTGCTCCGAGTCCCAACGTGGATTCGTCGGTTATAAGGCTTGATATTGCAGATGAAACGAGGTATCATGTACGGGACGAAAAGCTTTTTTTCCGCATCGTGAAAGCCGCATTTTCTCAGAGAAGAAAACAGATGGTAAATCCTATTTCGTCGGATCTTAAAATCTCCAAAGAAAAACTTTCGGATATTTTAAGATCCGTGGGAGCAAGCCCCACCGCACGGGCGGAGGAATTGGACATGAATCAGTTTGTGGCATTGTGTAATGCTGTTTATACCGATTTAAACCAATCTTAATCGCTAATCTTTGATCATCCAAAAAGATTAGGGCTTGTTTGAAAATAGAGGAAATGACGGGTTATTGACCCAAAATGGTTAGCTTCAATGGAAAAAACGCAGTCAAACCGTCGTTTGACAAGGCTTTTTGACGCGGAAGAGACCGTTTGGGGGGCGAAAATACGGCGTTTCCGATTTTTCAAACAAGCCCTAATATTTATCATTTTTCTCTGAAAAGAATAACAGGCTTTACATTAAATTACACGTAAAGCCTGTTATTGTTTTATATAATGTCTCCCTGCCTGCTCTGATTCCGCTTTATTTTTCTTGAGGTGGTTTTCTCAAACTCCTCGTTTCTTATTCTTATCCGGCGGATATTTTTTGAGGAAGGCAGGGTCTTGTTGATTTCGGCTACCTTTGCCTTTACTTCCGCTATTGTCTCTTCTTCGGTTTTGCCTTTGTAAAGCTCGCTGCCCAAAAACAGCTCCAACGTCAATATCTCGTCTTCGGGGTAAACAAGAAGCTCCTGAGCGATTCCGAAAGCTTCCGCCTTGTTTTCCAGCTCTTCGGGGGAAACGTTTTCGCCGTTGGTAAGAATGATTAGATTTTTCTTTCTTCCGGTTATGTAAAGCCGTCCGTATTCATCTGTATACCCAAGATCTCCCGTGTACAGCCAGCCGTCCCTTACGGTTTCGGCGGTTTCCTTTTCGTCCTTGTAATATCCCTTCATTACCGAAGGGCTTTTTACCGTTATCTCCCCGTCTACTATTCTTACCTCGCAGCCGCGCACTATTTTCCCTACGTCTCCGTTTGATTTTCGGGACAGATCGCCGGAAGTTATCCGGGGTGAGCATTCGGTCATTCCGTAACCCTGTGCTATGGTTATACCAAAGCTTTCGTATTCCGAAATTAGTTCGGGACTTAAGTAGGCGCCGCCACTGTAAATTATCTTAAGTCTGCCGCCAAAAACGCTTTGCGCGATAGCCTGTACTGGGATATGCGGATTAGCTTTAGCGGCGTTTTTTATCTGCTTGCATATGGTGGCCGCTATCATTGGTACCAAGAGAATGATAGTGGGGGCGAAAAGTTTAAGATTCTGCGCCACCTTCATCAGCGAATCGTTTACGCAGACGGTGGTGCCGTAGCGAAGCGACAAAAGTATATCGCAGGTAAAGCAATACACGTGATGAATAGGCAGCACGGTGAGCAAAACGTCCTTGTCGGTGCTTTCGTTATCGCAGCAAAAGGCATTGTCGATAAAATTTCCATGAGACAGCATAACGCCCTTCGCTTTTCCCGTTGTACCCGATGTAAACAGTATTGCGGCAAGAGTATTTTCGTCGGGAAGCTCTTCTTCGGACATAACCAAAGGTTGGTATTTATCAAGTATCGCCCCAAAGGTAAGACCGTTTTCGGTCTCCCCGGACAGCGCCACAAACATTTTTACCGACGGGCAGGCCGCTTTTACGGCGGGAATCGCCTGTTCATATCTTTTGTCGTAAAAAAGTACGTCCACGTCCGCCCTTGTGAGCAGCTCGCATATATCGTTTACCGATAAAAGCGCGTCAATGGGAACGCTTACGTTCCCCCCGCACATAGCGCCTATGTGGCTCATAAGATAATAACCGCTTGTGGGGCCTATCACCGCCGAGTGCACGCTTTTTCCGAAGCTGTCCTTTAAAAAAGCGGCTATTTTAAGGGCGCAGGCGTAAAATTCGCCGAAAGTGATTTCGCTTATGCCCGAAGCTGTTTTTTCTTTAATGAACGGGTTGTTTTCAAATTTTTCGCGCGCCGCGTTTACCAGATCAAACAATGTTTTCATATTTCCCGCGTTCCTTTCATTCGGCCTGTCAGGCTTTTTTAAGCTTCTCGATATATTCTATTGCGTCTCTCACGGTGGATAGTCCTATAATTTCTTCTTCGTCGACATGTATGCCGTATTTTTCCTCAATTTCCCCCAACAGACACATAAAATCAAAGGAATTAAAACCGAGATCGTTTATAAATTCCGAATCGAGGGTTATTGATTCGGGTTCCGCCTCGATATAATTGCACATCATTTCTTTAAGCTCTTCAAACATTTTTATAATCTGCCTTTCTTATATCATTTCAAGAATCTGTCCGATCGTTCTCGTCTTATCTTCAATCCCTCTGAACAAAACGCGGCAGTAATAGTAATATAAAAATTCCATTTCGCTGTCGCTTACCACGTCTTTTTTGTACTCGAAATTAAAGTTGAGACCGTTGTCTTCGGGACGGTGCATCACCGTAAGATAAAGGGGCTGAGCCGCCACTCCGTTGGAGTACCAGAAGGTTTTGTAATCTATATCGGGCATTTCCGTGTTCTTTTCCCGCAGAGTTAGCGGCTGGTAGGTCAGCGAAATACTCTCGTAGCTGGCGCCCGGAGCAAATTTGCGGTACTTTGCCCGCTTCATGGTAAGCTCTATGGGGTCATAGTTTGCGTGGCGGAATATCTTATTTTGCTCCGCCTGAATGGTTCTTATGCCCTCGATAAAGGTCTGTTCAGGCTCAAGAATAGTACGCAGCGGGAAAAAGTGTATTCTCGTGCCGCCGCTGTGTTTTTCGAGAAGCGTTCCGCGGCGCGCCACGTTGGTTTTTACGGAAACGTCCTTTTCATCGTTGTTGAATTTTGAAAGAACGGTACGAAGCCCCATAAGCAGAAGGCTGGCCATGGACACCTTGTTTTCCGCGCAGAAATCCAGAAGTCTCGCCGAAGGCTCTCCCTCAAGATGATAAACGGAAATAGCGGCGTCAAGAGTGTTGGATGTAATAACCGCGCTTCTGAGATTCGGATTTCCGCTTTCCCGCCGTTGGGTGATCAGTCTTCCGGGACCGGTGAAGTCGGTATACATAGGTTCGTCGCCCTCTATCTGAGACTTCCAGAATTCCTCGTCTTTTTTATGGGAAGCATTACTCTTTTTTTCATATTCAAGATCGTGTTCAACAGCTTTTATATAGGACTGAAGCGGCTTGGGATGCGGATAATCGTAAGCCTTGGCGCAGTACAGCTCCAATACCCTTTTATTAAACTCGATTATCGAGCTTGAGTCCATTGTCATATGGTCGACCTTAAGGTAAATTCCGTTATATCTGCCTGGGTATTTTATCATAACAACTCGGTTCATAGCCGAATTAAACCGCTCCAGCGGCTTATGCGTCCACTCGGTCATTTCCTCATGGGCGTCGCTTTCGCTCCAGCCCGAAAAATCAAAAAATCCGATTTCCCTTTCATCAAAGGGGATAACGTATTGATATACCGTGCCGTCCTCGTCCTGTATAAAACGCAGCCGCATTGAGTCAAAGTCGGAGATCGCTTCTTGTATTGACTGTTTAAGCACGTCAAAGTTAACGTCCTGTTTTATGTAAAGACCGGTTCCTATGTTCAAAACCTGAGGTTTAGCGAATTTTATGGTATAAAAATGCAGTCGTTGAGCGGCGGTGAGAGGGTAGCATTTCATTGCCGTGCCGTTGATGATAAATTCTTTCATTTGATATAGACCTTTCTATTTTTCGACCGTCGGTCGAAATTTGTTTAAAAATAAGTGAGCGTTTTATAAAAATAACCGCCCCTGTGGGAACTTGTAATTTTAAAGGGAGCAATAACACAAAAAACGTTTCCGTACTTAGTCAAAATATTTATCCAAAAACTCCGTTACGCTTTTCATATACAGTTCCGTGTTTTCATACATGGAAGACGCATGCCCCGCGTTATCCACAATCAGAAGCTCCTTTTCACCCGTACAGGCGCTGTAATTCTGTTGAGACATATAAGTGGGGACAAACTTATCCTCCTTGCCGTGAATGAACAGAATGGGACACGCGCCCTTTTTTACCGCGTCGAGAGTCGAACAGTCGCCAAAGCCGTATCCCGCCTTTTTACGGCAAAGTCTGTTGTTAATGTCCATTATCGGATGGGGCGGCAGGTGATAGTCTCGTTTCAAAATGTGCTTAAACACATCGTAAGGCGAAGTAAAAGCACAATCCGCAATTATAGCCTTAACGCTTTTCGGAAAATTATCCATCCCGCTCGCCATAAGCACGGTTGAAGCCCCCATTGATACGCCGTACAGCGCAATCTCCTCATCGTCGCCCGACTTTTCAGTAATGTAATCTATCCATTTAAGACAGTCGAATCGGTCAAGTATCCCAAAGCCCACATAATCACCTTCGCTCTTTCCGTGGGATCGCTGGTCAACTATAAGAGCGTTCCAGTTCCTTTCAAGAAAATATTCCGCCATAGTCGGGCAATCGTTCATGCCGCAGCTTGTGTAGCCGTGAACCAATATGGCGGTTCGATGCGAAGGCTTTTCCGAAGGAAAGTAATCGCCGTGGAGGGTAAGACCGTCCCGTGTAATTACGCTGACGTGCTCCGATTTCCTTTGAAGCAGCTTATCTCTTTCCCGATGAATGATTTTTATGTATTCCTCCCATTTATCACCGTCAGCCATTTCGCTTATGTCAACACGAACCTCTTTTTGACGCGGAATAACACGGTTAAACAATACCCTTGCGCCGATAAGGCACGCCGAGGCGCCCACTGCCAACAATCCACCGGCGGCGGCCGCAATCAAAGCAGGAGTCATATTATCCCCCCCTTTTTTAATTTTCGACCGACGGTCGAATTTCTCTAAATATATCTTAGCACTTTTGGCTTTAAAGGTCAAGGGCGTTTTTAAACAAAACATTGAAATTCTTTTAAATTTGTGATACAATACAAATAAAGACATTAAAAATATATTTCATCTGTGAATTATTCGGAAAGGGAAAGAGAGAATGAAGCAGGACAAGCGCGAGATTATATACGACGCTCTTGAGAAGCTTATGTGCAAGGTGCCTTTTAAAGATATTTCGGTGGAGTCCATTGCCAGAGAGGCAAATGTGGGAAAGGGCAGCATTTATTATTATTTTGAGAGCAAGGACGAAATATTGGACAGCCTTATAGAGAGAAGCTTCAGAAGAGCAATAAGAGAGTACCTTAACTGCATAAATTTTGAACAGACCGCCTTGGGACGAATAAAGCAGCTCTTTCGCAGTGTTCTGAAAAAGGACTTTGCCGACAGCCGCCGAAACCTTATTATAACTCTTCACCTAAGCGATGATCTCATGCTGCACAATAAGCTCAAGGAAGTAGCCGTACAGGAACTTGCCCCTATCCTTACCGTCCTTCTGGAGCAGGGACTTGAAGAAGGCTCCATAAAGGTGGAGTATCCGAAGGAAAGCGCGGAAATAATGGTTGCCGCTCTTACGGTATTTTTAGACAGCTCAAGGGATGAAAAAGGTTCGCTGAAGAAAAAACTGAAAATTTTCGCTGGAGTGCTCGAAACTTGTCTTAAAACGCCTAAGGGAAGCTTTGACTTTTTGTTTGAGGGATTTGAACAATAAAAAAACATATGTCATTTTCCCTTAAGGCAACACCGCGCAATGACCGCCTGACGGCTTTGTGTGCGGTGTTGCCTTAAAAATATTAACTTGAAAATTACGCTGAAATATGTTTAAATAAAATACTGCTTTGGCAGCGCTTCATTATAAATAAAGAAAAAAGGAGACAAAAGAATGATTGCGCAAAAGGTAGTATGCCGCCTTTAACGATATAAGTGAATACGGATGGGTATTCATAATGTCGGACAGATCTTCGGAGGTACTTTCCGCTGCGGCCGATCTTATACTAATAACCATTTTGACACAGGATAAAATCACAGTCAAAATGGTTATTACACCCGAAACACTGTTAACCAATTAAAAATCATTTTTCCAATTTTTAATTGGTTAACAGTATTAGGATAATACTTATATATCTGTATAGCGAGTATGCTTATACTTGCGATAACTGCGTATTATTTTATCAGCAGAATGATATTCCCTCTGAAGTCTGTGGAAAGATCGGTGGGTTCGCTTGGAAGAGTGCGCTTGGACTCAGCGGAGATCGTTGAAAAATATACGCGAGGAAATGGCGGGTATTTGACCCAAAATAGTTAGCTTCAAGGAAAAAACGCAGTCAAACCGTCGTTTGACGAGGCCTTTTTGACGCAGAAGATGACCGTTTTGGGGGCGAAAATACGGCGTTTTCGATTTTTCAAACAAGCCATAGTATAAAACAGATTTTATAAAATAAAAACAATACCTTGTATCCCAAAAGATACAAGGTATTGTTTTAAAGTGTAGTTTAAACAAGCTGCCGGAATTGCTTTGCAATACCGGCAGTGATTATATAGCTTCGTCAAAAAAATTACGCGGAAGCGGCAGCCTTTTTCGCCATTCTCGATTTAAGACGGGCGGCCTTGTTTTTATGGATAAGTCCCTTGCCTGCAGCCTTATCAAGCTTCTTAACGGCGGTAAGTCTTGCTTCGGCGGTTGCGCCTTCGGCTCTCGCCTGCTTCATAACGGTCTTGAGCTGGGTCTTTGCAGCCTTGTTGCGGGCTTGTCTTACCTTGGAGACCAGAACTCTCTTCTTGGCAGATTTAATGTTAGGCATCGTTACACCTCCTTATATATAAAAATATGAAATTCAATGCTTTTTAAAGACAATAAACAGGATTTGTTTATTTGAAAGCAATCTTTCTTTTCTGCTCGATATATTTTACCACAAAAAAAAGAAAAATTCAAGGCTTTTTAAACTTTTTTTAAAATATTGGTATATTTTCACAAAGAATAGAAAAAATCAGTTATACAAAGTGTTTTTATTGTTAAAAATAAACAACCGCTGTTGAAAGGAAAAAGCAATGAAAAGAAAAAGAAGCGACTTGGCGGTGGAATTTGCCGCCGATCTTGACGAAAACGACGTGAAGCTAACCGAAGTCGTATACGAAGGAATAAAGGCAACCGACGTGACCTTGGGAAGCAAGAGCGGTAAACTTATAGGAAAGCCAAAGGGAAGATATATCACACTTCATTGTGAAAACGAGGATAAGATTCGCTTGGGATGCGCCTTGGCGCACTGCATAAAGGAGCTTTTACAACCGTCAATGTCATGGGAAAAAGTAATGGTTGCGGGTCTGGGCAACGAAAGAGTGACTCCCGACAGTTTGGGTGCGCGAACGGTAAGACGTATCCCCGCCACGGCGCACCTTGCCGCTACCGACGAGTTCAAAGAGCTTGGGCTTCGCCCTGTGGTGGTGATAGAAACGGGAGTGATGGGGCAAACGGGTCTGGAAAGCGCCGACTGCCTTAATTTTGTTGCCAAAAACGTGCTTCCCGCAGCGGTTATAGCCATTGACAGCTTAGCCTGCGGAGATTTTTCCCGCTTAGGTTCCACCATACAAATCACCGATTCGGGAATAGCCCCCGGCAGCGGCGTAGGAGGAAGCCGCCGACCTCTTAACAAGGAGGTGATAGGCAGTAAGGTGATAGCGGTAGGTGTTCCCACCGTAATAGATCTGGACAGCGTTACCGACCAGGTCAATTACCCCATGATGGTTACTCCGAGAGATATTGACGGAGTAATAAGCCGTTATTCGGAAATAATTGCCATGGGCGTAAACTCTGCCCTTAATCCCACGCTTACCAAAGAGGAAATCGAAATGCTTAGTTTTTAAAAAAAGTCATATGTCCCGTCCTTCCCCCATATACATTAACAAAACAGGACAGAAACAATAACGGAAGTTTAAAATTTTATTTATACACATCTTTATCTACCATTATTTTAAACTTCCTCAAGGAAGGACAGGTAACGGAAATGAAAAAGAATGCAGCCTTAAAGTTTGCCGCCTCCGCTCTTGCGGTGGGGGCTTTGCCGTTTGTTGTAACGAGAGCGGTCAACAGCCCGCCCGATATGAGTAAACTTGTGGCGGCGGCGGTTAATTTTACCGCTTCCCCCGCATTTGCGGAAACGGAGGATATCGGAAACGGAAATCTGATCTTGTATAAGCCGTCGCCGGAGGGAACGGAAGAGACTTTGACTCACAGCGGGAAAATCGTCCCCAAAAAAGAAGCGGAGGAAAGAGAAAACTACGATCAGGCGCAGACTTCTTCCGATCAGTCAGAGTCGGAGGAAACCTCTGCGGAACCGGAAATGCCGACCGAAACAACTTCGGAATCTGATTTGGAGGAAACTGTTTCTGCCGAATCCATTTCCGAGTTGATTTCGGATTCGACCTCCGAGTCTGTTTCTGAATCCGCTTGGGACTTGTCTCCGGATAGCACCTCCGAAACGGTTTCTGAAGCAATTTCCGTTCAGACTCCGGAATCTTCTCCGGAAACGGATTCCACCGGAAAAAGCTACATAATAACTCAAAACATAAGCGAACAAAAGGAAGATCTCTCCGTTTTCAACAGCCGCGACTTGCAGGTAGAGCATATGACCTTTGAATCAAACAACGGAGCAAATTTTCTTTGGCTTAATGAGGGCGGACAGGTGAGAAACTGCACCGAGCTTGACAACGATTTTCTTAAGGAACAAATGAATATCCCCACCGATATTAAAATAGAAGCCTATTCCGATCAGCCGCAAGTGTTGATAATGCACACTCATGCCTGTGAAAGCTATCTTACCGGAGACGGAAGCTTTCAGGACGAGACCTATACCTGCCGTACCGCCGACGCTTCCCAGAGCGTTGTGGCGGTGGGGCGGAAGATAGCAGAAAAACTGGCGGAAAACGGTATATGTGTGCTGCACGACGGAACTCTTCACGATTATCCTTCATACAACGGTTCCTATGACAGGGCGGAGGAAACTATAACCGATATTTTAGCAGCGTATCCCTCCATAAAAGTGGTATTGGACATACATCGGGACGGAATAGTGGAGGAGGACGGCACCCCGATAGCGGCGGTAAACGAAATAAACGGAAAAAAAGCGGCTCAGGTGATGATAATTTCCGCCGCTTCGGACGGCTATTATTATGTTCCCAATTATCTGGAGAATTTTCATTTTGCCTGTCTGCTTCAGCAGTATATGGAAAAGGAAAACAACGGCATTACTCGTCCCATTCTTTTTGAGTACTGTCAGTATAATCAGCATCTGACCACAGGGTCTCTTCTTATAGAGGTCGGTTCACAGGGAAATACGCTTGAACAGGCCTTATACAGCGGGGAGCTGATAGGAGGCAGCATTGCCAGAGCGCTTTTGTCGTTAAGCGAATGATATATGATAAATCGGTATGACCTCGGAATTTTTTGCAATTCCGCCAGCTTGTTTAATCAGCGATTTAATCAATATAAAAACTTCATTTTCTCTTTACATTTCGTTTCTTTTATGTTATAATCCCTTTAAACAAATAAAGGAGGCTAAAAAACCGTGGACATAAAAGAAAAGGACGCAGATTTCAAAAGCGCGGCGGAGCTTGTAAAAGCAATGGGTATCGGCTGGAACTTAGGCAATACGTTGGATCCCATAAACAGCACAAAGGCAAAAACCGATCTTGACTATGAGACCGCCTGGCATAACGTCAGAACCACAAGAGAACTTATCTCGTTTATAAAATCGGAGGGCTTTGACACAATACGCCTTCCCGTAACATGGATAAATCATATCGACCCCGAAAGTTATACGATAAACAAACCGTGGCTTGAAAGGGTACGTGAGATAACGGAATGGTGTCTTGACGAAAACTTATACGTTATACTTAACCTTCACCATGACGAGGAATGGATAAATACGGCCTCGGCCGATTACGAGGGTGTTATGAAAAGGTATAAAGCGCTGTGGAGCCAAATTGCTTACGAGTTCGGCGATTATTCTCACAAGCTTATCTTTGAGTCAATGAACGAGGTGGAATTTAAGGACGTCGGCGAAGCCAAGGGCTGTGAACTTATAAGCCGCATAAACGCCGAATTTACCTCTCTTATCCGCAAAAGCGGGAAAAGAAATGCCGACCGTTATCTGCTGTTGGCGGGTTATCGCACCGATATAGATATCACCTGCGGCGAAAGCGGCTTTGTACTACCCAACGACGATAGGATAACAGTGTCGCTTCATTACTATTCCCCGTCCGAATTTGCCATAGCAAATAAAAAAACCTCTTACGGATATCAAAGAACATGGGGAACCGAAAAAGACTTTGAATATCTGGACGGACAGATGAAAAAGCTTAAAGACAGGTTTATTGATAAGGGTATTCCCGTTATTTTGGGTGAATACGGCTGTACATTGCGGGATAAGGATTTGGATTGCAGAAAGCTTTATCTTATAAAGGTGGCCGAATATTGTCTTAAATACGGTATATGTCCTTTATTATGGGACAACGGAGAAGAGATTGACAGAATAAATTTGCGCTGGAG